>Ga0307377_10003294_pt1 | contig 18358 bp, 19 predicted proteins | sample TR3MG_FD_202535 | JGI IMG/M metagenome (GOLD analysis project Ga0307377, IMG submission 202535) | Soil microbial communities from Risofladan, Vaasa, Finland - TR-3 | ecosystem: Environmental > Terrestrial > Soil > Coastal area > Acid sulfate soil | place: Finland: Risofladan, Vaasa | collected... | reverse complement strand
GCGATTTTCAATCAGGACCGGGGAAGCCTTGTCCGCACCGGCCTATGAGCCGACGGCGACCTTTCCGGTCAGGATCGAAAATGGCATGGTCCAGGTCAGGGACGATCGCTGGGATTAGTTTTGCTGCAATGCCTGCCATACGCTATCGGCAAGAAAAAATCCCGGCTCAATTTGAGGTTCGTAGCGAGAATGGCCTGTCATTAGTTGCACCCCCTCTGCTATAATCCGCGTCCTCGGGGCGTAGCGCAGCCTGGTAGCGCACTTCGCTGGGGGTGAAGTGGTCGGAGGTTCGAATCCTCTCGCCCCGACCAATTAAATCAATACGTTACGATGCTGCTTTCTTATTTGGTGGCGTTTTGGTGGCTATGCTGCTAAACATTGAGTCGATTTTCCCACGCTCGTTGCTTTTGTCTGCTCCCTCAATCCACTTCGAATATACCGTCAAAACCATGGTCATGTTCGCGTGGCCGAGTTGCTTGGCAACCCACATCGGATTAGCTCCGGCCATCAGGTTCAATGTTGCGTAGGTGTGCCGCGTCTGGTAAAAATTCCTCTCCCTCATTCCCAAGGCCTTTAGTGTTGGATTCCAGTATGCGCGGCGTAGTGGACGTTCCTCGCTGTATGGTTCCCCAGTAACTGGATTTTCGAACACATAACCGTCCTTCAGGAAGGTATGCTCTTTTTGCCTCGAAATCACAGCGCTGGCGCGGTTATTCAATTCTATATCGCGAACTTTGAAGGTCTTTGTTTCATGTTCCTCGCCAAATGTTCTGGCGCGTTTTACACGGGCAAGACCACGCACATGGTCAATATCTCCCCATCTCAACGAAATTACTTCGCTAGGCCTCAGCCCGGTAAAGAATGAAAATTCGACCACATTCACGATTTGTGAGTGATATTTCCGCAAGTGTTCCAATACTTGATCCACTTCATCAGCGGTCAGTGGGTCAGGTGGTTCCTTTTGTACCTTGGCATTCTTCACGCGCTCGGCAGGATTTGATTGGATGACTCCGTCAAGGTAGGCGGTATCCATCACACGACGTAGCGGTATAAGCATATTGTTACGGTTTTTTGCCCCCCAGCCTTGGGAATTGGCAAGGGCTGCAATGGTGGAATACTGGATACTAGTGATTTGCTCTTCACCAAGGTACTCAAGCCAAAAATTAAGTGCTTGGCGGTATTTGACTCGCGTTCCGTTGGACAGGTGTGAAGATGCAGCAAGCCATTTGACAGCCATTTGTCCAAACGTGGGACTGGATTGCTTGGCAGGCGCTGAACGTGCAATGCGCGATGTTGGGAAGTGCTGTATATAGGCTTCGAGAGTGTATTGTCCAAGTCCGATTGCTCGTTCTATCTCAGCTTTTAGGCGGGTTGCATATTTGAGGTTGGTTGGTGTGGGTGGGATTTTGAGAGTTGGTCTGTAACGCTCGCCGTTCCAATAAAACGTGATCTGGATGCCTTTGCCGTGTGATTTGATTCCAGCCATTTTAAATATGCCTCAACGATAAAGTGTATGCGACCGTCAGGTGCTTTGATGAAATGAATTCCTTCCGCAAAATCTCCACGAGCAATCTTGGAGCGAAGTGCATCTTCAGTATATCCCGATTCCTCGGCAAGCTTTTGAAGAGTTATTAATGGAAGATACATAACTATACTCGACAAGTTACTTGAAAATTTCCAGAACATTGATCAGCGGTCTTTGCCCATTCTTTTTTTAAATGGATCAGACCAGCAACATGTATGCTAGTTAAGGCATCATTAGTTGCATCGCACGAAATTCGAAATAATTCGAACGTCCTCTTGAAAAGTTTGAAGGATTTATTTTCATTCATTCCAGATAGCCCAAGGATTGCCAGAGCTACATTCAGGGACTTCCATGATAAAGATGCCGCCTGACTTAACCACGCTATTGGGATAGGACCTTTGATGGACGGCCCTGATTTGGGTCTTTCGACCATATGACTCATTATAGGATCGAAGCTCAGCCTGACGTTGTCGATATGATCGTCGGTTGAGCAGAGATCACTATTATTGAATCTTGGGTTGTGGTTCATCGATCATTTCCTTGGCTATATTCCACATGCACACACCGCGTTCGCCCATGTATAGGTCTGGGTATCGGGTCACTTTCACGTCTGTGGCAAATTCAACAACAGACAAAACGATCCGCCTTGGTCAATTTGATTTAATAAATCAGCATTCACAGTAATATTTCATCCTTGTCTAGAGAAATTACGAATGGAGAGAAGCATAAATTAGAATGAAATTTGTTTCACCAAGCCTAAATGTTAAATTAGGTTCACAGAAAATATCGAGCGCAATGGTGATCTACTATATGTTGTTTGAATCTAACTAGAGGTGAAGTGATGCTTTTAAATGAACGCAATTTGAAACTGATACAGGCGATACAAGCTAGAAAAGATACATTTTCTAGGTTCGTGGATATGAGTATCCTCGGGAAAATAGACAGGTTGATCAAATGGGTGCGCAAAGAGGATGTGGTTATCGCTGACAAAAATAGCAGTACCTATATCTTCGGAACGAAAGAATTTCTCAGTTATTTTTGCGAATTATTCGATCCAGTATTGGCTGAACTCGTTCCAGTGGAATCCTTGGCTTGGAAAGAAATGGGGATGCTGGGTACTCCTTTTCCCTTGAGTGATCATCTTGAAAAAAGTAACCTCCGCCAAGTGGCCGACAATTTGAGATTTATATCTGGTTCCGTTGTCTATTATTTCAACCCAGAAATTAACGACTGGGACCAAACCATTGCACAATCAGAGAGCATTGGCGCAGTCTACGAACTTATGGATGCGATTCTGGAAATTCTACCGATGGAGTCAATGCGATGGTGTGAGGTTTGTTTTCGACGAAGTTTGCCGCGGCGTAAGTTGTGCGACATCCATTCAATTGGACAAAGCAAGAAAAATGGAAATGAGGAAAATATTCCTTTGCAGTCACGTAAAAAAGATAAAACACAATCAAACACTTTGTATCAAAAGGCAAAAAAAATACTCCATACGATGGACGCGAAGATGATTATGGATTTTGAGATGTATAAAACGAGGAGACGGATGTTAAAGGATGGCGTTGTAATATTATCTGGCGGGAGTGGTTACATGGCTTCTTTCAAAAGCAATATTCCATTCCATGACAACTCATCAGAGGGCTACAATTTGGTCGAGCGTACCACCTACTTACCTTGGAAAGAGATTGCTACTGATTGGGATAGCTTCATCAGCCAAAACTATGTTGCTTGCAAAAAAATTATTACAAAGTCAGCAAACGATTTCACCACATGGGAATTGTATGCAAGATATGTCTTGGATCAGCTAGGAGACAAATTCGAGAACACCAACAGCCCGATTTGGTTGGTCAACATAATTCATTTTGCTGAAGTTTGGATAAACGCCGAGGCTAATGTCAAAGATGGGCGGTTAACAGGCACTGAACAGACCATAATTGAATTTTACACTCTGGAGAAAGCTGATGCTCCTGAAATAGCAAGAAGACTGAGTATTTCACCAAGTAGGGTATATCAAGTATTAAGGTTTAACTTAATTCCGCTTAGAACTAGCAGATAAATTTACCAATTAGATTGGATAGGTGGCAGCGTGTTGTGAATCATTCTTAACAAATTCGCAATGGCATGGTTATTTAACGATAGATTATTATTGCTTATGAAGCGTTTTGCTTCAAATCAATTTGGAGAAAATGATGGGTAAAGATATGTGGATCAATCTGAGAGAAAAAGTAAACTTTGATGCTAAAAATAAATTTAAATCGCTGATTTATGAGTATCAAATTTGCAGCAATGAAAATAACAACATACATCGAGAAAAAAATTTATTAGAGAAAATATCAGGTTTCGCTAAAGCAATGGATATAACAAATCCATTAACCGAATTAAATTTACGTGAAATAACTGACCAGTTGTACCCATCTGATGATTGCATTCTCGATTTGCTTAGAAACTATAATAAATATCTAACACGCCCTGAAGAAAAGTTATTTTTGGAAAAAATCCGACTTTGTGGAATGAAACACCAAATTATTAATCAAGAAGAAGGTATGCAGATATTCTTAAAACGAATGCACGAATTACAAAAAAATTCACCTGTTATATTATTTTTAATGTGACAAAAATATGAGGCGAATTCGGGAATGAAGTGCAACTTTGATTAACGCAGGTCAGGTGGTCTAGATGCGGTAGCATCCATGCCTTTTTGACCAGCCAGTCGAAATTGCAAAAATGAACTACACACAACTCACCAGAGAAGAACGATACCAGATTTACGCCTTGAAAAAGGCAGGGCAGGACACACACAAATCGAGATAGCCAACGTGCTGCTGGAACGAAGCAAATCAACCATCAGCAGAGAATTGTCGCGTAACAGCGGGCGGCGAGGTTATCGCCCGAAACAGGCGCACGGCATGGCTGTCGAACGCTGGGCGATGAATGCTTGGACGATAGAAGATGCAACCTGGCAATTTACTCAAGAGCGGCTGTGGAGCAATGGAGTCCAGAGCAGAGCAGCGGGCATGCCGCCATCAGTCCAGAAACGGTGTATCAGAGAGTCTATGCGAACAAGCGAGCAGGCGGATTGTTGTGGAAGAACCTGCGTTGCCAGAAGCGTTACGGCAAGATCGAACGGCGCGGCATTATTCCTAAGAGGCTGTCTATCGATGATCGCCCGGCCATTGTCGAGACTCGCAGCCGGATCGGCGACTGGGAAGCTGATACCGTCATCGGCAAGAACCACCGGCAAGCCATCGTGAGCATCGTTGAACGCAAGGCGGGATTCACCTTGATCCGCAAGGTTGAGCGCAACCCCCCCCCGGCTGAATACACACTGCGAGCTTGCTTGATCGAGTTTAATAAATGGAGCCTGAAAAATGTTGGATAGCCGCCACCCATGCGGAGCAGTCGTTCCAGCTTGCATTGTTCTATGGAGGACAAATCGGCCATGGGGATTCATTTGGTGCGCGGGCAACCGATCAATCTTCCGGCTTCGGCAAGTCGGCGGCGCGTACCGCGCGTAGTACTTCCCGAAAGACATCATCGAACGGAGGAAGAAGGCTCATCTGGTGCGCGAGGCGAGCGGCCCAGAGGCGCCGCAGACGATCTTGCTTGGCGGCGATTGCCTGCTCCATGCCTGCAACAACGCGCTGGCGCAATGCCAGCTTGGTATCGAGTTCAGCACGCATCTCAGCAACGCGCAAGCTGGTGGTGCCGAACAGATACCAGAGGTCATACAAGTCGCGCGGCTCGTTGCGCGCCCGGTCGCTCAAGGCCAGCAGCTTTTCAACGACGATCTCCTCGATGGCGTAGACCTTCACGGTCGGCCCTTCGGGCAAGTCGTTAAAGCTGTCGTAGGTGCGCTGAATCGGGCGATCTTGCAGTGGGAAGCAAAGGACTTCGTTGATCGTGATATCAACTTTCACGTCGTTCGCGGCTGGCAGCGGCCCCTGGTAGCGCAGATAAAACGTGTGACTGTTCTGGTGGCCGTGGCGGTCTTCGCGGTCGAAAGCGATCAGCAAGCCGCAGGCGGCTTCGACAGCCGCGAAGATTTCGTTCAATCCCGCCAGTATCTCTTGAAGGGTGATCGGACGGGTCAGCGTGAAGTCCAAGTCTTCCGAAAATCGATAGTCCTCGAACCAGCAGCGTCGCAGGGCCGTGCCACCTTTGAAGGCCAGCACTTCGCGTAACGGATGACCGGCCAAACCGGTCAGGAACCAGGCCAGCACGTAATCGCGTTCGATGACGGCCTCGGGGATGCGCCGCCCGCCAGCGGTCATCAGCGTGTTCGAGATCAGGGAAATGTTGCGTTGAGGAATCATCAGCCAAGCCTCACGGCATCCAGTTCTTCGGGAGTCACGTTGAGCTGGAGCCGCCAACGTGATAGGAATATTCCTTCGGCGGGGAGCAGTGGATCAAGGCGCTGGTAAGTTGCCGTCAGCATGCCGCGCAGTGCCTCCAGCACCGAAGCATCTGCCAAGCCATAGTGTTCCAGCAGGTAGCCGAGGCGGCGCACGACGGCGCCGACGCCGAGACGGCGCGCATAGTCCAGCAGCCGTTCGACTTTCAGTACGTCTCGCTTCATCCACAACCCCTTGGCGACTTCGGTGATGCCACCGGCAAATGCCGGGTGTCGCAGACCATCGATGATGGTGCGCTCCATGTCGCTGATCATCACGAAGCGCTCCTTGTCGATCCAATGTTTCATGACTCCGAATTCTTGCTCCGCCGTAATGTGGACAAACCGAAAGTCATAGCCGCCCACCGTCTGCGGACGCACGCGACGCGTACATGACACATACACGGTGAAGTTCGGCTGCGTCACCATGCGGTGCAGTTCAAGTGCTGTTCCGTGCGACAGGAAGTAGGGTGCTACACCGGCGAGTTCACGCGCGATCAAGTACGGGCTGTCGATATGCTCAGTGGCTCGGCCGAGTTCGAATGGCACGAGGTTGAACAGGCCAGGCTTCAGTCGCGTGACCAAGCCTCGTTGCTGGGCCTTGTGCACGAGATTACGGGCCGCCGCAGCCGATAGGCCGGTGATCGATTCCACATCCGTCAAGGTGAACGTAGACCGACGTCGATCATTCAGCTCAGTGAAGAGTTGAGCTGCGCGTGGGCCTAGCGTCTTCGTTTGTAAATGATACTTTGCGGTCAATATGCACCTCAAAAAGAAACGCACTGCGCGGTAAATATAACATCAATGATACTCAGCAGCAAGTTCGTCTCCCTTTAGGAGACAAATTGAGCGTAAAATGTAACAATTAAAACTTAAATCAAAGTATTCAGCCAACTCCGCCAGTGTCTTGTCGCCCTTTATCGCGGCTATTGCACCTTGGCCTTGAATCCGGTGCGTGATTCCTTCTCGTCCTTCTCATGCGTATACTCCACTGTTTGCTTGCGCACTTCTACTGGCTGGTCCCGGACTTTTTTTTCAGCCAGTCCAGCTCCATCTTCAATCGCCCGATCTCTGAATACAGACGCTCCGGACTGGCAGACGGGTCGGCTGGTTTCGGGCCACGCTTGGTGTCAAATAAGCTCGATGCCTCTTCTTGCAGCAACTTCTTCCACGCACCGACTTGCGTCGGGTGCACGCCAAACTCCTGGGCAATTTGGTTCACCGTCTTGACACCTCGGATTGCTTCAAGTGCGACCTTGGCCTTGAACTCATCCGTAAAATTCTTGCGCTTCTATTCATAGTTCTGATTTTGACAGTCTTAATCAGGCGTTACTAACCAGTGTTTATGAAAGCGTTACTTACCACCGTTACCAAAAGTATCTTTTGGTGGTGAGTAACGGGGGGATGAAAAAGTCAATGCCATAAAAACTAACCACTCGTCTTGTTATCGAAAAAAACAGATGTTTCATTGCGGGTAGCGGGCTATCCAGATGTTGTTGATATTTACCATCTAGCTGTCCGTTTAAGTTTGTCCCGAGAAAAGGATGGTCAGGTTAGTTCAAAGAAAAGACCTTCAATCCTGTCAGTCGCTATGACATCTCTTCGACCTAAGACTATGGCAGATTTCTGAAAATGTGGTCGGTGCTGCCTATAGTGGACCCCTCCGTCAAGACACTAATGAATCGAGTTTAAGAGGGTAACCTTCTTCATGCAGCGGAACGGCGCTGCCCCGGTTTTCGGTTTCTTTTTTTGTTTCTATTTCTGGGTGAGTTTTTTCTGTCTCACTGTATTTGTCCACAATCCTTGCGCCGCCGCCACTTGCCGTTCGGTATACCTGATCCGGTGTTTCATAGCCCAGTGATTGGTGCGGTCTTTCCGTGTTGTAAAGCACGAAGTATTCCGTCAATCCGATCAGCAAGTCAGGCATCGTGGCGTAGCCTTTCAAATACACGTCTTCGTGTTTGACGCTGCGCCAGAGCCGTTCCACAAAGATGTTATCCAGTGCCCGACCGCGTCCGTCCATGCTGATCGTGATTCCTTCTTTCAACAGCACACCCGTAAATGCTTCGCTGGTGAACTGGCAGCCCTGGTCGGTGTTGAATATCTCCGGCGTACCATAGGCCTGCAATGCCTGCTCCAGGCAGTCCACACAGAATCCGCTATCCAGCGTGTTCGACAACCGCCATGACAGCACTTTACGCGAATACCAGTCGATCACGGCTACCAAATACACAAACCCACGCGGCAGGCGGATGTACGTAATATCCGTACTCCATACCTGATTGGGGCGGATCACATTCATGCCTCTGAGCAGGTACGGATAAATCTTGTGCTGCGGGTGCGGACGGCTGGTATTCGGCCCCGGCGCCATGCCGGCAAGGCCCAGTATGCCCATCAGTCGCTGCACCCGCTTGCGGTTGATCTTGTGCCCCATACCACGCAGGTAAATCTTGATCTTGCGGCTGCCGTAAAACGGATGCCGCGTGTATTCAGCGTCAATCAATCCAAGCAACATCAATTCCTGCTCGTTTGGTTTTGCAGCCATTGGCGGCGCATAGACCGTGGAGCGGTTGATTCCTGCCAGTTCGCATTGCCGGGTCAGCGCCAGTAGCTCGGTGGTGCTGATCCATTGCTTACGATCTTCTACTGGCTGATCCCCAACTTTTTTTTGAGCCAGTCCAGCTCCATCTTCAGCCTGCCGATCTCAGAATACAGGCGCTCCGGACTGGCAGACGGGTCGGCAGGTTTCGGGCCACGCTTGGCATCAAACAGGCTGGATGCCTGCTCTTGCAGCTCTTTCTTCCACATACCCACTTGCGTCGGATGCACGCCAAACTCCTGGCCAATCTCGTTCACCGTCTTGATGCCGCGGATCGCTTCAAGGGCTACCTTGGCCTTGAACTCACCACTGAAATTCTTGCGCTTCGTTTCACTCATCACCTGCTCCTCAATTGCAGCAGGTTACCACCTTAATTTACTGTCTGAAAATCGGGGTCCACTATAGGTCGGGCAAGGCATGGCACTGCGAACAGATGGCTTGAAAGGATTTACCGGCGGGGGTATTCAAATCGGTGTACTTCGATTTGTCCATGGGCTTCTGAGCGTGTTGTTGCAAATAGGTCACAAGAGTCTTGAGTTCACTGTCGGATGGTGCACTGATGCCATGCATCATGCCGCTCATCATCCGCATGCGGCGGTTCATGCGGTCAACCACTGATGGCCACTCTTCTGCCGTGTGCAGGCCGGGACCAGGCAACGCATGGCACTGGGTGCAATACTGCGCAAGCAGGTGCGCCCCTGTTGACTGCGGGTCAGGAAGCTTCTCAGGACTGATGCCAGGCGGCAATTGCTCGCCCATCATGTTTTTCATCATCTCTTTCATGCCCGTGCGGTCCATCATCATGGGGCCGCCAGCCATCATGCCCCCCATGGCTGGGCGCATTCCGGACAAGGCGGACAAACCAATGACGCCGATAATCAACAGGGATATTCCGATTACAAAATTACGATTATTTTTCATGGTCACTGCCCTCAATGTCCTGTTTAATTGTTTCGAAAGTTTGCTTGTCGATCTCCCCTTTCGCATAGCGCATTTTCACGATGTTGAGGGGCGATTCTGCAGGAACGGTACTTACCGGTCCTTCTCTTGCCGCCAACCAGCGGATGATCAGCACCACGCCTGTGATGATCAATATCCAGAACAAAATCGGAAACAGCCACATTCCGCCCATCAGCCAACCTCCAGCTCCATTGCCTATCATGTCTTTTCCTCCTGTTAACCGTTAAATCCTATTGGTGTAAAATTTCAGTAACGGCATTCTCTTGCCTTGCTGGTTCATTTTTTGTTTCAATTCCTGATCACCCACGACTTGGCTGGTGTTGTTTGCCAGCGTTGTCATGTGGTGGCCGCCTCATCATTGTTTTTTCAAATGCTGAGACGACCACTCCAACCTTCTTTTCAACGCGCCGTTACGCTGCGTTTTTGCATATGCCGCCATTCCCACAGCAGATAAACCGCCGGGATCACCAGCATGGTCAGCACCAAGGAGCTGACCATGCCGCCGACCATCGGCGCGGCGATACGCCGCATCACTTCCGAGCCGGTACCGTTGCCAAACATCACCGGCAACAGGCCAGCGATGATCGCGGCAGCGGTCATCGAAATGGGCCGAAGGCGCAGTAGCGCACCGTCGCGTACCGCGTCGCGTACCCCTTCGTAACTTGGAGGCTTGCCTTCTGATCTGCATTTTTCAAGATACAGGCCTACCGACAGATTGAGGTAGACCACCAGCACCACGCCTATTTCCACGGTAACGCCGGCCAGCGCAATAAATCCGACTGCCACTGCCACCGAAACGTTATAGCCCAGCAGGTAAAGCAGCCAGACTCCGCCTGCCAGCGCCATTGGCAGGGTGCCCAGGATGATCAAGGTCTGCGGGATGCTGCGAAACGTCATGTACAGCAGCAGCGCAATCAGCACCAGCGTGACCGGCACAATCAACGCCAGACTCTTCCTGGCCTTTTCCATGTACTCGTATTGCCCTGACCACGTCAGTGAGTAACCGGGCGGCAACTTGATTTTGGCTGCCACCAGTTTCTGCGCATCGGCTACGTATGAACCGACATCACGATTCGCAATATCCACGTAGGTCCAACCGGTAAGCTGGGCCGCTTCGCTCTTGATCATGGGCGGCCCGTCCTCTATGTGAACATTCGCCACGTCACCCAGCGTAACGTGGCCACCGCGGGCGGTGACAATAGGAAGCTGGCGCAGCGCCGCCACGGAATTGCGCCAGTCGCTCGGATACCTCAGATTGACCGGATAGCGCTCCAGTCCTTCCACTGTCTCGGTGACGTTCATGCCGCCGATAGCCGTGCGCACCACATCCTGCACATCGCTGATGTTCAGGCCAAGTCGAGCAGCCCGTTCGCGATCGATATCGACTTTGATGTAGCGACCGCCAACCACCCGCTCGGCATACACCGAAGAAGTACCCCGCACCTGCGGAAGGAGCTTCTCCAGTTGCTCTCCGATGCCCTGAATCACCTGCAGATCCGGACCACCGACCTTGATACCCACCGGAGTCTTGATGCCAGTGGAAAGCATGTCGATGCGGGTCTTGATCGGCATTACCCAGGCATTGGTCAAGCCGGGCAGTTGCACGCGCTGCTCCAGTTCGCGGCGTATATCTGCCTTGGTCACACCTGGCCGCCATTGCGACTCCGGTTTGAACTGGATGATCGTTTCATCCATCGGTAACGGTGCCGGGTCGGTGGCAGTTTGCGCGCGGCCCATCTTGCCGAACGCCGATTTCACTTCTGGCACGCTCATGATCAGCTTGTCCGTCTGCTGTAGCAGCTGACGTGCCTTGTCCGCCGAAATGCCGGGTCGGGCCGAAGGCATGTACATCAGGTCGCCCTCATCCAGTGGCGGCATGAATTCCGAGCCAAGCTGGCTGGCCGGCCAGATGCTGACCGCCAGAAGCAATGTACTGCCCGCCACAGCCAACCAGGGATGCCGGACGACACCATTTACGACCGGCCGGTATAGCGCCGTCAGCAGACGGTTAACCGGGTTTGCATGCTCCGGGGTGATCCGTCCGCGGATAAAGTAGCCCATCAGCACCGGCACCAGGGTGATCGACAGGATCGCTGCAGCTGCCATCGAATAAGTCTTGGTATAGGCCAGCGGCGTGAACATGCGGCCAGCCTGTCCGGTCAGGGTAAACACCGGCAAGAACGAAACGGCGATGATGACCAGCGAGAAGAACAGAGGCGGGCCAACTTCGACCGTGGCATCTGCTACCACCCGCCATCGATTGGCCGCCGTGACGACCCCCCGTTCCATGTGCTTGTGCAGGTTTTCGATCATGACGATGGCGCCGTCGATCATCGCGCCGATCGCGATTGCAATGCCGCCCAGCGACATGATGTTGGCATTCAAGCCCTGTATCCGCATCACGATAAAAGCGATCAGGATGCCGACCGGCAAACTGACAATGGCGACGAGCGACGAGCGCAGATGAAACAGAAACACAATACAAACCAATGCCACCACGAGAAACTCTTCAAACAGTTTCTGCCGCAGGTTGCTGATTGCCTTTTCGATCAATTCGGATCGGTCATAGGTGGTGATGATCTGCACGCCCGGAGGCAGGCTGCCTTTCAGTGAAGCGAGCTTGGCCTTGACTCCATCGATGACCGTTTGCGCGTTCTCGCCGTAGCGCATGACGATGATGCCGCCGACCACCTCTCCCTGACCATTGAGTTCGGTAATGCCGCGGCGAATCTGCGGACCCATTCGTACTTCGGCCACATCTTTCAGTTGCACCGGTGTGCCCTTTTTGTCGGTCGTCAGCGGTACCTGCAACAAATCCTTGATGCTTTTCAGATAACCGCTGGCGCGCACCATGTACTCAGCTTCGGCCAATTCGACCACGGCGCCGCCAGTCTCGTGATTGGCGTTCTGGATCGCTGACTTCACGTGTGCCAGCGTGATGCCGTAGGCGCGCAACTTGTCCGGGTCGACCACGACCTGGTACTGGCGCACCATTCCGCCGGCGGTCGCCACCTCGGCCACACCCGGGACGGTCTGCAACTGGTATTTCAGAAACCAGTTCTGCAAGCTGGTAAGTTGCGCCAGGTCGTTCTGGCCGGTCTTGTCCACCAATGCGTATTCATAGATCCAGCCCACGCCGGTCGCGTCTGGTCCCAGGCTGGGGTGGACGTCGGCTGGCAGGCTGCTGGCAACCTGGTCCAGGTATTCCAGAACCCGCGAGCGTGCCCAGTAGAGATCTGTACCATCCTTGAAGATGATATAGACGAACGAATCGCCGAAGAACGAATAACCGCGCACCACAGTCGCCCCCGGCACGGCCAGCATCGCGGTCTCCAGCGGATAAGTGACCTGATCCTGCACCACCTGTGGCGCCTGACCTGGATAGGGCGTCTTGATAATGACCTGCACATCGGACAGGTCGGGGATGGCATCCACCGGCGTGCTTTGTATCGTATACAGGCCGCCGATAATTACGAAGGCCAGCGCCAACAGTACAAAGCCGCGGTTGTTAAGCGACCAGCGAATAATGGCGGCGATCATGCTTGATGCTCCTGAAGGCCGCCGGATGGCTTGGAGCTGTCTTTCTGCACAGTGGGAAACGCATCCACTTTTTTATCGGATGACTTTTGCATGGACATGTTTTTGCCAGGAATATCGTTGCCAGACAGATTGGCGCCCTGGTCGGTTTCGGGCGCGCTGCTGCAACCGGGTTTACTGGAACCAAGGCGCAGCGCGGCGGCATCGACATTGGCTTCGGAGTCGATCATGAACTGTGCGGAAATCACCACCTGCTGACCGGCCCGCAAGCCCTTGAGGACTTCGACTTGATCACCTGAAGTCATCCCGGTCTCGACCGGACAGATGTCGAAGGCGCCCTTGCCGAGCGAGACGACGACGCGTTTGCTTTGCCCGGTTTGGATCAATGCCAGATTGGGAATGTAGACCACATTGTGTTGCGGCACCCCCTGCAGAGTGACGTGTGCGTACATGTTTGGTTGCAGACGCCGGTCTGTATTGGCAAAGCGCAGCCGCACCTTGGCCGTGCGCGTCATTTGATTGATATCGGGATAGATATAATCAACTACTCCGTGCCATCGCTTGCCAGAAAAAGCATCGAACACGGCGACGGCTTTCTGTCCGGTGCGCAATAACGCGGCTTCACTTTGGTCGACTTCCACCATCACCCAAACCGTACTGAGATCGGCCAGCTTCATCACCTGGGTGGCTGGGGTTACGTAGGCGCCTTCGCTTACATTCAAGCTCATCACAACGCCAGCAGTGTCGGCGCGGTGTGCCACCCGGTCGCTGACCTTGCCGACGCGCGCCAATTTTTCAATTTGCGTGGCGTTGAAACCCAGCGCGTGCATACGCTCGCGAGATGCGCTGATCAGCGTCCGGCTACCACTGGCCAGAGCCGTCAAGTATTCACGTTCCGCCGTGGCCAGCTTGGGTGAGAACAATTCATACAGCAGCTGACCGGCCTTCACAGCATCGCCAGCGCTCTTGACCGCCAGCTTCTCCACCCAGCCGTCGGCACGCGTATTGATACTGGTGATGGTGTCCTCGTCGTAGCCGACGTAGCCCACTGCTTCGAGTTGATTGGACAGCGACCCTTGCTGGACCTCGGCCGTGCGCACACCGAGATTGTTGACCACCGCCGGATCTATCTTCACGTCGCTGGCCTCGCCTGCCGCACTGTTATCGGCATATACAGGTACCAGATCCATACCCATCGGCGACTTGCCGGGCTTGTCTCTGCGGTAATTCGGGTCCATCGGCGCTTTCCAGTAAAGTACCTTGCGATTTTCCGTAGTTGTGTCGGAAGTGGGATTTTTTTCTGCGGGTTTCATCGTGTTGCCGCGCTTGCCGATAAAATATCCGGCGACAATCGCAAGCATCACAACCAAGATGGCGATAACAATCAATTTGGATTTGTTCATGGTGTTGTGTCCTTGATCTGATTGGCAGCCGACGCATGCGTCAGCGCACCACCGGCCCGGTAGTCGAGTGCGGCGGATTGAATGAAGAAGTCGGCGCGCGAACGCGCCAGTTCCAGCTTGGCCGCCAGGTCCTGTTGCTCGGCGGTAATCAACTTGAGGAAATCCCCGTTGCCATTGCTGTAATCGGCCTCGGCCGCATCCATATTGAGCTTGGCCAACGGCAACAAATGCTGCGTATAGAGACGGATAGTTTCAGCGGCCTGGGCTGCCGTTGCGTAGGATTGATCGAGATCACTGAGCAGTTGAGTACGGGCATCAACCAGGTCTGATTCAGCCTTGCGCATGCGCGCGTGCGCCTCGTTCACCTCGGCGCGGTGATTTCCGCCAAACGGGATATTGAAGCCAACCCCCACGGTGAGGCGTTTGTCAGGCGCATCCATCAGGCTGTTGTAACCGGCGATGAGACTGAAGTTCGGGTAGCCGTCCTTATGCGCCAGATCGACCCGGTCCTGGCTGGCGGTAATCTGCGCGTTGAGACTTTGCAGCATCGGATAACGGGCCAGGGCAGCATCGCGCAATACGGCAAATTCCGGCAGGGGAATTTCAGCAGGAAGATCGGCCGGCGCGGGTACCGCAGTGCGCGGATCCAGATTTTGCAGGGCATTTATCTTCGCCTGCACCGTATGCCGCAATCGTTCGAGTACAAGGGCCTGGTTGCGCAGGCGAATCAGCGCCACTTCCGCCTGAAGCACATCCTGCTGCGGTGATTGTCCGGATGCGTATGCGGCCCCCGCGACTTCACGCAGGCGCATCATCAATGTCAGATTTTCGGCGTTGATTGCGAGTGCGCGATGCACGTAGTACCACTCGGCGTAGTCAGCTCGTGCGCGCGCGGCAAGCCGTAGACGCAAATCGGCCACTTGCTGCGCAGCCGATTCGGACTCGGCGGCAGCTGCCTTGCTGCGCAGATCGAGTGTGCCCGGCCAGGGAAACGCCTGGCTGATCTGCAGGTTCTGGTTTAGCCCTTGGCCAGGACCGCCTGCCGTATTTGGCGCCACCGCATAACTCACCTGCGGATCACCCAGCGCATCGGCAGATTCAATCCGTGCATTAGCCGTATCGGCAGCAGCACGCATCGATTTGATGCTTTGATTGCGCAGCAGAACGCTCTCTACCAGTTGATCGACACAGAGCGTGGCAGCTGGCAGCGTCCCCATGTCTGCGGTCGGCGGCATCACCGACGCGCTTCCGGCCCCGTCCGAATTGTTGCCCGCTACTGCTATGTGCTGGTGATTGCTGGTCACGACAATGCGTGTCAGATGGGAGTCAGCTGCCGCCTGTGCCAGCGTGACTCCGGGCAGCATAAACGCCAAGCCCAGGAGAAAAAATAGCGCACGCTGCGCAGTAATTTCAATAATCTTAAAATTCATAGGAACTCCATTTGCGGAAGTAAGAACGGCGGGTGCAGCGAAATTCATTACACCCACCGTACATTTATTTGCCGGTTGGCTGCAGACGGGTGACCACATAATCAGCACCCGACTGAACGAACTCGAAGTGGACGACATCGCCAACCTTGATTCCCCTGGCAAGCGACGCGTCCTGCAATCTGTAACTCATCGTCATGGCTGGCCAGTTGAGGGATGCAATCGGATCATGTGCCAAAGTCACCATCCCTTTGGCGGCATCAATCATCTTGACCGTACCAATGCCCCGATGGGTGATGGGTTTCGCCTCTTTATTCATACCCTCCATATTCATGCCCTTCATGTCCATTCCGGCATCCGCTATCAGCATCGGATTGCGTGGACTCGCGTCCGCACGCTGTACATGAAACATCGAAACGATGCCCAGCAGAGCAGCAGCGACCATCGCAGAAACAACAAATGTATTATTTTTCATGGTAAAAATTCCTTCAGATTAGAACTGCGTTAATTAATTTGGCTTGACGACGCGACTCACCTATCCAGGCACTCGTGCATGCCAGCGCAAATGCTTAACCGATTACGGCTTGGTTTCCAGCACGACTACAGGTATATGCCGCAGGTAGCGCAAGCCGCAAAAATAATCAATGTCATGATCTTTTTCAGAACAAAACTCGAAATCAAGCGCGCACTGCCGCATCGCTGCAAGCGCGAAAAGATAGGGTGAAACGGGAGAACGGCTAATTCAGCAGCCGAAGGAAACGCAGATAAAGAGGAGGGGCAGTATTAACGGGGGACAGCGGGGTTGTTTCAAAATTGACAGCATCCGCCACCATGAACAATGGCAGAGTATTAAGAAGTGCTACTGTTGCGAAAAACGGCAGGTCAAAGGTAAGTTTTAGTGTATCTGAACTATGCCCGCAGTGCTGCATACATGGCTGCTTGGCTGCTGAACTTAGATCTGTACAGGGATTGCCGGCAGCCTGCATTTGCATAGTCTGTCCAGCCTGTTGCATTGGAGGCAAGTAGCCCGAGACCAGACAGCCGCCCATAGCAACACAAACCTGGATGAACAGTAGTACAAACAAAACGAACCCCGCCACCTTTTGTTTAGATGACGGGGTTAAGCGATAGAATACTGAGAAGTTACTCATATGATGCACTATAGCATTTATTCATCCAACACAATTACGTGTTCATATCCGATTTTTTCTGTTCGATTTCTCGCGCTCAATCTCATCGCAAGCGTAGTGTTATTGCTCACAGCCGATCTTCATTTGGACAAACTCCCTTCCATAATTCGGTCAGCCGAAAGCGGCGGTAACTGCCGAGGACAGCGACCATTCGAGATCTTACTCGCCAATTACCCAGCCGGTCTTCTCCTTTGGCTTAGGCAGCCAGATCTGGAAAAAGAAAAAAATAAGCATTCAGCATATATAGCCCAGACAAAACGAGCAGCAGCGCACCAATGAGTTCGAAAGTTTTTTGCGCATGTTGAAGTGGCTTCAGGCTTTCCAACCAACCCACAGCCCACGCACCGAGAATAATCGGTACTGCGCGACCAAACGCGAATGCCAGCAACAGCGTGGCGCCGAACAAGGGCGAGCCGATTCCCGCCGCTACGCCGAGCAGAATAACCAGCGCTGGCGTGCAGAACGGACAAATCGCAACAGAAAACGGGATGCCGAGCAGAAATGCGCCCCAAGTATTCGTGGCACGTTTGGCTCGAATGGTGATTGTGGGTATGGGCAGCTTGATCCACCCCGGCCACATGAGGCCAAGCAGAATCAGCAAGGGGCCGAGCACCAGTCCCCATTCCCGACCCAACAGCTTTTGCACCCACAGGCCGCCGAATCCAGCGGCAAATCCCAAAATAACGTGAGTAATAACCAAACCGGCAACGAACATGGAGCCGAACAACACGGCACGTCTGGTTTCATGGGCCTTCGTCACATAGGCGAGCGACACCGGGATCGCCGCCAACGCAACCGGATTGAAGCTAAAAATGAATCCGGCAGCGAAACCAATACCCAAGGAGGCAAGGTTTGCTTGTTCCAGCGTACTACGCAATGTTTCCAAGTCCATATCAGATTCCTGTTTGCCAAACAAGGAAGGCCGCACCCCACATCAGGGATGTGGTGATGTAAGGGCTTAGCGAAGCCGCTTTGCCGAGAAAGTTTCGAGCAACGGAACCCAGACCGTGGGCACTGCCCAAAAGGGTGGGCAAGGTAAACATGGCGGAAAATACGAATCCAGCCAGCGCAGCAACGGCAGGCTGTCGCACCAATGCGGACAGTACGCCGACGATAAGTACCAGCGGTAGCGTGCACGCCGGCAATGTCAATCCCAGCTTAAGCCCAGGAGACAAATTGTGATGCCGGGGGATAAAGCGATAGAACTCGAGATGTGGCACCGGCAGGTAAACCTTACGAGTGACCAGATAGACAAGACCAATGATTCCAAGCATCAGCATCGTGGCTACTCTGGATATAGTCGTCAGTGAATCGCCCCGGGTTT
>Ga0307377_10003292_pt1 | contig 18373 bp, 20 predicted proteins | sample TR3MG_FD_202535 | JGI IMG/M metagenome (GOLD analysis project Ga0307377, IMG submission 202535) | Soil microbial communities from Risofladan, Vaasa, Finland - TR-3 | ecosystem: Environmental > Terrestrial > Soil > Coastal area > Acid sulfate soil | place: Finland: Risofladan, Vaasa | collected... | reverse complement strand
ATCTACTAACATCATCTTTTTTCATTTTTGGGCTTATTTTTCTTGTTATTAAGTTTACATTTATAGTTGAGGGGGCGCTTATCATTCTAAAAGGATTTCTATAATCTACTTTAACTGCATTATTAGCAATTCCTTGAAGTTTTTTTATTTTGAAATTATTTTTTTTGTAATCTTTTCGTTTTGGATTTTTTGTTTTGAATGGCCACATTTTAAAAAATGGCCCTGGAGGGATTTGAACCCCCGACACCTGGATTAAGAGTCCAGTGCTCTAACCAGACTGAGCTACAGAGCCTATCCATTAATAATTTATAAGAAGTTTAAAAAAATATCTAATAATATTATTTATACTCTCTCCAGGTAAATCCACATTTTGTGCATCTGAAGAATCTGGTTTCTGCTTCATCAGTCGCACGCGTTTGTAAGGTCCAGAAAAATGCTTTTTTATTCTTACATTCTTTACATTCTTGTTCTATTACAGGGTGGATTTCAACATCTTTTTCTGAAATAATATCAATTTTCCTTTTTTCCCCAATTTTTTCAGACGTTTTTAATTTTATCTTGTTCTTTGTAGAATATTTACATCTAGGGCAACAATCTCTTTTATTTTTTTGAAAGAGGACAGAACCGCATTTTGGACAAAATTCCATTTGAATAGTTTAAAATTTACTTGTTATCTTTGTTAAAAAATATTTAAAAATCTTCCTATTACCTTCATTTTTCGTTGCAGAGACCTCTTTCTGAAAAAGGCTTGCCCCATTCGTAAAATATGAGCTTTACCCAACCAATATAAGGAGCTAATTTTAAAACAGCTTTTCCAACTAACCGTTCTTCCATTATTTCTTTTTCAAAATTAAACTGCCCTGCATTATTATCTCCTATTGTGGAAAAAACTTTTTCACCATCTTTTTCTTTTATTTCAATTATCCGGTGAATCACTGGATTTTTTTGATCTGCATTAAAGATAATTATATCTCCTTCATTCAGTTTTTCAGGGTTTGCCCTGAGTATTAATAAAATATCTCCTTTGTTAAATCCATTTTCCATTGAGAATTTCTGAAAATCTAGCTTATCTATTTCGAATTTAGAATATTTGTCTTCTTGTCTATCCCACCAGGTGTTTAAATCAGAAAATAAGTTTCCTTTATGATACATGCTACAGGATTCAACAATTGCTAAAGGAAGAGATGTTCCTGTAGCTAAACTGAGAATTGGAAAAAATATGAGTTTTATGAATATAAATAAAAAGACGAGCGAAAAAACCCATCCCTTAAAACTATTATCTTTCCACAGAAAATGCCAGAATTTTTTGAAAAATCCCCTTCCTCTTTTTTTTAGGGCCATGTTTTAAAATAAATTTTGAGAGTTTTTAAAATGTTTCATGAGAGAAGGATTAATGAAAATTTGTTTATTCTTTTTTATTCTCAGAACGAATTGTCTCATAGGCATTAACTATAGTTATTGTTAGTAAATCTTTTCTTAAATCTTCGTGATCTCCTTCCTTATATAAAACTGGATCGAATCCTCTTAGTGCCTCTTTTGCTTTTATATACTCTCTTTTGAAATACATTACATCAACTCCTGCCCTGGTTGCTTCTTCTATAAGGGCCCTTTCTATATCGGGATCCCATACTACTTCTTTTCTTAACTTATCTCTTTGTTGAATTAATTCTCTCCAATCCATTTTTTTCTCTAAACCTCATGATATTTAAGCTTTTATGCACAAATATAGTAATGATTCAAATCTCAAAAACCAAAATATTTAAATAGTATATCTTTCGTGTATACACAAGAGGTATATCCTCATCAACCCTTTTCCTGATTATGATGGAAACGGGAGAACCTCTTTTCAACCCAGCCGTGTCATTGGCACGGCTTTATACTTACAAAATGGCAGACATATTTGACAACACAATTTTGTGTAAAAATTGTGATATAAAAATGAAGAAGGGAGAGTTAGTTAGAAATAGATTTATTCTAAGAGTGGTTGTCTGTCCTAAATGTAACGATAAAATTATTCACCCTACAGACGAGCAAGAATACAACAGATTTATAAATTTAAAGAATAAAGAGTTCAGAGTTAAAATGAGACTGGTAGGAAATAGCTATGCTGTTTCAATTCCAAAAGAAATTGTCTCTTTTATCAGGGAGCAGGAAAAAATTATGGATGACATGGTAAGATTATGTTTTGAGGATTTTGGAAGACTTTCACTGAGCTTTGTTGAGGCAAAGAAATTAAGGAGATAAAATGAAAGAAAAAGAAATTCAACTCAAGGTTGTTGAAGCACAGCAAGACGATGCTTATAAAGGCGTAGCTAGGATAGATGGTGAAATTATGAGGGAATTAGGGATTAGAAGAGGAGATGTTATTTTAATTAAGGGAAATCGAGAAACAGTGGCAATTGCAGACAGAGCATATCCTGCAGATGTTGGAGAAGGAATTATAAGGATTGATGGAATTTTGAGAAGAAATGCAAAGACAGGTATTGGAGAGATAGTAAAGGTTTCAAAAGCAGAAATTAGAGAGGCTAAAAAAATAATAATCGCGCCAGCACAAAAAAACATAATGGTTCAGGCAGAACCAGAGAGCTTAAGAAATGGATTATTAGGAAGAGCTGTTCTTAAAGGAGATGTTATTGTTCTTGGGGGAACTCAGAGAAGGAGAGATTTACTTTCTGAAGATTTTGGAGAATTTGGAGATATGTTTGGAGATATGCTTGGAAGCATGGGTTTCGGTCAATTGGGGGGACTTACACAAATTAAATTTGTAGTCGTGAATACAAGTCCTAATCAACCAGTTATAATTAGAGAAAATACCCAGGTTTCTTTAAGTCCAAAAGCTGTTGAGCTAACAGAAGAAAATATTCCTGAAATAAACTATGAAGATATTGGGGGATTATCAGAGGAGATTAAAAAAATAAGAGAAATGGTAGAGATTCCTATAAAGCATCCTGAGATTTTTCATAGGCTTGGTATAGAACCTCCCAAAGGTGTTTTGCTTCATGGGCCTCCTGGAGCAGGTAAAACTCTTCTTGCAAAAGCTGTAGCAAATGAATCCGAAGCTAGTTTCATACTTTTGAATGGCCCTGAAATTATGTCAAAATTTTATGGTGAGAGTGAAAAAAAGATAAGGGATATTTTTGAAGAAGCAGAGAAAACAGCACCTACAATTATCTTTATTGATGAAATTGACGCAATAGCCCCAAAAAGAGAAGAAGTTACTGGAGAAGTTGAAAGACGTGTTGTTTCCCAATTATTGACAATGATGGATGGTCTTAAGTCAAGAGGGAAAGTAATTGTTTTGGCTGCAACAAACAGGGTCAATGCTATTGATCCTGCCTTGAGAAGACCTGGAAGATTTGACAGAGAAATAGAAATAAATGTTCCAGGCAAGGAAGGAAGACTTTCAATATTAAAGATTCACACAAGAGGTATGCCTCTTTCAAGAGATGTTAAATTAGAAGAAATTGCCTCTATAACTCATGGTTTTGTTGGAGCTGATATTGAGGCTCTTGTAAAAGAAGCTGCTATGGGGGTTTTGCGGAAACTTCTCCCAAAAATTAATCTTGATCAAGAAGAACAAATTCCACAAGAGATGCTTGAAAAATTAGTAGTAAAACATAATGATTTTATAGATGCTTTGAAAAATGTTCGTCCTTCTGCTATGAGGGAAGTTCTTGTAGAAACTCCAAATGTTGGATGGAATGATGTTGGGGGACTTGATAAGGTTAAACGAGAGCTTAAAGAAGCTGTTGAATGGCCGATTAAATATCCAGAGACATTTAAAAGAATGGGTATAAGGCCTTCTAGAGGAATTCTGCTTTATGGGCCTCCTGGAACAGGTAAAACTCTTCTTGCGAAAGCTGTAGCAAAGGAATCTGAAGCTAACTTTATTCAGGTTAAAGGACCTAGCTTATTGAGCATGTGGGTTGGTAAATCAGAAGAAGGAATGAGAAAAGTTTTTGAAAGAGCTAGACAAGTTTCGCCTTGTATTATTTTCTTTGATGAAATTGACGCACTTGCAGGAAAAAGAGGACTTGACACAGGAACAAAAGTTACTGAAAGAGTTTTAAATCAGATGCTTGCAGAAATGGATGGACTTGAAGACCTTCATGATGTTTTAGTTATAGGTGCTACAAACAGGCCAGATATGATTGATCAAGGACTTTTAAGACCTGGAAGATTTGATAAAATTTTACTTGTGCCATCTCCTGAAGAAGAAGGTAGACTTCAGATTTTAAAGATTCATACAAAAAATATGCCTCTGGACAAAAACGTAAATCTTTCTGATATTGCAAAAAAAACAATAGGATATACAGGAGCTGATATGGAAGCTCTTGCGAGAGAAGCTGCTCTGATTGCCTTGAGAGAATCAAAAGAAGCAAAAATTGTCAAAAGAAAACATTTTGAAGAAGCTCTTAAAAAAGTAAAGCCAAGTGTAAGTAAGCCTGTTCTTGAAGTTTATAAAAAGATAGAAGATAGTTTCTTGAAATCTGCAAAAACAGCTATCCCTCTAGAGAATTCTTATTTTGGTTGATTCTATAACACGATAATTTTTATAAATATTAGGTCTTTTCTAAAATTATGAAGGAACTACCACAGGAATACGAACAAGAAAAAGAAGCAATAAGAGAAGGATATGAAAAAAAAGTTAGAAAGCTTTTGAAGCCTTCTATAATTACTCTTGCTAGTGCCCTCATTTTATCAAGTTTTTTTATGATAAAAGATTTTACAAAATTAAAGGGTTTACAAAAAAATTCCCCTATATATTTGGAATATGTAGATAATCAAAGTTCTTTAAAATATTTAAGAAATGAATTAAACCAATATCAGTCTGAAGAATTTCCTGAATTTTTATCCCAAAATATAAAAAATGAATTAGAAGAGATCACTGTTTTAGATACCACAAAAATTCCTTCTTTAGAAAAATTAATTAAAATTACAGAAGATGATAATATTAAAATAACTAACACCCCTGAATTTAAAGAATATTTGGAGAAGACAGAAAAAATTGATAACCGCGACTATCTTTATCCTTTATTATTGTATGGGCCCATGGCCACAGTATTTTTTGGAGATTTCTTTCTATGTGCCCTTTATAACGGGCGCAGAAAAAAACAAGTAACAGATTTTGAAGAAAAATATGGGACTACGCAGTTGTCACAGTAACTTCGTTTTCTGAGATTAAAATTGTGTGTTCTGCTTGACTAACTTTGCTTCCTTGTACTTCAACAAGCTGGGGAAAATGATGGAGATTCCCATTTTCCTCTAATTGTTTAAGACCAAATAATGCCTTAGTTCCGAATTTTTTAACAAGCCAGCGAGAACAGAAAGGTAAGGCATCATATTCTTTTTTTATAAAATCAAGAATCTCTCTTGATATAGGATTTCTTACATTTTTTATTTCTCTCAATTCATAAATTCCAGAAGATTTTCCATCATGAACTCTCCCGCTTCCTGTTGTTGCAAAGGGCTCAAAAGCATAAAGTCCTTCTTTTAATTTAATATCTTTTCCATCGTTGATATTTGGAATAATGATTCCTGCATGAAGTTTGTATTGATCCATACTGTGTCCAGAGAGATTTATTATAGGAGAAAAACCATGGGATTCTATTGTTTTGGAAATGGTGTTTCCTGTCTCATCTGTTGAAATATCTTTTTTTATAATTTTTAGGGCATTTTCTAGAGCTTTTTCAGAGGCTTCTATGAGTTTTTTATTTTCCTCGCTCTTTTCCAAATCAATTGAAAAAGCAGTGTCAGCTACCCATCCATCGATATGAACTCCAAAATCAACTTTCAATAAGCCAGAAGCCAGAGTTTCATCGTTATGTGAGGGGGTGTAGTGTGCAGAGATATTATCTATACTTAGATTTACAGGAAATGCAGGTTTCCCCCCTAACTCTTTTATTTTCTCTTCAATTTTTTCAGCAATTTCCAATAAAAGGGTGTCTTTTTTTATAATGGAATTTGCATATTTTCTGATTTCAGATGCTATTTTGCCAGCTTTAAGGATTTTTTCTTTGTCCATAATTTAAAGTTTACAATAAGATTTAAATAATCTACTCTTTTATAAAAAAAATGAGGTCGATTAAAATAAGATTATTCTTGTTGGGAGTTATATTCTTGCTGTTAATTCTACCTTTAACTTTTGCAAATCAAACGAATGAGGAAGATTGCTCCCTTAGCGCATTAGAAATAAAAACTTGTTCGTTTGAGGGTGTGGATTATGATGTAAAAAGAAAAGTTCAATGCGAATTTGAAATAATTTATGGCGATATTACTGAACAATACGATATCAGGCAACTGATGCAAGTAACTCTTCAAAATGGAGTGATAATTAAGAATCCTGATTCTTGTTCTTCCTCAGTTATTAACTTAATCTTTGAAGAAGAGGTAAATGAAACAAATGAGGAAATTACTCTTGATAAATTACTCAATAGCAAAGGTGAAATTAACACATATTTGCAGGAAAATGAAGTATTGATTCCTGGAGGAGCTGATTTTCTTGTGAAAGACGGAAACATTCTCATTAACATTTCTATGAATGAGGGTTTTCAAGAACTGTTTTACATAATTGTTGAAGAAAAAAGAGTTATTGGAATTGAAGAAGGGGTTTCTGAAGAAATAAGTTATGAAATAAAAATAGATGAAGAAACAATCACAGAAATAACACAATCAGAAAATATTGGTGAAAAAATAGTAGAATCTTATGAGAATAAAAGAATAATTATTAAAGCTCACGGATTTGGAAACAAAATTAAGCTATTTTTCGGTAAAATATTTCTAAGACTTTTTGCTTAATTTTTTTACTCTTTCTTTAAATTTATCCTAAATTCTTTTCCCCAATCCTGAAATCCTAATTCCTTATATAATTTATGAACCCTATTCCGAGCATAACGACTTGTAGCGATTAATTTATAGCAATTTTGTTTTTTGGCTTCCTTAATTAATTCTTTAACAATCTTTGTTCCATAACCCTTACCCCTCAATGATTCATCAATAAAAACATCTTCCATTAAACCGAAAGGCTGTTGGTGTAAATCGTTTTTCATTAAATAGAGAAAAGCCCGAGCAACCTCCCTGTTATCTTTCTCAATAAAAAATTTTATTCCTATGGTACTTATTTTTCGTTTTTTTATAAACATTTTAATTGCATTTATTTTTTAATTTTTTTCTAAGGAAAAAGAATGGAAACAAAATATCACTCATACAACAAGGGATTATAACAGATATTAATACTATGAGGAAAACACCAATAAAATAAACAAGATTAAATCCAGAACTGAATGCCAAAAGATAAAATAAACTTGCAAAAACAGACAAAAAAACATGTATGAAATGTGGTATTTTGGTTATTTTTATAGATATCCCAATTAAACTTCCGATTATTGCTGCAGCTAAAATAAGAAGGGGGTTTTCAATTAGTAATAAATGGAAGGAAGTTCCCAAACCCAATATATTTCCTCCGAGCCAAGGCAAAATTATATCACTAAAACTTCCAATGATTATTGCCCCCATTATCCCGACCAATAAAGCAGGAATTAATTTTGATTTATATTTATAAAAAATTCCTGCAGTTACAATTGATGAAGCAATAATGTGGAGTGGATGGAAAATTTCGAATAAGTCTTCTGAAATCCTTTTTTGAATTAAATATTGAAATAGAATGACCAGTATTATTGCGACTATTGTTGCTAACGCAGTAAATGGAAGATGATTTTTTGCTTCATGAATTAGTTCTTTCGTTCTCATCAAAAATCTCCTAATTTCATCTGCCTTTTTCCATCTATAATTTCTTTTATATTTATATCAAATATATTAAATATTGCTTCAACAGCAGGAAGAATCTGCCTTTCTAAATAATATTTGATATTGTATTCTCCTTTTTCTTCTGGAAGTTTTACTTTTTCACGGACGAGCTTTTTCTTTTCTCTGGTTTCTGCAATATAATATTCAATTAGATTTCCTCCACTAATAGGAATATTTTTTTCCAGCATTTTTCTTGCAGCAACAACATGTGGCGAAATTGCTTTGTACTCTGAAAGAGGCTTCTGAAGCATGGTCCTTATTATTAATTCTTCTTTGCTGATATTTCTTTCTTTAATTTTTTTAATTATGCTTTTTGTATATTCAAGTGCTTTTTTTTCATTGCCTTCTCTAAGAACAAGATTAATTATCTTATTTTGGACTTCTCTTGCTAAATGACACCAATCTCTTCTTACTGTTTCAAATCCACGAATTTTTAACTTTCCCTTTTCACTTATCAAGGCGTATTTTTTCTTTGCACCGATTGTTCCTGTTCTTTTTGTGACCCACAACCCTCTTTTATAAAAATCCTCTAATTCTAGTTCCATTATTCCTGGTAGTTCTAAATTTAATTTTTTAAGAAATTCTTTAGTCTGGGTTTTGGTTTTGTTTCCTAAGGTAAACGCAATGCTATCTGTATCAGCATAAATGACATTGTAACCTGCTAATTTTGTTTTTTCAATTATTTCTTTATTCAGCTTTCTTACAAATGCCAGAATTGAATGTGAACTTTCTACTGAAAAATACCTTGCTCCGAAAAAAGCCATGTAACCATGAATTGATGCAGATAAAAGTTTGAAAGCATTGCTTCTTGCTTTTGTAATCTTATTAGAATTTTTTTTATATTCTGTCTTGAATTTCTTTCTTTTTTCAAAAATTTCCTTTGCAAGAGAAGCAATAAATCCTTGTTTTTTGGAAAAATAAAATTTTGTTTTCTTTTTATTAAAATCTATCTCAGGGGATTCATAGCAATTTTTCTGTTTTTTTTCTAATAAGGTTGCTTTAGATATGTTGAATGATACTATTATGCTCGTATGCATAGAAGTAAAATCAAACATTACGATATCTTTGTATAATCCAGGTCGAGGTTCATAAACAAATGCCCCTTCAGAAGGAGCTCTTTGTCTTCTTTCAGAAATCTCTTCATGCATAGGGCGTTTTTCAGGAATTTCGTTAAATTTTTCTAATCGGTGTAAAATATAGGATTCCACCTGTTTTGCAAGCCCATATCTCGAAACATCAAATACTGGTTCCTGAATTGTTCTTGTGAATTCTAGAAAGTCAGGCCAGAATTTTTCAAATAATCTGAAAGTTAAGTCTGAATCGTGTAAATTATATTCAAAATATTCTTTCCAGTGATGATCCTCTAGTTTTGATGAGTGTTTTAGTTTAAAATCTTTTTTAGAATCTCCTAAAAATTCTTTTGCAACCTCGTTTAATGAGAGGGTTTCAGATTGCATATATTGTGAATAAGCTGTTTGGATGAATCTTAACAGATCAATATGAACTATTCCTGAGATTTTTCCTGTCATTCTCATTCCTCTGGAAAATTTTGGTTGGCTTTCGTCAAGTCCTAAACTCAAAGGAACTTTGAGTTTCTCTGCTCTTGATCTGAGATAGGGCAAGTCAAATCCATCTGAAAAGTAACCTACAAGAAAATCAGGAGATATCTTTCTTACATATTCAACAAACTTTTCCAAAAGTTCTTTTTCATCTTTTACAACTTCAACATAATTCTGTTTTGAAGCTATTTTTTTCCATGTTAAAACTTTTTTGAAATTATCTGAAACTAAGGAGACCATCAATATTTCTCCTGCTCCTATTTTAAAATCATCACATTCTATATCATAAGCCAAAACTTTTGGAGAAAAATCTCTTTTTTCTAATTCCTTGAACTCTTCAAGTTTCAAACACAAATCAACATCCAGTCCTGAATCAATTCCACCAAATTCCTGGGAATTGTTTAGTACTTCACCCTCCACCTCATGCCAGTTTAGTGGAATTAATTTTTTTTCAATTATATAATGAGTTATAAAGCCCAAATCATAACCCCTTCTTTTTTCTATTTCAGGTAAGCCTAATCTATCTGCAATATCGTGTAAATCTTTGTAATTTGTGGCGAAAACCTTCAGAGCTTTTACATCTTTATCAAGGAAATTCTTGTTGTGAAGTTCAACTTTTTCAACTCTGGTTTGTCTTCCTTTTGTATCCAGTTTTATTTTAGAGATTTTTTTAATTAAGCTATTAATTTTCTTTTTACTCAATTTCTCCTTCAAAATAGCCCATAAAAAAACAGGACACGAATCTATTATACAGACCCTTTTTCCTTGACTATTTCTACCAGTTACTTTAACATAATTTTTTCCTTCGAAATCAAAATAGTCGTAATCTATAGGTATAAAGTCTGTTTTTATCATGGGGTTAAGAAGAGGGTGAGTTATTTAAAGTTTAGGAACAGATTTTTTCTTCACAAATTATTTATATTAGGAATTCTTTAGATAATAATGGGATTAAACATTAAAGATATCATTCCAAGAAAAGAAATAGAAATCTCTGATTTAAATGGAAAAATAGTTTGTGTAGATGCATATAACATGCTTTACCAGTTTCTTTCAACGATAAGACAACCAGATGGAACTCCTTTGATGGATAACAAAAAGAGAATTACGAGCCATTTATCAGGAATTTTTTATCGTAATATAAATCTTTTATCAGAAGGAATCAAACTTATTTATGTTTTTGACGGTGAGGCTCCAGAGCTTAAAGCAGGGACTTATAAAAAGAGAGAAGAAAGTAGGGGAATTGCTAGAGGAAGATATAAGGAAGCAAGCCAGAGAGAAGACCTCGAAGCTATGAGAAGATACAGCAGCCAGCTTATAAGACTTGATGATAAGATGATTGAGGAAACCAAAGAACTTTTAGAAGCCCTAGGAATTTTAGTTATTCAGGCTCCGAGTGAGGGGGAGGCAGAAGCATCTTATCTCAATAAAATTAAAAGTGATATTTATGCAACTGTAAGTCAGGATTATGACTGCCTACTTTTTGGAGCTCCTAGACTTATTAGGAATCTTGCATCTGCAAGAAAAAGGAAGACTTTTTCAGGATGGATAGAAATAAAACCAGAATTAATTGAACTGCAGAGGGTTTTAAATCTTCTCGAAATAAATTTAGACCAATTAATCTGCCTTGGAATTCTGATTGGAACAGATTACAATCCCAAAGGCATTCCAGGAATAGGACAAAAAAGAGCACTTGATATTGTTAAAAAATATAGGCAACCTGTTCTGATTTTTAAGAGTGTTGAAGAGCAAATAATGAGTCTTACTGAAGCAGAAAGATTTGATTGGAAAAAGATTTTTGAACTCTTTCACAAACCAAATGTAAAAAATTTTGAAATTGAATCTAAAAAGATAGATGAGGAAAAAATCAAGAAGATATTAATTGAAGAACACGATTTCTCTGAAGAAAGGGTTGAAAAGCAGCTTGAAAAACTTCGTGAACTTAAGGAAAAGAAAAAACAAAAAGGATTAGGTGAGTGGGTTTGATTAAAAATTAATCCCCTTTTTTTCTCTTTTTTTCCATGCTCTTTTACCAAATCGACTAACATACCTTTTTTTTATTTTTTCTTCTTGTGCCCTTCTTTGTCTTTCATTTCTTTCTTGTCCTCTTCTTTGTTGAATTGCTTGAGCTTCTCTTTGTTTTTCTAGTTGATTATAATAATCAATTTTGTGCCGTGCTTCAAGTTCCTTTGCTCTTTCTAAAGAGTTTCCCCTATTAGATTGGGGAGAAGGACCATAATTATTATAATTTCCTGTAAGTTTGTTTTTACCTCTACCTTTTCTTTTCCATCTTCTTAATAACCAAAGCCCTATTAATAACAAAACAATACCAATTACCAAAGCAAAACCTTTTTCATAAAAGAAATTTGTGAATATTGCTAATAAACTAAGAAGCAATCCAAAGACAATTAAAAATCCTCTAAATTTAATCTTTTTAATAAGGAAAGCAGCTAAAATGATAAAAATTATTAAAGCTATAAAATAAAGAACATCTTCACTAATTCCAAAACCATAAAACAAATCACCTAGATTGAATCCAGAACGATATATACCATAAATAATCAACAAGGAAATTAGTCCTGCTAGAAATCCTGCAAATACTCTGTTTGGTTCTCCATAATTGTTTTTAAGAAATCTTGTTCTTATTAATGCGGCAAAAAGAATAATAAAGAATATGAAAAATAATGAGCCAAGGATTATTGTTTCAGAATCTATACTACTGAAAAAACTTGTGATTGAAAAACTTCCATATCCTCCAAGAAATTGTGCACTTACAAATTGAGCTAAGAAAACTAATAAAGGAAAACCCAATACCCCTCTTTTCATATTATTAATAAAAATCTAATATTTATAAATATTGATATTGTTTTATACTTATGAAAAACCCTCGTGCATTTGACATTTTTGGAAATGTCATATTGGTTAAATTTGACAAGACAGAGAAGCTTGGGAATAAAAAGAAGTTTGCTGAAAAACTGCTTAAAAAACATAAATCAGTTACAACTATTCTTGAAAAAACAGGTAAATTCAAAGGCAGACTGAGAAAGCAAGAGACTAGATATTTGGCAGGAGAAAAGACAAAAGAAGTTCTGCATAAAGAAAATGGTTGTGTTTTTAGACTTAATATAGATAAGACCTATTTTTCTCCTAGGTTAAGCAGTGAAAGAAAGGAGATTTCACAGAAAGTCAAAAAAGGTGATAAGGTTTTAGTGATGTTTGCAGGTGTTGGGCCTTATTCAATTGAAATTGCGAAAAACTCCAAAGCGCAAAAAGTTTATTCTAACGAGATAAACAGGGAAGCGAATAAATATGGAAAATTAAATGCAGAATTAAATAAAGTTAAGGATAAAATTGTTTTTTTAGATGGCGATATAAAAAAAATCGTAACAAAATTAAAGCAAAAATTTGATGTAATTGTTATGCCTAGACCCCAACTTAAAGAAACTTTTCTAAAAGAGGCTTTTCAACTTAGCAAAAAAGGCACGAGAATTTTTTATTATGATTTTTGTAAAGACGATGAAATAAATTCAGTTGTTGAAAAAATAAAATCAGAAGCTAAGAAGTATAAAAAAAAGATAAAAATATTAAGAACAAAAAAAGCAGGGGAAATTGCACCTTATAAATTTCGTATAAGAATTGATTTTAAGGTTTTGTGAATCACAACCTCTTTTCAGCCTTGATGGCTGTCGGAGCCTCTCCCCCGTGCCATGTGAATCTTGGTCGCATTCTCATTGGATAAATCCTTTCTGAATTGTCATCGAGAATTATTGCAGAACCTTTTAAGCTAGGCAAGTCATCCATTTGTTTTTTAATACTTTCAAGAATGTAAGATTGCATGATATAATTCAGTGCTTCGACATCTGGTTTGGAGGTGACTCTGTGTGCTATTATGATATCTGACTGGGTCATGACGTCGTGGTGAATCTGGCCTGGTTGTTGTGTTGCAAGTACTAGAGATATTCCTGGCTGTCTTCCTTCTCTAAGAAGTTGGATAAGGGCATCTGTTGCAACGGTTTTTCCTTCTAACGGTAAAAATTCATGTGCTTCATCAATAAAAATCCAAGTAAGAGGGTGGTCTTTTCTTTCTGTCCCTGATAAAAAATCAAGCCCTTTTGAGACAGAGATAATCTCTTCTTTTTTTCTCGCATCCATTCTCTGGTTGAAAATTTTTCTTGACAATAAACTAATAGTAAGAGCCCTTATGTTGAAAGCACCTACTGCATTGTAAACGCTTAAGTCAAGGATTGTTGTCGTTCCTCCAGAAATTAAGTCTCTGACTTGTGTTGCTTCTTCATCTTTTTTCGCAAAAATTCCCCATGTATTTGCAGCTTCGAAAAGCCCTGCTGCAGCATTTTTTATTTCTTGAGAAGTTTTTTGTTCTTTTTGTAAAGTTTCAATTATTTCATCAATGCCAAAATTACCTTTTTCTCTGAGCCGTGTAAGGGTTCTTTGAATTAGAACAGATACAGGATTAATCATATCAAGCCCGAAAGTTAGAATCCAATCTTCAGGATTCATCTCATTCACATCAAGTGCAAATTTTTCATCTATAGGAATTCCTTTTTCGAGATAAGCATCATAATGTCCAAAAGGAACAAAAACCTTTACAGGAAGATTTTTCGGATTCAAACCCCATTCAGAAAGAAGCTCCCTATCTTTTTCATTCTTGAATTTCATTGTCCAATAGATTCCCATTGTGTCAAAAATTAGAGAGCCGATGTTCTGGCTCGCTTCTTTTGGTAGATTGGAGAGCTCTTCTGCAATAACCCCAAGAGTGTATGATTTTCCAGAACCCCTTTTACCAGCAACAAGAACGACATGACTTCTCACAATATCCATTAGAATTTTATTGCTCAAAGAAGTATACTGTCCCATTTTTACATAACCCTTGCCCACCAAAACAAGCCCCTTATCAGCAAAGGATTTTTTATCAGCAGCATCTCTTCCAACTATGATGTCATAGGCCATGTTTGAGAAAAGGGAATTATCTTTATAAAATTAGTTATGAATTCTTGATTAAATATTCAATCTCATCTTCTGTTAGTTTTAGTTCTTTCTGGACTTCTGGTTTTAGGAAAACTTTTTCTACGGTGGAAAATTCCTTCAAAGCACGTTTTAGTCCCACATGAACATAACGAGCATATTTTTTTGCAATTGATTTTTTCTTTTCCGTTCTTTTATTGTTGAGCCACATTTTCAGAATTCTTGTTGGTTTTTTATAACTTGTGAAGCCAGTTTTTTCAGAAGTTTTTGCACTCGCTATTCCATAACTTAAAAACGCATTTTCATAGACTAAAAATCTCCAATACTGTTGCCGGTAAATTCTTCTCTTGAATATATCGACTTTGCTCAGCGCATCATAGGCTTTTACAAGCTCTTCTCCAGAATACTCGGCAGGAATATTCTCTTCAACCCAAAGGAGAATTTCATCTAGGGGCATATTTATAGAATCAAAAATTTTTAAAAGCACATTGTCTGGTTTTCCCTTAAATATCATTCTTAAAGCAGAAAATATGTCCATCTCTTTATTCCTTTCATCAATTAAAATCTGTGAAGGATCTGGGAGACTTGCTGCCACCTGTAAATCATTTATTGCAGCCCTCATATCTCCGCGCGCTTTTATGGCGATATTTGTCAGAACATCATGATCAATAAATTTTCCCTCTTTTCTTAAAATCTGAATCATCAAATCCTTGATAGTTTTATACTCTATTTCCTTTAGCTGGAAGAGTTCGGTTTTTTTTCTCAGTTCGCTGAATTTTTTATCCCAGATATCGTTTGCAGTTATTATCATCGGATATGTTGTGGAATCTATTAAAGAAATTAATTGTGTTAATCCCCCCCTATCTACTACAGATATGCCATCAACTTCATCTACTAAAATTAATTTGTTTTCTTTTGATAATGATTTTTGTTCAATTGCTGGTTTTAAAATTTCATTTAGCTTTTCTCTATTTCTTAAATCAGATGCATTTAATTCAAAAATCTCTGATTTTGTTTCATTTGCAATTACATAAGCAAGTGTGGTTTTTCCTGTTCCAGGAGGCCCATGCAGAATTATGGCCTTTTCCCCCTTTTTGAATTTTCTTAGGGATTCCTTTATTTTTTCAATTGCCAGTTCTTGCCCCTTTATGTCTATAAAATATATCGGCCGATATTTTTCTGTCCAGTTTGTTGTCATTTTAATCTAATCTTGATACCTCATTTAATTCATATTTTGCTATTTTTCCTTCTAAATTAAATTCAAATTCTCCTCTAAAAAATTTTCCATTTAAAAGAAGGGGCATCCAATATTCATCATCAGGCCACATTTGATTATAAGGAATCTTGTTTATGTGAAACCATCTAAATTTCATCTCTTCTGATTCTTTAAGTTTTCCCGTATATAAACTTGCCTTGAAAAAATGTACATTATGGTCTGGTTCCTCACTTTGAAAGTGAAATAATATATTTCCCATTCTTATAGGATTTATCATAGTAATCTCTGTTTCTTCTTTTGTTTCCCTTATTGCACATTTAATTAAGCTTTCATTAGCTTCAGTTTTTCCTCCAAAGCCATTATACATATCTGCTCCAAATCCCCTTTTTTTCATTCCAAGAAGTATTCTTGGATGTTGATAAATTATTGATACAGTTTCTATGCTTGTCATCTTTCCCTCTTATTATATTTTTATCTCCAACTTTTCCACTAATTCAGATAATTTATTTTCTATTTCTTTATCTGGATATTTTAGTAAATATTTAGCAGAATTCCTTACTTGAGCATAATTATATAGTTCTTCATTTCTCCCATCACTTCCCATACCTGTTTTCCATTTAGGGATAGATATTTTCGCTAATTTTTCTAGATAGTTTTGACTGAAACCCATTTTATTTTCCCAAGCCAGCCAAAACAAATGAAGCAATAAGAGATTGAAGTTGGATGAAAGGATCGCTTCCTTCAACAATCCGAAATTCTGTTTCACCTGTTTTTTCTGTTAGTTTAACTTTTAACTCTGGTTCGACAGGAAGATTCCAGATTTCTTTTTGAATCGCTTTAATCACATCCTGCCCTGCAATGCTCTCTTTAAGCATTACATCTAGAAGTTTTTCTCTCGATTTCTGGAAATCTCCTGAAAGAGCATAGTCTAGAACAATTCGAATATCTTTTGGTTTTGCACTTGAAATAACTGTTGAGACAAGTTCTGTTGTTATTAAAGGAGAGATTGAGGCTGTTGATTGTAAAAGATTAATAGCTCTTCTACAATCTCCTTCACTTCCTTCATAAAGAATCTCTGCCGCTTCAGGAGTTATAGAGAGTTTCTCTTCTTCTGCAATTTTATCAAGAATTTTTCCAATATCTTTATTTTCCAGAAGCCTGAACCTGAAAATCGCACATCTAGATTGTATAGGGTCGATGATTTTACTAGAATAATTACAGGAAAGAATAAATCTACAGGTTGCAGAATAGTTTTCCATAGTTCTTCTCAAAGCTTGCTGGGCTTCAGGTGTCAAAGCATCTGCTTCATCTAGAAAAATAATCTTAAATGGGACATTTCCTAATGATTTTGTCCTTGCAAAATTCTTTACCTTATCTCTTACAACATTGATTCCTCTTTCATCGCTTGCATTAAGTTCGAGATAATTTTCACGCCAGTTTTTTCCGAAAAGTTCTTTTACAATTATTAGAGCAAGACTGGATTTACCTGTTCCTGCAGGACCTGCAAAAAGAAGATGAGGGATGTTAAGGGAATTTGTGAGTGAATGGACTTTTTTAACAATATCTTCCTGCCCTACTAATTCTGAGAAGATTGTTGGTCGATATTTTTCTGTCCAGATTTCACTTGCCATATTCTCTTTTATAAGGATTAGTTAATAAAGATTGTTGTACTGTTTTTGGCTTTTTTAAGATAATAAGAATAATGTAGAAACTATTTGCTTCTTTCTTTTTTAAGTTTTCTTTTACGCTTTTCTTTTCTGAGACGTTTTCTCTGCCATTTCCATCTCATTTGTCTCTTCTTTTTCCATCTTCTTGATGAGCGTTTCATAATATGTTCTGGAGAAATTAATTTTTAAAGTTATCTACTTCTTTTTATACCGATTCTTGGGCATAGGTGTTTCACAGGACATTGGCTGCATTTAGGAGAAATCGGCTGACAGATTGTCTGACCGAAGAGAACAAAAAGAGCATTAAACTCTGACCAGTATTTTTTAGGGAAAATCTTTTCAAGTTCTTTTTCTGTTTGTTCTGGTTTTTTGGTTTTTAGCCAACCAAGACGGTTTGGAATTCGGTGGCAATGAGTGTCTATTGGTAAAACAGATTGTCCAAATGCAAAGGCTAAAACAATATTTGCTGTTTTAGGACCAATTCCCTTTATTGATAAAAGTTCTTCTTTTTTATCAGGAACTTTTCCTTTATATTTTTTAATCAAGATTTTTGATACGTGCTTTAAAGTTTTAGCTTTCTTTTTATAATGGCCTGAAGAATAAATTAATTTTTCTAGTTTTTTGTCTGAAAGCTGAAGAATCTTTTTCGGAGTATCTGCAACAGCGAATAGAGATTTTGAAGCCTTTTCTGTATTTTTATCTTGTGTTCTTAAAGATAAAAGACAAGAGATTAAGATTTTAAATGCATTCGGCTTTTTTCTCATCCGGTTTAAGGTAGTTCTTTCTCTATAATCAAAATATTTCTCTAGATTTTGCATTGTTTTTTCAATTCTTTCGCTCTTTTTCATTTTCAATAAAACGCCCCTGCCGAGATTCGAACTCGGGTCACGGCCGTGAGAGGGCCGCATTCTTGGCCTCTGAACTACAGGGGCTTTTTGAGAACCTATACCCTTTTTCAACAAAACCGAGATTTAAAAGAATTATGTTTGTACTCGCTTCTGATTATGATAATAAAAATTCTTTTTTAATTTTAAAGCCTTGTTTATTTAACAAGAAAAATTATATCGTTAGGTCTCACCTTATCAGGGACTTTTATACCTATATGATCTCCTTTTTTCGCTTCTTTCACATCTTTCCTTTCAATT
>Ga0307377_10003291_pt1 | contig 18373 bp, 17 predicted proteins | sample TR3MG_FD_202535 | JGI IMG/M metagenome (GOLD analysis project Ga0307377, IMG submission 202535) | Soil microbial communities from Risofladan, Vaasa, Finland - TR-3 | ecosystem: Environmental > Terrestrial > Soil > Coastal area > Acid sulfate soil | place: Finland: Risofladan, Vaasa | collected... | reverse complement strand
CGTCGAGCGGGGAGGTGTTGACCTGATTATTATTTACAATTCCGGCCGCTATCGCATGGCCGGCCGGGGTAGCCTGGCCGGTTTGATGTCTTATGGCGATGCCAACGCCATCGTGGTCGAGATGGGCGGTGAAGTGTTACCGGTGGTCAAAGATACCATGGTCTTGGCCGGGGTAAATGGCACCGACCCCTTTCGCCTCATGCCCGTCTTCTTACGCCAACTGAAGGAAATGGGTTTCGACGGCGTTCAGAATTTTCCAACCGTTGGCCTCTTCGACGGAGTCATGCGCACCAACCTGGAAGCCACCGGCATGAGCTACGATCTGGAGGTGGCCATGGTTCGGGAGGCCAACCATCTAGATATGCTCACCTGCCCCTATGTCTTCAATCCCGAGGAGGCCCGCAAGATGGCCGCGGCCGGGGCCGACGTGCTGGTGCCCCATATGGGCTTAACGACCAAGGGGGCTATCGGTGCGGAAAGCGCCCTGACCCTGGAAGAATCCGCCCGCCGGGTCCAGGCTATGCATGACGCGGCCAAGGAAGTCAATCCGGATGTCATTGTGCTCTGTCATGGCGGTCCTATCGCTGAGCCGGCCGATGTTCAATTTATATTAGACCATACCGAAGGTATCAGTGGCTTTTTTGGCGCCTCCAGCATCGAGCGCTTAGCCACCGAGCCGGCCATAGAAGGCCAGGCTCGGGCTTTTAAGTCCTTAAAAACATAAACATGTGGAAACCCTGCAGGTCTAACTCAGCCCTCGGCTGGCGATGAGGACCTGTTCGAGACCTGCAGAGATTTCTAATTCAAAGGTGGAGTATCCATGCTGAAAATGGGAACAGGCACAATAACCTATGGTGAGGATGTCGATTCCCTGATCTTTGATTGGGGTATGATCAAGGTCTTGAGCGAGCCCCTGGTAACCAACACCGAGCGCTTAAGCTTTGCCATGGCGATTCTTGAGCCGGGTAAAGGCCACGGTCGCCATAATCATCCTGGTTGCGAAGAGATCATTTTTCTCATATCGGGCGTTGGTGAGCAGATGATCGACGACCAGCCGCCGGTAACCATCCGGCCCGGCGCGACCATCTACGTCCCGGCCGATGTCTATCATTCAACTGTAAATACAGGCTGGGAACCTATGCGACTACTTGTCGTCTATTCCCCGGCCGGGCCGGAGCGTTTACTGCGAGAGATTCCTGGTTGCCAGGTAACTCCTCCCGGAAAGGCGCCGGCTTGATTTGGATTATTTTATTTAACTCGATAGAGATGGCGTTTCATTGTCTGGCCGTGGCCAGAAAACCGCCATTAGGAAGAATTATTAACAGTGGAAAATGAGAGGTAGGCAAACAGCGGTTGGTTGCCACACTCTCTTATTGAAGAACAAGACGAGGAGCAAAAAATGTCCACACCAGTTACCTTATTTACCGGCCAATGGGCCGACTTACCCTTTGAGGTTATGGCGGAGAAGGCCAGCGCCTTTGGCTATGACGGCCTAGAGATTGCCTGTTGGGGCGATCACTTTGAGACTGACAAAGCCCTGGCAGACGATAGTTACGTCCAGGGACGCTGGGATATCCTCAACAAGTACAATCTGAAATGTTTCGCAATCAGCACCCACCTTGTTGGCCAGGCTGTTTGCGACCATCCCATCGACCAGCGCCACCAGGGTATCTTGCCCTCGCGTATTTGGGGCGATGGTGATCCTGAAGGCGTGCACCAGCGTGCGGCCAGGGAAGTGATGGATACGGCCCGGGCAGCGGCCAAGTTCGGCGTGAAGATTGTCAACGGCTTTACCGGATCAAAGATATGGCACACCGTGGCCTTATTCCCGCCGGCGCCCCCGGAGATGATCGCCGATGGCTACCAGGACTTCGCCGATCGTTGGAACCCGATTTTGGATGTTTTTGATGAAGTCGGGGTTAAATTTGCCCTGGAAGTGCATCCCTCGGAAATTGCCTACGATTTCTGGACCACTCAGAGAACTTTGGAAGCCATTGGCTATCGCGAAGCCTTCGGCATTAACTACGATCCCAGCCATCTCTATTGGCAGATGCTGGATCCAGTGGCCTTCGTCTACGAGTTCGCTGATCGCATTTATCACATGCACGTCAAAGAATCAGTGCGCAACCTCAACGGCCGCAATGGCATCCTGGGTTCCCATCTCAACTTTGGCGACCATCGCCGTGGTTGGGACTTTGTTTCCCCAGGCCGGGGCGGTGTGCCTTTCGAAAGGATTTTCCGGGCTTTAAACTCCGTGGGCTATTCAGGACCCTATTCAGTCGAGTGGGAAGACAACGGTATGAATCGCGACCAGGGCGCTCCCGAGGCATTGAAACTGGTCCGCGAGCTGCAATTGACCCCATCTGACGTCTTATTTGACGCCGCATTCCAATCCAAAGATTAAGAAGGGAGGGTATGATGAGCGAAGCAAGTTCATTTTCAACCATGGCCGGGGCGGTTTCCGAAGGCGAGGCCCCAGAAGTCGGTATCGGCATGTTGGGTTACGCTTTTATGGGCAAGGCCCATGCCAACGCCTTCAAGACAATACCTTACATGATGTACCCCCCGGTGGCTGTGCCTAAGCTGGTATCTGTCAGCGGCCGTAACCCAGCCGGCGTGGCCGAAGCCGCCAAACGCTTCGGCTATGCCAAATACACCACTGACTGGCGCGATCAGATCGAAGACCCCGAGGTCCAATTATTCGACAACGGCGGTCCCAACGACACCCATGCCGAACCTTGCATCGCTGCGGCCGAGGCCGGCAAACACATTCTTTGCGAAAAACCCCTATCGCGCTCGGTTGAAGAGTCGAAAACGATGTTAGACGCCGTCGAGAAAGCCGGGGTCAAAAACATGGTCGCCTTCAACTATCGTTTCGTTCCGGCCATTCGCCAGATTAAAAATCTCATCGACAGTGGCGCCTTGGGTCAAATCTACCATTGGCGAGCGGTCTACCTGCAAGAGTGGATCATGCCCCACTACAACATGGAAAAAATCTGGCGCCTCGATAAAGAGGTATGCGGTAGCGGCGCTATCGGTGATCTGGGCGCTCACATTATCGACCTGGCCCACTACCTGGTCGGCGACATCAAGAGCCTGGCCGCCTATACGCAGACCTTCATCGATGAGCGACCGCTGCCTGATGGTAGTGGTACCGGTAAGGTCGATGTGGATGACGCTTTTGTAGCGGCTCTGGAGTTCACCAACGGCGCTGTCGGTACCCTCGAGGCCACACGTTTCGCCGGCGGGCGCAAAAACTTCAATTCCTTCGAGATCAACGCCGAGAAGGGCAGCGTCCATTTTAACCTCGAGCGCATGAACGAGATGGAGGTCTTTTGGGTTGGCGAATCGCCCCAGGAAACCCAGGGTTTCCACAAGGTCCTGGTCACAGAATCCTTCCATCCCTGGTGGGAGAATTGGTGGCCCCATGGTCACATCATTGGCTGGGAACATACCTTCGTCCACGAGATCACCCATCTGTTAGATTGCATTGTCAATGACAAAGAGGTTGGCCCCCATGGCGCGACCTTCCTGGATGGTTACCGGGCCGACGTTGTCGCCGGGGCCATCATCCAGTCGGCCCAGACCAAACGCCAGGTGGACATCAATTATTAACATTACTTATGGTTTAGCGGGCAGCCGGGGACTCAAGTTCGCCGGCGCCGCCTTCTTTGCGAAAAAGGATCTATTATGGAAGAAAAGGAAAAGAAATCTGGTAGTAAGGTTCCAAGGGGGTTGCCCATCGGTGGCGCTATATCTCTCATCCTGGGCATCATCGCCCTACAAATCGTCCCCAACGCCTTCACGGAAGAGCAACTGGCCAATAACGTCCTTATCTCGGCCATACCTGTCATCTTCATTTTCGCCTCAATCATCGTTTTCTATATGAGTTTTGTCTGGTGGGTTTCCATCAAGCTAGGCGGCAATATCTCGGAAAAAGTTTACCGGCCGATTGAGTATCTGCTCATTGGCGGCATAGTTAGTGGCGCGGTGATGATGTTCCAACCCTGGGTATTTCGACTGTACCAGATTGGCTTCTTCGTTATTCTCTTCTCTCTTCTTGGCTATATCGTGTGGAGCCACGTGAGGCCCAGAGACTCTTCCCGGATGGAGGAGCTTCCAAGCTCATAGGAATCAATTTATCTTTAATTACTGGAGACATTCATGACCTTATCCTATCGACCAAAAGCGGAGGACAAATTTACCTTCGGCCTCTGGACCGTTGGTAATGTGGGGCGCGACCCCTTTGGCGAACCGGTCCGCCATAAGCTTTCCCCGGTGGAGTTGGTCCATCTTCTGGCCGACGTTGGCGCTTATGGCGTTAATTTCCATGACAATGACCTGGTACCAATTGATGCCACCCCGGTCGAAAAAGATCACATCGTCGCCGACTTTAAAAAAGCCCTGGCCGATACCGGTCTCGTCGTGCCCATGGCCACTACCAACCTCTTTGGCGACCCGACCTTCAAAGATGGCGCCTTCACAGCCAATGATCCCAAAGTCAGAGCCTACGCCCTACAAAAGACGATGAACGCCATCGATCTGGGCGTCGAATTGGGCGCCAAAATCTATGTCTTTTGGGGTGGGCGAGAAGGGACAGAGACTGATGCCAGTAAGAACCCCCTCGATGCAGGTAAACGCTTCCGCGAGGCCTTGAATTTCCTGACCGGGTATGCGGTCGACAATGACTACGATCTTAAATTTGCTTTGGAGGCGAAGCCCAACGAGCCTCGCAGTGATATTTATCTACCAACCACCGGGGCCATGCTGGGCTTTATCGCCACCCTCGACCGGCCGGAGATGGTCGGCGTGAATCCCGAAGTGGCCCACGAGCATATGGCCGGCTTGAATTTCACCCACGCTGTCGCCCAGGCCTGGGATGCCGGTAAACTGTTCCATATCGACTTGAATGACCAGGCTTTCGGCCGTTACGACCAGGATTTCCGCTTTGGCGCGGTTAATCTCAAAAGCGCCTTCTTCCTGGTCAAATTCTTGGAGGATGTCGGTTACTCAGGCAGCCGTCACTTTGATGCTCACGCCTACCGGACAGAGGATTACGAAGGGGTCAAGGATTTTGCCCGGGGCTGCATGCGTACTTACCTGATCCTGAAGGAAAAGGCCGCTCGCTGGAACGAAGACCCCGATATCCAGGCCCTGTTAGCCGAGATTAATGCCGATGATGGCACGATGGCCCCCTTCAGTGGCCCTTATTCGGCGAGCAAGGCCAGCGCTCTCAAAGCTGTGTCTTTCGACCGGCGCGCTTTGGGTGAGCGCGGCTTACCTTATGAAAAACTTGACCAATTGACCGTGGAATTGCTCCTGGGCGCCAGGTAAGCAAAAACACGAGGAGTATACGCGGGCGCTGGCAAAGGGATGCCTTTGTAGTGAGGGCCTGGAGATGGCGCTTTTGGCGCCGTTTCCAGGCACCCATTCCGTCCCAGGAATTTGTTTATGTTCTTACTTGGCCTTGATATTTCCACCACCGGCGCAAAAGCCCTGTTGATTGATTCAACCGGAAAAGTGGCCGGCAGTGCAACAAATGAATTGTCGCTCTCGACGCCCCGGCCGCTGTGGTCGGAACAAAACCCCCAGGATTGGTGGATGGGGATGCAGACCAGTATCAACCAGGTCCTGGAAGCGGCCGGTGTAACAGGGGACCAGGTCGCCGCTATCGGCCTGACCGGGCAGATGCATGGTTTGGTCCTGCTCGACGAAGAAGGCCGCGTACTCCGGCCGGCTATGCTGTGGAACGACCAGCGGACAGGCGCCCAATGTGACGAAATCCGCCGCCGCTTGGGCCGAGAAAGGTTGATCCAGATTACAGGCAATGACGCCCTGACTGGTTTCACTGCGCCCAAGATCCTCTGGGTGCAAGAGCACGAACCGGATTTATGGGCCAAAACCCGCCACATCCTCTTGCCCAAAGATTACATCCGTTACCGTCTGACCGGAGAATTCGCCATCGACAAGGCCGGCGGCGCCGGAACGTTGCTATTTGATCTAAAAAAAAGGGATTGGTCGGAAGAGGTGCTCAGCGCCCTGGATATCCCGAGGGCGCTATTACCACCCACATTCGAAGGACCAAACATTAGCAGCCATATTAGCCAGGCGGCCGCGGCCACCACCGGGCTGGTTCCCGGCACCCCGGTAGTCGGCGGCGGCGGCGACCAGGCCGCCCAGGCCGTCGGCGTCGGCGCGGTTGAGCCCGGCATCATCGCCCTGACCTTAGGCACCTCTGGCGTCGTCTTCGCTGCTACCGAGATGCCTCTGGTTGAACCCCAGGGCCGGCTCCACGCCTTCTGCCATGCTGTACCTGGCCGCTGGCATTTTATGGGCGTGATGCTCAGCGCCGCCGGCAGCCTGCAATGGTATCGCGATACCCTGGCCCCTGGCCTGTCTTTCGACGACCTGACTGCCGAAGCGGCCGAGGTTCCGGCCGGCAGCGAGGGCCTGCTTTTCCTGCCTTACCTGACCGGCGAACGCACCCCATATCCCGATCCCTTGGCCCGCGGCGCCTGGGTCGGTCTGACCATCCGCCATAACCGCGGCCATATCACCCGCTCGGTTTTGGAAGGGGTCGCCTTTGGCTTGAAAGATAGTTTTACCCTGATCCAGGAATCTGGTTCAGGGGCAGTTGACCAGGTCCGTATCTCCGGCGGAGGGGCCAAGAGCCCTATCTGGCGGCAAATTATGGCCGATGTGCTCGGCGCGGAGTTGGTTACGGTTAATACCACCGAAGGCGCCGCCTTCGGCACGGCCTTATTGGCCGGCGTCGGCGCCGGACTTTTTGATTCTGTCCCCGCGGCATGTGCCGCGACGATCCAGATTACCGGCCACACATGGCCTGATACAAACCAAACGGCCAGGTACCAGTCTTTTTATCAGCGTTACCGGCGTCTTTATCCTGCCCTGGCCCCGGAATTTAGGGCCATGGCTTCTGATTAAGGATTTGGAGAGCACATGATCAAAAGAAGCGAAATGAAAGCCACCCAGGCAGAAGCGGCCAAGTTGTTGGCTAACGTGGGCATTGTACTGACAGATGCTGAAGAAAAGAATATTGAGATAGCCGAGTTTGGCCTGGATGAGCTGGCGCGCACCGGTCTGGAACTTGTCGTCTACGTGAACACAGACCGCTATTGCGCAAAGGAGTTAGTCCTTTTCTCCGGCCAAACCTGTCCCGAACACTTACACCCTCCAGTGAACGGTGAGCCAGGCAAGATGGAAACCTTTCGTTGTCGCTGGGGCAAGGTCTGGCTCTATGTCGAAGGGGAGCCGTCCGGAATGGTCCAGGCTACTGTGCCGGCCGGCAGCGAGTCCTATTACACGGTATTCCACGAAATTGAGCTAAATCCCGGCGAACAATACACCATTCCACCGGGAACCCGGCATTGGTTCCAGGCGGCCGCCGGCGGCGCCATAGTTTCTGAATTTTCCAGCACCAGCCGGGACGAATTTGATATTTTCACCGACCCGCGGATTAAACGGATGCCTGAAATTGAAGAGGATATGGCAGCGACATAAACCGTAATCCTCAGGGTCAAGACATAAGGCCTGAAAGTATGATATGACCAACCTCTACAATCGCAATTGGACCCGACGAGATTTAGAAGCTCGCATCGGCCGCCTCGAACAGATCGGCGGCTTACGCCGGCTGCGCCTGGTCGAGGGTTTTGAAGATGGCAATGAGCAGATTCAGGTCCGCACCGGCGCCGGGTTGTCTTATTATGCGAGCCCCTCCCGAGCCCTGGATATCTCCCTGGCCGAATTTGGTGGCGCCCCGCTCAGTTGGTCCTCAGCTTCGGGTGATGTTCATCCGGCTTACTATGATGCCAGCGGCGCCGAATGGCTGCGCTCGGCCGCCGGCGGCTTATTGATGACCTGCGGTCTCTCCTATGTTGGCGCGCCCGGTGAAGACGAGGGTCAGAGCTTCGGTCTTCACGGCCGGGTTCATCACACCCCTGCCCGCCAGGTCTCTACCAAAGGCTATTGGCAAGGCGACGAATACCTCATGGAGATAAGCGGAATTGTCGAGGAAACCGCGCTCTTTGGCGATAGCTGGCGCCTTTCCCGGACCATTCGTAGTCGCCTGGGTCTTAACCGCGTCGAAATATCGGACATGGTCGAAAATGCCGGCTTTGCCCCGGCAATTCACATGATCTTGTACCACTTCAACTTTGGATTCCCACTCTTGACTGAAGAGACGGCTGTTCACTTTCCCTCCAATGTCGTCGTCCCTCGTGACCAGGCCACGTCCCTTTATGGACTTGACCAGTGGGATCCGCCCCAGGCCGGCTACCAGGAGCGGGTCTATTATCACCAGGACTTTGACACAGACGAGGTGGCTGTAACGATTCACAACCCCCATTTCCCCCAAGCCGGCGCCTCCCGAACGACCCCCTTGTGGTTGCGCCTATCCTACTCGACGCGCCAATTACCCCGCCTGGTGCATTGGAAGATGGCCGGTGAAGGCGCCCATGTCTTAGGTATCGAGCCGGCTAATTGTTATGTCGAAGGCCGGGCATCCGAGCGTGCCCAGGGTACGTTGGTAACTCTAGAACCCGGGGAATCTCGCCAGTATGACCTGACCCTTGATGTATCGACCACAGAGCCAAGGTGAGTATGAGTCAATAATGAGTGTCAATCTCGCTAAAACCAAACCCTCAAGGATCATTAATGCCGTTGCGCCTATTCGTATCTGCGACAATGGCGGCTGGACCGATACCTGGTTCGCCGGACATGGCAAGATATTCAACATCGGCGTCTATCCCTACGCCGAAGTGCAAATTGAGGTTTTTCCGACTGGCGCTTTGCCAGATCGGGTTGTTATTTATGCCGAGAATTTTGGCGAGCGTTACGCGCCTAAACCCCAATTACCCGGCTGGGATCGCCACCCCCTGTTGGAGGCGGCCATAGAGTTCATGGGCATACCGGCTTCCTTCTCCTTCCAAGTGACGATTTTTTCTGAAGCGCCCAGCGGTGCTTCTACCGGCACCTCAGCCGCGGTTACGGTGGCTCTCATCGGCGCCTTGGATATGTTGACCCCAGGCCGGCTGACTGCCCACGAACTGGCCTACAAAGCCCAATCAGTCGAAGTAGATTTGCTCGGCCAGCAGAGCGGCATCCAGGACCAATTATGTTCCGCCTATGGCGGCATCAATTATATTGAGATGTTTGACTATCCCTATTGCTCCGTCTCTCAAATCCAGGTGCCAAATGCGACCTGGTGGGAGTTGGAGCGGCGCCTTACCTTGATCTATTTGGGAAAATCCCATAGCTCTTCGGCCGTCCATGAAAAAGTCATCGCTGAGTTAGAGAATGCCGGACCCGATAGCCCGCAGCTGGCCGATCTGCGGGCCACGGCCGAACCGTCCCGTGACGCTCTTTACGCCGGTGATTTTGTCGCCCTGGGCCAGGCCATGACGGCCAATACCGAGGCCCAGCGCCGGCTCAACGAACACCTGATCAGCGCTGACGCAGCCCAGATAATCGATATCGCCCGGGATAACGGCGCCCTGGGTTGGAAGATAAATGGCGCGGGTGGTGAAGGCGGCTCGGTGACCATTTTGGGTAGTGAGCTCTCCTGGGTCCAGCGAAAGATGGTCCGTGAAATAGAGGCGCAAAACCCCCTCTTCCAAAACATTCCCATCTACCTCAGCCGCTATGGCCTGCGGACCTGGGATCGGGATATGAGTTTTTGAAATGTATCGTCAACAGGGTTTGAGGTGGCTTACCTGAAGACCCTGGTGCGACTGTAAAAGAGAGAGAGAACGAATATGGATAAATTTGGTTACAAGTTCTCATTTGGCCCCTGGAATATTCACGAAGGCGCCGATCCCTTTGGCCCTCCGGTGCGTCCTTCCAGGGACTTTGATAATAAATTAGCCGTTTACCAGGAACTAGGCTTCGATGCGGTCCAATTTCACGACGACGATGCCGTGCCCCAATTAGATGACCTTTCCCCGGATCAGATCCGGGCTCAAGCTCGGGCTATGGCTCAAAAATTAGCCGACCACGGGCTTGTTGCCGAATTTGTCGCCCCTCGCCTGTGGGAACACCCCCTGACGGTGGATGGCGCCTTTACCGCTAATGACCCCAAGACCCGGGCTTATGCCCTTGACCGGGCTAAGAAGAGCATAGACATCGGCCGGGAATTGGGCACGAACTTGATGGTGCTCTGGCTGGCCCGAGAGGGGAGTTATCTGCGCGAGGCCAAAGACGCCGTGCGCGCGACTCACCATTTAGTAGATGCCCTCAACCAGATGTTGGCCTACGATGCCGATCTTCGTATCGCCGTCGAACCAAAGCCTAACGAACCGATGGACCTGGCCTATATCCCCACCATGGGCCATGGTTTAGCCCTGGGTTTCCAGACTAATGATCCCCAACGGGTAGGCGTGCTGATGGAATCAGCCCATGCTATCTTGGCCGGCCTTGACCCTTCCGATGAAATCGCCTTTGCCCTGGCTTTTAATAAACTCTGGGGTGTCCACCTGAATGACCAGAACGGCCTCAAGTTTGACCAGGATCGTTCCTTTGGTTCTGTCGATCTGCGCCGGGCCTTCAACCAGGTTCGGATATTAGATGAGAACCGTTATTGGGAGATAGGGGTCATTGGTTTGGATGTGAAAGCCATACGCACCCAACCGGCCGAGATCGCAACCAAACATCTAAGTAACAGTTTGGAACTCTTTTTACGCCTGGTAACCGTCTCCCGCAGCCTTGACCGCGCACAGCTAACGACCCTGGTCGCCGCTCGAGACTATGAAGAAGTGGACTTGCTGATCCTCAATAGCTTGATGGGCCAGTGAGCAGCACTTTGATTGGAGATATATCATGACCCGCATCGTCGATCTATCCGTGGTTATCGGCCCAGAGACCCTGAGCCCGCCCTCGGTAGGCATTCAACTGGAACTCACCAGCTACCATCGCGGACCTGGTTTCTGGCAGGCCAGCAAAATCGAGATGTTGCTGCACACCGGTTCCCATGTCGACTTTAGCCGGCATGTGCAGGCGGACGGCGAGACGGCCGCCGACGTCGCCCTGGATCGCGTCTTTGGCGATGCCCTGGTAGTTGATCTCAGTTTCGCCGGGCCGAATCACGAAATAACGGTGGCCGACATGGAAAAACACGCCACAGAGGTCCGGCAGGGGGACATCGTCCTGGTACGCACCGACTGGACTGAAAAAAATTGGGGTAATTTCCCCACCTATTATATGGAATCGCCTTTCTGCGCCCCGGAAGCAGCCCAATGGTTGGTTGATCGTGGTGCGAAGGCGATTGGTTTCGACTGTTTTAGCGAATATTGCGCCCGTCTGCCTGATTTCACCTCGGAGGATTTCATCATCCACAAGGTGATCCTGGAAAATGGGGCGATCTTGATGCAACAGTTGACCAACTTCTCATCGTTGCCCACCGGCCGCCGCTTTCCCTTCTTCGCGCCCTTTATGAAGATTAGCGGCGCAGAAGGCTCACCGGCCCGGTTTTTCGCTCTGCTCGATTAATTACAGGAGGTATGGATGTGACCGTAAAAAGCTATTTTCTCCCCCAGTCACTGGACGAAGCGCTGGGACTTCTCGCCGAACATGGCGATTCGTTGTTGTTGGTAGGCGGCGGCACGGTTGCCTTGCCGCTGATCAACGAAGGCGTCTCAACCCCAGAAAAAGTCATGGCTCTGCCGCAGGCTGGCTTAAGCTATATTCAGCGAGCCAATGGGACCGTGAATATAGGCGCGACAAGCACGCTGACCCAAATGGTCGACGAGGCGCCGTTCCCAATTTTACAGGAAGCGGCGAGACAATCGGCCTCCTGGACCATCCGTAATATGGCCACCGTCGGCGGCAACTTGTTCGTGCCGCCGCCGTCCGGCGATATCGCCACCGCCCTACTGGCCCTGGACGCCCAGGTCAAGCTGGTAAGCCAGGCCGGGGCGCGCCTGGTGCCGCTGGCCGATTTTTACAGCGGCTTCTTGGCCAACGTGATGCGAGCTGATGAGATCCTGGCCGAAATACAGGTTCCCGCACCCCAGGGTAAGACAGCTTTCATCAAATATGGGCGCAAAGCGGCCAATACCCCGGCCATCGTCACCGTCGCTGCCCACATAACATTAGATGGCGACACAGTGACGGCTGCCCGATTGGCCCTGAACGCTGTGGGACTCCATCCGCTCCGGGCAACCGTCGCTGAAGCGTTACTCACCGGCAACCGCTTGGACGAGGCGACCATAAGCGCTGCCGCCACGGCTGCCGCCGAAAATTGCCAGCCCTTTACCGATGCTATTGCCAGCGAATGGTACCGGCGCAAGATGGTCAAAGTCTTTGTTCGTCGCATATTGCGGCAAATCGCCGGGGAGGCAGGATAACCATGCCAGCTAAAATTGTCTCTTTTAATCTGAACGGCCGCGAGACCGAGGTCATGATTCAGCCCATGACCACCGTGCAAAACTTGTTACGTGAGCAACTAGGCTACACCGCCACCAAGGTAGGCTGCCGGCAGGGTGGCTGTGGTAGTTGCACCGTGTTGGTTGATGGCGAGCCCATGGCTGCCTGTCTGTTACCGGTTGAGAATATCGCCGGAAAAGAGGTGACGACCCTGGAAGGGATTACCCCGGACCACGGGCTACACCCCCTTCAAGAGGCCTTCTTCGAAAATTTCGCCACGCAGTGCGGTTATTGCACACCAGGTATGTTGATCGTCTCCAAAGCGCTCCTGGACCGTAACCCCCAGCCGACCCGCGATCAGATCATCGATGCCCTATCCGGCAACGTTTGCCGCTGCACCGGCTATGAACCCATCATCCAGGCGGTCCAAAATGCCGCCCAACGCATGAACGGTCATCAAGGAGAGTGAGCCATGACTGAACCAAAGTTGAACGCCGTTGGCCAATCCATCCAGCGCCGTGATGGGCTTGGCCACGTAACCGGCAAGACCATCTATGTTGACGATATCAAGTTTCCGGATACGTTGCATCTGAAGATGGTTCGTAGCCCGGTTCCCCATGCCCTTATCAAGGGCATCGATTTCTCAGAGGCAGAGAAAGTTCCTGGCTTCGTCCGGGCTCTGACTCACGAAGATGTGCCCAATAATATCTACACCATTCTTAAGCTCATCGGCGTTGGTCCGGATGAAGAGCCGGTTTTAGCCGAAGATAGGGTCCGCTACCAGGGTGAACAAATCGCGGCCATCGTGGCCGAGTCACCAGAAGCAGCCCTGGAAGCGGCCGGCAAAGTCCAATTGGACCTGGAAGAGTTGCCGGCTGTCTTTGATGTGGAAGAAGCCCTCAAACCCGGCGCCCCCATCCTGAAAGAATGGGGGACCAATTACTTCGTCTACGAAGGACACCATTGTCGCCGTGTCCGTTACGGGGATGTGGAGCAAGGCTTCACCGAAGCCGATTACATTATCGAAGGCCGTTACCAGACCAGCCCCATCGAGCACGCCCCTACCGAAACGACCGGCTGCCTGGTAAAGCCCGAGGCGAACGGCCGTTATACCGTTTACACTAACACCCAGGCCCTCTTCTTCTCGCTGGATAACTCGGCCCTGATCCTCAACCTGCCTTTCAACAAGCTCCACTTCGTCGGCGGCACTGTCGGCGGTGGCTTCGGCGGTAAGGTGGATGTCATCGTCGAACCGATCGCCATCCTGGCGGCCATGAAAACCGGCCATCCGGTGCGTTATGTGTTCATGCGCGACGAAGAGATGCGGGTCTCCTCTACCCGGGGCGCCTGGCGGATGTATTACAAGGATGGCGTTATGGCCGACGGCCGGATCGTAGCCCGCCAGGTCACCAGTTACGCCGACGCCGGGGCTTACAATCGCCACACACCATACGCGGTGACTAAGCATGCCGCTAATGTGGCCGGTCCATACAATATCCCCAATGTCCATATCGACGCCCATTGCGTCTATACCAATCGCCAGCCTGGCAGCGCCATGCGTGGCTTTGGCGTCACGCCGGCCTCTTTCGCCCTGGAGGTACAGATGGACAAGATCGCCGAGACCATCGGCATGGACCCCTGGGCGATTCGATTTGTCAACGCCTACCGCAATGGTGATATCAAACCCCATCGTAAAGAAGTCGAAGATGCGACCTTGATTGAGACGATGCAAGCGGCCGCCGAACTGGTTGGCCACCCCTTGCCTGAGGAGTACAAGGCGATGCATTCTAACGACAGAGAAGGAGGTAATCATGGCTAAAGTTAAAGGCACCGGCATGGCTGCTGTCAACTATCCCACGGGCATGAACTTGGGCGGCGACCCCAGCCAGGCCTTGATCCATGCGACGACCACTGGCACTTTTATTATCTCCCTCTCCAGTACAGACTTGGGCCAGGGATTAAAAACAGTGCTGGCCCAAATAGGCGCCGATGCCCTTGGCGTCCCGGTCGATAATGTCATGATCGACACGGCCGATACCGATACCGGACCCCACTGCATGGGCACCTTCGCCAGCCGGGCTACTCACCGGGTGGGCAATGCCATCATCATGGCTGCTCAGGAGGCCCGCCAGGTTATGCTAGACGTGGCCGCCGATGAGCTGGAGGTCAGCCCGGAAGATCTGGAGACCGATGGCCAGGGTAATGTCCACGTTGTGGGCGTGCCCAGTCGCAGCATCGATCTGGTCAGCCTGGCCCTGGCCGCCCACTTCAAATATGCCAAAACCATCTCCGGCCGGGGCATGTTCATGAAACCGAAGAGCGAAGTCGATCCCGAAACCGGGGCTATGGACCCTGATAGCACCGAGGCCCATGCCTGTACTGTCGCCGAGGTGGAAGTGGACACAGAAACCGGCGAAGTCAAGGTATTGAGTATCAAGAGCGCCTACGAGGTCGGCCGCCAGGTCAACCCGGCTTTGGTCGAAGGGCAAATCACCGGTGGCTCGGTTATGGGCATGAGCCATGCCCTCATGGAAACAACCGCTCCTTATTATCCGGCCATCGACCACAGCCCAGGTAGCTTCAGCGACTATCTCATTCCCGGCCCGGCCGACATACCCGTGATCGAAAGTGTCGTCCTGGAATATCCCTCGTCTAACGGGCCCTTCGGCGTCAAGGGCGTCGGTGAAATGACCGCCAACTCCCCTATTCCGGCTATCGTCAACGCCATCTACAATGCCGTCGGCGTCAGGATAACCGAATTACCGGTTACCCCGGAAAAGGTCTTACGCGGAATTGAAGAAAAGAATGGTTCCTGAGAGAGCCGGCCGAAACGCCGGCCCGCCGGGGATAGTTTTTTGACAACAGAATGTCTTGAATTCGACTCAAGCGTATTTCTTAACAGCTTAGATGCTTGAGTAAACTAGTGCCCTGCAAACTTAATTCTTGTTCATTGAGAAGCTATTCAGAGCACTTGAGGCTTTGGCAATTCGTACCATACAAAAGCTTAAAAAATTGGTTGCCAAAGCACTAATTAGGAGAACAATTAATGCTAAAAGTAATTTCACTGCTCAAACGCAAAGAGGATATGACTCTGGAGGAATTTCGCAAATGGGCGATGGATGAACACCCGTCTCTGGGAAAGAAGTTGCTCGGCCTGCGCCATTACCGGATGAGCGTCGTGTTGGAAGACGATCCCGAGCTTCCTTATCATGCCGTTTCCGAATTTTGGTTTGACGACAATGATGCCCGTATCGCCGCCTTCGCCACTCCCGAAGGGAAAGCGGCCGGTGGCGACGCGGCCGCCCACTGCTCCTCACGGGTTCATTTACTGACCGAAGAAAAACTAATTGTCGAGTAGAGCCGGTTGGCTCTTGTGGCTAATCGTCGAGTAAAAGGAAAATATCTATGAGACAAGGCATTCAAGGCGAAATGATTCGCAGCGAGCTGGAAGAAGTCGTCGGCCAAGACTTTATCTCCGTCGAAAAGACTGACCTACTTGTCTATTCAACCGACTGGTCGTGGATGCCACAAATGTGGCTGGACCGGGGGCAACCGTTGATGCCCCCTGATTACATCGTTCACCCGGGCAGCCCCCAAGAGATCTCCGACATCATGGAGATCGCTAACAAATACCGGATTCCGGTGATCCCCTTCGGTGGTGGATCTGGCACCCAGGGCGGCGCCCTCTCAGTTTTCGGTGGCATCATGCTCGATCTGAAACGTTTGGACAAGATCATCGAAATCGATGAGCAGTCTCTGACCGTCACCGCCGAGGCCGGCTTAATCCTGTCCCAGTTGGAGTGGACCTTAAACGAACGGGGACTCACCTTGCCGCATTATCCGGCTTCGGCTAACTGCGCGACGCTTGGTGGTTGTATTGCCCCACGAGGGACGGGCACCATTAGCACCAAGTATGGCAAGGCCGAAGATATGGTTCTCAGTCTCGAGGTGGTCCTACCCACCGGCGAGATCATCCATACCCCGCCCGTACCTCAACACGCTTCTGGACCGGACTTCTTCCGGCTCTTCATGGGCTCCGAAGGTACGCTAGGTATCATTACCAAGGTCACCATGCAATTGGATTACCTGCCCGAATCCCGGTTGTTGCGGGCCTTGCTTTTTGAGGACCTCAACGACGCGCTCGAGGCCGGGCGACGCATCATGACCAGGCGCCTGGATCCCTTCGTCATTCGCCTCTACGACCCTGATTCCACCCGCTCGCGCGTGCGCAAGATCCTCGGTTATGAGCTGGAGGGAGCCTACATGGTCATCGGATTCGATGGCGACCCTGATATCGCTGCCCTGCAGGAGCGCAAAGCGCTGGAGATCGCCAGCGAGCTAAACGCCACGGACCTCGGCCGCGAGCCCGGTGAGAAGTGGTGGGAACATCGCTACGATTTCTATTATCCACCGCAGAGTTTGAAGTTGCCCTGGATGTACGGTACCACTGAGACTGTCACGACCTACGACAAGATCACCAATCTCTACTGGTCAGAGAAACGGGCTGTTGAGGAAACTTATGCCGATTGGAATGTCAAGTTTATCGGCCATTTCTCCCATTGGTTCCATTGGGGTGTCATGCTCTATTGCCGCTTCATCATTGAAGAGCCGCCCGAAGATGCTGAAGAAGCTCTGCGCCTGCACAACCGGATCTGGAATACCGCCATGACGGCCGTATTGGAGAACGGCGGCATGATCAACGAGCATCATGGGGTCGGCCTGAAATTATCCCGCTATATGCGCCGCCAATATGGCGATGCCTGGCCGTTCATGCTCAAATTAAAGAAAACCATCGACCCCAATGGGATCATGAATCCTGGGAAAGTCGGCTTCGGTTTTTAGGTATCGTTTGTGAATTTCATGAAAAGAAACAACGCCAATAACCGTAACCCGGCTGAAGGAATGAATATATGATCGAGAACGTCATTGAAACCACCGAAAACTGCCGTTATTGCTTGATGTGCCGCCATGTTTGCCCGGTCGGCCACGTCACCCGCAAAGAGACCCTGACGCCTCATGGCTGGGGTTTGACCATCGCTTCCGTTCGTCGGGGGATGTTGGAAATAGACGAGAAGGTTGCCGAGGTGATCTATAGCTGCGCTGATTGTGGCACCTGCCGGGCGAATTGTGTCACCGACCAGCCCTTGCCATCGGCCATCGGCGCCATGCGGGCCGAGATCGCTGAGAAAGGGTTGGCGCCCCAGGGTGCTTACGACGTCCATGAAAAACTCCAGGAGTGGCAGAATCCTTATGCCCAACAGACTCCCGATCTGGCAAGCGGGCAGGGCGAAGTGGCCCTATTCGTCGGCGACGATGCCCGTTACCTGAACCAGTCTACTCTAGAGGCTGCTCTGCTCCTACTGCAAGCGGTGGGTGTCCGGCCTGTCCTGGTGGGTATTGGCCGGAATAATGGCTACTTGCCATCCTCCCTGGGCTTTCCCAACACGGCCGCCCAGCTTATCCAGATCACTCTGGACGAGCTGACCAGCTGTGGCGCCAGCACCCTCTTGCTGCTCACCCCGGGCGATTACTACGCCTTCGGCCAGATGCGCGAGGAACGGCTGGGATTGGCTTTGCCCGACGGCCTGACCTTGCAGGAGGTGATCCCCTACCTGGCCGAACAACATAGCGCCGGTAATCTGAACTTCCGGAAAACGGATGAACAGGCCCCTTATGCTTACGTCGATCCGACACACTCGGTGCGGGTAACCACACGCTACGATGCCCCACGCCAATTGTTGGCTGCGCTGATGCCCAAGCCCGGCCTGGAGTTGTTCTGGCGACGCGAGCGGGCCCATCCCCTCGGACAAGGCGCACTGCAATATACCAATTCCCATATTGCCACCCATCTGAACTATGCCCGGCTGTCCGACGCCCTCGAGCGTGGCGCCCAACTGTTGGTCACGGAAGATCCCGCCGGTCTGGCCCAGATGGAACGGTTCGCCGGCCGTTTTAGATTGCGCGTCCAGGGCCTCTATGAACTATTGGCCGGGCA
>Ga0307377_10003290_pt1 | contig 18376 bp, 37 predicted proteins | sample TR3MG_FD_202535 | JGI IMG/M metagenome (GOLD analysis project Ga0307377, IMG submission 202535) | Soil microbial communities from Risofladan, Vaasa, Finland - TR-3 | ecosystem: Environmental > Terrestrial > Soil > Coastal area > Acid sulfate soil | place: Finland: Risofladan, Vaasa | collected... | reverse complement strand
TAACATATCTCTCACAGATGAACAACGGGAAGTTGTAATGGAGATTCTTCCTAATATGACATTTCAATTAGGTAAGAAAGGGGTAAGAGATTTCAAAAAGATGTGGGTGGCTCTTCGGGCCAATGATTTCAAGACCGCCTCAAAAGAGATGTTGGACAGTGCTTGGAACAAACAAACACCCAGTAGAGCACAAAAGCTAGCTGGTAAGATGAAAGTGATTGCGAATTAAAGTTCGAAGAAATCCTTTCCTGATTTAATCTTTCTGGTAAAACATTTATCTTCTGTGCAATACTTAAAATGTTTTTCGTTTGCTAAAAAATCAATAATAAACTGACTAATATCAATTTCTGGTTTAGATTCGAGAACACCAATAGCTTCATCATGGTCTAAAAGTGATTTTTCTTTTTTCGAATCTACATTATATACATGTATTTCATTTCCTTTCTTTAGAAGAAAGTAACCCATACCTGACAACTCATAAAGAGCAGAAGCAATAGAGAATCCTACTTCTTTTGGAATAGGCCACAACTCTACACAGTAGTCAATGGCAATGACACCTGTGAGATTTATATCCACTTCGACATCATCACCCACAAATATATGTGGGACTTCATTTATCAAATTCAATAGTTGTTCAAATTTCATTAATATTCTTCCATGTAATCTTTAAATTTCTTTTGTTCAGAGTAAATGTTATCAAAAGATTTATTTGATAATTTTATCAAATCACCAATAGCATTTGTGTTTCTTAGTTGTTTAAACGCAAGATTACCAATTCCAAATTCTCCATCTTTCTCTAAAGAATCTTGACGCATTTTTGTTATTCGTCCTCTAAGTGTATCTGCTACCTTTTGTAAGTTTGCAGCCGCTTCAGGATTCCCTTTAGTATCTTTTAGTTTATTTTTAAGAATTTTAATATCATTCTCAATTTGCTTTGCTTTTGAAATAACATCTGCTTCATCCACTTGAGGAGGATCAAAAGATGGTTCAACAATCCACTCATTATTAAGTAAACTAAAGAGTCCAGATGCTACATGGGGTTCCTTCGCGTCTTGGAAATACAATTCAACTTCGTGATCTCTGATGATTATGTTATGACGTTCATTCCACACCCAACGTCTTCCGTCCAGAGCTTGTTTAACAAGGTCTTTGTCTTTATTTATTTCTTTGAAGGGTAATAAAATATGCACATCCAAATCTGAGAACTTGGTGTAATTAAAGTTAGCAAGTGAACCTGTAAGTTGAACGTCTTCAATATATTCCTCAACACCAACTTCTTCTGCAAATCCTGTAGCAATATCAAGCAACTTCTTTCGAACTACTTCATCCATCTCATGGTCATCATTCCAGAATCGAGGATGAAGAGTTTGGTTATAAAATTGCTCTGTTAGGAATGTCTTGAAATTCATTATATTCTCTCCAAGGGCATCTTCGGATTTGTTTCATATGCTTCTTGAGCAATATTGATATAAAAATTTAATCCATCTGGTTGGAATTTAAGTAGTCTATATCTTGTATTACCTGCTGTTGGCCCATAATCATGTTGTTCAGGAGAAGTGTTTGTCAAAGACTTTATTATTGTTCCCTTAGTTCCTGCAGGAATTGTTAATGTCATATCTGACTTTGATGCATCAAAAAATTTTGGTACAGCCTTCCCGTTAAATACTTTTATTATTTTTTGATATTCTGCATCAGAAACTTTAGCATTACCTGTGACATCATAACCATAATATATCATTGATATATCTTTTGTGGTTTTAACCCTATCGCCATCTTTAAACCAGAAATCATCAGTTTCTTCTACTTTCCTAATAACTCTAGCCTTTGAACAAAGAACCTCTACCCACTTTGTATCTGCTTTCATTCTATTACCAAAGTTCGGTACAAATTGTTCATTCACATTCTCCCCTAAGACATCTGCTATTTCGTAATTATCCACGTCCCAAGCAACATCCCAATACCTTTTAAATTCGTCTATCAAATCAAATTGATTTCTATACCACTTTTCTTTTCCTATTTTTTTGGGTCTTTCAATGTCCCAGTAGTTCCTATATTCTTCATCGGATTTGAATTGACTTTTATCATAAAATGGTGCAACCCTTTCTTCATCTGATCCGGTTATCGATGCTGTTCGAGCCATGTCATCTATATAATAAGCCATTGTAGTGTGTGTAGGACCTATTGGTGATATTTCATATAAATAACCCTTGCCTAAGAAAGCACTACGTGGAATTACAGATGCATATACACAATTAAATCGTGAAGGTTTATCAGGAGCAAACTTCTGTCTGAATAATTCTAATTTCTGCTCAATGAAGTTATTGGATAACCAATGTCCCTTAGTGGTAAATTTATCTGCAGGGTCAAGTATAGTTCCAGGTTCCAATTCTTCTAAAGATCGGTGATATAATACAGTTGATTCATTTACTTCTTTGAGTAATCTGTAGTTCTTAAAGTTCATATAACTATTTAGTGCATTTGGTAATAAAACACTTCATAAATTATATTTTCAGTTGGCACACCCGCTGCTGTTAAAATATCAGCAACATCTCTTAGAGCAGAATCAAGTCCACATACATAATACACCGAATCAACATCTATTTTATCTTTATGTTCTAATAGATAATCTGTTACTCTTCCCTTATACACAGAAGGTGATTCAGATGTGTCTTGTGATAAACAATACACCGTATTTTTAAACGGAACAGGAATAATCTCCTTTAAGTATCTCGCCCCGTAGATAACCTGCTTTAGTGGAATGCTTTCATCTGACATATATGTTTCAATGAAGCTGTTAAAAGGTGCAATACCTGTACCAGTAGCAATAAAGGTAAAGGGTTTATCTGTATCTCCTAATGTGAAGAATCCATATGCTTCTTTAGATATTCTAACAATATCATTTTCCTTCAACTCATCATATACCCAGGTGGATAATTTGCCTTGGGGAAGTTTCTTAATAAAGAAGACCAGGGAATCTTTCTGTACACCACTTGCAATTGAATATGTACGATAATCTCCATCAGGATGATGAATCTCAACGCATTGTCCAGGTATAAAAGAATAACCAACAGGTTTTCTAAAACGTAATGTTACAACATCTCCATGAAATGTTTTATTGACTAGAGGTAAGTTTAATATATTTTCCATACAATGATTATAACATCATTCTATTTCAATTACACCGCAATAAGTTATAATTTCACCATTTTTCAAAGCAGTGACAGAAACAGGTTGGAATTTTTCTTCTAAGGATAATAAACCTACTTCACTTGCTTCTAAGTATGTGACTGATAATATTTCAATACTACCATCATGTTCAATTAAAGAACGACCTTGCATTTTTCTTGAATATGCCCAATTAATAAAATTCTTATCATATAGAGGATAATGTCCATCTCTATGACCATTTGAAAACAACCAATGGTGTGCAAATTCATGTATGGCAACTGCAATATTAATTCCTCTTCTATTTCCAGGTTCATGTGCCAACCTTACAATTCTTCCACTTGCCAATGTTATCCCCAATACCCACATATTTTTTAATTCCGGCGCTTTAAATACCCACATACCGCCTATTTTCTTTTCTCCGGGAATTAATTCCACCTTTACATTTTTAGGTTGAATTTTATGCACACCTTTGCTCTTAATTACATTCTCTGCATCATTTAATGCTCCGTACAATTCACTCTTTACTTCTGCTGGAAACTTTCTTTCTACTTTATCCCCGCCTGTTAAAAAACATCCGGTCATCATAAACACTAATAAAAATAAAATAATTGTCTTTTTCATAATAATACTTAGTGTATTTCCCTCAATAACCGTTTATAATTAATTATATGAAAATTGAAAAATCTATTATTATTTTATCAGGTGGTCTTGATTCAAGTATTCTTATGTATGAGATGATTGATAAACCTAATATTGAGGTTGTTGCTGCGATATGTTTTGACTATGGTCAGAGGCATAAGAAAGAAATTGAATGTGCAAAATATCTATGTGATGTTAATGACATCCCATTAAAGGTTATTGATTTAGGATTCTTCAAGGATTTGACACAAGGCGGAAGTGCTCTAACCGATAATTCAATAGACGTTCCAACAGCAGCAGAGTCTCTTGGAGATTCCCAAGCGCTATCTTATGTGCCTAATAGAAACATGATGATGCTTTCAATTGCTGTTTCCTATGCTGAATCTGTAGGTGCAGAAAATGTATTTTACGGAGCGGGTGGAGATGATGAACACTCAGGATATTGGGATTGTACTAAAGAGTTCCTTGAAAATATTAATAAGGTAATTAGCTTAAACAGGAAGAACAAGATTCAAATTTGTGCTCCTTATGTAAATCTTTCTAAGAAAGAAATTGTGAAACGTGGCATGGGTTTGAAAGTTCCTTTTGAAAATACTTGGACGTGTTATAATGGAAGAGAGAAGAGTTGTGGGAAATGTATAACCTGCAGTAATAGGATTAAATCATTCATTATGAATGGCTTGCAAGATAGTTTGCCATACGAAATTGATATTCCGTGGGAAAAGTTAATCGAAAAGGTTCGGAAAAAATAAATGGTTATGGCTAAACTTCATATAATTTGTGGAAATTGCGGATGCAATGATATGTTTGATTGGAACTACGAACCAAACTTGTATGATATTACCACCAATGCAGGTACAGAATATGAAGCAGGTGTGCATATTATATGTCGAAATTGCTCAACATTACATAATCTAGATGATAACGCAAAACAAATAAAAAAATGAGCATTATAATTGAAGATATAGATAAACACACCAAGTGTATTACGAACGGACAAAGTGTATTGGGTGAATTTCTACGAGACAATGACGGGTATTGGGTATTTTATCCTGAAGCGAATGGTGGGTTTTATAATGAATATTTTCTCACTGTCCTTCTTAGTGCTTTGGAAAGCATGAATGAAGAATAGGATAATGAAGTAAAAGAAGGTTTGGAAAAACTAGGCACATGAGCAGAATTGACTTGAGAAAATACCTAAATATGTGTATGGGTTTCATATTTGGTGTTATAACTGGTTTATTTTTAGGATATTTAATTGTGTGTATATGTGCATACAAAGGATGGTTTTAATGTGTGGCATCATAGTAACTAATAATAAGAAAGACTTTCTGGAAACATATCATAGCAATGCGGAAAGAGGAGATTATTCTTTTGGCGCAGTGTTCGTTAAAGATGACAAACATCACATATACAAGAGTCTCCATTGTCATGAAGAGGATATACCAGATGACTTTGATATATATCTTGGACATACTCGTTCACCAACGTGCAATCATGGAGAATGTTTTAACCCTGTTGAAAGCCACCCATTTGAAAGTTTCTCTTGGATAGTTGGACATAATGGTATTATCAAAAACTTTAATAGTTTGAAAGATGATTTTTCATATTCGGGAAAAGTAGATAGCGGAATTATACCTCATATATTTGATTTATATCCTGTCAATAAAGGTTTAGAGTTTCTTGAGGGTATATTTGGTATTTGGGCATACCATAAGTCAAGCGGTGATATATATGTTGCAAGGAACAGCAGCACGTTATATTATAACCCAGAAAAGAACATTGTATCTTCAGCAAAAATAGAAGGTGCAGAATTGCTTGAAGAGGGTATAATATATGAGTGGAAGTCAAATTCCAATACACTAAAAGAAATCAAAAAATTTGAGTATGATTCACCATACTTAATTTTATAAGGAAAACATGACATTAGAAGAACAAATCCAGGAAATTGAAAGTATTATAAATTATCAACAGTGCATGATTAGGGGTTTAGAAAAAGAAACAGAAGAATATAGATCATCTCTAAGAGCGCACATTGAAAAATCTGATGAGATTTTCAAACAGATTCAAGACAAAACATATACAGAAATCGTAGATAAATAAGGAAAAATATGATCGAAGAAAAAGAAAAATTAACTGACAAACTTGTAAGATTGCACAACCAGCTTAAAGACAAGAAAAAAGACAAAGCATCCTCCAACGCAGCTTATCGTGACGAGATTAAGGACATTGAAGAAGAAATAGAAGCAGTCGTGGATGAATTGAATGAATTGAACGAAGATGCATAATGGATGACATAATCGATAATATCGAGAAAGGTCTCCTAGAAGCAATAGAAGATGTTGACCATCGAAACAGGGCGGCAGTATTAGATGTTTTATCTCTATTACTGCCGCCCGAATCTTTTAAGCAGATTATTAGTGAGTCCATTAATCTTTTAAGATATAATTATAACAACGGAAATGAAGAACAAAAACAACACGTAGAGTATGTAGTAAATTTTATACTAGGAAACAATGAAGATAGTAGAACCAACACAAATTACCACCCTCCTGCTTGACTTTAAATACTCCCCTGTAGGTCTATTAACAGCAAGAGATGCCTTCGTGTGTTTCTTTAATAATAAGATGGCAGGTTTTGATAAAGACTATAATTTATTCAAAGAACCTGATGATTGGTATAATGGTCAACCCTCTTTGTTTGATGACCAACCTGCGATGAGAAGTTCTACCCAAACATGGACTATCCCCACTATCGTTCAAACAGATAGGAAGTTCATTTACCACCCTCGTAAGCGTAAAAAGATGACACTAAAACAAATGTGTGAAATTGTTAATTACACTTGTCAACTCTGTCATAAGAAATTCTCTTATAGTGATTTGACTCGTGAACACATTATGCCTAAAGCATTGAAAGGCGCAAATGATATTACTAACCTAACTATTACTTGTAAAAAATGTAACAGTAAGAAAGCACATCATCATCCATATTTTGATGTGAAGGGTCAAGAACTTAAACCTATTGAAAAACCCGTATTGGCTGGACCATTTCTCGATATTGAAAATTATGGAAGAGACGAATGGGAAGTTTTTACTAAGAATTTAAACAAAGATAAATAATGATTAAAGTAGCCCAAACGTGGGGAGATGGTCCAGATGCTATTCTTTCGACAGATAAGAGAATTTTGAATTTGCAAAATGGATATGAACTTTTAAAAGGAGATTTCCAAATTGAATTAACAAAAAATGAGATGCAACACTTGGTATCTGAAATGTTATCAGCTTTGATGTTCATTGAACAATGCGAATCAATGTGTCTTAGGGAATAAGTATTGTTATGAAAAATGATAATGAATTGATATATGAGGCATATGATAATATACACAAACCAAAAATTATGTATATATTGAGAGGTATTAGTGGTAGTGGTAAATCCTATTTATCTAAACAAATACTAGGAAGCAATCGAAATAATATATTCTCCACTGATGATTTCTTTATGAAAGGTGGTGAATATATGTTTGATCCAAAGCAGTTAGGTATTGCTCATAAATGGAATCAAGACAGGGTTGCAGATGCAATTAAAAAAAATGTAACTCCTATCATCATAGACAATACTAACACTCAAAAATGGGAAGCAAGAGAGTATGTCAAGATGGCTGTAGATGCTGGATATGATATTAGGTTTCATGAGACCACAACGGACTGGAGTAAAGATGTGGATGAATTAGCGAAACGAAACATCCATGGTGTACCCAGAGAAGCAATACAAAGAATGTTAGATAAATACGAAGACCATAGTGAGTTTACGGTAGATAATGTTCTTAATAGCAAATCACCTTGGGAATAAGTGCAAATCCAGCACAAATCTTATAAATATTAACACAGGAGAAATTTATGAAAACAAAAGATGAAAAAATGCTTTCCGAAGCATACCAAACTATATACAAAGAACAGAGAGAAGGGGCAGGACTAGAAGGTTTCTCAGATAACCTCGGTGAACAACCCACAGCTCAAGAAATGGAACAAACACCAGAAATTGACCAATATACATATCCAATGGCACAATTTAAGAAAGATTACATGCAAGCACAAAGAGATGTAGTTGATGATACTTTCGGAGAAATTCAAGAAGCCACCCTTGAACAACTTGATAACCCAGAAGTAATACAAGCTCTTCATAACTTAGCATCCGCTGTTTCTGCAGGTATGGTATTGCCTCCAATGGAATCTATGGAACCAGGACAATACATTAGAGAGTTGGGTTATATGATGATGAACACTGAATTGCAAAGTGCATTAGAACAAGACATTGAGTTCGAACTCCTTCTAACGGATGAAGATGGACGAGTTATTGAAAAGATTCCTTCTTCTGCAATTCTGTTCTAATTAATCAAAAATCAAAACAAAACGACCTTATCTTAGTTGATAGGGTCTTTTTTTGTGTTATAATATATGTATGAGCAAACAAAAATTAATAGTATTAAGTGCGTCTAGAGATTCGGGAATGATAGATAAAGGAACTACAAAGTTTTACGATTCAGTGAAGAGAGCTAGAAACACATCTTCAGTTCCATCCTGGTGTGTATATAACAACACAACACCGCTTGCAAATGTATATAACAATTACATTAATAAATATAAAGACAAGTACGAATGGATTGTGTTGGTACATGATGATGTATATATGCCACATCTTAATAACCTCTCTACCATATTAGATGAAACAGATTATGATGTAGTTGGTTTAGCAGGTTCTAAAACAATGAATCCTAAAGAACCAGCTCTATGGCATCTTATGAGCCCACGAGAAGATTATGTTGGAGCAGTGTCTCATCCTATAAAAGGTACTGACCAACATTTCGTTACCTCATTCGGTCCTCTTCCAAGCAGATCTTTAGTGGTCGATGGTTTATTTATTGGTATTAGAACTGAATCCCTAACAGATAATATGAGGTTTGATGAAAGCAACCCAGGTAAATGGCATCACTATGATTTAGACTTCTGCCTCACCTGCAATAAAGAAAATAAGAAGGTAGGTGTTATTGATTTCCCAGTAGTACATAACTCTCCAGGCCTGCTTTCTTTAGATGATGAAGCCTTTAAGAAATCCCAAAAATGGTTCTTAGATAAGTGGCGCAAGTAGCCTAAATATTAGTATGAGCTTAGGACCAATAGAATTTAATAATAGTAAAGCAACATTTACAAATACGTTAGTAGTTTCAGGCACTACAGATGCATTGCCCTGTGATTTTGAAACCGGGGCGTTTATAGTAGCAGGTGGCGGCAGTATTATTAAAAACTTCAATGTAGGTGGTGACACTTGTTTATCTGGTGAGTTATCTGCTGCAGGAGTTGTTAATTTTGGTAGTGATTTTTACGTAGATGGTAGTTTATATATTGATAATATTAATACAAATTCCTTATCAGCAAATTCCTTATCAGCAATTTCCCTTTCAGCGTCCAATATTACATCAGAATTTTTATATGTTTCTGGTGAAAATATCAATCTAAATGATATTAAAAATTGGGTAATAGATAATTTTAATACATCGTTTGCATCTTTATCTGGCTCATTAAATTCAGTCATAAATGCATTTAATGCATCACAGACATTTACAGGCATTTCCATGCCACGTACTTCCTATACTATTAAATTTACAGATAGTGATACATATCGCCAGACAACGCCCCTTTGCACATATTCTTCTGGAACAGGTGGTGTCACTATCCAAGAAGATGGGTGGTATGAGATACAAGGATATGTTAACTGGGTACTTACAGGAACACCTTACGAAAACACAAACAACCATGTTACTTGGAATGTAAGGATTGCTGTAAACGGCAGCATCACAGGTTATCAAAGTTCCATTCAAGACCATACTACGGGAGCAGGTGGTGACACTTGTAGAATACAAAAACTTACAGCCGGTCAAGTTATCACTCTTGTTTTCTTTCACGAAACCCCATATAGTTTTGGTTTGTCAAACGCGGGATTATCTATTAAAAAACTCAATTCTTGGTCTTAATGAAAATATCATTCAAATGGATTAAAGAACATATCTCTTTAGCACCGATTATCGGCAAGGAAAAGAGCTCTATTATAGACAAATTTAAGGGTGGAATGATAAAATTTAAATTTAAACTCTAGCAATTCATTAACGAGCCTGTATAATATACTTGTGGCTATTATAGCAACCATCGGGTTGCTTTTTATTTCGGAAAAAACTAACAAATATGACTAATAAAACATCAGCATTTACTAACGACTTCAGTGAAGAAATTTGGACTCAAACACATAAACACTATACAGATAACTCAGTAGAAGATAACTGGAAAAGAGTTGCAAAAAATTTAGCATCAATAGAAACAGATAACGTAAAATGGGAAAAAGAGTTTTATAATGTTCTTGAAGATTTTAAATTTGTACCAGGTGGACGCATTATGTCTAATGCAGGCACAGAATGGAAATCTTCTTATATTAATTGTTTTGTTAAACCAAGGGATATATACGATATTGATAGTTTAGAAGGTATCATGCATGTATTGAAAGACCAAGTCAATACTCTTAAAGCAGAAGGTGGGTGGGGATGTAACTTTTCTTTCATTAGACCCCGCGGTACATTCATCGAAGGTGCAGGCGTAGAAACACCTGGTGCTGTGAAATTCATGGAGTTGTTCGATAAGTCCTCAGATGTTATTACGTCTGGTTCACAAAGAAAATCAACTAATAAGAAAGCCAAGGGAAAGATTAGGAAGGGAGCCCAAATGGGAATTATTTCATGCTGGCACAAGGATGTAGAAGAATTTATAACAGCCAAACAAGAATCTGATAGATTATCAAAATTTAACATTTCTGTAGGTTGTCATAATGATTTTATGGATAAGGTATTGGCAATCAAAGAGTTACAAGACAACAATAAACCCATTCCAGAAGAGCTGAACAGGTGGGAATTGGTATTTCCTGATACCAATCATGAAAAGTACAAATCAGAGTGGTATGGGGATATATATGATTGGAAGGAGAGGGGTTATCCTGTTGAGGTACTTAAGGTTGTTAAAGTAACAGACTTATGGGAATCAATTATGAAATCTACGTATAATCGTAATGACCCAGGTGTGTTGTTTCTTGATATTGCAAATAAAACACATTGTTGGAATTATGGAGATACTAGAAAAAGTAAGATATTAGAGTCAAATCCTTGCGGTGAACAGTTACTTCCAGCAGCTGGTTGTTGTAACTTGGGTAGTATTAACCTGACACAGTTTGTTGATATGAATACACGCACATATAAACTTGATAAACTTAAAGATGTCGTGAGGACTGCTGTTAGAATGTTAGACAACGTAAACTCTCTATCGTATAGCCCATTGCCAGAGTACAAAGATACTATGGAAAATTTAAGAAGAATTGGTTTAGGTATCCTAGGATGGGCTTCAAGTCTTTATATGATTAAAGTAAAATTAGGTTCTACAGAAGCTGAAGAACTTAAAGAAGAACTCATGAGAACTATTACTCATACAGCTATCGAACAAAGTATCGAACTTGCAAAAGAAAAAGGGATGTTTACCCATTGTGAACCTGAGAAGCACGGAAATCATATGTACTTCAAACAGATAGGGTTATCTCAAGAGCTTATAGATGATATAAAGAAATATGGTATTAGAAACTCCTCGCTATTCTCATGCCAACCAACTGGCAATACTTCAATTGTTGCCAACCTTGTATCTGGTGGCATTGAACCCCTATTTATGTGGGAATATATTCGAACATCCATATGCCCAAATGTACCAGAACATATATTACACAAATGCCCTGCCTTCTGGCAAGGGGAATATCATGAAACAGAAATGTTCAAGAAGAGTAAAGAAGGAACAGATGATATTTGGGTGGGGACTGATGAATTCGGTGTTAAATATAAAATTGATAGAAACAGGGGTTTGACTAAAGAAACTCTTATTGAAGATTATGCAGTTAAGGTATTGAAAGAAAAAGGGGAGTGGGATACATCTGCTGAATGGGCTGTAACAAGTCCACTGCTCTCACCCGATATTCATATTCAAGACATGAAAGGTTTTGCAAAATATATAGATTCTGCGATTTCTAAAACTATTAACCTTCCTGCAGATTATCCATATGAAGATTTTAAAAACATATACTTAGATTGTTATAAGACAGGGTATATCAAAGGGTTTACTACATATAGAGCAGGTACAATGACATCTGTGTTGAAAGCCAAAGATGAAAAGGAATCTTCACATATTGAAATACATACCAATCAAGCACCTAAACGTCCAAAAGACGTTGAAGCTGAAATATATAACATAACAGCAAACGGTGAAAAGTATGTAGTAGCTGTGGGAATGCTTAACAACCAACCTTACGAAATCTTCGGCGGTCATGCAAATGGTTATAATATTAAGAAAAAGACAAATGGTGTGTTGACCAAGATTAAAAAAGGTCAGTATGCTTTGTCAGTTGATGGGAACACATTTGAGGATTTCTCTGTACATTTCACACCACAAGAACAAACAATCTTTCGTATGGCTTCTACTATGTTACGTCACGGGATTCCTATTGAATTCATCGTGGAACAAATGCAGAAATCAACAGATGATATGTTCTCTTTACCAAGTGCTATTGCCCGTGTATTAAAGAAATATATTAAAGACGGACAAGAGGTTACAGGATTTGAATGTCCGGAGTGTGGGGATTCAAATGTGTTCTACTCTGAAGGATGCAAGACTTGTAAATCTTGTGGTTGGTCCGCTTGTAACTAAAGAAAAATATCAGGTCTATCTTCGACGATAGACCTGATATCATTATATACGTTTTCTAGATTTCGCGTATCAATATTCTCGTGGTCCCTGATTAGTTTAATACCCTTGATACATGTTTTATTAATATAATCAGGTGCTTTAATATATCCATATCCTTCGATATAATATACAATCTCTCTTGGTTCAGGTCCAAGCATTATCTCTTTGGTGATATATTCAATATATCCAGGTTTGTAAACCAACTCAAAGCTTGTAGGTGTCAATATTCGTTCACCATGTTTCCTAATTCTAAATATACGATCACCAATCATAAAAATTCCGAAATATTATCTTCAAAATATTCTTGTAACTCGTTCGCGGATAATAATTTACTCCTAGAACTTGGATGGAAGGGTATACGAATATTGCCTCGACGAGGCATCACAGTGTTTTCATTGATAATTTTCACAATCTTTCCATCTATATGAAGTAGTCCGCCATCGCCCGTGAATAATTCCATAACATCGATTAAAGCCCAAAGCTCTTGTCTGTTGGAAGTACTATTAAATTCATATATTAATCCATATAATTTCATAAGAATATATCTATATGTTGTTCAACAAGATCCTGGTAAGAATCTGCTTCTGTGTAGAAATCCCCGTCTTCTTTATAGGAAGTAGGGTTACAGGCACTTCTTGAATATTTTTCTCCATAATTGGGATACATTTTCCACCACATGCTACCTGTAACTCCTTCAACGGACCGTTCATCCAATTCAAATATATCAAATAATTTACCACTTTGAAATCTAACCAAATACTTCATAAAAATAAGAAGATATTCTCTCCCATAAATTGTTCCCAATCACCTGTCTTACACACAATGACTTCATCTTTTATTCCCACGCTTCCTCTTTCCAGCTGTCCAGGAGTAAAAAACCTCGTTTCCTTTTCCACAATCCATTGAATCCTTCCTTGAAACGTATACCCCTGACTTCCATTATTCTTAGTAATCTTACAATGGCTAAAAGCTTTCCAGGGTCTTCCATTGCGGTAATTGATAACCCAAACGATGTCTTTATCTTTTCTCATATACTAATAATATATGAAAATTAGGGGAACCTAAAGAAAATCAGTTATATTATCTTCAAAGTATTGTTGTAACTCGTTCTCATCTAAAAACTTATCTCCATATGATTTACTCCATACATAGAAATTAATGTTTGAATATATAGTAGTTTGATCAAATGTGTATACAATTTTCCCGCAACCCAAAAAATTTCATTTTTTCTCATAAAATCACTAACCTCTATAATTCTAATAGGCATCCTTTTAATATCAAACAACATTGCGTATTTTTTCATAGTATATCTGTAATATTTTCTTCAAACCATTGTTCAACTTCTTCAATTGAATCATAAACCTTATCACCATATTCTGGCAACAAATCAAAATGTTGTATACAACCCTTTTCTATACCCATAATATCAGCCCATTCTTTATTCCAAATACACAAAGGTTCACCCAATACTATACAGGAACCCATACGTAATGGCATTGAGGCAAATTCTGACTCATTAAAAACGCCAATGAGCATTACCGGCTCATATTTGCCTCGCTTGAATCTCTTACTATCTTTATTTTTAAACTCTTCAAAGATAACAGCGTATTGTTTATACTCTTTCATAGAAGCTCCAATACTAATTGTTCTTGTGTTATCTTTCCAAGCTTGTATAATTTCTGCCAGTATTCTTTTTCTATATAAGAATTACCACCAAGACACCATGCTTTACTGCCGTTTGCATATTCAATAGCAGGACCATCTTCTCTATGAAGCATACCATATTCATACCAAAACTTTGATCCATTTGGTAATACCACAGCAGGACCATTGTTTCGATGTAGTTTTTTATTTTTACATCTATATACCTTCATTTTCATATATTATTATAGAATATTTTTTTATAAATCAACCACGTTTGTTATTGTATGTAACCTGTTGATACTCAAGGGTTCTCATATTTGAGAATAAGATAAAAATTAGTTCGCGGAAACACCTGAATACAACCCTCTCTTTCTCTATAGAAAAAACTCAAGGTGTTCAGCGATGATATCATTAAAGTCATCGTATATTGTAGGCTTTATTCTTTCTCCAAACGTACTGCAATAGATTTTTATATGTTCTTCAATGGTCTTGGGTGTTTGGAACATGGGTTTTTTCCATACTTGTCTTTTCATTTTTTCTGACAAAACAATAGAATGCGTACAACAATAGTTTACTCCGTCTTCTGAATTTAATACATCTACTTGATCATGCCAGGTTAGCTTAAATAAAAGATATTTGGTCATAGAAGCTCTAGGATCAATTGTTCTTGTGATATCATTCCAAGTTTATATAACTCTTTCCAATAATCCCTTTGTGAATATCTTTTATCATTGAGAACCCATTCTTTAGAACCATTTGCATATTCAACAGCAGGACCGTCTTCTCTGTGAAGTTTATCATTGAACCGCCATTCTTTATATCCATTAGCCCGTTCAATAGCAGGACCATCTTCGCGGTGAAGTTTACCATTGCTATACCACTCTTTAGAACCATTTGCCTTTTCAATAGCAGGACCGTCTTCTCGATGACGTTTGCCATTGAAAAACCATTGTTTATATCCATCTGCATGTTCAATACATTCTGACTTCATAATAATTCCAATACAAGTTCTTCTTGTGAAATTTTTCCACGTTTGTATAACTCTTTCCAATAATCCCTTTCTGAATAACATTTGTCATTGATAAACCATGCTTTACCGTCATTTGCCCGTTCTACAGCAGGTCCATCTTCCCGATGACGTTTGCCATTGCAATACCAGTCTTTATCACCACTTGCACGTTCAATAGCAGGTCCATCTTTGCGATGAAGTTTGCCATTGATATACCAGGCTTTATATCCATCTGCATATTCTATTGCAGGACCATCTTCTCGATGACGCTCACCCATACGATACCATTCTTTAGATCCATCTGCGTATTCTATAGCAGGACCATCTTCTCGATGACGCTCACCCACACGATACCATTCTTTATCTCCATCAGCATATTCTATAGCTGGTCCATCTTCTCGATGAAGTTTATTATTGATAAACCATGCTTTATATGTAGGATATTCTATACATCCATTTTTCATAACAGTTCCAATACAAGTTCTTCTTGTGAAATTTTTCCAAGTTTATATAGCTCTTTCCAATATTCTTTTTCGGTATATTCTACATCATTAAGATACCACGCTTTAGTTCCATTGGCACGTTCTACAGCAGGACCGTCTTCTCGATGAATTTTACCCATATTATACCATTCTTTATATCCACTTGCAAATTCTACAGCTGGACCATCTTCACGATGAAGTTTACCATTGATATACCATTCTTTATCTCCATCTGCCCATTGTATAGCAGGTCCATCTTTCCGATGAAGTCCACCATTGATAAACCATTCTTTAGATCCATTTGTACGTTCTACAGCAGGACCATCTTCTCTGTGAAGTTTATCGTTGATAAACCATCTCTTAGTTCCATCTGCTTCTTCAATAGCGGGACCATCTTCACGATGAAGTTCATTGTATAAATACCATTTTTTAGTTCCACTGGCATATTCAACAGCCGGCCCATCTTCTCGATGAAGTTTATCGTTGATATACCATTCTTTATATCCACTTGCAAATTCTATACATCCATTTTTCATAACAGTTCCAATACAAGTTCTTCTTGTGTTATCTTTCCAAGTTTATATAACTCTTTCCAATATTCTTTTTCGGTATATTCTACATTATCAAGATACCATTCTTTAGTTCCATTTGCATATTCAAGAGCTGGACCATCTTCTCTGTGAAGCTTATGATTGAGAATCCATTCTTTAGAACCATTTGCATATTCAATAGCGGGTCCATCTTCTCTGTGAAGTTTATCATTGAGATACCATGCTTTGTATCCATTAGTCCGTTCAATGCATCCGTTTTTCATAGAAGTTCCAATACTAATTGTTCTTGAGATATCTTACCGAGGGTGTATAACTCTTTCCAATATTCTTTTTCATTATACTGTTTACCATTGAGATGCCATTTTTTAGTTCCATCTGCCATTTCAACAGCGGGACCATCTTCTCGATGACGTTTATCGTTGAGATACCATTCTTTAGAACCATTTGCATATTCAACAGCCGGCCCATCTTCTCTGTGAAGTTTATCGTTGATATACCATTCTTTATATCCACTTGCAAATTCTACAGCCGGCCCATCTTCGCGATGAAGTTTTCCATTGCAATACCAGGATTTATCTCCATCTGTATATTGTACAGCAGGTCCATCTTCTCTATGAAGTTTATTATTGATAAACCATTCTTTATCTCCATTTGCCTTTTCAATAGCAGGACCATCTTCTCGATGAAGTTTATCGTTGAGATACCATTCTTTATATCCATTTGCATATTCTATACATCCATTTTTCATAGAAGTTCCAATACTAATTGTTCTTGAGATATCTTACCGAGGGTGTATAACTCTTTCCAATAATCTTTTTCGGTATATTCTACACTATCAAGATACCAACCCTTATCTCCATCTGCTAATTCAATAGCTGGACCATCTTCTCGATGACGCTCACCCATATGATACCAGATTTTATCTCCATCTGCATATTCTATAGCTGGCCCATCTTCTCGATGAAGTTCATCGTTGAGATACCAGGCTTTATCTCCATCTGCAAATTCTATACATCCATTTTTCATAACAGTTCTAAGATAAGTTCTTCTTGCGAAATTTTTCCAAGCTTATATAGCTCTTTCCAGTAATCCCTTTGTGAATATCGTTTACCATTGATAAACCAAGCTTTACCTCCATTTGCCTCTTCAATAGCGGGACCGTCTTCTCTATGACGTTTGCCATTGATAAACCAAGCTTTACCTCCATTTGCCTCTTCAATAGCGGGACCGTCTTCTCTATGACGTTTGCCATTGATAAACCAGGCTTTATCTCCATCTGCAAATTCTATACATCCATTTTTCATAGAAGTTCCAATACTAATTGTTCTTGAGATATTATACCGAGGGTGTATAACTCTTTCCAGTAATCCCTTTGTGAATATCGTTCACCATTGAGATACCATTCTTTATCTCCATCTGCATATTTAACAGCAGGTCCACCTTCACGATGAAGTTTACCATTGATAAACCAAGCTTTACCTCCATTTGCCTCTTCAATAGAGGGACCGTCTTCCCTATGACGTTTGCCATTGATAAACCAAGCTTTATCTCCATCTGCATATTCAACAGCCGGTCCATCTTTGCGATGGCGGTTACCATTGCAATACCAGACTTTAGTTCCATTTGCATATTCTATACATCCATTTTTCATAATAATTCCAATACAAGTTGTTCTTGTGAAATTTTTCCACGTTTGTATAATTCATGCCAATATTCTTTTTCGGTATATTCTACACTATCAAGATACCAATATTTATTACCACTTACAAATTCAATAGCGGGTCCATCTTCGCGATGAAGTTTATCATTGATATACCATCTCTTATCTCCATCTGCATATTCTATAGCTGGCCCATCTTCTCGATGAAGTTCATCATTGCTATACCATTCTTTAGTTCCACCGGCACGTTCTATAGCAGGACCATCTTCTCGATGAAGTTTATCGTTGAGATACCACGCTTTAGATCCATTTGCATATTCTATACATCCATTTTTCATAGAAGTTCCAATACTAATTGTTCTTGAGATATCTTACCTAAGTTATATAGCTCTTTCCAATACTCT
>Ga0307377_10003289_pt1 | contig 18381 bp, 51 predicted proteins | sample TR3MG_FD_202535 | JGI IMG/M metagenome (GOLD analysis project Ga0307377, IMG submission 202535) | Soil microbial communities from Risofladan, Vaasa, Finland - TR-3 | ecosystem: Environmental > Terrestrial > Soil > Coastal area > Acid sulfate soil | place: Finland: Risofladan, Vaasa | collected... | reverse complement strand
TTATCGCCAATTTGGATACCAATTATATTAATCATTCTTTTAGTGATGCTGGAAGCATTATCGGATTAAGGAGAAAATTTATGAATTGTGAACAAAATTTTGAAAACATAGATAATAGATTAAAATATTTGGAATTTATGTTTAAAAACAATAAGAAATATTATGCGTATGCGGATATACATAGCAGAAGATACACAGAAGTATTCTTTATTTGTATAATTGGTAATACCATAAAGGAATATAACACTTCAATTAATAATATCATAGACGAGCATTGGGAAGTATCAAAAGTTCGTTATGACAGGCGTAAAGACCTGTATTATATTAAACTCAAGAGTGAACAATTTATTGGGTATAACAGAGCTACGCTTATGTTCGTGGAAGGAATTTTTCATAGAATAAAATAAAGGAGAATAAAATGAAATATATTATAAACGATATGAATAAATATGATTATTATTTTAAAACCTGTAGAAACTGCCACGCAAGTTTTTTATATCAAGAAGAAGATATTGAATACAATATGTTATACAAAGACGAGATTAGGTGTCCTGTTTGCGGTTATATTAATTCAGCAACAAAAATTAAAACAACTTTAACACCAGAAGCAATATAATAATATGTTATATGGTATGACAATTATTGTAAAAAATAAATAAGTTAAAAAGTTGGAAAGGGATAAATTATGGCAAGTATATATAAACAATGGAAAAGAAAATATGGTAATTTTACAAAGAAACAATTAGCTGTGATGGAAATGGCATTAGAACATTATTATTATGAAATTTGTACAGAACCGTCTGCTATGGAAATATTAATAGAATTAGAAGTTGGAAAGGAGTAGATTATGAAATATTTAGTTGATGTTTGTTTGTATCATTCATTCTATATTGATGCAGGTTCAGAACAAGAAGCCCGTGATAAAGGGGAAGAATATGCTTTAGAGCATGTTGAAGAAATAAGCAAAAATATCGTGCCAAATGACTTGGAAATAACGGGCGTTTTTTGGGAAAAGGAGTAAATTATGGGTTTGTACAAAAAATGTGAATGTTGTGGAAGCAGAATAAGAACTGATGAAATGACATATGAAGAAGTTATAACTTCTGAAAGAAAAAGATTAAAGGCTTTGTTTGGCGACAAAAATGCAACTGTAGTTGGCGGAAATATTAACGGAATATACTGTGCAAAAATAAATATTCAAGGTTTTAGTTTCACTGCTCAAGGTAACGAAAGCTCTGTAAGGGCTGGTAAAAATGAAATATATGGAATTTATTTGGAAGGTGATGAAAAAGCCTTGTGTAAGTTGGCTAAAAAATTAGGTGCTTTAAATGATTAATTTAAAAAAGCTATCTTCAGAACTAACCACAATGCTTGGTGAGTTTGCCATAGCTGGTGATATAACAAGGGCGAGAACATGCCTTGATAGTGCTATGGTAATTGGTGGTTTGCAAGAATTTATAGAAAGGGCAGAAGTCAGACTAAAGGAATTAAATAAGCCTGTTAAATTTGATGAAGATGCAGACAAGATGCAGTTTGCAAGACACGAAGAACTTGAAGAAGTATTAAATGATTTAAAGGAGATATTAGAGTAATGAAATATGGATTAGAATGCCTTAAATGTGGCAACACCAGAATAATGACGGAAGAACAGGTTCAAGAAAATATCATTGAAGGGGTAGCCCCAATGTGTTGTGGTCAGTCTATGACCATATGGGAATTGCAAAGGATACCAGACGAAGAAGGTGATTAACAATGACATATTCAGATGAAAAATACGACCATTATGCTGTATTAAATCCTTTTGATGTAAAAAATGCACAAACATATATTTTCTTAACACTAAAACAACGAAGTTTTTTCTTAAAAACAAACAAAATTGATGTTGCTTATTGTTTTACAACATTTAAGGGGTTTAGTGATGTGATTGTTTCACACTACTATGTGCGTAGGGGTTCGGGAATTGAAATTGAAGGAACGGTATAATATAACTAATTTGAGAAAGGAGAAAATATGATTAAGTGTAGCAATTGTGGTTGCGAAAATATAATAATATTCACAGAGATGGAATTTATATGTAAACTTTACAATGGATATAAGTGGCAAGATAAATATCATGGGTGGATTAAAGCTAAGTGTCCAGAATGTGAGTCATTCACTTCTGGCTATAAAGATATAGTAGTTGATGAAGACTATTTTGTTCACCCAAGACCAACGGAACAACCCAATTTCCTTGACAGGAAATAAAAAGTATGATACGCTATAACAGAGCGTAAATTAAAACACGAAATGGAGATTAAAAATGAAACCAGAAAAACAAGAAATAATCCAAGAATCATACGAAGGATTACCACTTATAGAAGCTGAAAAAGGTGAGAGTATATTCTATGCTTCAGAAAAAGCAATTAGAATATCCAAAGCAGTTGACAGTAAAATTTATTTAAGATTTAACGGTTATAATTTACCAGTTTATCCCGATAGTTCAAATAGGGAAATTAACTATCTCTATATTATTGAACTGCGTGGATATAACGGTTAGGGAGAATAATAACGATATGTTTCTGCCAATGTTTAAGAAAAGGATAAAATAATGAATAATTATGGAAGAGAAAATCAGAATAAATGGAAAAAATTGTCCAACGAAGCTAATGAGCTAATTATCAGGCTTAGGTGGAAATCTTTAACCAAAAAACAGCTTTTAATAAAAGTGCGTGAAAGAAAAACAAACATGATGTTAAAGGCATTGTTTTGGGGTGCAACAGAACAACAAAATTACCTTAAATATCTCAAACTCTTTGATGAAATTATTGAATTTTGTGAGGGTAAATAATGAAAATACAAAGCATGTCAATAGTAGTGCCGTCCACAAAATGCATTAATGACTGTAAATTTTGCGTCAGCAAAATGCATAAGGAACATTATCCAAACCGTATAACAGACAGAAGATACGATTTTGCAAGTGCTTTTGCAGAATATAAACAGAAAATGGAATTTGCAAGAGATAACGGTTGTAACACGCTGATGCTTACAGGAGAGTGTGAGCCACAACAGTATCGTGAATTTCTAAAATTATTTGGAATTATGAATAAGGAATTACAAAATCCATTTAAGAACATTCAAATACAAACTACTGGAACTTTACTTGATAGAAAATACCTTGAATTTTTGCAGAACCATGTGGGTGTTAATGTTATATGCGTTAGTATAGCGAGTTTTGACAGCAAAGAAAATGCTGAAATATGTGGAATGAAATATCCAGTTGATTTAATCAGATTTTGTATGCTTGTTAAAGACATGGGCTTTACACTTAGATTATCAATCAATTGTTTGGAAAATACTTTACCATCTCTTGTAAAAGTGTCAGATGCCAGTAACATTCCTACAATGGATATTATGTTTAAACTTATTAAACAAATATATAATCCAGACCAAATAACATTTCGTGATATGTACCAAGACGGTTCTGGCTCTGAAGTCGCTGAATGGGTTTTTTATCATAAGATGCACCCAATGGTCTTTAATAAAATAAAAGCCCATATAAAGGAGCATGGTGTGTTTCTCAATACTCTGGAATACGGGTTTGACAGATATTCCATTAACGGGATGTCAACCGTGGTAGACACAGACTGCATGAGCAAAGATAAAAAAGAAGAAATTAAATACTTAATTTTAAGACCAGATTGTAAATTATATACCAAATGGGACGATAAGGGTAGTATATTATTTTAAACCAATAAACTTCTTTGTTTGAGTTTAAACTAATAAATTTATTGTAAGGGAGAATAGACATGAATAGTAAGAAGAAAATTATCGGTGGGGCTACTTGTCCACATTGTAATCACCATTTCGAGTTTACGGAATTTGATGAGTTTTTGGGGTGGAATTTTGAAGTCGTTTTAAAATGTCCAAAATGCATAAAAGATTTTAAATTAGAAGGCATGGGGTTAGAATCAACCGAATAAAAAGACTATTTTATTAAGGAGAAAAAAATGAGAAAAATAGAATATTATTGTGATTTATGTAGACAAAAAATGCCAGATGATAATCTTGGTGTTGAAGTATATACTGACCGTGGTATATTCCATGCTACAATAAAGAAAAGTGCCTGTGTAGGGTGTTGTATAAAAGTTAGTAATTTTATTAAAAAATTAGAAGTTAAGGAGAAATAAAATGAGATTAATTGAAATAACATATCAAAGCAGAAGGGATTTTGAAGGAAATTATAAATGCGAAAATTGTGGAAATATAGATAAATACAGGGGATATGACGACAGAAATTACCACGATAATGTAATGCCAGAAATAAGATGCCCAAAATGTAAGCAGTCAACTAATAGTTTGGGTTTGCCCCACCAGTATGTTGCAACAAAATATCCAGAAGGATTTCAGATATGAACGAAATAAAAATCAAAGTCAAATTTGACGGGGAAAAATTAATAAAAGATATTAAAAATGATTTCCAAGACCATAATAACAGAGAGATAGATATAGTCGTAGAGTATGATGTTGTTACCGTTTTCTATACAGACACATTTCCACTGGTATATACATCATATTTTATCGCAGATTATTTAGAAGTAACACAAGAAAAAGGAGAATAAAATGGGCACATCAAGTGAAGAAAAAAATTGGTTTATGAGATTAGTTGAAAAAACAGCCAAAAATGATGATTTGACATCTTATACTTCTGCTGGTGCTGGCTGGACTTGTACTATAACAGCAATGGAGCCCGAAACCGAAGAAGAAAAAGCCGAAAGACTAGCAAGGCGTGAAGCAGAAAAAAGGAAAAACAGAAATGATGCGTGGATGTTTTTCGGGATGTATTATATATTTTTTTCACTACTCGCTACATCCGTTTTGATAATAAGAAGCTTTATAACAGACTTAACTGCAAAACCTGTAGATATTATAGGTGCTATTTTCAACGGTCTTGGATTTATTGCCATGATAATTGGTATTATTGGAATAATTAAAATCATTATCACCATAAGAAATAAGGAGAAATAATATGAGAACAGCAAAACGCAAGTGTGTTAAAAGTCGTTGTCCTTTGTGGTTACATCAGTCAGAAAAATGTTTAAAGCAATATTTGAGCTCATTTGACTATTGTTATATTGATTCTTTTTTTATGGATTTAGTTGTTGAAAATAATATTTTACGGTTTACTATAGAGCACTTAGATGATGTTGAACGGGAAAATCAAAACTTGTTATCAAAAGGAGAAGATGTATGAAATGGGTAGTTTTAAGACGTGGGCTTGTTTGGTCAGATGAGTTAGACTCAGAAGAAGAGTGCTTGGAAGAAATATGGGACGATACGCATTTAAGAAATGAACCAAGAAATTTTTACACCCACATGACTCAGCCACAATTTAAAAAATGGCTAAAAGGAGAAGATGTATGAAGTATAAAGTAGGAGATAAGGTTTTTATAGAAGTAGAAATATCAGAATCATATGGCGATGTAGATGGGATTTGTGGAAACCTTTATGACATTAAAAATATAGATAGAATGTTTAGCGAAGATGAATTAATCCCATCACCAATAGCTAAGATAGAGGAGAGGATTAAAGAATTAGAATGGTTGCAAAGAGAACAAGACCAAATAGACAAAACAGATATAACTTTTAGTTATGCACAAGCCGAAGTTGAAAGTATATTAAAACTTCTAAAAGGAGAATAGATATGTATAAAGTAGGAGATGAGGTTTGGCTAAAAGCGAAAATAGAATACATAGATAGTAAACACAACTGGGTTGGGTTGGACTGTAATGATGAATGTGCTTACGGTTTCAGCGAAATAATACCATCACCAATAGCTAAGATAGAAGAAATAAAAAATGAGTGGCTCGATGGATATGAAAGTTTTTCAGAAGAATACAAAGAAATAATAGAGCCCATGATAAAAGATATTGATAGAATTTTGGCAATAGTAAAAGGTGAGTAACATAGGTTACAGAGAGGGAGAATGGATATGACAAGAATAATAAATGACTTTGATAATTATACTTTGGCAATCGAAAGAGAAAACTTAAAAACTACAATAACTAAATACAAAAACAATGGTGATGAAGTTGGCTCTATTACGATGACATTGGCAGAGTGGCAGTTCTTAACAAAAACAATGACCATAATATAATGGAAGTAACCACATAGGTTACAGAGAGGTAGATTATGGAAGAATTAAAAAAATGTCCAGTATGCGGATATCAAGCTCATTGGGTAGAACAAAAATTTTATAAAAACGAAATGGATAATGCAATAGCTAAGATAGAAGAAGAGCATACTAGGGCTGATGCTCATTGGGAAAAACTGCACGAAGAAGGGAAAGACGACGAAGCACAAGTCCAGCAAGCGTATTGTTTCGGATTGCAGTTTGCATTAGATAGCTTTAAAAAGTAGTAACCACATAGGTTACAGAGAGTGAGAAGATATGATTGAAATAACTGACGAAGTAAAAAGAGAAGTAATAGAAATTATCAGACAAGAAAAGAACGAAATGTTAGACCAAAATCCCGAACTAAGATATATGTTACACCAATGGGAAAAGCTAAGAGATAGATGTTGTGGCTTACATAGGCAACAGGCAGAAAGAGTAATTAGGGAAATGCAAATATTTATGGGAATTGAGTAACCACATAGGTTACAGAGAGGGAGAGATATGAATTTACAGAGCGGAAGAAGTGTAAAAATTAACAACCATGAGATAGTGGAATTATTCAAAGATGGTGTCTCGCTAATAGGTATAGACGATAAAGTTTTTGACGGTTCTTTTGAGAGTGCTATAAAAACAACAATAAATAACAATGCAATAGCTAAGATAGAAGAACGTATTAAAAAATGGAAAGAGGGAATAGAAACAGAAAAAAGATTAGGGATGGATGATGGTTCTATGAATAGAGAATATAGGGTTTTAATTATGGAAGATGAAATAATTGTAGAACTTCTGAAAGGAGAATAGATATGTATAAAGTAGGAGATGAACATGGATTAGCAAAAGATGTGGTTGATGTGCTTAATAAAAATGATAATATAGCTAACAAAATAGAAAATTTGCTAAGTGTGTGGGTAGCAAGAGAAGAAAAAGAAGAAGTAACAGGAGATGTGTTTGAAGGATTTGGGGAAATAGTTAATATATATAATTGCTTAATAATTAAGATAGAAGAAGAAATACAAGATTGCAAGGATGATATTATTCACAGACAGTTTTTCTACAATTCAATGGGAGAACTACACGCAAAAATAGGCGGACTTGAATGGGTATTAAAACTTCTAAAAGGTGAGTAACCACATAGGTTACAGAGAGGGAGAGAGAATATGAAAGATAAAGAGAGAAAAGTACATGAATTAAAAACATTAAAACCTTATTACAGAGATGTATTGAGTGGGCTTAAAACCTTTGAGGTTAGAAAAAATGATAGAGATTACAAGGTGCGTGACGGATTGATTTTGAGAGAGTGGACTGGGACAGAATATACAGGGGGAGAATTATTGGCAAGGGTGAATTATATTTTAGATGGTGGGCAATATGGAATATCACCTGATTATGTTGTTATGGCTATTCAAGTTATTAGAGTAACCACATAGGTTACAGAGAGGGAGAAATTATGGATATATTAGAAAAAAAGGTATTAAAATTAGCATATGCAGAAGAAATCATAAAGAGAAAAAAGGAAGAACTTATCAAATCACAAATACCAATGAAAGTATGTTAAAAGGAGAATTAAAATGAGTCCAAGACCATATCTTAAAGGAATATTCAAAGACTGGACAAACGAAGAAGTAGAGGCTCTATCTTATGCAGAAATAAAAAGTGCTATTCCTATGCCAGTTGGAACGGCAAAAACATTTGATAAATTACAAAGGTGGGCGAAAATGGAAATGGAATACAGAAATGAAAGTGAGTAACCACATAGGTTACAGAGATTATTTCACAAAACACTATGATGAAAAGGCTCAAAAGACTATGAACTGCATAAAGTATAACTTAAATGGTGCAGATAAAACGGAAATGATGCAGATGTAATTGAAAGGAGAAATTATGAGAGAGATTAAATTTAGGGCGTTAAAAGATGATATGTCAAATTGCAACTTTGTATATGGATATTTGCTTTATGGGGATAATGATATACCAAAAATTGCAAAAGATTGTGGGGGCTTATTTATTACTTGTCTAAAAGGAACAGAAGGACAGTTTACAGGACTAAAAGACAAGAACGGCTTGACAGATATTTACGAGGGTGATATAATAGACAAAACAGGAAAGGTCATCGGTAACATATATGAAAACAACGTGGACAAAGGAAAAATTGGTACAGTCATTCAAGGAATTGGAACGGAGATTGGGCAAAAGACCATCAGCAGAGCAATTCTTCTCGGATGCAAATACTCCGAGTAATATGCCGATAAGGCAGAGATTTGGGAATTGGACTGGATTTGTAGTTCACATGGGATTAGAGCCATTAAAACCAACTATATCACCACAGGCTAAAAAAGCATCAATAAGAGCATTAAAAGCAAAAACGCAAAATAGAAAAGCTAATTGGACTGGGAATGAACACATAGACCATAATGGTTATATAACTATTTATGCACCAAAGCATCCAAACACAACACAAAAAGGATATATGGGAAAACATAGATTTGTAATGTCCGAACATTTAAGTCGACCATTGAAAGATGGCGAAACAGTCCACCATAAAGACGGAAACAGAAAAAACAATAAAATAGAAAACCTTGAATTATGGACTACAAATCATCCAAGTGGTCAAAAAGTAAGCGATAAAATCGATTGGGCTATAAAGTTTTTAAAGGAGTATGGATATGAAATTAATAAAATATAGGGTATGGTGTAAAGATAAAAATGAATGGGAAAAGAACGAATGTATGTTATCCCCAAATGGTATTCTTATAGAAGTACGCTATGATTATCTAATGGAACTAAAAAAAGATACTCATATCGTCGAACAGTTTACAGGGTTGTGTGATAAAAACGGAGTAGAGATATACGAGGGTGATATTATCACTTGGAGTTGGAGGAAAAAACCTCAACTGGTCTCCTGGAATAAAGAAAGAATGGGATTTGACCCCATTGCGGATGAAGAAGCGTTTTTGGCATACTGTGAAGATGAAAACGAAAAAGAGACCGAAAACATAGAGGAATTTAAGGTCATAGGAAACATACACGAAACAAGGTAGTTACAATTCAGGGAATGATGATGCAGTAGTTCGGAAATACCAAACAAGTGGATTAAATCAGGAAATAAAACAAAAAGGATTTTGAATGGATAACATTGAAAGACTCTCACAATATAATAAAGAACATTGCTGGCAACATGATATCCGTTTAACGAACCTAGAAACTGATATAAAGAAATCTGGGCTGAACTTAGAAGAAATACAAAACCTATCTGTAAATGATTTCAATTTTATGCAAGTTGCTTCAGCAGAAGACAAGGCTCAATGTAAAGAATTTATTGAGCACCACGAGTGGCTTGGTAATTTATCTCAATACACTACACATTGGTTTGCTTGTTATTATAAAGATATTCTGGCGGGGGTTATTTTGTTCAATGTTCCAAATGCTTTTTCAAAAATACTTGGAGAAGATACGCCTCAGCTCGAAAGACTTATTAGCCGTGGTGCCTGTATTTCGTGGTCTCCAAAAAACTTGGCAAGTGCGTTTTTAATGTGGTGCATAAAATGGATGGTTGAAAACACTCAATACAGGCTGTTTACGGCTTATTCAGACCCCATCGCAAAAGAATTGGGCACTATATATCAGGCTTGTAATTTTTATTATATGGGAAGAAGTTCTGGAACAAATAAAAGATATATTAATCCCTATACTGGTAAACTGGTTTCTGATAGATATTTTAGACAAAAAACAGCTTATAGAAAATATGCTGGAGAACTAGGCATTGAATGGAATAAAGATTGGTCTCACAAAACTGGAATGAGCTGGGATAAAATGCCAGACGGTATAGAAGAAAAGTTAAGGGCGTTTTCAAAACACAAACAATCATCTTCTCAATTATTAGAATTTCCGTCCAAACACAAATATGCTTATGTGCTGGGACAAAATAAAAAAGAAACAAAAGAGTTGAGAAAATTATTTGAACAAAGGAATAAGACATATCCTTATCCTAAAAATAGGGGAAAATAAAAAAAATAGTTGAGTAATTACTTGACAAAATAATTATTTTATGGTAATATAGTATTAAATAAGTGTTTTAAACAGAAAGTAAGTAATTTACATGGAAAACAAAGAATATAAAAGTTTTTATAAAATTGTGGGCGGTGGAGAAGGAAGCAGATGTAATTACCCAGCAAGGCTTGATGCATATGGGTGTGGTTGCCAGCATAACTGTAAATATTGTTATGCTAAAAGTTTATTGGATTTCAGGAAATTATGGGATAATAAACACCCGTCAATTGCAAATATAGACAAAATTAAAAGGAAAATTGAGAACCTTAGCTCGTATAATCCATTGCGGCTTGGTGGAATGTCCGACTGTTTTATGCCTATGGAAAAAATATACAAGGTAACATATGAGACAATTAAAGCATTGAATGAAAAAGGTATAGGCTATTTGATAGTTACAAAGAGCAATTTAGTCGCAGATGATGATTATATAGGTATTATGGATAAAAAATTAGCACACATACAAGTATCCATAACTTCAACTGATGATGATATATCACTTAGCTACGAAAAAGCGTCTGTGCCCAGTGAGAGAATAACTGCTATTGAAAAATTGGCTAAGTTAGGGTTTGATGTACAGGTACGATTATCACCATATATACCACAATATATTGACATGAATATTATTAATGCAATCAAGTGTGATAAAATATTGGTTGAATTTCTAAGAGCAAACTCTTGGATAAAAAAATGGTTTACAGATGTGGACTATTCAGAATATACGGTTAAGGACGGCGGGTATCAGCACTTGCCTTTGGAACGAAAAATTGAGCTGATGAAGAAAATAACAAATTTTAGCCAAATAACTGTTTGTGAAGATGTACCGTCTCACTATGATTATTGGAAAGAAAATGTAAATTATAATAAAGAAGATTGCTGTAATCTGCGGATACAAGATAAGGAGAAATAATATGTATAGCAAAATAGAAGCCGAAGGTTTTAAAAAAACATTGAATTTAAAATTTTAGAAGGTATAATTAAAACCGATGATATAGTAGACATGGAAGAAAAAGCAGATTTAGAAGTATAAGGATAATATTATGCAAAAAAATGGAAATATATTAATTGGAATGCCCGTAATGGAAAATATAAACTTTAATGTTGTTGGTTCAATAATGAGAAATACCGCTCCCGATATTGTTTTAGCTCTACAGGCAGGTAGCTTAGTTTATGTGGCAAGACAAATGTTAACAGAAATATTCTTAAAAGATAAAAGATTTGATTATTTGTTTTTTTGGGATAGTGATATAGTGTTACCACCCCAAACAATTCAAAGGCTACGTGAACACGATAAGGACATTGTGTCAATTTGTTATTATAGTAAAGACCCGCCTTATCAACCTATATTCTTTAAGGAGTCAGACGGCAATAAATACAAATGGATAAAAGATACGGAATATTTAACCTTACGGAATGAAAATAATGAAATCCCTTTACAGGAAGCGGTTATGGTGGGACTAGGTGGGTGTTTAATTAAAAGAAGTGTTTTAGAATATTTGGTTAAAGATGTTCCCGATATGTACTTTCCCTTAGATAAAAAGGGCGAAGACGCTACATTTTGCAAACACCTAATTGAAGCAGGTTTTAAACTGTGGGTAGACCCGAATATTGTTGTTGGACATGTTGGATACGCACAAAGAACATACCAAGATTTTACTCAATATTTAATGCAACATGGAAATAAAAAAGACAGCACTCAGGAAGGTGCAAACCACATAGATTTATAAAAAAATAATATAAATTCCTTGACAAATAAACTAAAGTATGTTATACTTGTTTTAGTTCCTTTCCTTTCATATGGTCTCTCTCAAGAGTTTATCTTTTGGGAGAGACTCAATTCTAGGAAAGAGCTAACTTGTAATTACAAGTTAAAAAATAACCAAAAAAATTTTTTTCAAGGAAAGGAGAATAAAGATGAGAAACGAATCAAAACCACAGACGGCAAGCGAAAAACCTTTGTCTAAAAACGCAAGAATTAGACTTATGGCAGAAGAAAATAAAAGGTTGACAGCAGAAAATAAAAAACTGGTAGCCGAAAATAAAAAACTCAAAGAAACAGTCAAGGAAATGTCAGCAGACTATTCGGCAAAACCATATGTAGAAGAAGAACGGGACGGTGAATAATACATGAAGTATAAAACAATAGGGGATATTAAAAATCTCAAAAACCGTCAATATTTAGAAGAGTGGAGAAAACACAACAGGACTGTTTTAACCCAGTCAAGCCTTAAACAATATGTCTATGGTATCAAAAAATATATAGTAGACCTAGACTTTGATTTTATGACAATTAATAAAGACCAATTGGCATCACTGTGTATAGCAAAAAAAGATATTGTATTTCTTAAAAATTTTGTAGTATCCCTTGCTACATTGGGCTATGATAATTGTAAAGGAAGAATGTCCAAAGACCTGTTATGGTTTATAGTGAATGAGTAATGGTCATAAATGTGTTGTGGGAACACATGCACGCAGGCGTATAAGGGAACGTCTGTGTGTGCCACAAAAAAAAGTACAAAGCTATGTTGACAAGGCATATGATTTAGGTATTAAACATAAGGACACCGAGGATGAGTTGCAGAAATATTTTGACATGCTATATCTCAAGTACAAAAAAGCAAATAATATTAGAATTTACAAGAACACTGTTTTTATATTTGCTGGTAAATTTTTAATCACGGTTTTGATTTTACCACAGGAATTAATCGAATATATAAAAGAAAGGAAACTTAAATGAAAAAATATAACCTTTGGTGGTTAAAAGAGCATAAAGTGATTGGTAAAATAGTTCATATCCGTGGTAAAGACGGAATACTGGAAGGAGACGGATACTGGTGTGGAAAATGTGGAGAAATCAACCGAGAAGTTGATTATGAATCTGAACGCCAAAACTGTAAACACTGTGACGGCATAAATATTTTAGAAGAATTAAATTAAATGCCATATAATACTTGACAAACGTATAATTATGTGGTATAATGGGTACGAGTTCGAGAAAGGAGCACTATAATGACTAATAAAGATATTATAGGATTATTCTTAGATACGTACCGAGTTAATAATATGAGTGAGAATACCATAAAGGCGTATGATAGGATTTTAAATGAGTTTGACGGGGTTATTGAAAAAGAGTTCAGTGAATTGAGTTTGCTGGATATTGATGCGTACAAAGCGTACAAAAAAACCATGAGTATTAATACACAAAATCAGGCAATCATGTGTTTAAAGGTTTTTATCAAGTTTCTTTATAAGAGAAAAGTTATCAAAGAAAACTTCTCTCAAGATGTAGAAAAAATTCAGTCAGCTAAAAGGGTGCAGAACCGTAAGTATATGACAGAAGAGCACCAAAGACAGTTAATTGATTATTTAAAAGGCTTAAAAAACACTTGGCTGAATATGCGTAATAGACTAATGTTTTTATTGTACATAAGCACTGGGATGAGAAAATCAGAACTGCTTGGAATAAAAATTTCTGACATACAAACAACCGATAATAAAGATATCATTATATTAATTAAGGGTAAGGGAAACAAGGAGAGATATATTTGGTTGAATGAAACGGTGCATGATTACTTGCTTTCATACATCAGTGATTATGCTATAGATGAAAAAGACTATTTGTTTACAACTTCAAGGGGCAATACAATTGACCCAGCAAATGTTAATAAGTTATTAAACAATATTTTAGCAGAAATTGGATTACCACATTATTCTGTACATGATTTAAGACATGCTTGTGCTAGTATGATGTTTGAAAGTGGGGCTACTAAAGAAGATGTACAGTTGGCATTAGGACACGCCAATATATCTACAACGGAAAATATTTATATTCATTATACCCCAAATAGACAAATGGAAGGGTTTAAGAAGAATAAACTGTTTTAATAAAAAGGGGATGAAAAGGTGTTCGCCCAGCTAGGTTTAGATGTGTGCATTGCGGAATGTATATATTGTTTAAGGTTTATGCTGGTAACGTGGGGTCGGTACCCACCATCTCCACCAATTTGGTCGGATGCTCAGAGAGTGAGCGGAATAAGACAATAATCTGACGGTGAAGCATTGGTTCCCTTCGGGACACGCCATAGTAACCGCAATGGTGGGTTAAAATCCCACCCCGACCAATTTAATATGGCGAGACGGGTCAACATAATACTCAGACTATATTTCTATTGTGTTTTTGGTTCATTACCAGAGAAGAAATGTTAGCAGTTGGTAGCCAATCCAGCACTCGCCAGAATAAGGCGGCTTCGTCTAATGGTTAGGACACAAGATTTTCAATCTTGTAACGGTGGGTTCAACTCCCCCAGCCGTCACCAATATGGTTCTATCGTATAGTGGTTATTACATCTGCCTGTCGAGCAGAATACGGGAGTTCGATTCTCCCTAGAACCGCCAATAAGCACCATTGATGTTCAACGGATAGCATAGTAGGTTTCCAACCTTCGTGTAAGGGTTCGAGTCCCTTATGGTGCTCCAATAAGGGAAAGCAACGGCTACGGCTGACGGTACTTCAAGAGGGAAATTGCTTTTGAAAGGTGGGAAGAAGTACCATTTTTATGGGGGTGTAGCTCAATTGGGAGAGCGTCTGCCCTGCAAGCAGAAGGTCGCAAGTTCGATTCTTGTCACCTCCACCAAAGGAGAATAAAATGATTGAAATAATTAAAAAAGGGCTTTCGGTAACAGACAGAGATGAAAAGGCACACAAGATTACATGTTTGAATTGCTACACCAAATTTAGTTATCAGGGCAAGGATACTTATTATTATGCCAGAAGGGGGCAAAGACTAGTACAATGCCCAGAATGTAAGAATATTATTAACACTGGATTAAAGTACATGGGTGGAAAATCCATAGAAAGATAACTTAATCCACTAGGTAGAGTGTAAACAACTAGGGTAGGTATGCAAATGGCTAAAGCGAGCAGACTGTAAATCTGTTGCCTTCGGGCTTTGAAGGTTCGAGTCCTTCCCTGCCCACCAATATTAACTGCACCATTTGCAACCTAACTGCATATTAAATAGTATGAATGATGCAGATAGACATTATCACTGACAAATGATGTCGATGAAAGGGATAGAATGAAATTAAAAACAGCAATAGAAATTGCAAAAGATTGCGGATTAAAAACCGTTGATGAAGCTATGGATAATATAAATTATCATGCAATGAATGTATTTGCCTATGAGAATATAACTAAAGAATTAAAAGAAATGTATGATGATTTTAAGAATAGTGGTATGAGCGGTGATGAATTAATATAATATACAGGTGTAGCTCAGTGGTAGAGCAGTGCCCTTTTAAGGCATTGGTCGTGGGTTCAAGCCCCACTACCTGTACCAACAAGGGCGAGTGGTGTAGTGGTAACATGGCAGATTGTGGCTCTGTTGACGGTGGGTTCAAATCCCATATCGCCCTCCAACAATGGGGTGTCGCCAAGACGGTAAGGCACAGGACTTTGACTCCTGTATTCGTTGGTTCGAGTCCAGCCACCCCAGCCATTTTAGAAAGGAATATATTATGAGTGAGTCAAATGACAAATATTGTGCTTATTGCACACCAGAAGCAAATGTAAAATACCTTGTAGATAAACCAAGAGAGCATGCTTATATTGATGTTAAAGCAAGAACTATATACACTTGGATTCAAACATCATATGACGGATATGGTAAAGGTATGAGCATACCAATAGATAAATGCCCTATGTGTGGCAATAAATTGTTAGAAATGTTGGGGGAATAAAAATGATATCATTATATTTAATGGGTTTAATATGGGTAAGTGTATGGACTTGGGGAATTACCTATATGGTAATGAGTAACAAAGAATTGAAAAGAATAGGAAAGGCTTGTAAATATATTTTAGATAATATGTGGTCTATTGAAAATCATCTACATATTAAAAAGGTAAATCTTATACTATATGGTAGGGAGTAATTATGAATTATCAAACATGGTATAAAATAACACAAAATCAATTGGTAATACTAAAAGAAAAGTGTAAATGTGGTGGTAATTATATTGCAGATACAAGCAGGCAATTACTATCTCTCCCAGCAAAATATAGTTGTAAATGCAATAATTGCGGAGATGTAAAATATATTTTTACTTTTGAATTAGAAGATTTAAAAAAATAAATAAAGGGGAAATAATGAAAACATATACAACCAGTGATGGAAAAGTAAGTTTCAAGGCTGAAAATACACAGCAAATAGTTGACGCAATGGTTGAGCAGAGTCTTAAATATAGATTATTAATATCGGAAGTCTGTATGTGGATTGAAGGTGCTTATATAGTATTAGAACATGGTAATGTAGAAACATTTATGAAAACTTTTCCTAGTTATAAGCAACATATTATAGAACTTTTAGAATCAAGGGGTGTAGATACTTCTGTATTTGGTTTTGCTATTAAAGATGATAAGAATTATTCAAATGTGGAGAATACAAAGTAAAGGGATAAATAAGGAGAAGTTATGAGAGAGATAAAGACTAAATATTTTTGTGACGCATGTAAAAAAGAAATGCCTGACGAATATGCCAATATGTTTTATAATTGGCAAGCTGATAGGGGCGACGGGTGGACAAAAAAAATAGATGCGGAATTATGTTATTCGTGTAGTACTAAACTATTAGATTTTATGAAGTCCATTGGTATAGATGAAGAAGTTGAATAAAATATACGTTTTATTAAGGAGAAGTTACAATGAGTAAAGAATTATCAGAACCAAGCAAGGCAACTTTAGTTGTGCCAAGGTGTCCTATATGCGGTGAAGAAATAAGGCTTGTAGCTGTTTCGGAAAATGGCTGGTTTGAAGACGGCGGAAGAATACCAGTAACCGCATATTACTGGGCTTGTGGCTGTACGCATACAGAAAAGGAAGTTTATTATAATGCTTTCTTTAGGATGGAATAAAAGCAATATTTTATTAAGGAGAAGACTATGAAATTATGTAATGAACATTGTGTGCCATGCTGTGACTTCTGTAAGTTTTTAAAAAGGCTAGGTAAGTATGATGGCATTGGGATATGTTTAAAAGACAACACAGAAACTATGCTTTATTGGAGTTGTAATGATTTTGAATGTTCTTTAATTGAAGATAAGGAAGTGTAATATGAACGAAATTAGATTTAGGGGCATAAGAACTGACAATGGCAAATGGGTTTTTGGTTACTACATAAAACATCTAAATTATACCCCATGTGTTAACCACATAGTAATGCCAGAAGAATATCAGCACTTCATTATGCAAGACGGATTTAGCGACTGGAATATGCCAAGAAACACAAGACACTTTGAAGTTGTTCCCGAAACCGTAGGACAATTACTCTTAACTGGTGCTGACTTTGAAGTATACGAAGACGATGAAATTAGAATGCATTATTTTGCATTTGAAAATGGAATGGAAATTGATAAAGAAGTAGTTGGAGTAGCTTGCTTAGATATGTTTGGAACATATACAATGGACAAAGAAGGAAATAAATGGTACTGGGTTACATATTTAGAATTGCCCGAAGAAGAGATAGAAGTTATAGGCAACATACATGAATGAGGGTGGTGCAATGGTTAGCATAACGGTCTCCAAAACCGTAGATTTGGGTTCAAGTCCCAGCCGTCATGCCAAAATAAGGAGTTATTTATGACTAAAAAAGATTGCAAATATTATTTTGAGATAACCGATACTCTTGGTTATATGGACGAAGACTGTTGGGGTAATCCATCAATAGACATGGTTCAGCAATTAATTGGAGAAGGCTGTGATAAGTTTATGACATATGAGCCTAAATGTGACGGTTGTAAGGAATATATAAAGGTGGTAAAAGATGAGTAATGTGATTAGTAAGCAAGCCTATGAAAACCTTCAGGAAATCAACTCACGTTTAATAGAACTACAGTGTAGGATAAAAGATATGAAATGGGAAGCCAGTGAGTTTGAAGCTCACACAGGCATTTATGACAATATATATAAAATAAGGAATGAAATTGATAAATTAAAATGGAAACATATATTAAAAGGAGATTAAAATGAACAGAGAAGAGCAAAGAGCATTGGTTTGGGATAAAAATATGACAACCCTTAACGGAGTTGAATTCATTTTAGAAAATTTCCCAAAGACAAGAGATGATGAAAGACTTTTAATTGAGCAGTACTATAAGACATTTTATGGTTTAGAAGTTCCAGAGTGG
>Ga0307377_10003288_pt1 | contig 18388 bp, 28 predicted proteins | sample TR3MG_FD_202535 | JGI IMG/M metagenome (GOLD analysis project Ga0307377, IMG submission 202535) | Soil microbial communities from Risofladan, Vaasa, Finland - TR-3 | ecosystem: Environmental > Terrestrial > Soil > Coastal area > Acid sulfate soil | place: Finland: Risofladan, Vaasa | collected... | reverse complement strand
ATCATACCCTTTAAGGGAACTTACAAAATAATATGTTCGATTACTATTGTCAGTTATTTCTTTACCACATACATTACATTTATAATTTACCATCAGTCTTCCTCCGGTATCTGTTTTAATAAAACTCGGTCGTTTTCATTATATTTGACTACGTGCCCCCCGGTTAGATGCCTAAATATTAAGGCGATGTTTTTGCCGTCCTTGCTACTATATGCACGGATAGCTCTAAAGGATTTGAGCACTTCATACTTAACATTTTCATATGATCTCTGCACGCAACTCATGGCTGTAATTAAATCAGTAAAAGGCTCGACCAAACCAAAGTCGGGATGATCCATCTTTATATTCAATAGCTTATATTCGTACTCATCCCGCCCTTTTAACTTTTCGAGTTCTTCCTCTATTCGGTTCTTGATAGCTACCCAGCGACAGCCCGGTGTGTGTGTAAACTCTTCGCAACTCATGGCCTTACCTCCATTTCCTTGATCATCTCGTCACTCGGAATGATCTTCGACGTGTCCTCTTTATACTCTACCCCGAGCACTTCAAGGCATGTGTCTGGACCGTGAAGAAACAACTCTTGCAGGGCATTTTTATAGTTCGCCTCTTCGTCTTCATCAGGAGAAAAGAGAGAAAAGCTATTAATGCTATGGCCTACGAGCATGTGAAAACACGGACACCCAATAGCTTCAGACACCTGCCCCACAACGGCGGCAATGAGAGCAACTGAGGTTTTGTTTCCGCCGACGTTCCAAATTATCTCACCTGCATCATTGTAGATAAATGCATTGCATTCGGAGCAGTGTACTTCTACACCTCTCACCTGCTGCTCTTTAACTATTTCAAGTCCACGCTGGAACCATTTAGCCATTCCGGGAGGACACTTGTGACGATAATATAGATGGATATCAACGGGATAATTTTCAAGATTCTTAGGCTCGTAAAACGGCTTGTATTTTGTCGGCCCGTCTGTCGGTGGTATGGGTAATATTATACTATCGGTACCAGTACTAGCTATCTCGCAGTACCAAAGTAAGAGCTGCTTAGTTTGTTCTGGGGTAAGTCCTTCGTTGCTCCAGGGCTCATTCAAGGTTATTGAAAAGTCATGATACCAATCCAGACCACAGCCTAAGAGCCGAAGGTATTCTTTCTCGGCCATATCTTTCGTGGTAATAAGGACACCCTCGGGAGTCCTGTGAGGGAACGCGATTACAAATTCAATTCCCTCATATCTCAGACGCTCTAAAAGCCGGAATGCAAACCCCGCTGTTGCTGGATCGAGATGATTAGGCCCAGTATCAAGTCGAACGTGCTTAAGCCTTGACGGGTACTGAATGTTATTGAGAAATTGAATCATAGCCTCAATTCCTTTGAGTCCCTTTGCTTGCAAGTACCTAAGAAATTCTTTCGTATCTCCGAGTGTAAACATGGTTAGTGCTCCTGTTTTTGCTTATGAAACCCCACCCCGCCCCGATGACGCGTGACCTTCGGGGATTTTATGCTTAGGGTTGATTCTGTTATAGTCCGCTCGTGCTTCTTTCTGTGTCAATACAATATGACAACCTATAAACTCAACTTCGGAGAGTCTTTGATATTTCACTGGCATTAGGCAATTTTTATCCCTTTCTCCAGTTGCAGCACTAGTAGTGTGACTTCCGGCACTTGTGTGCAGATGACTATTCTCCCGTCTCGACGCCTGTAGGTGGTTCAACACGATCAGGCGCGGCTATCTGCTGTGATACTAAAACCCTATACCTGCCTGATCTGCCGTGAGTTACATCAAGCCACTTCTGCTGATCTTCATTCCATTCATACAGCCCATACTTGGCCTCTTCCGTGATTTCAAAATTCACGAGTTCTGTTACAAGAAGACCATTGCTATACCGTGATTCCAGTAGCTTGCCCTCCTCATTCGGGTCTGGCATGTAAGCCGTTGCCGCATACACACCAGGTTCAAGATCAGTGGGGAATTCCAGCACATTGCCTACATCAGCAATCTTGGTTAGGCTTCCCCAGTCCGGGCCAAAGTATATGTTGTACCCCGTCACACCTTCTGTCGGTGATGGTCCCCAGACAATCAGGGTTCCAAGCCCAACACCCGCGATTGCCAGTAGGATTAAGACCATTATTACATTTTTCATTTTCTGCTCCTATTTGTACGATGGTTTCCAGTCCTTATTTATGTATCCGTCATCGTCTATGATTCCTATAGGTTCCCATACTTGGGCCGCCCTTCCACTCATGCCTCTGCCCTCAAGCGAGTTGAGCAGACCCTGGGCCTTCAGCCTTTTCAAAGCAGCATAAAGTAGAGAGGACAACCACTTACCCGCTGGTATCATCTTGCGTTCCTTGGAAAGAACCTGGTTCCATTGGTTGTTCTTCCACTCGTCGAGGGCTTCTTTGACCTCAATTTCCATGTTGTCTATATTTTTGAAGTCCCAAACAATGCACCCAATGCTCATGCTTGGAAGGTCCTCGTCCTCAGTGCGACTTGGTCTCTTGAACCACTTGTAGAAGTAATCGTTGATGTATCTCCATACAATCCAATCGAGAGTGCCTTTCTTTGGGTGCTCGTCCTGCTCGGTAAGAATCTTTCTTACTATGCTCAAAGAATTAGCCATTGCTGTTCTCTTTCATTTTCCTGTCCCTCACTTTGATTTGAGAAATCTCATCCTGTCCCACTAATTATACTGCCAAAAGTCTTCAAAGTTATGACGGAATTTATGCCTCCTCTGGTTTTAGAAGCCTGTGTACAAATCTCTTACCTGCCTCCGGCGTCTTGAACCTGCCCAGTACGTTGTCATCCTTATCCTGGGCTATCCAGTCCATTTTCTGTTTGGTGGCCGTTGCAGCATTATGAAACTCTTCATTATTCCGAAATCGACGTTTGACCGCTTTATTCCAGGGAGCTATCTGCCCACGTCCTGACAGCCCCCTGCTCCTGTCCCTCAGTCGATAGTTGCCGCTGTTGTCAAGATATGCCTCACCAGATATCCAATCCTTGAAAGCCTGGTCAATCGGTGGCTCTGCCTGCTCACCGACGAGCCTGTCCACGATAGAATCCACCTTATCCTTCTTCTCAGGAAAGGTAAAAAGCTCAGTCCATCCATCTACAGGGTCCGGAAGCTCGTTGGCATCACAGAACTCACCAATAAGCTCTACCACTATACCTGCCTGGTGCTTTGCAGACATGGTCACCGGGACATCCCTTGTGGTAAGCCAGGCTCCGAAGGCGTAGAGTGCCTCTGCCGCACTGAGGGACCTTGCCTCGATGATGAGCAGGGACTCCTGCCTCTTTGCCCTGATGGAAACAATCTCTCCCTTGTGGCCCATCTTCTCTACAGCCTTCCTTGCGGCCTTGGAACTCACAGCCTTGACGGAAACGGTTTTGTTTACTTTCTTGGGAGTCCTTTGGTCCTTGTCATAGTACTCCTGCCGTATGACCACATCCCATTCATTCTCACCCTTTACCTTCTGTGGTTCTCTGTATCGCTTGCTTCCGGTCTGGATGCTCACCTCCCGGTTGGGACTTAATTTCAAAGCCTTCTTCAGTGCTGCGGAGAAGGAGGTTGTTGTGTAAACAGACTTGCCGTTTGCAAGTACATGCCAGGTGTTGCCTGAGCGCATCAACTCTATTTTGTTGACAATAGACTCATCCTCTGCTTCGTTTCTTGCTTTCCCATACTTGATGACGACTGTGTAGTAATCGTTTCTGTCCTTGTCGGCTATGTACATTTTCACCCCATCCACCAGGGTATGAATCTTGGAAACCACATATGCCGGGTTGGACTTCAATGCGCTCTGCAAGGCTTGACTCAAAGCGATTGCATGTGTCCTTTGTTCAGAGACCTGTTTCAGATGCTCTGTTGCCTCAGTGAGATAATACTCCGTTACCTCTCCTAATAGGGTAGGGTTTTCTGTAGGCGGTTTTTCCTTTTCTTGGGAGACCTTATTTCCGCCTGTACTTACCTCTCCCTTCTTAGAGACCCTTTCCTGAGTCAACAGGTCAATAACAGACTTCCTGTTACTTGTCGTCTTCTCAAACTCCTCAACGAGCATATCAAACAACTCGCTGAAACCCACAGTGGTTTCTCGTACAGGTTTTACTTGTTCTGAATTAAAAATAATATATGAAACTGAACCCTTGTCTTCTGTTTCATTTATGTATTTTAGGCTGTCATAGCCTTTGGATTTCAATAATTTTACAAATGCCTTTTCAGCTTCTTCTATTTCTCCTGTCTTAGTTGCAATATCGTCTATTACAACAGCCTCTTTTTCGGTGACTATTCCCTTTTCCTCAGCCTGCCAAATCCAATCCACTACATCCTCTTGAACCCCAACAGTATCTTTTACTTCAAGCGGGTTTTTAAGTGTTAATTCCACTGAAATAATCCTAGGTTCTCCATACCCCTTAATGGATTCCAAAGCTCGTTCTGCAGCTTCTTCAGTCCCAAAATGAGATAATGGTCTAAAAGTCTCAAATTCCTCTCTTGTGCCGTGAAATGCTTTTATCCCTTTCACCTCCTCCACCTTGGCATACTTTTCTTTATACACCCTATCAAGTGCTTTTCTGGCATCAGCCTTGGTATCAAAATAACGAATCTTCGCACCCTTGCCCTTGACATACAATCGTTCTTTCCTAACTGTATCGTAGGCTACAAATGTATTATTGGTTGTTGGTGAAATACTTCCAAATTCTGCCTTCCCCTCTGTTACCTCGACGGAAGATGAGGATTTGCTCATATACTCAAATTCTGATTTATTAAGAGTATATGTATCCTCTCCCTTTTCAGCCCGGTATTTATCCAATTCACCTTCTTCTACATCAGTTGCTATGTAGCCACTATCAAGAAGGCTATCGAGAAATTCTTTGGTTGTCATTACCTCACCATTAAATCTTACTCGTTTAGCAAGATACTTGGGTAATTCCCTTCTTTTTGATTGGGGTTCTAATGCCAATGGACCGGGTGGTTGTTCCACATCAAATAATGCTTTTGTGGCTGTCAATGTTCCAGGCAATTTCCTGCCACTTATCTCTTTGTAGATTCTTCGAGAGATTACATTGTCCGGACGTAACAAATCTGTCCATTGGCCATTGAATGCCTTTTGTAATTCCCTAGCATTATGAGCGGCTATATCATCGGGTATTCCAGCTTGAATATATTTATCTGTAATCTCCTTAACCGAATATGACTTGGTCTGTGCTTTCACATCTTCATCACTAACATCATCTGCTATTGCCTGCAATTCAACAGAGACTATATCACCTCTATACCCGGCATTCTTGACGGCACGGGCTGCGGAGGCTTTTGTCCTTGCCCTGACCGTAAAGTTTTTGTCCACATCCTCTGGAGTCTTTCTTCCACCAACTTTTACCTTCTGACGGAGTGTTACAACCCATTCCTTACTCTCTCTTGCACCTTCAGGAATTTCCCCTGCATTTGCCTCTCCCTTCTTAGAGACAATCCCGTTAGCGGCCTCATCTCTAAGAGAAGAACCCGTTTTTGCAGGAAGCTTTTTATCCTCTCTTAGCCAGACAAGATACCCACCCTCGTGGTCTGTGGCCAGAACGATTGACTTACCGGGTATTCTTTGTTCCTCCGCGCCGTCATAGTGCTCTGCTCCTTCTTTGGTGTCCGCAACCCATATTACGTCCTTCTCAGGAATCAGTTCGAGGTCTACTCCCGTGGATTCTGCCTGCTGTCGTATATCCTCGTTGCCAAGTTCGTCTGCCTCGAAATCGACTATCTCACGTGCAGTCTTTCCCTTGATGTAGAGATTGCTCTCCGCTCGCCACGCTTTTCTGTCATATCTGTCACTTGGCTTCAGGTCTCCGTGAGATTCTGTTTTCCCATATACTGTGTCCAGGAACTCTCCTCCCGCTCTCATCTCCCGTGCCTTGGCATCTGCGGCTTTATAACTTTTGAAGGTCCATACAGCCCCACTCTTTGTCCTCAGGGCCGTCATTCCGCCTGTCTGTCCTGCTGGCTCGCGTCCGACGAACCATATTGACTTTTCTCCTCCAGTGCGGGTGAAGTTGTAGGCCCTCCACTGCTTCCGCAATCTTTTTGTCTGCTCCTCATCGGAAGCCATCCAATCCTTGAAAGCCTGGTCGTCAGAAGTTGAATTCTCCTCCAGAGACTCAACCATAGCATCAAGGGTGTCCCAGGAGGTGTTAGCCGGGTCTGAGGACTCTCTGTACTTACCACCCCCCTGTGCAGCACCCTGACCGAAACCGGGACCTCCAACAGGGCAGGGTTTCTTGTTCCTATTCCTACGGCCCCCTCTTGGTATGCCCCTGCCTTTTCCCGTTCCGGTTTTTGTTCCATAAGGCCTTCTCCTGCGCCGTACAGGCCATTCTACCTGGGATTCGTCGAGAAGGCCCTGTTGCCTGAGTTTGTTGGCTATGCCATCAATCAGGCTGTCTATCGCGGAATCCTCCGTCTCTCTCGGAACCTCATACCGCAATTTGATGGCATACCTCTCTCCACTGTAGATAGGTCTGCTTGTGACAGTCAGCTTCCAGTCGGGATGTTTCTTCTTTGCCGCGTTTACCCCCATCCTCACAAGCCTCATGGCATCTTTCAAATCACTTCCAGATGCAACATCATAGAATGTGTACCCTCTTCTTACATTTCTTTTTTCATTGATAACGGCCTCCTTTAGAGAAGGTTCTATACCATCTCTAAGAGAAGGGACGGCTTTGCCTTTTCCAATCGGCACGGTTTCCACCTGTGCATTTTCCCACTTCACCATCCAGATGTCTTGTCCGTCTGCAGAATCGGCTATCCTGGCAAAGGTCCCTTCGCTTGCTTGCTCCTTGACCCACTTGTAGGCACTCATCATTGCCCTGTCGGGATTTCTTGAAAAACGGGATGACTTGACTTTTTTTCCGTCCTGGTAATAATGCACAATCGGCACAAGGCGTTTTTCCTTTTTCTCGTCGAGAGATTCCACAGACTTCTTCTTTTTGTATGTTGCATATTTACCTAATCCAGCTTTTTTAGCTTGTTCGGAAAATACCGGGTCATCTCCTAAAATCTCAAGTGTTTCAGGATGATACCCAAAATTACCAGTAGCCCAGGCATGTTCCTCTTCATCCATGTCATCAGTTTCTTCTTGATACTTTTTCTTAGCTGTTTTCTTTTGTTCCGGTGACAGGTCACTCCAGCACAGACCCCTGTTGTAAGCATCTTCCTTATCAGTTACAGGCTTTACTTTCTCGTCGAGGGATTCCACTGCAAGCTCCTTCACTATTGCCTTGAAACGACCCTCCTGCGTACCGGCCTGATATGCCAAAGGATGTTTGATTTTTAACAGCCAGTCGTCAATGGCGTCTTTTTCCTCAGTTGTCATACCCATGGAGAATTTCCAGTCTATTCCCCGGTCTCCCTCGCGTCGGTATCTGTGAATGGCATCCTGGATAGATTTTGGTATCTCTCTTTCCTCGTCGAGAATTCCATGTTCCTGTGTAGCCTTCGTCAGCATCTGCTCACCCAGTTTGTCCGCAGGAGATAGGTCAGCAGGTGTAGAGCTTCCTGTGGCTGTCAGGTCTTCAAGGTCCATCGTGTGGAGGATGCCATCCAGCATGGACCAGGATGCAGTAGTGGGAGACTTTCCCTTCTCCTGAAAAACTTTTTTTGGTGGAATACCACCATTGCCTCCACTGTTACCTCTACCATTGCCAATATCATATAACTGAGATTCACCAACCCTTTCCATATTATCCTCCTTGTTTCCTGTATTCACATCTCATTCTAAAGTCCTGTACCCTTACCTTCACTTCCTCTTCCACCTAGGATTTTGTGTCTTCATAGTACTCATATAGGCCTTTTCAAATATAAGTTAGTTTTAATACCCATTTTCTTCTTTAATAATCAGCTATGTTTCCAAGCCCACAGAAGTTTCCCTCTCACATCCTTCATACGCTTGGTCTGCCAGTTCACTTAATCCCTATGAAACTATCCCACTAATCTCTATCAAATTTCTTTCTACATTTCTAACACTGCCATCAGTTGCAGAATTTTTCAAGTCCCCTTGTTGTTTTCCCTAGATTTCTTGCTCTCTGTAGTGTTCCTCCAGAAGTCTGTCATCTCCTTTACCATCAACCGGGTAAAATTCCATGCTATTTCATACTTTTCCTTCATTTATGCCAAGCGTCGGAGGACCAACGGAATCAGAAATGAGGGGTATTTCCTTTTCACGTCATCCGGTCCTCCGACCTGTTCTCAACCTAACCTAAATGTAAAGGAGGCAGAAAAATAAGCCAATAGTCGTCTCAGTCCGGGTCTGACCACTCTTCAATGTAGTTCTTGATAAACTCGCGGCCTGCTTTCATTACAGCAATGGTTAAATACTTCCCCATGCCCCACAAGAATTTCTCCGCCTGTGCATCGGTAAACTTTCTTCCAGCATTCTTAGCCACAGTCTTTACATCGCTTGCTGAAAAACGAATGACGATTCCTTCCTCCTGCTCCCTGACCTGCTTGCTTTCAACCTTGAAGTCTATACTATGTACAAGACCGGCCTGGGCCATCTGGTTCCCAACACCATCAAGTTTCCTATCATCAACCTCAAATCCATCTGCAACCCGCTGCCCACTTTCTGAACTAAGGTTCTTATCCATCCACTTTCGTGCCTTGTTCGTCAGCGGAATAACATGCCAGGTTGACCTCTGTTCCCTGACCTGCTTGCTTTCGACCTTGAAGTCTTTACCATGTTTAAGTCCCTCTTCCTCCATCCCGTCAACAATATCCGCAATGTAGCTATGCTCCACCCCAAGTCCTCCACCAAGCCACTGCCATGACTCTGGGCTGATGTTATCATCTATCCATTCCCTGGCCTCATCGGTCAGCGGTGTCAGCATGTAGACAGACTTCTGCTCCTCAAGCTGCGACTCAATCTTCACCGGTGGTCTGACGTATCTGCTTCGTGCATTTTCAACCCTAATAAATTCCCCTGGATAATCCGGGTCTTCAATTACCAATCCTTCCCAGTGGTCCCGCATCCAACGCTGACACTCCTGGTCTCCGTCCACCGCTTCCCATGCCGCCTGCTGGAAAAGCTCATCGAGCTCGTTTCTTTCTTCTGGTTCATCATATTTTTTTTGGTATGAATCCGGTAAATCACTGAATTCCATACCACCAACTACAGAACTTGGCACATTCTGTATACTCTGCGCGACACTTTCATACCATTCCGGGTTGATGTTGTCATCCTCCTCCTGCTCCTCCAACTCCTTCTTAGGTATAGATTCACTGCCCAGTACCCCTGGCCTGGCCCTCTCATCTTCCATATGTCGTATTACACATATGTGCTGAAGCATATCGTTATCGGCGGCGAGGACCCTGGCCAATGGATTGTTGACCACTGCCTTCTTCATCTTGTCAAGCTTCATCTTTACTCCTTATCTGTTGCTTATGTTTTTCTGTTACAAGGTCCAGTGGTTCTCCAATGAGAGCATCAAAAACACCCTCTGAGAATGTCTTGAAGAATCCGGAAGGACTGTCGTAGTTGCCATGTTTCAGGAAAATCCTGTACGCTTTTTTTCGCTCATCCTCGGTCATAAACTTCAGGACCTCAGCGTGAGGATTGTCATATTCCACGGACTCATCTCTAAGCTCAGGTGGGATATTCCCACGACTGATGAGTTGCATGTTTATCGCATACTCAACTGCGGACCCATGCCAGTCCTTGGGATTCAGGTAACCATCCTCAACAGCTTCTCGTACTTGTTCCAGGTTGTCCCAACTTACAATGGTGTCGTCTCTGTCCTTCCACCGCAAGTCAACATAACCTTCATCACGCTCGAACCACGTATGTATCTCAGTAACTTCAAGAAGGACATCGAAGTCGAGCAGTGAGTCTGTCTTCTTCTCAACAGTTTCAAGTATCCTCTTTATGACTGTACGTTCTTTAGACATAACAAAGTCCTTTCATCAAATTAAAACCTCATAACAATTATACAGAAAAGGGTGGGATTTTCCTGAAGTGTAATTACATTGAGGATTGTTTTCTTGTCAGGTTATGCAACTGATGCAAGCGAATTAGAACTATCACCGGTTATCTCTTTTGCGCTGTGAAATCTGATAATTAGTTAGCATAGTGCCACCTCCCGCTACATCATAGCAGCCTTATTAATCTCTGCAATTCCAGCAATTTCAGCATTAATTTCTTCTTCGTGTTCTTCTTTTGCGATCTCAGCTTCTAGTTTGACGAGGTCTGGATGCTTCTTTTTCAGAGATTCGATTTCATCATCAAGTGATGCTTTTAAGGCTTCAAATATGGTGCCTTTCATCTGTCGAGTCGTAAAGCTGAGTTTCCAATAAGCCTCCTTGTAATTTACTTTCATTGTGAACTTGTGTAGATCATCTACTGGTTCAGAAATTAGGCGACTTATCAAACTATCAAGATGCTTAACCCTTTCTTTTTCCTTCTTAAACATCGAAGACTGTGCATCAATCGCTGAAGTTTCATCATCTAAAAAATCAATAACAGTCTGTACATTCATTGTTCTACCTCCTAGAACTTCAATTTGTTAATAAATTCTAAATTGCCACCAAAGCCATCATCACCGTCGTCGCCAGGTAGACGAAACCTTTGTGTTTCAGATAGATCAGTCATGTGTCATACCTTGCCTTGCCAAATGTCTTTATTTCAAGGTCTGCAAGCCGTTCCTCAGTCTTCTTCATCTCACATACAGCTCCGTCAATCCTTCCACCATTCCCAGTCGCCAACCACCTCACCTGCCTCTTCGACAACCGATGGCAACTCGTTGGGTTGGATGATTTCGGGCAGTCTACCCTCTTTGAATTCAAGATGTGTCTTCACATCTGACATATCAACAATGCATATGGCCTTTGTATGCTGAAAAAATAATACTAACGTACCCTCCCCCTTGCTACTTTCTAAGACCCCTTTTACTTCGATTGTTTCATCTTTCGACGGCACATCAACTTCAACCTTCATTACCAATATTGCTTTCATCCCCTACACTTCCTCTATTTTGTTTAGTATGTCCTTAATGGTCTTGCTATATTCATGATGCTCTGTCTGGCTGATGTGTGGGTTATCAAGTATCGGAATCACATCCTTTAGTAGTCTATACATCTCAGGCGCTGCGACGATGAGTTGGGCGTTAGCTTTAGCATTACCAAGTATGGTAAACGTTTCGCAAATCGTGTGATGTTCGCTTGATATAATGATAGCATCATACCGTGGCTCCACTCTCCACGGTCCCGGCGTGTGTTTAATTTTCTCTGTCATTGTTAGGCTCCTTAGCTAAAATACTTACATTTACCGTCGTCACACGGTGCTCGGAATCTCTGCGATACCGATAGGTTGCTCATGGCTTCAACCCCTTCACCTTATAGATATTTTGATCTTGTTAAGCTGCATTGGCTCGACGACAATATTTCCACCCTTTGATTTAATAAGGAATCCATTGTCTTCGCTTGATTCTATTACTTCGAATATCTGCTCTGGCGTTCCGTCATTCCATAAAGCAACTAAAATAATATCCCCACCAACACTGCCAGTCTTAATCATCGTTCTTACCTCCCATTTGATTCCATCCATCGATAATAAATATCCTCAAGTTTACGTTGAGCCCCATCGGCATCGGCCTTCTCTCTGAGCCGTTTTCTAATCTTCTCTCTCAATTTTATTTCACGCTTTTTCATTTGTATTGCTTCATCCCAGAATTATCAGTGCGATTATTAAAAGAGCGGTGTGCGTTACGAGCACGAGCATAACGGGCCAGTGTTTCTTAATCGTTTCCATAACGACTCCTAAAATTCTCAAGCGTCTCCGACGGGAAGTGACAGGTTCTATGATTTCCGAATACATCTGTCTCCTCATGGATTGTTTTGCCCCAACCTTGCGAACTAACAGACAGAAACATGAAGGGCTTATAGCACACCGGACAGAGTGCCTTGACTTCTTCTTTGCTTAAATCACTGTTTATGATGTTGATCTTTACTGACATAGCATCATTCCTTCCACACAGTAATTAGCAGGGCAATTACAAGAAGCAAAGAGCCACTCATCACCACGACAGCAGGAATAACTAATAGAACATCGAGCCATTCGTGTGAGGTAAATATCACAATAAAGAGAACCACTTCACCGATTAACATCATAGCGACCGCATAAAGCAGTCCTAGCTTAGCAAGCCACTTATCAACCCACTTTCCTAACTGCTGTATATTCATTGTCCACACACCATCCCTAAGATTAAGATGATGAGTGCCACTACGCAGGCGATGATGACGAATTTTGCCATGCCATTGTCAGGCTCCTTCTGGAAAAGATTCGACCTACATTGAGGACAATACGAATCTGAGTTATATCTGTATCCGCATCGGTAGCATTTATATTTCATGATCTACCTCCTGTCATTCCCATTCCTTGTTGTCGAAGTTATAGATTGTGATGGATGTCTGATGAATCTTGCTGGTGCCCTACACTATCTATCGCATCTCGTTTCATCTTAAGATTTCCCGGTTGCAATACTCTTAGGCTTTACCCGCCAGCTTTGAACATATCTAATCCGTTTCTTATGGTCACACGCGCTCCTGCGTCGTTCACCAAAAACAAGTATTTTCAGTCTCGTGCTGGTGATATTCTTTAGAACGATACAGTCCATCCAATAATCAACGCTGGATATTCCCATCACATGTCTACAGAGCAACCAATGAGTTGCATCTTCCCGTTTCATTTTTTCGTACTTCTCATTCATCAACTATTCTCCTGCCTTAGTTGGCATCTTCTCCCTCATACCACCAATCTCTTATCGTGTTTTGTATATCTATAAGTTTTCTCTTATAGCGATCTTCCGCAGTCTCTTTATCTTCCCATGTTTCCACTACCTTTAAAAGTATGAGGACTATTTTAGCCATTCTCTTGTGCCACTTACCCTCAATAGCCTTAATGACCTCCTTCCTGTGTTGTTCCCTTTCGTCGAAGTCCTCCCTCCATACTTCATTCTCTCTTTCATTTAACGCCCTGATAATCTTCCTTAGTGGTATACGTTTCTCCAACTCCTTAACGGCAACACCCTCATCCTTCAACACCTTGCGTATAATAGGTCCTGCTTCAAATATCATTGGTTTACTTCTCTTATGCTTAATCTTGGGTTTTCTCAGACTTTAGGAGGTCTTCAGCCTCTTTCAGTTTATCCTCAATATACTTATCGAGTGCGGGAACGATATATTTATCGCTCTCAGTTTTACTTAGCTCCCACCAAGTAGACCGCCCTGCCTTCTGTACGCTGATAGTAAACAACCCGGGCTTGAAACCGTTGAGAACACTCAGCATATCAAAGACGCCCAATATACTGAACGCAAGATCATCATGACTCTCTGGAGATTCTTCTAATTGCTTGAGCACTTTTAAGACTCTTTCTTTAGCCATTCTCCTTCTCCTCAGATTCCTCAGGTAACTTAATCTCGGCGTATTTGATGGGGTCTTCTGGTAAGCACCACGGCTCGTTACATCCCCACCCAAAACCATCCCCCGTTATGATTTTTGCGCGGTTCATTTCAAGATTCTCCATCGCCAAAAAGCAACCCTGATTTTTATTAGATCAACAAAGATCACTCGGGCTGTTCCAAAAGAGAGGTTGAGACGATGGTGTCCTACTCCTAATTGCAACCAATCAGATACGAGATAACCTATACGAATCTCGAATCGCTTACCGCGCCCGAACCTTATTCGCATCCTCGTAACCTCCTAAGATTTCCCATGCTGCTGCCACCGATGCCCGTGAATAGCGAGAGTTCATTCATTCCCCCGCCTTCTCTATACGGTATGGTTCGGGCATCCAAATCGCTCGCCTGTGACAAACTCAATATGCTTATGTAAGGGCAGACCACCCTGCACATAAAGCAGAACACCACTTGCTGGACAGTGGTTAGTAAAAAGTCCGGAGAAGGCCAGTTCCTTCCAGCGGGTAGAGCTACATATTCCAGTATGCGTTTGCTCTATCCTTTTCCACTTTATGCAATTCATACATCTCTTATCCATCACTTCACCTCCAATCTTCTCATCAAATTACCCTTACTTCCTTACCCAAATAACAACGAAACTCCGTCCATGCGCTGGGAGAAAGCACATCCATTTTTTCTTTTTTGCTCTCTTCGACATACGCATCACTGGTGAGAATAATTAAAACCAGCTTCTCTTTTTCAATACTGTATCTCAAGCTACATCCATTGTCGCGGACAGCAGTCACATATCCCAACGTTTCATCGTATGTATGTTTGGTCGAAAACCATCTTTTTATTGAATCTAGGTACATCACTTCACCTCCTCTTTCGGGATGCCTCAATTTATCAATCGACTCTTCAAATCCATCATCGTCTTCACCTGGCCATGTGCCAGCTAACGAACTCGGATTAGTCATCGTCTTCCTCCTCTCCATCACTTCACCTCGGGCAATTTAATCTCGGCGTATTTGATGGGGTCTTCTGGTAAGCACCACGGCTCGTTACATCCCCACCCAAAACCGTTCCGCCAAACAACCACGAATGTCTTTTTATGCTTTTTGATTTGTGCAAGATAGTCTTCTCCATCCTTCGGCGGTGGCCCATCAATCCAAGGGCCCGCGGCACATGGCGTTATCGATATCAACTTGCCGATAGGTCCCAAGTTCACATACTGCTCTACCGTCTGCCCGTGCAGTTCCTTGTCTTTCTTTGTATTCACATCTTTACACTGATAATGCCAGCCACTATAATTCCGGTATTTCCAAATGACTAACAGACGCTCTTGGGACAGTCCTTGATTACATACTAGTAGATCATACTTATTTATAGACATCACTTCACCTCGCTTTCTTCCCCAGCCTTGTTTAGCATCGCCTTGAGTAGGTTGATCTGTTTTGTGTTCTTCTCGACCTGAGATTCCAATTGAGTGGAGTATTTTATCCTATAAATAATCACGGATATTATCTTAAAATTCCAGATAATTAACACAACTATGACCATGATGATAAGAAAGCCTCGTATGACATCATTGGAATTCACCTTCGCGTCTTTCAATTTCTTATTTATAACACCCATCTTCCACCTCTCTTAAATTAATTTCACATAAAAATAAGCATGGATATTTATCTTCCAGTTACATCCTTCCCTGATTATCATCACGTTCATTGGTCTTTCTTATATACTCAAGAACCTTGGCAAAATCGTCGTTGGTATCCAGCAACACAATCTCTCTCTTGTTCACTGCATCCTGCACACCCAACAGGAGCCTCATAACAAATTCTTCCATGATATGTTCATCAGAGATAGTTATCTCCATCATCATCTGGTCCATAATGCCACTATTAAAGTAGACTCTGTGCTTGCCATCCTCTTCAATCTTTTTCCCCTCTTCAACAAGCAGCCGCAACTTCTCGGCTCCCCACTCTCCCACTATACCCACCATCCATCCCTTGACTTTCTTATCATAGATGAAACAAAGGAAAGCTGTGACATCCTCCGCCGTGAATTTTATCGAATAGAACTTACCCTCCTTACCCCTGTACATCTCATCATAAAAAACAGTCAGCTTGTCTATAGAATCATTCACTTTCTTCTCCCTTCTTGTTCGAGTTTAAAAAGGTTTTCAACTCTACAGACAACTCAATACATCTGCGAATAAGTTTCCCACCCCATCCCATCAGGGCCAAAATGTACCCAGTTGACTTCTTCTGGAAAGAACAGTATCCGAAACTTCTCCACTTGCTTAAACCCTCCTGTCCTCCTTAAATCGTTTCTTCCTGAATGACTCAGGCGTGTGTCCTCTTCTATGCTTTACCAGTAGAGCATGAACCCCATGCTTCTCAGCATAGAGCCAGTCGGCATACCGCTCTATGAATAACTCCTTCATCTTCTGGTAGTGTTCAGCCTCGACAGAGATAGCCCCGTTGGAGCCTGTAGCTGTAAACATGGGAATACCCCGCATGTTCTCCTTTATCGTCACTATCATCTCAACCTCACGACCCTCGATGGTAAGTAACTCGACCTCATCACTGTGGATGGGAACATTCATGTAGTCTCTGAGGTCCCTACGCTCCGGCAAGTGTTTCTCTTGTTCCTCCATCTTTCAATTGCTCCATATTCCAATGCTATCCGTCTCTTTCTGCAAAAAACCATTTGCCTTATTCGTCTCTGCTTACTGCATACCGCGTTTGTCAATGTTTCCCCTGAAATTCTTCAGACGCTCTGCATAAAGCACCTCAAGGAAGTCAGCAGCTTCGTTGGTTGCCCTATCAAATGCATCATGGACTGTTTCCCCAGGTCTCACGTCGGTGGAATGTGCAACCTCAATCTTCCTGGTGTTATATTCCACACACTTGGAATCAGAGAATGAAACCCGCACTCTGTCTGGACAACCCCCCTCGGTCAAGTGTTTTTCATTATCATCCATCTTCTGTACCTCCTATTTCGTTTTAATGGCATAATCTAAAGCATCTTTTTTTCAACTTCTCCACGCCGAAGTGCCGCTTCGAATCGGGCATGATTTGACTTAGTCATCAACGCGAGATTTTCTATATCGTTATTTGAATGATTGCCGTCGATGTGATGGCAATGCTCTTTACGGGATAATGGCCTTCCAAGGTGTTCTGCCATGACAAGCCGATGTTTGGATATACCATTTGCGCGATTTGCCATACAGAAAAAACGATGACTGGGTTGGACTGTACAAAGAACATAACCATTTGAATCTATATACTTACCACCTTTCCAACCAGGACTTTTTTCACCCCTTTGATATTTTCTTCGATCGGACCATTGACGGACGTGACAAGAAAAGCAAAGCCCTGTGAAGGTGTTTTCCTTTAATCCCGCATGTATCTTTTTCACCCCTATATAACGTTTCTGTCTACAGTTAGGGCAGGTTACGCGAAGTCTTCCTCCTCGTTGCCCGTCTTTACCAACAACAACTATTCTATCGTCTGCATCTACGCATTCAGGATATTCCATTATCAGTCCTCTTATTTTTTAGCCCCTGAGAGGCCCTGTACGCGATTTCTATATAACACTTTAACTTTCTACTTACACTGTAGTGCTATCCTCTTCATGCTGCACGAGGACCACCACTCCTTCTGCATTTTCCACAACCTTTTGGCATACCTCAAGTAGGTTATTGTAAAACCCATCTCTTCCCATTGGTAGATTCTCTGTCATTTTACTATGTACACACTTTTACAGCTTGGTGGAGGCTCCTTACAGTACATCCAGCACACGACCTTTTACCATCTTCAAACCTCCTCGACTTTGGTTACTCCTTGAGTCTGCATGACCCGGAATGACTTCTCTGCTACGTTTATTATATCCTCACTATGACTCACAACAAGCATTTGAACACCAAACATCTCAGCAACCTGCCTTAGCATTTCGGCAAAGACCTCCTGCCTGTCATGGGATAGATGCTTACCAGGCTCATCAAGGATTAAGACCGGTTCAGGCGATGGTGTTGCCAGAGCAAAAAGGGCCATCCTCAGAGCAAAACCTATGACATCAGCGACACCACCTCCACACTGGCTCTGCACGTCAAATCTCTGACCTTCTTTGACAAGATATGGACAGGCTTCCGACTGGTTCCGCTTGATTTCATATTCAATCTCAAAACTGTACTCCAGTCCGAAGACAGCCTGCAGTGCCGTCGTCACGACTTCTTCGACAAATCCTTTGACCTGCATCTGTGTCTCAAGCAGGACCGAGTTTACTATCTCCAGGGCCTGCGTTGCCGTCTCTTTCTTGTTCTCTAATTGTTTCCGCTCTATCTCCGACTCCGCCAGCCTCCTCTGCAGGAGATTCAGTTCTCCCTTTTTTGACTGGAGCACTTCCCAGTAGTTCAGTCCCATCATTTGCCTCGCTCTTTCTGCTCGGCTTTGAGACTGCCAAGCATGGATTTAATTCCATTCTGTAGGTTCCATGACCAACTACTTCCACCCTGAAACACTATAGTATTCTCATCAAGACACTTGTAAGCCTCCAGTAAGACTTTGTAAGCCTCCTCCTTCTCGTCGAGATGACGCTTATTCTCATCTATAAGATGTGTAATGACATCACAATCATCTGGAGGGCTTTCATCATCTACCAAACTGTCAGTAAGATACCTTTTGATAAGGCTAATTGTCCTTTGGCTCAACCTTCTTCCTGGCATATCTTACTCCTTTCTCCTGAGTCTCCTTCATCTTCTCTACAACTGAGTCAAGGTCCGGCCTCGTCAAGGTGCTGAATATCTTCTCCAGAAGCTCTCTTGTCTTGTCCTTATCCATTGTAGCAGTGTCAAGATGCAACACATCAAGGAACGAACACTTCATGGAGATGGGGGGTTTGATACCAGCAATCATCATCTCATAGGGAAAAAGCCTAATGACGTGTGCATCAAAGAC
>Ga0307377_10003283_pt1 | contig 18420 bp, 22 predicted proteins | sample TR3MG_FD_202535 | JGI IMG/M metagenome (GOLD analysis project Ga0307377, IMG submission 202535) | Soil microbial communities from Risofladan, Vaasa, Finland - TR-3 | ecosystem: Environmental > Terrestrial > Soil > Coastal area > Acid sulfate soil | place: Finland: Risofladan, Vaasa | collected... | reverse complement strand
ATTTTACTGCCTGAAGTATGTCCATCTTCAAAACGTAACTTATTTTTTAAGAAAAATATATCTTTTAATCTTCTTATCATAACTCCTAAATATCCCTCAGATGCTTTTTTAGTTGCTAAATAACTTTTGTAATCCTCTCCTTTATGATATTCTATTCTATCTCCTTTTTTTGCACCACTTGCTATACTATAAATATCTTTACAAGAAAAATCATAACTACAATCTATCGGTACTGTAGGTAGTTCTCTAGTAACGCTATCCATTAATTCTTTTAATTTTTCTTTATATCTTTCTGATTCCTCCTTTATATCTTTTATAAGACTCTCTGTATGCTCTGTTTCTTTTCTTTCCTCTCTCTCCTTTTCTTTTTTATCCTTCTTTTTCTCTTTTTTTGGCTTCTTACTACCCTTACCTTTCTTCTCATCTTCATCACCAGTATCTTCCATATCAGAATCGCTATCAGAATCGCTGCCTCCTTCTCCCTCTCCTTCCTTTTCTTTCTCTTCCCCTTCTTTTTCCTTACTCTCTCTTGTAGGACTTTTTTCTACATATTTTCTCAAAACACCATATATCTTTCCAGCTAAATCTAAAATATCTTCTGTACTTTTTGCAGTATCTACCTCGTCTAACTCTTTTATATCATCTACTATCTTCTTTTCTTTTTCATTAAGAAAATCTTTATATAATTCTGGATACCTTTTTTTAAGATATAATCCATTTACCAAATTTTTAAATACATTTTTCTTAGGTATCTTAGGCACGACTTTAGACATAAATCTTTCTAATTCACCCTTTACTCCTTCATACATTCCACTAGTAATATTTTCTGTTCTAACATCTTCCAAACTTTGTAGTATCTCCCAAATTCCTCTCTTCTCCTGTTCTTCTATAGTGGGAATAAAACCTTCTTTTTTAAACTTATCCATAAACTCGCTAGCCTTAGTATTTATTCCCATATCACTACAAAAAGCATGTCCTGCTTCGTGATATACAAGTGCTTTAATATTCTTATCCTCTATTCCTTCTAAAATCGCCATTAATGGTCTCCGAGCTAATACCATTCTCTTTCCATCGTAAAAAGCCGGAGCCACACTATCTTCTACTATCTTTACTTCAATTCCAAACTTATCAGCTACAGCATCAGCTATAGCTTCCATCCTTCTCTGCTCTTCATAATAACCTGTAACTTTATATGACATATCTCTCTCCTATCTTATTATTACGTCTTTTTTAGTAACTCTTATTTTAGCTTCTTTTAATTCTTTCTTTTTAAACTCTTTTCTTTTTGTACTTCCAATCACTCTAAAGCAACCTTCAGCATTATATTCTCCCTCTTTTCCATCCTCTATCCATTTAATTCTAAAATATGTGTCTCTTATTCCTATTATCTTCCCCTTACTTCCTATCCTTCTTTCACTCCACGAACTTCCTATTGTTTCCACTATATCTCCCACTTTAAATTTCATATCTACTCCTTAAAATATAGTTAATGCTTCGTTAAATTCACTATCTGTAAATACTACTGCTGCTAAATCTTTTATTACTGGCACATCCTCTTTAGATATTCTATTTAATACTGAATAAACAAATGCTCTACCTGGAGTAAATAATTCACATAACTTTGCCCAATCTATTACCCGGCGAGTACTAAAAGGCGAGATTACTTTTTCCTCTTTATATGCTTTCCTTGCTTTATTTGCTACAGTAACCATTTTCTTAACTAAATCCTTTTTACATTGTACATAATGTGCAACTATCTGCTCTTCATCGTGTTGCTTAGGGAAATCCATTTTGACTATAACTGGAAACCTATCTATTAATGCTTCATTTAATCTATGCGTTCCTGCATATTCAGGATTCATCGAGGCAAAGAATCTAAAATCTTGATGAGACTTTACTATCTCCCCATCCTTACTTGTAAGCACTGCCATCTTATCATCATCAAGACAACTATGAAGTGCAAATGCTATCTCGGGCAAAGCACTATTTATTTCATCAACTAAAAGCCAGTAGCCTTTTCTCATTGCTTCTACTAATATCCCATCTATCCAAACCATCTCTCCTTTTCTAATTATCCACTTTCCTATAAAATCATCCGCAGTAGTTCCGCCATTTAGATTAACTCTTCTAAAAGCGTTGTTAGTTATTTGAGCCAAATATCTAATTATTGCCGTCTTACCCACGCCGGTTTCCCCTGTTAATAAAACAGCGAGATTATTTTTAATTCCAAATGCTACTACTTTAAGATAACCTACATCTTTATAATACAATTTATCGGTAGGCACATAAGGTCTCTTTCCTTTATTTCTACTTAATACTACTTCAACATCTTCTTTCTCTGCCTTCTTTGGTTTTTCTTCCTTTTTAGATAAGTCCTCTGCTACCTCTGATGCAGTATATACCTCTTTCTTTACGTGACCATCCATTTTTTCTTTGTGTCTTACTACTTCATCATAAGTTACATCCTCTGTAGAAAACTTTTCTTCTACCATATCACACTCCTTTAACTTATTACAAAAATCACTAATACCTAAAGTTTTACCTATCTCACTTGCTAATGCTCCAAAACCTTCAATATCCATTACTAATCCATATCCTTTTTCTTTTTTATTTTCTAAAAGATTTTTAAAAGTTTTAAGTACTATCATTTCAGTACCTTCATCTTTAAGAACTGCCTCTGTAGAAAACACTCTGTTTGGTTTATATCTGTCTATTCTACCCCAAACACTTTGCACAAAAAACTTTTTTTCTCCTTCTGTACAAATAACATCATAATACTTAAAATGCTTTAACTTAATTCCTGTTCCACTTTTAATATTTACTAATAATCTTCTAATAACTTTCATCTCCATATCTCCTTTCTTATCTTTTTTAGTTCTACGTCTTTTTGTTTATCCTCTTTTACTGCTTCTAAAATAACTGTATGTCTAAATCCCCACAACACTGATATAGTAGGAATTTCTATTTTCTTAAAAGTATTAAATAAGTATATTATTCCTTTATATACGGCTTGGTTGCCATATATATCCATCAACATCCTTAAATGTTTTAGCTCTTTTAACCCTACCGGGCCGTAATTCTTTTTGATATGTTTTTCAAAGACTTGTTTAAAATAATCGCCAAAATCTGTAGCTTTCCATTCATTGACTGGAATGCTGTTATACCTGATATTCTTTAATCTCTTACTTCTTACTTTGCCAAATCCTTTACTGCACCATTCTTTATTCCCTGCTATGCTTGGCTTCTTCCATATCTTCTGTATAGACATATATCACCTCTTTTTCTATATTCTTGATATGTATATTGTATAAAATAAAAAGTGAAATGTCAAATCTGTACTAATACATACTAAAACTATCTAAATACAATAGGCTTTATAGTCTTTACATATACGCCACTTCTTATCATGGTCTTTTCATGCCATTCTATTATAGATTTGACCTGCGGTATGCTATATAAACGGTAAGTGTGAAACCTGTAAGGTGTTTCAGGCAGGATGCCTTGTTTCTCCCATCTCTTTAGAGTATCAACTGATTTACCTATTAACTTAGCTACTTCTCCTACTCTATAAAAAGTATTCTCTCTTCCTTCTATTAGATAGTTTTTAGGCATAACTTATACTTTTAAAATCTTTTTCTCTGTTTGAGCCTTTTTAACTTGTGATAAAAACTTTGTCCATTCCTCTCCTATATAAACATCTAATTCTTTTCTATCTACTACTGGTTTTTTCTTTCTAAAAATACTTGTCTTAATTATTCCCTTTTCAGATAAGTACCTAATTAGGGCATTTACTACAACCTGCTGTTTTCCAAAATCCTGGCACAAATGTGTTAATACCGAATCCTGATTCCCCATCTTTTTAATAACAAATCCCTCTCTCATTTTACGCCTCCATTTCTACTGTACCATCTGCCTGATAAAATCCATACTCAGTAACTACCCAAGCAGGAACATACTTTGGCATTAATAGTTTTAACCTTGCTAGCTTTTTATCTCTATCAAAATCTGTAATTGCAGGATACAGAAATAATATCTTTAATGTAAAAGTACCTTCAAATCCTATAGAGCCATATAATACTTCTCCATACGGTTCATATCCATATCCCTGTCCTGTAAAATAATCTCCTAACTCTGCAAACCAATCTACATATAGTTTTACTATTTGTCTTATTACTCTTCTAGTACCCCGCCCAGCTAAAAGCCATACATTAGCCTTCATGTGCATTCTTAATCTTTCTCCTACTACTCCTCTATAAATCGGCGTTGGAGATACATCATATACTCCATAAGGACTTAAATCTGCTTCAGTTAATCTACTTAGTAAAAGTAAATTAGCTATAGTACACCTATTAATAAACTTCGTATTTATTAAAAACAATTTAACTTGCTTTAAAAAGTAATCCGCTTTATCACCTACTAACTGTAAAAATTTCTTTAAAGTAAAATCATTCTTCTCATCTTGATACTTCCATATACGAGGCACACTATCGTAAAACACCTCTCCTTGACTAAAAGTGGCAGTTTCCTCTCCTACCTTTGTAACATTAGGCGTTGCTGCATCATCAGAAGCTTGTACTATATAAGTATAATCTAACCCAGCTTTACAAGTTTTATCATAATATTCTAATCCTACTGTTTTAATATATAACTGACTTCTTACCTGCCCTTCTTCCTGTCTAAATATATAATAAGTAACTGCTCCTACTACAGCATCCCAGGTTAATTTTAATCCCTTATTTTCTTTAGATATACTTAACATTTATTCCTCTTTCTTTAAATCTTACCTTTTCTAATCAAATCTGCAACAGCACCAATCCGTTCTTCAATGGTTTTATTCTCATCCAAAACAATATTTTTCGCGGTTGTAATTTCCTGCTCTTTTTGCTGTATTTCTAATAATCTTGCCTGTTTTGCTTGCCGATATGCTTCTTCTATCTGCTGAATTTCAGCACTAGATTTCTTAACTATCTTACCCGCTACATGCTTAGAATGTCTCAAAGGCATAAATTTACTTGAATCAGTTTCTGCCATATCAACATTAATTTGAGTTCCTATTGCATAAATAAAAGGTTGTTCTATTTTGATAAAATTATTTTCGTCATCATAAACCTTCACAATTTTATTCATCGCTTTAATCTTACCCTTTCCATTATCATTTACCACAAATCTAATAAATTGTTTATATTTCATTTTTAACCTCCTATGAGCTCTTATGATATAAAATTACTCTTAAATCATCACCATAAACATATGCAGAACCATATTCGACCTTAATATCAGTTCCGTCATAACTCACCTTAGTACGATGCACATCCGCAATAATTGTCGTTTTATCAATGGTGTCAGCACTAAGGTCATATCCAATTACAGATATTCCCATACATAATAAACTATCCATCGAATAACCAACTGATTCAGGGCTCGCTTGATTAATATCAAACTCAATCACATCCCATCTCATTGCTTCATAATTCCCTGGAGCAATATAACCATTTTTAAGAGAAAAACTAGGAGCAACCACATCATTCCCAGAACCAGCATTAATAATTCTCAAGGCAGATTGCGTTGTTGAAGCATTTTCTATCCTAAATGTTACTAAATTTCCATCTGAATTCACAAGAGCTGCATTTGAATACACATAAAGACTTGGTTTACTCGCTGCTAATACTCCAATTTGATTCAAAAAAAGCCCTATTCCAATAGAAGTATTAGTAATTCGTTGTCCAAATTTATCCGAACCTGCTGCTGCACTCTGGTCAATATCCAAACCCGTTTCATCATTATTCTGGTCTATTGTTGCTGCTATAACAGCACTTGCTGGAGTTAATGTAAAACCATCCGCTATTTTATCTCCCGTTATACCATTATCTTTAACTTGTATAGCATCACCACTTTTTTCTATAGTAGAATCATCTGTTTTTACTTCTAAACTGCCATCTACATTTTGTCCTAAAGCATCTCCAGCCACATCAGCAGCAATTTTATCTTTATCTACTGCATCATCCGCCAATCCTCCTGTCGAAATCTTTGGTGCATTATTTGCTGTAGCACTATGGTCATGCCCCGTAGTATCGTGAAATTTAGCAAATAAGTCTGTTAATGTCTTATTTGTAACAGCAGTTAACCAGCTTGCTCCACCTATAATACTTTTCAATACGTTTCTAATTCTATTCAAATTATTTATTAATCCAGAAGTTGCTCCTAAAGTATCTAAAGTATCTGCTTCTGTAGTATCATCATCTACATCGTTAGTTTGACTTAAAGCTCTTGTATAAGCTCCATTAGTAGCCGGTGGCGTTGCTACACCTGGACTATCTGTACCATTATCTGTATAAGTTAATACATTTCCTACATCTTTTAAAAGCACTTCTGCATCTGATACTATAGACCTATATACTTTATATCCTGTTGCTCCTGTTACTGCTCTCCAAACTAAATAAATATTTTGTGAACCTGATGCTGATATTATTACTGTTTCCTCATTACTAGGCAAAGTTTCTCCAATAGCATTATAAGCAGTAACTTTATAATAATAAGTATCTAAAGCTAATCCTGTTCCTGCTATAATAAGAGCATCTGTAATTATAGGATATTGTAAAAATCTAAAATGACTCGCATCATCTATCTTTTCAAAATTACGTTTTAACTCATCGTCCCAATCTATCTCGCCTTTTAATGGGCATTCCAAATCCCTTTTTGTAGTATACGTTTTTTTAGTTACCATTATAACTTACCTCCATATTTTTATGAAATTGCTATCGTTCCTTCCACTAATATCTCTATATCATCTGCCTCTATATCCTCATTCCATCCCGACGTTCTTATATAAAACTTATCTCCTGCAATACAATCTACTGTTCCTAACTGAGTGCTTATAGTTATCTCTCCAGATATTTCTAAATCCACTCCCACTGTTCCATTATAAACAGTAGTTCCATCTGTAACATAATAAGTATTCGCAGTCAACATAGTTACTATCCACAATTTATCTGTCACCGTAGTTTTTACATCAAATGTCCAAACTAAATCTCCTGTATTACCATAAACTGGTCTTGCATATACTCTTCGTGTAAACTTTGTAATAGTAGTATAATCTACTCCTGTTACTGCCTCTATAATTTCATATACATTTCCTAATCTAATAGGGTCTCCCAAATCATTGCTAGCAATAGCAAATACTTCATCACTTAATGCTGCTGCAACTACTATATTTACTGCATCACTAGAATACCCTGATAAAGGTGTTACTGATATTATTGCATCTACAGATACTTTATACGGGTCTCTTAGTATATGATAAACTCCTGGGAATGACCTTGCTTCTAAATAAGCATCTAATTGGTTCTTAACTATATCACTTACATATTCTCCACTAGTATCTAAAACATATACACTAACCTTTGTTCCTTCATATATTGCCATAGCTTTACCTACACCAAATTCTAATGCTGCAACTCTATAATCATCAGTAGTAACTACCCTAAACATTTTAGCCCAACTTTTTGGTAAAAGATTTTTAATCTCAGTTATAGTTTCTTCGTCCTTCCCACCTGTAGTAATATTTATATTTGTAACCTCTGCCACATATGGAATAGCACTTCTTAATTGATTTATCTGTCCTATTTCATATCCATTTCCTGCTACTCCTCCACCATAAGCATAAGTTACTCTCACATTATCAATTCCTTCTTGTGGTATCATTCCCATTTCATCATTACCAAATATAATATAACCATATCTCTCTTCATCAAATTCAAAATAACTATGCTTATCTGTACTTATACTAAAAGATAAAGTTGTTTGTACAGGATAATTTACCCAAACATCATACTCTTTTACATCTACAGAAACAGTATCTCTAATAATATCTCTTGCAGGCATTTCAAATCTAAGAAAATCTTTTGTACTATCTGCTCTTGGTTCAATACTCCCTATTACTTCCTCTTCCTTTTTAGTCCAATTTCGTGCCTCTACACTATATAAATAATCTCCTGTTTCTGGAGTAGCTCCTCCTAAAGCAGCTCTTTCATTTCCTAATGCACCTGCCGGTATTACTAAATCTATGATAGTTTCAAAAATAACCTCTCCATCATAGCTCTCTACTCTTGTACCTTTTGATATAGTATAATCTAATGCCTGTACTCCTGTTAAAGTAAACACTATATTGCACACTGCTGCTGTTGTTCCTCTTAAAGGATACCCTAACATTAATGCCATATTATATACCGAGCTTTTCTCTGTTGCTGTCGATAAAAAACTCTCATCTAAATTAAGATTAATTCTATAAGATAATGATTCTCCTAAAGCTGAAAATAATTTTAATAATGCCATGCCTGGGTCTGTAGCAGTATAATCTGTCCAATCAGGCAAATAAGTTGCTATCTTATTTATAAGTTCGTTTTTAATCTCCTCATAAGTTTCTTTAGTATAATCAATCTCCATAGTATCCTCCTTACTTCACTACCTTAAAATACTGATTAATATCTGTACCTAAATACTTATATGAAATATTCAAAGTTAATGTGCCATTTTGTGATAATTTTTCTATCTTCACTTTCTCTACTCTTGTTTCTATTTCTTCTATCTTACTCACTAATTCATTTATAATACTATCAATCTCTGTTCCACTAGCAAATACTAATCTCATACCATTACTTCCTACAGTTGGTTCATTTGCCCATTCTCCTAAAGTAATAGTTACAATCTGATATATAGACTCTTTAATTTTAGTAGTATCATCATAACTTGCTATACTGGTAGCAATTCTATTTCTAACTACCCTAAAAGGAAAACTTATGCCCTTTGTAAAAGCCATACTAATCCCCCGCCTTCACAGTTTCACTTGATTCAGTAATTTCGCCTGTACATTCTATTGGTACAGCATTTAATATTCCTACAGCAGGTGCACCACTTCCTCCTGTAACACTTACTATAACGGAATTTATTGGAATACTTGTTTTGACTGCATCTGCTTTTCTTGCTACTCCATTTGAACCATTATTAATATTCACTTCTCCTTCAGTAGTTATCGTTACGTTACCTGTCGTATCATCAATCTCTATAGTAGCTTTTTCTGTTTTTATTACTCTCTTATTCTCATCTGTCTCTGGAGTTTCTATACCGGCTTCATCTGCATACTTTCCTGCACCAACTGGTATTCCCCAAAAACCTCCTAACCATATGGGCTTATTTTCATCCCCCTCTTCAAATCCTATCCACACTAAACTCTTCTCTTTAGGTTTCATATATAAACCCTGATTCTTTCCTACAAACGGAGAATTTGGCATAGCCCATTTTACCCAATTTTTTCCTAATGAGGGTACATAAACCTGTAGCCTTCCTAATCCCTTATCATCCTTTGACTTATATACTATTCCTCTATAAATTCCTGTAATCATATTATACTTCCTAAAGCCCTTACCCGGCTCATTACTCCTTTCTCTGCTGTAAAACTTACTTTATATCCTTCTCTTCCAAACTTATGTGTTACTCTATTTACATACCATCTATTATCTGTTCCGCCCAATTTCTTTCCTATACCATTTATATAAAGACTACTTCCAGGCATAAATGTTAAATCTGGTACTGCTAACTCTCCATCTATTTCTACTAAATTTGGAATAATAGAACTCTCTGTCATCTCTGGATTTCTTACCCACTTTAAATAATTAGGCAACACATCTTTCTCTAGCTTATTATCTGTTATCTCTACTCCGCTTGCCACAAAATCTTCTGTTTTTTTTCCTAAATCTAAAGTTTTAATCCTTACATGTAAAGACATTAAAGCATCTTCTATAGTTGTACCTGTTCTATAATTTAAAGTTTTTGCTGGTAACATTCTATCCCCAGCGTAATCATACTTGCCTTGTATTGTACCATCAGTATCTCTAACTATATTCACAAAAGTTATATTTTTCTTATCTAAAGAAACTCCTCTAAACTCTGCATCTATTTCATCTGCTAATCTATCCAAGCACTTTCCTATCGACTCTTCTCTTTGCTTCTGCCATCCTTTCTCTAATACTACATTACCTATATAACTAGGTACAAAAATAGAACTAACTCCCAACATATCCGCAAAAGTATTCACCACTCTTCTGACATTAATACCATCATGGAAAGTTACACTTTTCTCATCTCCTACTCCTCTATTAAACATTAATCCCGCTACTTCATCTCCCAGAGATAATGTTAAATGAGGATTAATTCCCTCAAACTGTACATCAGCACTTGTTACTATACCATTAAATTCTATAACTTCTCTGTCCTTCCATGTACCTGCTTTTACCTCTGCTTTCAATAAATGTGCATTTATTAAATCTAAATTATCTAAAAATATCCACTCCTTCTCTGATGTTAAACTATCCTCTAAAACAATTTTACAATTACTTGCTGTCATATAACTATAAAAATTAAATATGACTTCTTTTATAAGCCTTTTATTATGTATAGTTAATAACTCTCTTGCCCTACCTAAATCTACAACATGGTCTACTTGTTTTGTTCCTATATCCAAATATTTAAAATCCACATTAAAATACATTATCCTAATGTCCTATAACCAGTTCCTCTTATTAAATCTTTCTTAAACGGGTCTCTATATCCAATCATTACTTCATACGTGATTTGCTCTACTGCATCTCCTACTAAATCATACACTCCTATTCTTGGAATCTGAAACTTAAACTTTCCTCTTCCATCATAATACTTATCCACTCTTTCATAAGGCACTTCATCATGAAAAGTGAGACTCTTTGTAGGTTGTTCAACACGTAAAGCTCCTCTTTCTATATCAGTCATATTTTTAACAACATGATGCCCATCTAATTCACCTTCTGCTTTTAAATAATCAAAAAGACTCATCATTATTTCTTTTTCTGGAGCATAATACTCTGTTAATCCATTAACCTTTGCTACCTTTTCTGCCTTCACCTTTCTACCTTTTTCTCCCACTAATATCTTCTCCAATCTCTCCCAAGTCATTCCATATCCCATAAGTGCATGTGTACCATGTAATAATATGCATCTATCTATAAATCTATTTCCATTTGTTAATTCTCTAGTAGATAATACTATCCACTCTATTGCCTCTGTTTTAGTAACTGTCTCCTGTGATGCTTTTGTCGTCCTTTGAATAGGAGCCTCGACTGGTCTTTTAGGCTCTCCTAATATAATATCTAAAGCCAATCTTGCTCTAATAGGTCTTAATCCATAATCAAATGCTTCATATAAATATCTAACATTAGTTATAAATCCTTTAAACCTTAACGCTTCACTAAATATAAATTCCACATACGGAGGCGGTTCAAATCTTTCTTTCGGTGTTATCTTACTATCGAAAATCCCTATAAATGCTGATACAACTCCATACTTATCAATTAAATCTTCTGTACTAAAAGAAGTTCCATGTACCTCCCACTTCTTTTTATTAAAATATTCACTAGTAGTTGGTACTTCCTTACCTACTTCTATTCTTTCTTGAAAATTCTGTTTGTTTACCTGCTTATCTATAAAAGATTCTGGTACTTGATACATATTAGCTGGAGCAGTTATCAATAATTCAAAAGATACTCTTGCTCCTCGTTGTCCTATATATGAAATTAAAGAATCTGCTCCGCCTGGTATCATATCTACATTGTATTCTATATCTCTTGTTTTCCCAATTTCTGTTGGATTAAACTGAAATTCTAATTCGTCTCCTTCCTTTTTAGTTACTCCATAAGCATCCCAAAATACCATCTTTCCTTTAACCAAAGGTCTATGAAATCTGCCTCTAGCAGTTTCTATTTTATTCTCGTAGGGACTCACCTTTATACCTAAATCCTTTGCTACATAATATAAATCAGAGGCTTTTCTTCTTATTGCCTGAGAAACTCCTAAATTTGGTACTATACTAATATCTTCCCATTTCATTAGAATCCTCTTGCATACTTATAATCTTCCTGCTTGATTATATCACTAATAACCTCTTTTGCCTTATCCGGTGTAAATGGTGCTGCATAGATATGTATGTCTCTAATAGATTTTGTAGTGGTTCCTCCCCCTTCTGACACCCTACCTGGGGTTGATATTGAGGGTTCTGTAACTATTGGTCTAGTACCTCCTACACCTGGTACTGGACTAATTCCACCAACCATTTTTAACATAGCTGAGGGAATACGAAATATAAAAGCTACTAACTTAGATATTAAGTCTACTGCTAATGTAAGCATTTTAACTATTAATGTTATTGTACCTGCTACTAACTTAAAAGCAACATAAAGAGGGCCGGCTACCACTAAAGCCAATGCTCCTATAATCTTTCCTAACCATTCCCAAGTATCCCTCATATCTATAGAAACTCCTAATATATTAGATAACCCTTTTGCCCACTTATTAATCGCTTCAACTATTGGTGTGAATATACTATTAATCGCTTCTTTAAAAAATTTGAAATTCTGCCATATAGATTGAAAACCTCTTACTATTCCTCCTAAAAAGTCTGTCATAGCCAATGCTTTTAATACCGCAATTACTCCTAATATTGCTACTGTAACTATACTAAAAGCAGCTAATGCTACTACTTTAAATCCAAATATTATCTTAACTAATGCCATAAATCCTTTTCCTGCTACTCCCATCCATCCAAATGTACTCGCAATTATAAACTTTGCTATTATTTTAAATATTCCTAATAATATGCTCCCCTTTAAAGCAATCTTTCCCATCCAACTAAACATAAAAGGAAATACTCCTGCAACTAATTTTATTCCTTTTACCGCTAAATAAAATAAGGCAAATGGTGTTACAAGACTTAATGCTGCTCCCGCTAATTTCATTAATGACGATGTTAAAACTAATACTACTCCTCTCATCAAATACATCGTGACTAACATTTTAACTAATTGTGGATGCTGTCCTGCAAACTTCACTACCTGTAAAACCACTTTACTAAATGCCGTAACTATTACCATTAATCCTTTAGCAAAAGCAACTATAAATTGTCTTATTCCTATTACTATAGTTTTATATTCTGGGGATTTCATAAAAGTATCAACCATAGTTAATATTTTTTGTAATCCTTCTCTCCATAAAGTCAATATCTTTGATGTTCCCCCTAAATCCATTATATCCTGTACAAACCTTTGCATCCTATCTCTAAGTTTCATCATTATCTCTGCTACGCTTTTAGTCCACTCTATAAATATTCCTCCTCTTCCTTCTATCATAGAAAATACTCTATTTAAAGATATACCATAAGCTTTAGATATATTTGATAATGTAGTCATACTAATTCCTGTCTGCTTCAGTGTTGCCTCCATTTCTATACCTTGTGAAATCATTCTTCTAAAAAATAATACTGGTGCTGCAATCATAGCAATACCAAAAGCTCCTTTTACAGCAGAAATTACATTATACTTCATTCGTGTAAATCCTTCTGTAAGAGTACTTACTGATGCTCCTATTTGGTCTAATGCTTTTCTAAAACTATTAACTGTTTCTTCTCCTACTACCTTCGCACCAAACAATATCCATATTGGAACTGAGTCCTCGATTTTAACTCACCGCCTTTTTCTGTTCTTTTTTATACTTTTTATAACAAGCAATATTACACCAATATTCTCCATCTCTATAATAATTAGCATAAAGTCTATTATCTCTTTTACATTTATTCATTTTTATTTTATTGCTCCCCACAAAAATAAGCCTCCTGTTACTAAAGAATATACACCTCCAGTTGCACTAAATTCCAAAATTCCCCACACGCCAAATCCTCCAAGTATATATTTTGCTACTTTACTTGCTGCCTTATTTAATTCTTTTTCTTCAGAAAGTTTCAAATTCAACTCCAGATTCGTACCTGCACATTCTAACAATTTTTCTTTGAAAAATTTACCTTGTTCTTCAGCTTCAATTAAATCCTCAAGAATGTCAGTTACTTCTTTCTCAGTATATGGTCTATTTGCAAATACTGGAATAACCATACTTAACACAATTAAAATACAAATTAATCTTTTCATCTTTCCTCCTTATTATACATTCCTTCTATATTGTACCAATGCTGTACTCCTCTTATAAATAATGTTACTATTATCATTCCTACAACAACCCCTATTCCAAATACTACCCATAAACTCATCTTCCTCCCTCCTGCTGTTGCTCATTATACTCTTCTATCTTATCCATAAAATACTCTCTTGTTTTTTTAGTTAAAGACATTATATCTCTAAAACTCCATTTGAAATGAAATGCTATATAGGCGACTATATCATAAAGGTTATCTAGTAACTTCTCTCTGTCTATATCGCCCTGTAGCCAAAAAAATTTTCTATTCCTATCGGTATTTTAAATCTAAAATTACATTCACTACATGGTACTTCAACCACAAGATTAATACCAGGAGTCTTTTTATTTATCTCCTGCAACAATTTATCTCTATCTCTTTTTACTAACGATTTCACTATTTCTTGATTTACGGAAAGTAAACTTCCCAACTGGACTATTGATTTTGTTAAAAGCATATTTATTGCCCTAGCTGGATTATCTATTAACGTACTTACTTCTAATTGGTCTGAAACTGTTAAATACTTTAACTTAACACTTTTGTGTACTATCTGTTTTGAATCTGTATATCCTTTTTCTAATTCCAAATCAAACATCTTATCTGCATCATCATTTAAAGTAGTAATTTCCAATTCTTTTAAATCCTGTACATATTGTCCTTGTTTCTCACAACTTGGACACTTTACTGCAAATTCTAAATCTTTTCCCATCGCTTCTATTCTAATTGCTACGACTAAATAATTCAAATCTCCTATCAATAACTTCTTAAAAACTTCTATTGGTACTGGTTTAATATCTCCAATACTTATTACTAACCTTTCTAACAATCCTAATAGTGCAACGAGTGGTTGCATTTTCTTAGCTGCATTAAACATGTATTCTTCGTCATATCCACACATTTCCTTAATCCTAACTTCTCTGTGAACTTTTCCTGCTTCATCCTTATACCCTATGGGTAAGGAGTACTCATTTGTTAAAACATCCATTTCTTCCTCCTTATACAATCTTATGTATTCTTATATACAACATATATAAAATTAATTATGGCACACTCTTTCGCTCACACTAAATATCCCGCCATAATTACAACTGTTTCTTAGGCATAGTTAAGCCCTGTATTGAAAAGCCATCATGCTGCAATATTATCCTTTCTACTATAACATCAGAACTGCGGGAATCTAAATCGGATATTTCCATATCAGACGGCCATGCTTCTTCTACAGCATATGTTCTAGTAATAGTTCCTTTCTTGTCTTTCACATTAATATTAACATTTCTAACTACATCTTTCTCTGCCACTCCTTTATCAGGATACCATTCTGCTAGCCAATCTAAAAAAGTAACTCCTTCGTTCTCAGTACTATCTACCACGCCTTTCTCTAAAACTATAGGGTCATATTTTACTATCCCGCCAAGACGGTGCATCTTATCGTCATCATCTCCTGCTCTATGCTCTATTACATCTGTACCTCGTCTTAATCCCGTAACCCTGGTAAATCCTGCTACTGGAGTCATAACCCCGCCAATTTCAATTTCCACTACAAACCTAAAATTTCTCAAGTAATCATATTTACTTACTGCCATTTCCTTACCTCCTTATATTTATGGAACCATAATTACTCCCTCATTTGCTAATTCTAATCTCTCAATTACTATACCAGTTGTCATAGCATCAAACTCACTTGTTTCAAATGCAGACGGCCAGCAATTATACGCCACCCATGTCTTTACAGGTTGCCATATCTTATTCATCAACTCTATCTGAACTACATGTTTGACTAATTCTTCAGGCACTACATCTGCCATTATATTAAATACTGCTGATGCCCAATAATAAAAATCTACATCTTCAGCTAATCCCCTTTCTAAAACTATGGGTGCAAAATCTGTTTGCCCTATTAATTTTCTAGTTACTGTATTATCTCCGCCTTCTCTATATGGTAACACTTCTGTAGCCTGTCTTATTCCCGATACTTTACTAAAACCTATTACATCAAATCCAGGTATAGTAATTCTAAACCTAAAATTTCTATAGGGATTTCTCCTAGTTGCAAAAGCCATGTTTTACTCCTACCTATATTTTTACTCTTTGGTAAAACTTATTAAGTAACGCTACTGCCCGAATCCCATTGTCCAATTCTAAAGATTACAAACTCTGCTGGTTTCTGATAAGCACAACCAACTTCTATAATAACTTGTCCTGCATCTATTACTGCCTGAGTATTCAAATCAGCATCGCATTTCACATAAAACGCTTCATCTGGACTATTTCCTTTTAATGCTCCCAATCTCCATAACCCGGTCAAATAATTATTAAGACTAATTCTTATCTTTCTCCAAAGGTCTTCATCATTTGGTTTAAACACTACCCACTTTGTATTCTGCAATATTGTTTTAGAAATTAACATATGCGTTCTTACTACACTTGTATATCTCCAATTAGTATCACTAGAAGATGTCCTTGCTCCCCAAATCAAATTACCATAGCCAGTAAAATATCTAATACAATTTATATTAACGGGATTTAACACATCCTGTTCAGAATCTATTACATTTCTCTTTAATGCTGATACTCCATTTAACGGATAATCTGTTCCTGCTGCTGAAATCCACGGCCCCTTTTCTGCATCTACCTTTGCTATCTTTCCTGCTTTCCAGCTTGATGCCGGCACATCTTTCGTTCCACCACTCGTAGCAGGGTCTATCATTGTAATCCACGGATATAACTTATAAATATATCTTGATGCTGTTATTGTATCTAACCATGTCTTAACAGTTGTTGGTGTCTTTCCATCTATTGTATCTACTAAAATAAACATATCCTTTCTAATTTCTGCATAAGCTATATATGCCTCATATACTGCTTTTAATCCAGCATCATCTAAAATATTAGCTGCATCTGGTACACAAACTGTTAATATTTCATCTACATCTTCTAAAGCATAAATACCTGTTTTAGCTCCCTGGTCTCCTATAAAAGCATTTGCACTTGGTGTCGCAGATAAATCAACATTTATAATATACATTCTCTTTGCACCATTATTAAAAGCATTATAAACTGCATAGGGCAGTAATCCTGCTGGACTATCAAATTCTCCAAAATTAGTTTTATACTGTGCCCAACTTGTTATCAATGTTTCTGCATCTTCTACACCCGACTCTGCCTGACCTATAAACACCAATGTTGATGTTCCTGCACTTGCCAATGGTCTAGTTGGTGCTTCCAACTCCTCAATATACACATCTGGTCTATTGTACTCTGCCATTCTAAATACCTCCTTATAATTGACTGAAAGTAGCCAGTCTCTCCAATACTAATTTAACTTCCCTTTCTTCTGTAGGGTCTAATTCAGCAGCAATTAAATATGTACCAATTTTTCTGAATATTCTTCTATCTCCTAAAATATCGCTCTCTACAAAAGGACTTGTTAAAAAAACATAAAAACTTTCATCTCCCACATCTATGTATGTTCTTGGCGGTAACTTCTGTAATACTTGCTCTTGTAAACTTCTATCATCCTCACTATATGTACTATGCACCGCTATTTGAAACATTATATCATAAGGCTTATGCATATCTTTAATCACGGCAGTATTATCTACTAAATTTATTGTCTCTGACCTTATCCAATCCTGTCTTTCTGGTGCATATCTAATATCTACTAATCCTACACTAATACCCGGTATCTCTTCCAATTTAAACTCTTCTTCTGGAGCCTTTAATATTATTGCAACACTTTGTGGATTTCCGTCCTTATCAATTACAGTTATCCCATCCAACCTATCATATAATGCTGTATCCAACTCATTAAGCATTTATTTCCCCTAAATATTCAATCTTTATAATCTTAACCGCCTCTTCTATATAATCCTTAATCTCCTCTTCTGATAAAAGAGGAAACTTTTGATGTATTCTATTTGCGACATATTCAAATTTTTCTTTATGTTTACCTGTCTCAAACTGCTGATATGCACTTAAAATTAATCCCTTTACAACATCCTTAATTATTTTAATCTTTATTAATTTAGCTCCTTTAGCAATTATACTTCCAATAAATAACGCAATTACAGGAATTACTATATCTAATATTCCCGCACTAATTAATTCTAACCCTTCTAATATTTTTTCCATCTCTTCCTCCTTATGCTTCTATTTTTCCTTTATCCCACGTAAATACTTTCTTCCATCCTATCTTTTTCCCTTCGTCTCCTTCTACCCAAAGTTTTAAAGCAGTTGGATGTACTTTTGCTGCTTCTGTATCTGGAATTATTGTTATACCAGCATATCTTATTATCTCAGCAGTACTCTCAGTACAAATTACCATTCCCGGTACTTCCTTTACAGCAGGAATAACAAAACTAATAAATCCCGGTACA
>Ga0307377_10003280_pt1 | contig 18424 bp, 35 predicted proteins | sample TR3MG_FD_202535 | JGI IMG/M metagenome (GOLD analysis project Ga0307377, IMG submission 202535) | Soil microbial communities from Risofladan, Vaasa, Finland - TR-3 | ecosystem: Environmental > Terrestrial > Soil > Coastal area > Acid sulfate soil | place: Finland: Risofladan, Vaasa | collected... | reverse complement strand
GTCATTGTGGCCCATTACCAGGATATTTTTACGACTGTCCGCTTTGCGAAAAGGATACCAATTGCAAAACATATTACCCACTTAAAGAGGGCGGAATGTTGAAATGTAATTTTTGCAATGGTGAAATAAAGGCAACTAAGAAATTGTCAGAATTTGAATATGAGTTTGAAATGGTGGAAGATGACGTTATTTGAAATATTTGTCCAAGTAGGAGTTACATTATTTAGTATTTTATCTATTTTTTTTGTAAATAGAAAAGACAGATGGCATCGGTATGGCTCAGTGTTTGGTATTTTAGCTCAGCCATTTTGGTTTTACATTATGTACACAACTGAGCAATGGGGTTTATTTTTTATTAGTTTCATCTATGCTTATTCTTGGAGTGTTGGATTTTATAACAATTGGATTAAGAAGGGAATCGACGATGACGAAACAAGTTCTAGTAATTAGAAAAGATTTAAATATGAGTTCTGGAAAAATAGCTGCACAAAGTGTTCATGCTACATTGAGAACACCGAATATTTCAGAATGCATTTTTAGTCAGAGTAATATTTGTATAACATGTTATGTTAAGAGCGAGGATAAACTATTAAGCTTAGTCAATAAAGCTGAAGAGAACGGTATTCCTTATGGTCTTCAAATAGATAGTGGTAAAACAGAGGTGGAGCCGAACACTGCAACCGTTCTTAGTTTGGGTCCAGTAGAAGGAGAAAAAATTGAAATTTTAAATAATATAACTAAGAGGTTGCAGTTATTATGAAAAATGGAAAAAACGCCAGTTTGTTAGAAGCTCTTAATAAGTCAATGAATAAGACTGAGGAAGAGTGGAAGAAGCATATTGCCGAATTACATAAAGAGGAAGAATATAAAGATTCTATTTCTGTTAGTACGCTTCCTAAGATTATTTTAGACCTTAAAAAATTTCAAGTGATAGACCAAGCGTCAATATCTTATAATCCAGAAAAATACAGCTTCACAAAAGATGATTTTAACGTCACGGTCAATCGCTTATTTGATGCCGAAGTAGCTTCCTGGACGGATAATGGAAGTTTTCCTTATGGAGAGATGTTATTTAAATACGATGATGACTACTATAAGATATGTCTTCTCATAGGGCAGGGGTCAAATTTTACAATAAAGACATTGGGTGAGGAAGACTTTTGAGCGAGATAGATGAATTATACGATCAGTCAATGGAGGAAATAATTGATTGTCTACAAGGCCTTAAGAATGCCCATATTGATTTACCAAATGTAATGAAATCAGATGAGATTAATAAGGAAGTTACAATAGGTGTGCAATTTTTAGATGAAGTAACCGATGATTTAATATCGTCTTATATTTATCTTTTTGTAGATAGGGATGATGGAGGTTTTATTATTGCGAATACAAAACATTATGAAATATCAGAAATGAGTGTATGGCTCTCATTGTTCTTTAATAAGGAAACCCCTTCAGATTATCATGAAATTTTAAATGAAAACGCCACTCTAAAAAAAGAAATAGAAATAATGAAGGGAACTATCGACCCGCCAGAAATCATAACAGATGGGTGGGACTAATGGATTGGATGTTGGATTTAAAGTTCTCCCTTGGTATTTCTACAAAGCTTAAAAGAGAAATAAAATTTTTAATTAATGAAGAATGTCCTGGGGTTCCTATTAGAGATTTTATAAATGCTAATAAAAGTTACGTTGATTGGGGATTAGTGTACGAAGAATATTACAATACCTTTTCGGAAGAATTTATTAAACTATTCGACCATCAATACGACAATCTCTCATGGATGTCTCTTTCATATAACCAAAGACTGTCAGAAGAATATATCTTGAAGAATATTCACAATTTAAATTCTTTAGGAATATCATTCTCACAAAAAATTTCAGAAGAATTCATAGAAAACAACATGTATATTTTTAGTACTGCTAATCATTGGTCATTATTATTCAGGAATATTAAGAGTATATTGTCAGAAGAATTTAGAAAAAAATATCTGTACAAACTAAAAAGTTCAAGCTTGTGAGTGTATTATGAAAATTAAAATTGGTGATAAAGTTAAAATAAAAAGGGGTACTTGGTTTAATAAGATTTTTTACATAGGAGATATCACTGGGATAGTAACTGGCAAAAGCCAATATAGGAATGTTAGCATTCTTTCTATCGATGATGAGTTTAGAACATATTTCCTTTCAAGTGGCCATGCAGCAGATTATTTTTATGTATGTGATGATGATTTGAAAAAAATAAATATCATTCATAGTACTGGTTGGAAAAAAGAATTAATAAAAATGTTGGGTATGTGAAAAATAATATAGTTAAAGGAAGTGTTTGTATAGTATGACGTTAACGTTTAAAAACTGGAAGTATGATTTATATAACTCGCTATTTGAAGACACAGTTTATGTAAAAGTAGATTCTTCAGTAGATGAAAAAGGTAAATCATTAAAAAAAAGAGATTTTAAGATAATGAAGGCTTTTTATACAAATAGAAGGCAATTTCATGATGGTAGGATGTGTTTAGCTACTAAATATAAGGGAAAAGTGTATTTTTTGTCATACTGGAGCGTCGGAAGGTTCATTTACAAGAAAGATGGGATTGATGACAATGCAGAATTTGAGCTCGGAATGAGGCGCTGGTGAAGGGCTTTTTATAGCAAAATGTAACATAGTGTTATAAGCAATTAATTAAAGGTAATCGCTATGAATAAATGGGTAGACGATTTAAAGGACATGATGTCTTTTTCAAAGGGTCGAGGACTCGATATAAAAATATACAGATGGGATCCAATATTCGAGAATGATATTTATATCGAGAGTAGAAACTTATTAACTAAATATGATAGCGATGGATATTTATGTGTTGAGTTAGAAGGGGCTTTGAGGCCAGTTCGAAGAAGTGAATGGAAAAGGTATTTTTACACGCCTTTTATATTCAAGGGAGAAAGGGTAGAAAGTGCCAGAGGATTTTTTGTATATGACAATGCTTTTAAAGAAGTAATGATTTGACAAATAGAAAACTTGTGGTATAATAGAATATAAGCTTCTGTAGCTCAATTGGCAGAGCAGCATTTTCTAAACTTGTTGGTTACGGGTTCGATTCCTGTCAGAGGCACTTGATTTAAAAGTAAAAAGTAAAATGGAGAAAGAAATTATGAAGACTGTATTCTTGTAGATTCTATGTAGACCACCTTAATGTATGTTAATTATTTTAAACGAATTATTAATTAACACAAACAAATTAAGGAACATACAATGGAAAAAGAAATATACATCCAAATTCGTGACGCAGTTAAATCTGAAATTAAAAAAATGACTGCAAACCACACGCATAACAAGCGAACTCTGAGACACAACCAGAGTCCTAAAAATCCAGATAAAAAGACCTACCTTAAAGATGGTGAGCCAAGAGAATCATCAATTGATTGGGCTCAATCATACAACAGTGTCGTTGGACAAGAAATCACCAAAATACATCGATTCTATAATCGTTTGCGTAATCGACCGCTTCATGATGGCCAAGAGTGCAGTGATTATATGTTTGGTATTTATATGAAGAAATATGAAAATAAGCCAGAGAGTAAATAAAATGAATAATATAGAAAAATTAATTACTCCAATGATTAACTGTGAACAAACCAAGGGGCAGTCTGTTTACCAACATGGGTTGTCAGTCTATAGCTATTTAAAAGAACTGAAAAGGATATTGTCCTCAGAGTATGGTTCTGATAAATGGAGAATACCAACCTAGGTTCTTGAAAACTCTCAAGAAATACTGGATAACACATATGACGATGAAACTCTTTATCTCTACACTGTGTTCCACGACTGTGGAAAACCACTCTGTAAGACGATGGATGAATCTGGTAGGTCTCACTTTCCAAACCATGCCAAAGTTTCTAAGAAAGTATTCTTAACGCATTCCGACAATACTGTTGTAGCTAACTTAATCGGGTGGGATATGGTAATTCATAAATATTCTGCGAATGAGATAAAGGATATGCTTGAGAATCATTGGACAAAGAAAGATGCATACACATTGATTCTATCTTCATTGTCAGAAGTTCATAGCAATGCAAATATGTTTGGCGGAATTGAATCTAATAGTTTTAAATCAAAGTATAAAAAGATTCAAAGACGATGCAATCAAATTTTGAACTACTATGGAGAATCAAAATGAGTGAGCATGGATATATTTACGTTATCGTCCGTACAGACTTATCAGCCTCACAAAGGGCAGTGCAGTCTTGTCATGCAGTCATTGAGATGATGAGAGAAAATGAGATAGTTGGAGACCATCCTTCTGTAATAATTTGCGGCGTTAGTAGCGAAACAAAGTTATTGAACGCCGTGGATAGACTACGTGACGAGGGTGTTTATTATAAGGAATTTAGAGAACCAGACATAGGTCACGAACTGACCGCTATTGCAACACGTCCTCTATACGGAGATGAAAGAAGGTTATTTAGGAAATATCAATTAATTAGATAATAATGAGGGCTTCGGCCCTCTATAAAAGGATAATAAAATGAAAAAACAATTTATAAAAGTCACAGAGCCTCGTGAAGGTTTCACAGTTGATAAAATATATCCAGTTCTATGGAGCGATTATTGGCCAGCTCCACAGGGAGTTGACCTTGTGGTTTTTGATGACAATGGTGAGCAAAGGCCATTTTTTGATGATCACAGTCATCTAGACGAAGAGGATGAAACAATTTTAAAAGGCTATAATGTCATCAGAGAAAAAATGACGGAAAGAGAAATAATGTTTTACAATGCGGGTCAAGCCTGCGGTACGTATTTTTCAGTACTTGAGTGTCATGAGGCCTATAGAGAAGAAGGGCACGAAGATAAAAAGAAAGCTATTAAAGAACTCACAGATAGACTAATGAACGAATTACAAGCACCAAAATCAGAATATGGCGATATAAAATCGGAATGGCATGTATAATAGGTGAAAGTTTAATTAAGGAAATATTATGGGAAGAATTTTATTAATTCTATGTCTGTCTGTTCTTTTACTAGTGATGGGATATTTTTTATTGGTATTTTTACAAGGTGTTTTTTCTTCTAAAAAAATGTTCAAAGAAAACGATGTTGTTTTTTACAAAGGTAAATATTGGCTTCTTGTCAGTATGTACTTCCCTGGCGGACTTGATATAGATACTAGTTGCATGTTAATGGGCATGGAAGATTCCAGTAAAGTTATAGACATCACCTACAGTGAGTTGTGTTTACACGGAATGCTACAACAAGACTATTTAGAAGCAAAGATGAAATCGGAGGCATTTGCTGAAGTTTATTCTAACGACTCCGGGCTATCTGATAAATATGGCAAAAAGAAAAAGTGATGTTATGACCGAATTAGATTTTTATCAACAAACAAACGAGCAAATACAATTGCAATTGAATGAAATACAAAGATTGACAATTGTTAAGACAGTCTCTTATTGTCTCATGACTTCAGAGGAAAGGTCTCAAGTAGAATACTTAATCCCTAATAATCAAATTTCAAGTATAGTTGAACTATATAACAACATGGATAAAGAAGTATATAACGAACGGATGCATGATAAGAATTTCGAAAACAAAACATGGTTTGTCAGTGGCCATAGAGATGTTACTACAGAAGAATTTCAAGAACATTATATTCCACTCATAAACGCAGGACTATTAATGGGTGATAATTTTATCGTTGGCGATTACGAGGGTGTTGATATTATGTTTCAAAACTACTGGAGCTCAAAAGCATCTTTGTCTGATGGAAATATAACAATATATCATATGTCTATATCTCCTCGTAATTACATTCAAAAAACTTTCGACAATCAATTTAGATTGAATTTCCAAGGCGGATACCACGATGACGAATCTAGAGATGCAGCAATGACTCGCAAATCAGATATTGACCTTGCGTGGGTTCGTGAAGGGAAGGATAAATCTGGCACAGCTAGGAATATAGAAAGAAGAAAAGAACTGGAGGAACAGTCTTGAATTTTTTGTCGAAGTATCCCAGAGGGCAATTGCTATGTTATTCTTTAATAGCGATAATTACTTCTTGTTTAACAGTAGGAATGTATTCGCTTTTATTTTTCGCAGTCGGATTTGGACTGTGTTGGTATGTGGCTAGCAGTTAATAATAAATAGGAAATATTGAAAAATGATTAGAATGATAGCGGCTATGTCTAGGAATGAAGTTATAGGCAAAGACAATAAACTCGTCTGGGATATTCCAGAAGATATGAAAAGATTTAGAGATATGACCAGAGGACACACTGTTGTCATGGGGCGAAAAACATACGAGTCCATAGGTAAATTGCTACCTAAAAGAGAAAATATAATAATGACAGGCGATAAAGACTTCAAGGTTGAAGGCGCAACTATATTTCATGATTTTGAGTCTTGTTTAAGACATATAAGCTTTATAAAAGAAGATGTTTTTATTATCGGCGGTCAAAAAATATACGAACTATTTCTTCCAGTAGCTGATATGATTGACTTGACAACTATATGGGACGAATATGATGGCGATACTTTCTTCCCACCGCTAGATAGAAAGAATGTATGGAACACCATTGAGATAAGTACTGGAACTTCAGCGAATGGCCCAGACTACATATTTGAAACTCTTAAGTTTAATAGCGAGAGAGATTGGAATGTTATTCTAGACCAATTGTCTTGACAAACGTTAATGAGCATCTATATTATCTTTAAAAGGAATATGGAATGGCCGAAAACAATCAAATAAATAATTATCAAGATTATAACACGAGAATGTCCAAATCAATGTTGGACAAAATATTCTTTGTTGATAAAATTAATTCAAATGTCATAGTTGATTATGGATGCGCAGACGGTTCTCTATTAAGACTTATATCAAATTTCTTTGATGAGCAACCATTGCTTTTGGGATATGATATTGACGAAACAATGATTGAAATAGCTGATGAAAAAACAGATAAGGACAATTCGTTTTTCTCATCCAATTGGAGTGATATTGAGAAAAGAGTTTCACACGTTGATAGCGATTCTAAGGTCACGCTAGTATTGAGTTCTATAGTTCACGAAGTTTATCATTACAGTCAACCATCAGAAGTTGATAAGTTTTGGAAGAGAGTATTCAATAGCGATATGTTTGATTATATCGTGCTTAGAGACATGATACCTTCCAAATCAGTTGATAGGCCATCTTTCATAGAAGATACGGCTAAAATATATTCTAATTTTTATGAGACAAAAGAACTTAATGATTTTTAATCTATTTGGGGTTCAATAGAAAATAATAAAAATCTAATGCATTTTTTGTTAAAGTATAAATATTTACAACCTAATTGGAATAGAGAAGTGAGGGAAAATTACTTCCCATTGTATAGAGAAAAATTATTATCAATGATTCCAGACAATTATTCAATATTATATCACGAACATTTTACATTACCATATATAAAAGAATCCGTAAAAGAAGACTTAGGAATTGAGATTAAAGATAATACTCATTTGAAATTGATTTTGAAACTTAAAAATATGTGAGGCGTTATGACTTGTGTAGTAGGCATGTTAGGAGAAGATGGAAAGGTTTGGATGGGGGCAGATAGCTACGGCGGCGACTATTACACGTATGAAAAACGTAAGGATAAAAAAATTTTTATTAATGGAGATTACCTAATAGGATTTACTACTTCTTTTAGAATGGGTCAGCTTCTCATGTTTGGGGATTTGCCGTCAGTTGGCAAAAAGAAAGATTTATTTAAATTCATGGTCACTGAATTCATTCCAGCTATTAGAGTCTTATTAAAGGAAGGTGGCTACTCAAAGATTTCTGAGAATCAAGAATCAGGCGGAGAATTTTTAGTAGGCGTAAAAGGTCATATCTTTAGAATAGATAACGATTTTCAAGTACAGGAATCAATCGGAGATGTTGTTACTTGTGGAGCAGGAGAATCATTTGCTTTAAGCTCTATGAAAACAATGAACTCTTTGGACACGGATATGAACTGTAAAGAAAAAATAAAATTATCACTAAATATTTCCAGCCAGATTTCAGCACATGTAAGACCACCATTTCATATAATGAAAATATAAGGAGAAAAATATGGAACATCATACTAATTGCCCTGTTTGTGGAAACGACCAATTGCAAAATGGAAATTACTGTCCTCAATGCACCACGCAAATAAACGATGACGGTTCATGGGAGTACGACCCACAAGAAGTCGAGGAAAGATATGACAGATATAAGGAAGATAATCGAAGATGAATAATATTAAAGAAGAAATAGGGACAGTATTTTATCGACTCAACTCCCAAGGTAGAATGCATGAGTATACTATAATAGGAACCGACAACGGAGAGTGTAAGTATCAGTCAATCTCCTTAACTAGTTTTAAAGATGATATTTATAGATTCGAAAGAGGCACTGTTGAAGGTAAATTGTCATTTCCTATATCTGTAGTAAATGAAAAAACTGAAGAATATTATGACAGTCTTGAAGATGCGAAAGAAATTTCAATGAAACGCTTCAATAGACAAATAAATCCAAATGGCGAGTATAGAGTGGCTAGATATTTCGATGACCATTTTGAATGTTTTGTAACTGGTATTTTAACAAAGAAAGAAGCCAGAGATAAAATAGACACATTTAAAAATGGTCACTATGTCAGTTATAGTGTCATGTGCGTTGATAAAAGGTGACCCTCTCTGTTTTTAAAGGACTGCCAACTTGTTTTTAAGAATAATGCCTATACATCAATTAGCTAAAATGACGGGTATTTATTATGGGCGAAAAGAAAGATAAAAAGTATAAATTATATGAATATAAAGATGACGATGGTAACTTTTCATATGACATGTATAAAGACATACAAGTTAAAACTAATAAAAAAAAGCTGGAAAGAGTCTGGGTTAAAAAAGAAAGCATAGAAATCTTGTGCAAAGAATTTCCAAATGCTAAAAGAGTTTTGTGTCACGGAACAAGAAGAGGCAAGGAACAAGAATTTTTTAAAGATTTTTTAGATTGCTACGCCATTGGTACAGAAATATCTGACACAGCTGAGAGCTTTCCAGACACGATAGAGTGGGACTTCCACAACGTTAAAGAAGAATGGGTTAACTCATTTGACATCGTTTATTCAAACTCATTTGATCATAGCTACAAGCCCGAAGAATGCTTGAAGGCCTGGGTCGAGTGCATTAAAGATGATGGAGTTGTTGTTTTAGAATTTCAAAATAGAGGCCATGGAATACATTCCCTATCAGCTTCTGACCCTTTTGCTTGTCAAAGAGACGACATGCCAGAATTTATTAACGAGTGCGGAGAAGGTAAGTTTTATTTTGAAAGGCAATTTAAAAGCCATGGTAAACATACTTATTTTTTAATAATAAAAAAAACTATATAATATAAGTGGCGACAATGAGTGACCTGTACAATAAATATGTCGGATATTCTAATGTGGCAGTTAGATTAGAAAAAGAAATCTCAGAAGCACTTAATCCAATAATCGAAAACCATATGCAGATGGGTTATAGCTTTGAAGAAATAATGGATGTTATTAAACTGTCAGAAGATTATTTAAAGATATGCAACAAAAAAACAGTTAAAAAAACAAATGATGTCGTCGATGATAAAAAAAGATACCTAGATTTTAAAATCGCAGAAAAAGTATTAAATTGGAAGAAAAAAACCATTTCTAAAGGAAGCTCGTCTAGAAAAATATGGATGGATAAAGAAGGTAGAAAAATAGATGTCAATAAAACCCCTAAATTTTCATCTAGTATGAGAATAGCAATGAGACTATATGATAAATTCAAAGAAGATGTCGATGAGCATTGGAAAAAAAATTACCGCACTGTAACCCCAGAAAATATCTGCAAAGCAATATTAGAAATAAAAAAAATCCCATATTAACTTGAAATAATTCCTAATCGTGATATATTGATTAAAACAATTAGGAATTTATTATGAAACCAGCAGAACTATACGCCCTAGAACCGATTAGCACCACTCATGATCTATATCAAATGGAAAGACACTCTGAAGCTCTTCAGTCAAACGCTCTAGATTGGCCAAAGTGGGAGAATGGCGACCAAAGAATAACTCTCAAGTACTATGCTGATTATTCTTCTGATGGAGAAAGAGTTTGGGAAGTATTCTCCGTATGGCTAGACGAACAGCCAGTAATGATTTGTCAAGAAGCTGGCCGTGGTGGGAACGATGACTATAGTAGATTCATTACTAATAGAAAACTTTTCGATAAAATGGAAGAATATATCCGCTCATTTACAGAATATAATGATGATATCTTAAATGAAGTCTATGAAGAACAGGAAGAAATAAAAGAACTCGGTAATTTTTACAATTGTACGCTTTCAGAATTTTACGACGCTAATTTAAAACCTAAATACAAAGTTGGCGACATTGTTATAGGTAAAGCACCAAAAGATAATAGCTACAATTCTGAAATGATTGAAACTAGAGTTGAAATAGAACGACTATATAAATTTAATCCTACATTCACTTATTTTGGAAAACAATTAGATAGAAAATTTTGTCATAAGAAAAGAAAAATAATTGCTACTAGACGAGGTGGAGGTACTCAAGGATGCCGGTTAAACGATGACTTAATCGTTGGGATGGCAAAAAAATAAATTTTTGTTTGACAAAAAGGATTTTTCATAGTATAATGAAATTATAAGAAAACAATTTTATATTGCGCTCAGGACAAGTGGCTAAGTCGTCAGGTTCATATCCTGCAAGGATCCAGTTCGACTCTGGAGGGCGCTACCAATTTAGTTTTTGGCATCTCTTGGGGTAAAAGCCTGTTTAACCGATAGCGACTTAAAAAAGAGATGCTTTCATACAATAGATCAGCTTTAGATTGAAAAATCTTTAGTGGGGCTTCTTGAAATAGAGAGGTCAATGCGCTCCCTTCGGGTTGAAGCGCCTTTTAGCCTACTATTAACTTAGTAGGCTTTTCTTTTTAAAGGGTTAATCATTTTATTCTTTGAAATTAAAATATATAAGGATTAATATATATGAAATTTGCAAGTAAAATGTCCAGGAATGTATTGTTGAAAGAGAGGGGTGACGATGAGTACTGCATTAAGAGAATACACCCTTCTAGACTAGATAATATAATTGATATCGGAGCTAACATAGGGGTGGTCAGTACGTTAGCTAGGCTATGTCACCCCAAGTCTACTATTCATGCGTTCGAACCAAATGATGACATCTTTGACATCTTAAAAGAAAACACTAAAGAGTTAGGTATTAATGTTTATCAAGAAGCAATGGGAGATGGTTCTTATGTTAAATTCTTGAAAAGAAGAGGCAATCTAGCCCATTGTTTTAAGTCTTCCGGCATAAAAGACATTGATGATAGTGATATTGTCAACGGTCATATGAATGAAGATTTGCTGTCTATTAAGACAATGAGATTGCATGACATGCTTAAAAAATACGATATTGAAGTAACGAAAAAAACCTTAATTAAAATTGATTGTGAGGGAGGAGAATGGCATCTCAGGAATAAACTAGATGTTGAACTTCTTAAAAAAGCAGGGGTTGTTTGTTTTGAAGTCCATGAGATACAAGAACATGGAAGTGTGTTAGATTTTTTCAAATGGGCTTTAAGTCACCATAGATTATCTAGGACTTTTGGGATGAATTTTTTTGTAGCTAAAGGCGGAGGACATATGATACTTTGGGACAAAACACATTTTAAGGATTTATTCTTCTAAAAAGGATTGTTTTTGGACAGATTTAAAGTATAATATAAGTATATCGATGTAGCTCAATGGTCGAGAGCGACTGTTTCATACGCAGTAGGTTGATGGTTCGATTCCATCCATCGATACTAAGAGGAACGAATTGTCTACCAGGACACCATCTCGATAGTTATCTGAGAGGAGTCAATGCGACGCAAGACATAGAAGTAAGGCCTCGAACCAAAATAGGGTAACTCCTTGAGGTAAAAACAAAGCGTCGCACATCTTTGAAGAGACAGATTTATTTCTGTCTCTTTGCTTTTTCCCAATTGTTACTGTATAATGTAATAAATAATATTTAGGTGAAAAAGTGAGAGATAGGAACAGATTGTATATGTGGATTCTTTTTTATGGACAAATCTTTATGATGTTCTTTATGATTGGATTCTTTTATTTTAAATTTGAAAATACTATTTGCTTACTAATTTTTATCCTCTATAAAAACCTTTACGAGAATTGGGTAATAAAACCGATGGAAAAAGCAGGTAAATTATGAACGAGTATCCAGAAGAATTGAAAGACAAGGAAGTTAAAGCGGTACAGGGGAAAAGACTCCTAAATGGTCAACCTCTAGCAAAGCCTCAAGTAGGAATTGCTCTTTCTGGCGGAGGCATACGTTCAGCGACACAAAGCTTAGGAGCGTTTCAAGCTCTGCAAGAGAAAGGACTAGATAAAGAAGCTGATTATCTTTCCACAGTGTCAGGCGGAGGCTACTTCGGTTCGTTTTGGGGCAGATGCTTCATTGAGGGAGATACTAATCTTGATATGCAAGATAGAAAAATAAAGTATCTAAGAAATTCTGGCAATTATATAGCTCCAGCTGGCACCGGAGATATGCTTAGAGCAATTTCTCAATACTTAACAAATTGGTTTAGTATATATGCTATAAATTGTCTATTCTTTTTAATGATAGCGACTTTTTTAAGATTTATTCCATATGTAAGACAAATAGAAACTTTTGAAGGAGTGAGTGTAAGTGTTTATTCCATTATCCCATTAGTATGTTTAGCTCTTATAGTTGTTTTTAGCGTTGTTAAATTATTTATATCCAAATCACTGACGAAGTTAATAACGTATACATTTTATGTCTTATTAGGCAGTTTGTTTGTAGCTTTGGTAGATAGTATCGGATTTAATATGTATAGAGTTTTCTCAATGGAACAAATAGGTAGTTTCGGGGCATTGAGTAGTTTTATAGTTTATTTGTTTTCAGTTGGTAAAGATTGGAAGTCAAAACTCCCTGACTTTTTGAGCTCGATATTGAAATACACAACAGTGTTTGTTTCTGTATTAGTCATCTTAGGTTGCTTGTCTGCTTTTAGTCATTATTTCGCTTGGGGATTAGCAGGCTGTGAAGGTAACATATTCGAATACTCTAAAGAACCATTAATAATATTAGGAAGTATTGTAGGTGGTTTATTTCTGATTAATTTATTCATAGGCAGAATGCCTAATCTATTAAATAAACTATCTCTTCATGGTGTTTTCCATGACCGCTTAGTTAGAGGCTTCTTAGGCGCTGCTGTTCCTGAAAGATTAGCTAAGGGCGTTATGTATTCAACAGAATTTAAAGAAGACGATATTGAGGAATACAGATACAAACCTCATCAAAGTGGAGGCCCAGTACACATAATCAATATGACTTTAAACGAAACAATAGATGGCCGAAGTGATTTATATCAATTAAATCGTAAAGGTTCTAATTTGGCAGTAATTCCATCGATAGGAAAGTCTTTGGGAGTCAGACATCATTGCTTAACAAACGCAACTAAACACAATACAGTTCATTCCCCAATAGATATACCTAATAAGGACTATCAAGTATGGGCAGATAAACCAACTACATCCGAAGATATGACTGTAGGTGGGTATATGGCGATTTCAGCGGCTGCTATGTCTACTGGCATGGGAAAGGAAACATCTTTGCTCTCTAGTATGGTAAATGGACTGTTAGGAGTTAGATTAGGATACTGGTGGGACTCAGGGATACATAGAAATAAAAGTATATTTAATGCTTTTTCATATTTCTTTGTTAATCAAAGATTGTTTTTAATTGAATTATTCGCTCGTTATCGTGGCACGGCAAAGAGACATTGGCATTTGTCAGATGGAGCCCACTTTGAGAATTTAGGTTTATATGAATTAATTAGAAGAAAATTAAGTTTCATGATATCCTTTGACCACAGTCAAGATGATGATTATAATTTTATAAGTCTGGCTGATTTAACAAGAACAGTAAGAGCTGATTTCGGAGCAGAATTGAGATGTTTAAGCAAACATGAATTAGACGGCTATGTAAATGCTAAAATAAGACATTTGTTCGGAACTAAGAAAGATATCAAAAATAAAAATGCTTATGCATCCTTAATTGAAGTTACTTATAGAGATGGTTCAATTGGTCATATACTGTATATCGTTCCAAATATAATCGGAGACGAACCAACTGACGTATATAGTTACAAACTTGAAAATAAAGACTTTCCACAACAGACTACACTAGACCAATTTTTCGACGAAGAACAATGGGAAAGCTATAGACGATTAATGAACTACATTGTTCAAGAATTGTTTAAGCATGATGGCATAGATACTCCTACCGGATGGCTGACAGAAGGTAAGGTGGAAGCAAAGTAAAAAAGGAGAACATTATGGATTATTCTGATAGATTGGAAATGTCAATAAGAAAAACACTAGACGCTCACGAACGTTTCTCTCTGAATGATTTAGCATGTCTTAAAGAAGCTGTCGTTATAGCTTCAGAAAGAGATTCTAAGTTCAAAGATTTAAGTTATAAGATAGACCATCTCATAAGGAAATATGGTGGGTAAAATTATAATATATATTGACATGGACGATGTGCTGTGTGATTTCATGGGTGAGTTTAAAAGGAAGTTTAAGGATGGAACTTTGAACTTCCCTCAAGGTAAGATAGGTTTTTTTGAAAACCTACCACCAATTAAAGACGCAATTGAAAGTGTTAATAAATTAAGAACTAATGAAGCTTATGATGTTTGGGTATTAACTGCCCCATCAACTATGAATCCTCATTCTTACACAGAGAAGAGAATATGGATTGAAAAATATTTTGATTATGATTTTACTAATAAACTTATTTTATCTCCTAACAAAGGTTTGTTAAAAGGGGATATTTTAATAGATGACCATAGCAGTGGAAAAGGCCAAGAAAATTTCGAAGGTGAGTTAATGCAATTTGGTTCGGAAGAATACCCGGATTGGGAAACAATAATGGAGAGATTGAAATGAGTTTTGTTGATTTAAAAAATGATGTTAAGTTTGATTGCGAGTCTCATGACTTCACATTGGAATACAATGATAAAGTTTTTACTTCTAAAAGTTACGCCGGAGTAATTAAACAAAAAGAAGACCATTGCGAAATGCTCAATCAGAGAGAATTGCTTAAGGCAGATTTAGTCGAAGTAAAATGTCTGCAAGACATGAAAGATTATTTGTATCATCAAGAGAAGAAACATTTATATAAAGTCAATGGACATGGGTTACTTGATAGAGTTAAACACGACTCACTTGCATATATGAAGAGAGATTATTTTTTAACATCTAATAAAGCCTCTATCTCAGGTCAGCTTTTACTTATTGAATCTCTAAATGACAAAATAGAATCTTTGAATAAAGGTTTAAATGCTATGCAATTAAAGCTTAAAGAAAGCTGCGTCCAAGTATCAAATTACAAGAAGGGCATCAACCCTTGAATTGGGTAGTCTATGTCGTTTTGTGTGATGACATGACGTTGTACACTGGAGTTACAAAAGATATAATTAGAAGAATTAGACAGCATAATGGAGAAATAACAGGTGGGGCAAAATACACAAGAGTCAGACGCCCATGTCAGTTGTTATTCTTTTCTAATCAAATGAGTCATAGTCAAGCTTGTGTGTTAGAAAGTAAAATAAAAAAAATGAAGAGAATAGAAAAGTTAAGGTATATATGTCAAGAGAACTAGAGGCTGAGAAAAGAATCAAATCATTAATTGGATATGTGGTTGACAATCAAAGTTATCCGCCTTGTGATACCCGTGAATACAACCAGCTATATGAAATTAAAATGTCTAGGCGAGGTAGAGGTAAAGTTAAGTTTTACGAGGTTTACGATAGGCTAACAGCCTGTCATCCCGACCCTTTGGTTCGCTCAATGTTAGAATATGAATCGGATAAAATATACCGTCGTGTTTCTAAAAGAATACGACATACAATTGATTACATAATTAAAAATGATACATTTCCACCTAGCGACTCAAGGGAAATGGCCGCTATTTATCGCATGAGAAATGAAAAATCATATAGTAAGTACAATCATTTAATAGACGGCCATCCACATCCATTGGTTAGGAATCTGTTTAATCCTTCTACTGCATATTCATTTAAGGCGATATTGAGACTTTCTAATTGGATAATTAAAAATAATGATTTGCCCAAAACACTAACAGAAGATGAAGAAGAAAATAAACTTGGTTTTTTATTGAGAGATTTAAGAAAGACAAATGCTTCAAATATTTTTTCAAACCTAGACGAGATTAAAAAAATAGTCAAAAACCATGACAATATTCTAGTTAGGGCGATTTTTGATAAAAGTATAATAAGTTTAAAAAGAAAAAAAGAAAAAGAGATTAAAAACTGCGATGAAGTAGTTAAATATATATTAGCCAACAACGAATTGCCTGATGATAGCTTAAGGAATAAAATTTACCGTATTAAAAAAAGTCCATTTAATGATTATTTCACTAGTAAGTACAAAGACCATAGTCATTTTTTAGTTAGGAATTTATTCGAATGCGATTTTAAAGAATTAAAGAAATTGTGGGAGAAAAACAAATGAAACATACTTGCCACGCCATCGGATGTGATAAGGCTTGCCATCCGACCAAATTAATGTGCCTATCATGTTGGAAATTAGTTTCTAAAGAAACGCAAGGAGAAGTTTACAATACTTATAGAACTGGCCAATGCGATGACAAAGAAATAACTAAAAAATGGTTAATATCAGCTAAGAAAGCTATTATGGAAGTTAAATCTAAGAGGAAAGAAAATGAAAATTGAAATTGAAGTAGATGTCGTTGATTCAGAATTTGATAATAGATACATCTCCAGTGAAACTACAGGATGGTCTGTTCGTATAAATTATGGCAGAGGCGACTTGTTCGTCGGTTGTAAAGTTTACAATTCTATCGATGGAGCTTATAGAGCTAGAGAAAGAATTGAAAAGAAGTTGAATAAATAATGATTTTAGAAAAAAATAAAGACAAAGCTTATTCTGTTCCTAAATTGAAAAAAACTTGGCATGCACAAGAGTTTATGAAAGAACGCATTGAGTACAGATGCTGGATAATTATTAATGAACAAAATGAAATAAAAGAAAAATATGTCATAGCTTCTTATTCACCAAAGATTAATAGATGGTTTTATACAAAATTAGATTGTCCTTATCTAAGCAGTGTTACAGGGCCTTATGTATCTGGTTTGATAAATGGTTATTATTACGGCAGACAAGGAATGCATTATAGATGCAAAAAAGAAGCAGTGCAAGTTTGTCGCTCTCTTAAAAATGAATTTAAAGAAAAAAAGAAAAAAGAAGATATTAAATTATTTAAAAAATTGAAAAAGAAGCTAGGAAAATAACATGCCTTATATAAAACAAGAAGATAGATATGAATTGAAAGATAGATTAGATAAATATAAAAATATGGAAGGGGAACACATCGTATTTGTAAATAAACTAATAGTTCTATTAGTCGATGAAGAAAAACTATCTAGGAATAAAAAATATGTTTTTAAACCAGGTAATATGAACTACATGATATATTCATTGATGGTAGACCTGATGAATAAGCAAGGTAAAAGTTATACGAATTGCTTTCATTTGTATAACGACCTAACAAAGTTTGAAGAAAATTACCTTAACAGTTACAATGAACTATTTAATCAATTTTTTCGAACCACGCTAGGATTAGTTAGAATGGAATTCTACAGAATGCACCTTGCTCCTTATGAAGATGAGAAGATAATCGAAAATGGCGATGTTACCTAATTACCCCACCGGTGTTGATAATTTCATTTGAAGTTGAACCGGAAGGTTGAGTGCCATTTTTTCCTATAGTAGAATTAGTAAAAGCTGTTAGACCATATAAAGGCTGAGTGCCAGTATCGTCATTTCCATTAGATATTACTCTAGAATTAACTGTTGTGTATATTGCATAATAACCAGCGCTAAAATAACTAGATATAAGATATATAGCTGAAGACTCTATGACTTCAATACCTCTAGACTCAGAAGAAGCGCTACTACCTGCTGTGATATAATGATATCTACATAAATTATAGAATGGACATCTTGTATAAATTATTCCAGTATATCCTTGGTCTACTGTGACTCTTAAATGTGCCACGACGCTAACAGCGGTTCCCAATCCTCTAATAAGAATCCCATCACTATTATTGTTGAAATCTAAGTGTACATTGTGATTGGTATGGAGTGCATTAGTTTGAGTAGTATCACCATAAATATTAATTTGTCCTCCCCCATAGAATCCTTGAAATATAATAATGTTATCTAAAGTATAAGTCCCATTTCCAAACTGAAAAGTGATAGTAGCCCCTTGTGGAATATATTTACCTACTGAATCAATTTCTGC
>Ga0307377_10003277_pt1 | contig 18429 bp, 16 predicted proteins | sample TR3MG_FD_202535 | JGI IMG/M metagenome (GOLD analysis project Ga0307377, IMG submission 202535) | Soil microbial communities from Risofladan, Vaasa, Finland - TR-3 | ecosystem: Environmental > Terrestrial > Soil > Coastal area > Acid sulfate soil | place: Finland: Risofladan, Vaasa | collected... | reverse complement strand
CCTGCACCAAAACTCTTAGTGTATCCTGTGATGTATATATTGTCGAATGAATCTAATACGATGCTATTTCCCCTATCACTATAGATTCCACCAAACGTTCGATTCCATTCCACGCCAGAAGAATTGAACTTTATTAAACAAAAATCATAATCACCTGCCCCAAAACTATTCGTGCCTCCAACTACATAAGAGTTGTTTGATGAGTCTGTTGCGATATCATATGCATCCTCTGAACCACTTCCCCCCCAGGTGTAAAATGTAAGTTCAGTTAATGCACTTGAATTATGAAGCTGAATAGAATTCTCGTTGAGTTTCGTATTAATCTCGTTAAGGAATGTCGGACCCATTAAGAAAATCAGGACTATCCAAACGGTAAAAACAAGTCTGAAATACTCCTTGTTTGTTTTCATTTTTTCCACTTTTCAAAAAGGACCTTCATATTATAAATATAATAATATATTCGCCAAAATAGAGAAGATCTTTTTACTATTTATACTTAAACAATGACAAATCAACAATAAAAAGATATTGCTTGAACAAACTAGTTTAAATAATTATTATAAATTGGGCATAGTATTTTTACCTCTCCAGAATCTGTTAACTTTTACTGGAGATAATTATAAATTTCAATTCTAAAAAAAAAATAAAAAAATAAAAAAATAAACTATATTAAAGATTTAAAGTTTTTTAACTATTAATTCGGCCATACGATTTGAGAAACCCCACTCATTATCATACCAGCTTAAAATAAACACCTCATCTTCAACGACCTTTGTCCAAAGTCCGTTGAATATTGAACTATGAGGATTACCAATGATATCACTACTTACAATAGGGTCGTCTGTATACTCTAAAATACCCTTTAAACTGGTATTGGAAGCTTCTTTCATCTTAGAATTTATATCAGCAGCAGTGCATCTGTTTTCTACTACTACTTTTAAATCAACTACGCTTCCATTAATTGTAGGGACTCTTACGGCTATACCATCTAATTTTCCTTTTAGTTCAGGAAAAACTAATCCTATTGCCTTAGCAGCACCAGTAGAGGTAGGAATCATATTTTGAGCAGCAGCTCTTCCACGAATCATCTTATCGGAACTTCCTGATCTTGCGATATCTCCTGTACTTTGATCATTGGTATAAGAGTGGATGGTTGTCATCAATCCGTACTTAATCTTAAAATTATCATTTAAAACTTTAACAACAGGAGCTAAACAGTTAGTTGTGCAGGAGGCGTTTGAGATAATTTTATGATCACTTGTCAATTTATCATCATTACATCCTAATACAATTGTAAAATCTGGATCTGTAGCTGGAGCGCTAATTAATACTCTTTTTGCACCTGCAGTTAAATGTTTACTAGCGCCTTCCCTGTTAACAAATCGCCCGGTACATTCTGCAGCAACATCAATATTATTATTAGCATGAGGTAAATTAGCAGGATCTCTCTCAGCAGTAATAGGAATTACTTTACCGTCAATTATCAATGAATTATCAGTAGCTTCTATTTTTCCTTTGAATTTTCCGAAGACAGAATCGTATTTTAATGCATAAGCCAAATATTTTGGTTCGAAAAGATCGTTGATAGAAACAATATCAATATCATCCCAGAAATTATCGTATACTGCTCTAAAGAACAATCTACCGATTCTACCAAATCCGTTAATTGCAACTCGTTTTGTCATTTATTTTCACTTTAGTTATTAATTTGAGTTCTCTTTAATTAAAAAGATAAGTAATTATGTGGTTGTTAGTTTTTTAATTTTATAGTTTTATATTTCTTAACATCAAACAATATAATATAATAGATTAAGAGTTATTATTATGGAAAATAAAGAAAAAATTGTGCTCCAAAAAATCGATAACATGAGAGACGAAATTATAAAATTTCACCAGCAGATAATTCAAATTCCATCTGAGAATCCTCCATCTAAATACAAAGAGGTTGCAAAATTTACAGAGAATAAAATGAAAGAACTTGGGCTAAAGACTCAAGTTAAACGGAATAATGTTATAGGAGAATTAAGCATTAGTGATGGAAAAACCTTAATCTTCAACGGTCATTACGACACTGTCGAAGCTTTTAAAAAGTGGACAAAGGATCCGTTCGGGGGCGAAATTATTGATGGGAAGATATATGGTCGGGGAGCTTCCGACGATAAATCGAGCGTAACAGCAGAAATATTCGCAACTAAAGCTTTAATAGAAGCTAATATAAATCTTAATGGCAAGCTAATTCTAACTGCTGTAGGTGACGAAGAAACTGGGGGTTTAAGAGGCGCCGGATATATACTAAGTGAAGGACTCGTTAAAGGAGATGCCTGTTTATTAGGAGATTCTCCCCCTGATTATCCTTTTGGATATACAGGTGGAACTATTTATATTACATTTACAATTAAAGGAAAGCAAGCACATGGTTTAGGGTTTCCAGATAATCCAGCTCCGTATCGCAACGAACAATCGGGTGTTAACGCTATTGAGCGCATGGTGAAGATAATGAATTTCTTATTAGAACTAAAGAAGGAATTTCTAAAGAAAGAAACGAGATATAAATTACCCGAGGGTTGGTGCAATTCAGTTAGTAGTGTTAATTTAGCAGAAATTCATGGAGGAAATAAAATAACAACTGTTCCAGATAGATGCTATTTACATTGTAGCGTTAATACAATTCCAGAACAAGATTTTGAGAGTGTAAAAAAACGAATATTAGATTTTGTTGAAAAATTTAAAAGACAGGATCCTGATTTAGACATCTCAGTTCAAATTCCAATTCCGATAAAGCCGTTTACAATTGACGACACAACTGACTTTGCTAAAGCAGTAAAAAAAGCTACAATGGGAGTCTTTAAGGAGGAAAGAGAATTTAGACTATTTATGCCTTCTACTGACGCACACTGGTTTCAAGAAAGCAACATTGAAACGATTTTAATTGGCTCGTCTCGTGTAGACAATAAAATTCATTCTTCGGACGAATTCGTTTATATTGAAGATTTAATTAATACTACGAAATTGTTTGCCCTTACAGCATTAAATTATTTAAAATAAAGCATTTTTGTTTTTTTATAATTTTTGCATTATACAAAAAACGGATTGAAAACTTTTAGGATTGGCTTTGACTATGTCTATCTCAGTTTGATGTAAGTTTAACACCTTAAGAGCGTCTGGATTGTTACTATATTTTTTATATAATTCTTTGATCCTAATCTCAAGTGGACTATAATATTCTTCCCACCAAGCTTCCTCTGGCAAAGAAAAGTGTTCAATAATTTTATAACCATACCTAGCAACTTTATGGCGTTTTTTGAAAAAGTGCTTAATTTCGTCGTGAACAACCAAGAAACCGTTGGGTTTAAGTAGCCTATTCCATCCTCTTAGGCTTCTTCCAACGCCCAAAGTTGTTATTGAACCCTCAGCCCATATGATATCGAAACTATTGTCTGGAAATTTAATATCTAGGAGAGAGCATTTAATAGCCTTTACTCTATCGGTTAAACCTTCTTTTTCAATTTTTCTACTTAATCTATCTAAAATGTCTTGATCAATATCAATCCCTATTATTTCACCATCACTCAATTTTGCTAATTCCATTGTGGGAACTCCCGAACCACAACCAATGTCTAATATCCGTGGTTTCTCCAACTTTGGAAGTTTCTGAAAGGCTTCGATGGTGTACTTACTGAATACTTTTCTAAAGTGATCTAAATCAAGCTCATTTAACATTTCTTCAGACAAGAGTTATCAACCTATTGCAATTATAAGTAAACTACTCATTTAAATGACAAGGATAAAAATTAGAATACAATTAAAATATAAGATTGCACTTAATCAAGTTGTTTTACTGCTTAGTTTTTCTTTTAAATTAGTTAGCGCACCTGACCACGCTTTTTCAAAATAATCACGAGCTTTTTGCCACTCGGGATCATCTCTCCAACCAGAGTGGAAGAGAAAAAGGGTTGTTTTTTTCGGATCATCAGAACTAGAGGAAAAAACGACTACCACATGCGTTAATGGATCACAGAAATTCATAAAAGATTGAAAAATTTCTGGACCTTTCCATTCGAATGATACAAATTTATCTTTTTCAATGCTGGTAATCTTACAACCTATTGTACTATTAATTTCCCGATTCTGAGGGTCCCAAAACAGTTCATATTTTCCTCCAACTTTAGGTTCAACCTCTGCTTTCTCAGGCAGCCACGATTCTAAGTTCTCGTTAACTGTGAACAATTCAAATGCTTGACTAATATCGCAGTTCAATTCTATTTCAATTTGAATAATGCTTTGCATAATTAACACTCAAAAAATTAATTAAAAAATGTGTTATAGATATTATAAAATAAGATAAAAATAATTATAAATTAATTAAATCTCCTCACCAGATTCTTTACCTAACAAGCGCATAACGGAATCAGCAAGTTTATTTTGACTACGACTCATAATCCCTTTAATTTTCCCTTCTTTTCCAAGAACGCGGAGCATGATACCGTTCCAAACTGAGGATGGATTGCCTTTTACTTTCTTGAATTTATCTCTGTGAACATTTACGCTAATATTATCGTAATTTTTGGAAGCATCTGTACATTTAAAACACAAAATACATTTATCTATGTCCACAGCTATGTCATTACCATCACGCGACATAGCTTCCACCGCACACTCTTTAGCAAAAGCGTCAATTATTTTAGTATCTTTTTCAGTGCAATCGAATTTAATTGAGCCATCTACTACCTTTCGTACTTTTTGACCGTTTTCTAATGTTCGGACTTCTTCATCAAATTCCGCAAGACTACCATTTTCTACTAATAAGATTTTATTTTCTCCATTGATTAGCAACTCTAGTGTATAACCCGGACATATCCAGCTGCAACTGCCACACCATATACATTTTTCCGTATCTACGACAATCTTTTTATCTGATTCAACTCTCATCTCTTCTGGAGTTCCTATAGCAGTTTTTTTTAATGGTTCATCGTAAATAGAAATGGTTACCGGACAAACTCTATGGCAAAAACCACACTCAATACATTTGCTTTCATCATATTTTAATATGCTCTCGTGCGAAAGCATCTTATAAACATAATGAGTAATATTTTCGTCAATTTCGATCGCTTTCTTAGCTGGTAACGACATAATCCTTCACTTTTATTTTTCCTTCTTTAATTAAAAATATCTTTTTGTATTTTTAAGAATTTATATCAAAACTTTTTGACCAAATTAGAATTAAGTTTTTTCTAATTCCATTTGGCTAATCGCTTTACCAGACCTAAATGGGATGTCATCTATACTTTCACCGGCGCTATAATCAAATTTTTCCTTAAAGGAGTCGTTTAACGATTGGAAGTATAGCGAGAGTGGAAGATGTTGTGGGCAGTTATTATCGCAATTTCCACATTCGATACAGCGATCTGCGACGTGTGCGATTCTCGTTAGTTGATAGGATTCTTTATTAATGATTTTTTCTTTCCGTTTCTTCATTAGAATACAATCAACACAATAACAAACGGGACATCCTCGGATACATATGTTACACATAGTGCATGCTTGGAACCTTTCCAATTTTTCTTCCTGAGAAAGTTTGTCCCATTCTTCTAAATCCCTTGCTCTTTTTGCTAAAGCAGTATCTTTAATTTTTTTAAGAACTTCGCTATGTTTTGTTTTCATATCCTCAGGTAGTGGTTTTTTGTTGATTTTTGATTTTTCTACGAGATTTGCACCTTTATCGGAATAAACCTTAAGAACTATTTCGTCTGAATCAATAGGTAATACAAGATCGCTAACGCTTATATCAGCAACAACGGGAACCTTCCTAATACAGCGCGAACAATTCTCTGCTATTTCCAATCCAACTTCTTTAGTGCTACCATCTTCAAATTTAAGAATTAATCCTTTATCTCCGACCTTTTCCTTAACCACCTTAGTTAAATCGAGTCCTTCTACTTTCTTCAAATCACGCGCGGCATTTATTACCATCCCTCTATCCTCAAAGCCTACAATAAAAAGATTATCCATGTTAATCTGTCTAATCTTTACTAACTCAATAATTCCCCTTGTATCACAGGGACGAGCAATCACTCCTACTTTTTCGTTCTTAGCCCCATCAACTGACTTATGTAGAAATTTTGCAGCAGTATCCGTTCGTGCATACCCATATGCAATTAAGTTCGTTAAGGGAAAAGTGGCAAGATCTTCTGGTTTTTCGACGAGTACTGGAGATACAGTAAACCTATCTACAGCCCCAGACTTCTTATCTACTTTTAATTCTGCTCCAATAATCTTATCCACGATTTTTTCTTGCAAGAGCGTAGCTAATAGCTTAGGAAAATCTTCAATCTTAATTAAATATTCATCTAACGCATCCATGGTATTCCAACTCAAACTAATATAAACTTTTTTTCAATTTTTGTTTTAAATTATTCTTTTATTCCTTAAACATTACTATAACTTTTTGAAATTTTATTTATGTGTTGTATGGTGCTCCCATCTCTTCAACAGAGTTCTCATTTTTTTAACTCAGTTTCATCAGTTAACACATTAATTTTTAAGCTTTCACTTTTTTTGTTGGTGCGTCGTCTTTGGTTTTTAATGGATTAGGTCCTAATTCTCGTATAACTTTATCGAATTTTATCGCTTCTTGTTGAAACTTTTGTCCCTCGGCTGCTGTACAATACCCAAACATTATACGTTCTTCACTGAGCCCCATAGTTTTCAGAACTTCTTTTAGATACTCAACTTGTCGGTAAGCAACATAGTTTCCCGTCTCGTAATCACATTCTTTAGGGTATCATCCAATAATCATTACTCCATCAGCTCCTCTACCAAAAGATCGCATGACCATATCTGCACCAATTCTACCGGAGCAAGGAACTAAAACCACTCTGATTGATATTGGATACTGGGCACGAATAGTTCCGGCCATATCGGCGGAACCATAACCTCATTTCCAGCACAGAAATGCTATAATTTTAATATCTTGTTCTTCTGCCATTTCTATTACCTCTCTATTCCTCCATTGGAAGTAATTCGTCAAGTAATGCCATATACTGATCGTCTCTAAAGTAAGTCAATTCAATTGCCATTGATGGACAAATTGCTGCACAAGATCCGCAACCACGACATTTTATGATATCAACTTCTAAGTGCCCTGTTTCATTTACAGAGATTGCATTATATGGACAGATCTCAATACACATATAACATTTTGCACATCTCTCATCAATAGGAGTAGCACGAATTAATTCCATCGTATGCTTGCCTCTGCCCATAGGAATACTGGCAGCAGAAGCAGCACCTCTTGCTTGACTTACGGCTTTATCGATTTCTTTCTGTCCTTGAGCCGAGCCCGCGATGTAAATACCCATGGTTTTTGTGCTTATTGGATCTAATCGAGCATGATATTCCTTTAAAAATCCATCAGAACTTTTCTCCATATTTATGACGCGAGCTATTTCTACGGTACCTTTAGAAGGAAGCGATGCTGACGATAAAATTACCATGTGTACTTCCATTGTAACTACTGTATCTGTTCCAACTGGTTCAAATTGCACCGTCAAATTCTTCGTTAGTGGATCTTCTTGGATATCTCCAACTAATCCTTTTAGAAACACTGTTCCCGCTTCTCTTGAACGTCTATAGTATTCTTCGTAATCTTTTCCAGCGCATCTCATGTCTATGTATGTGCAAACGATTTCTGAATCAGGATACTCCGATTTGATTAATTTAGAGTTTTTAAGCGATAGATTGCAGCATATTACCGAGCACCAAGCGTTTTTCTTTACATCTCTACTCCCTACACAATTAATAAACAAGATTTTTGTAGGGCGTTTTCCATCAGAAGGTCGTTTTAAGTGTCCGTATGTAGGTCCATTGGGGGCTAATATTCTTTCCAGTTGAATTTGGTTGATTACATTATCGTATGTTCCATACCCATAATCTGGTCCTTCGTAGAGGTCCCAACCCGTTGCTACTATTATAGTTCCAATTTCAAGATCTACATATTCATCTTGAATGCTAAAATCGATTGCATCTTCTTCGCACGAATCAACGCAAGCAAAGCACTCTACACAAGTTTCTCGATTTATATCATAAATCGCGGGAACTGCCTGAGCAAAAGCGATGTCAATACATTTTCTTGCAGATAGTCCTTCGTCAAAGTAGTTAGGGATGAAAATTGGGCATACTTCTGTACACGCTCCGCATCCAGTACATTTAGTTTCACTTACGAATCGGGAGTTCTTTTTAACTTTGGCTCGGAAATTTCCTATATATCCATCGACCTCAACGATTTCTGCGTAAGACAGGATCTCAATATTTGGATGACGATTCGCCTCCAACATTTTAGGACCGAGAATTCATATCGAACAGTCGTCAGTTGGGAAAGTTCTATCTAACTGGCTCATCCTTCCACCGATAGTTGTATTCTTTTCAACTAAGTACACTTTAAATCCTTTGTCTCCTAAATCTATAGCAGTTGACAACCCCGCAATGCCTCCACCTACTACTAAAGCGACTGGTTTTACAGGAACTGTTTTTGTAGGAACATCTTCTAAAAGTCTTGATCGTGCTATTCCAGCTCTAATAAGTTCAATAGCTTTTTTAACGGCTTTCTCTCTTAATTCTGGAGCTTGGTGGACGAAGCTACAATGTTCTCTAATGTTGACAAATTCTAAATATCTTGGAGGAATATTAGCTTCACTTAAAATTGCGTGAAAGACGGGCTGATGAGTCTTTGGAGTGCATGCAGCAACAACGATTCTTTCGAGTTTAAATTCCTTGATTTGCTCCTTGATATACTCTGATCCACCCTCTGTTCACATAGAGAGATACTCGTAAGCCTTAACACCTTCTAATTTATTGAGTTCTTCAACAATTTTAGGTACGTCTAGTATTCCAGCGATATTAATACCTCATCGACAGACAAATACACCAACAACTGATTTCTTAGTGTTATCATTATCCTTGGTCTGATTTTCAGACAATTTTTACACCTTAATTTATATATCCTCCTAATTATTCAAGAGTCTATACTTTTCTAATAGCTTCTTTATAATTAGTAATACAATATAATTATGTTATGTAAAATAGTTCTTATTATTAAAATTCAATTGTTATTAGTTTTAAAACGATTATTATTGATTTTAAGACTTTCTTCATTGCTGTTAAAGTTGAAAATAACCTAACCAGATTTAAGTGGAATAAAGATTATTACTAATGATTGTAACATTTACTCTTAAAGTTAAAAAAAATTTATAACAGATGAATATTCATGTCAGAATCTCAGAAATCCAAAAAAAAATCAAAATATATAATTGATTCTGTTCAAAGAAAAGCTTTAACTGGAAGAATATATACTATCCTCTTGGTAGGGTCAATAATCTGGTTATCGGGAGAATATTTGTTTAGCTTTCTTTTCTCAGATTTGGATTTTACAGGACAAAATTTATTCTACTATTTGATGATTGTAATAGAAGAAGCGATTTTATTTATCTCGTTTTTCTTTGCCTCTAAAAGTAATAAAAAACTATTGAGCATCTTCTTCTTTATAATATTCAGTTTTCTTGCAGGAATTTTAAGTTTACCTATAGTAATCTTTACAGAATTTTTACCCCAAGTTCATATGTTTGTCAGTCTGTCAGTTGGTGCAAACTTTATAGTTTACTTTACAAGTCTCTTTTTAAGGGATAAGTACTTTTCTAAAGGATATATTTGGGCGCATACCATATTATATTTCTTTGGATGTGCCATAGTCGAAATCATATTTATTGTTATTTTCAACATTCAAAACTTATTACTGACAATACCTATCTCACTTGCATATATATCGATTGTTTCCTTAGTTTTAATGTTTTGGGGAGCCCGAACCATTAAAAAAATTGAAAATGAGAATTGGATTTATGCATTATTTAAAATTCTTGGAATGTTAATAATAGCTCTTGTCTTAGCTGTCGTTATAGTAATTATTGTACTTATAATTATTATACTAGCAATTATATGTGAAGGAAATTTTGATTTGGGGGGGCTAGGTTCAAGAGGAAGTGGAGGGATTGGAAGAAAAAAGAAAAAGCAAAAACAAATTTAACTCTTTTTTTCAGTTCTTTTATAAGCAGAAATATTACTTTAATCACATGAGTGATAAGTATATTTAAAATTCGTCTATTAAATTCAATTAAAAAAAAAAGAGAGAAAAGCTAATTATAAAAATATTAAATAAAACTTCTCTCACTCATTTAAAAGAGACATTATATCTCCTAATTCTTTCATTCTCTTCATTCCTTTTATTTTCAATTTTCCCGTAAGCATTTTAGTTAATGCTGCAAATTTTGATAAACTTCCACTGCTAAAATCAAAAAATAATTCGGTTGAGCAAGCCATTGAAGCATCGACTTGAAGGTTTTCAAGTACTTCTTTTTCATTCTTGATGTGAGTAATATCGAGTTTGCTGTTCTCAGCTTTAATTAGTGCAGCATACGATTGATCAGTTAAATTATATAAGATTGACAGTGTTTTATCTTTATAGAGCTCTTTAAACTTATCTAACTCGTTCACGGGTTCCATTTGTTTCCATAATAATCCAGCAAGTCCCCTTCTTAGTTCTACTTTTGGAAATGACATATTATCACCTTAATTTTATATTTGTTTTGATCTCTCTATTTATATTGTAAGATTATGTTCTTTTTGCCATTCATTAAAGGATTTCTTTTTAGGCAGCTTAAAGTCAATTTCATCTAGGTTTTCCGCGATAGGTAATTGTCCATAAGTATGAACGGCTGCTACAGCGGCATGAATGTGGTCTGAAGGAGTATCTGCGGGAATATTTGCGAAAAATATACTAAGATCATGATCTCGTCCAAATGTGTCAATAAACCTTTTGATATTGTCAACAATTTTCTCTATTGGACCATCTCGTAATAATCGGGCATTAACACCAGCGGTCACTATAACATTTTTTCCTTCATCTCGAAATTTAGCAGTATATTCTCTTACATCTTCTAAAGGATAATCTTGCCATCTACCCATTGCTAAGAACAAAGAAGGAGCACCTTGACTTTCTATTTCAACATCAAAGCTACCGTGAAGCACTTCCTTATTATATCTTTCCATACGTTCCTCACAGTAATCGCCGCTAACATTCATTGCTAATACACCCTTTTTTTTAGCTTTATCCGTTAAACGTTTGTTGTAAGGAACGACCCAATCAAACATTTCTTTTACAGATAAATTGGGAATACATGCCCAAGCATCCGCACCAATCGCCATTATATTGCCTGAAGATTTATTTTGAACTTTAACCCATGGCAGTAAAACATCATCAACTATAAATGTGTATAATTCATGAGCAAATTTAGGATTTTTCCGATGATCTCTTATAAGTTTAGGGAAACCTCGCATTCCAACAGCCATGCTGAACGGTGAGCAGAAAATGCTTGTACCAAACCCATATTCTAAATTTATATCAAGACTCTCCAGTACAAACGGAAATCTTCCATCATTATACCAATCGACTTCCTTTTTTCTTAATTTGTCCAAATCTTCGGGTTTTTTAATTAAAGGATCTCTAAAGTCAATCGTAGGCATTGATTTATCTCCATAAATCATTTTACCTCCTAAAGCTTCAATTTCTATATTATACGCATCAAGACCAAATGAAACTGAATCAAATCCATAATATCCTGAAACTTGAGCTCCAGCTTCACAATTTGGCTTTACTTTGAAATAGTAATCTTTTGCTGATAATCCTGCGAGCATCATTGTATGATCGTGACACTGAGCTGCAATTTGTATCCAGTTTGTCTTTCCTGCACTGAATGCTCCCGCTATTCCCTTTTTTACTTCCCCTGTCTGCGCTATTTTAATTCCCCTCCATTATTATTTTAGCTTTTTCTACAGCATCAAACGCATCTTTTCCCCATGCATCTGCCCCAATTTCATCAGCAAATTCTTGAGTGGTAGGTACGCCTCCTACTAAAACTTTTACATCGTTTCGCAGACCTTCTTTTTGGAGTAAACTAAGGATTTTCTTCATTTCTAGCATAGTAGTTGTCATATAACACCCCAATCCTAATATATTCGGTTTGATTTCTTTTACTTTTTCTATAAATGTTTCATTGGGTACATCTTCTCCCAAATCAATAACTTTAAATCCTCCACCTCTCAAAGTCGCTTTCACCATTATCTTTCCTAAATTATGCATATCACCCGCTACTGTTCCAATTATTACTGTTCCAGCCGCACCTAAATCTCCACTTGATAATTTAGGTTCAACAATTTCCATAGCTAACCGGAATGCTTCTGCGCATAATATAATATCTGTATGGAAATATTCGTTTTTTTTCCATAGGTCTCCTGCTTCTACAATACCGGGAATAATTCCTTCATTCATAACTTTAATAGGTTTTATTCCCTCTTTTATTGACTTTTCAGCCAAGTCCTTAGCTAAGTCGTCATCGCCTTCGAGAACAGCTATTTTTAAATCTTCCAAAGTTTTTGAATTCGTCATTTAAATATCACTATTTTTAAATATAAAGTAATCAAATCAAAAAGAGTAGTTATCTAGTATAAATAATTATTCAATTCAATTGATTTTTCTAATTTTTGTAAATCAATTATTATCAGTTTTAAATCGATTATTATAACATTTACTCTTAAAGTGAAGTAACAAATGGCAGAATTTTCTATATATGAATAAAAAAATAAAAATAGATAAAAAAAAAATTATTTATTTGCCACCAAATTCAGAAACATCACCAAATAAACGCTTTACAGCGTCCATTCTTGTTTCCTCGCCAATCTGTTCGACATTTTTCAAAGCTATGGCTTCTTTTGGGCAAACCGCAATACATTGAGGTTCTACTTTACCAACTTCAGGATCTATGAAATCTTCTTTCATACCATCACAAAGATCACATATTAAGGCTTTTTGAGAATCAATGTGTAAATTGATAACTCCAAAATCGCAAGCCCTAATACAAAAGGCACATCCATTACATTTATCATCGTCTACAATTATTGATCCCGTTTCCTCATTTTTATCCAAAGCTTTTTCTGGACAGCTTCTAATACATGGTGCGTCTTCGCACTTCTGGCACGCTAAAGCGATGTTAAAAACAGGTTCAATTCGGACTCTATGGATTCGGGTGTTAATAGGGTTGAATTCGCCATCGTGGACAAATGAGCACACAGATTCACAAGTTTCGCATCCTGTACATAAATCTGGGTCGATAATTATGAATTGATGCATTTTTCCGCCACGTTTTTTCAAGGATGATCTTGACATTTTCCTATTTACCTCCTGCTGGTTTTAATTTACCAATTACAAAATCCAAACCCAAACTCTTTAGAGTTTCGTCCGTTGGAATCCCTGTTTTCGTATCCCAACCTCGAGCTTCGTAATATCCACTTAGAAGTTTTTGAAATCCTTCTTCTTTTAAAACAACACCTTTAGCAGGACCCTTTGTGTGTGCATCTTTAAAGAACCTTTCTGGAGGATGGTCGTCTGCTCTGGTCCACCCTTCTCGAATATTGAAACATTTTGAAAGATTTAAAATAGCAGCTCCTCTTTTATTAATAGATTCTTCAGTGTGTGGAATACCAGTTACTAACTCATAGACTTTTGCCATCTCTGCATCGTTTTCATAAATTCCACGCGTGAACTTACAAATTACATATGAGTCAATAATTGCATAAATATCTTCAAGCCCTATGATTGCTTTACCGCGTTCAAGTGGTTTTTCGTATCCGAATCTATCGAAATTACCTTTAGCGTCAAGTCCATAAGCACCATTCCTTAAATGGCAAGCTCCTCTAATAGATACACTTTCACCAACAGCAAAACTCGTCATTCCGTGGAGGTCAAAAGCAGGCATTTCTAAGCCTTTTATGTGCATTCCGTAATAGCTTGCGTTTTTTATTCCCTTTTCTTCTAATCTTATACCGGCTTGTCTACAGCCATCTCCAAAGATTTCATTAACAAAACCTTTACCAAGAATCATTTCTTCTGTAAATCGTGCTAGATTAGTAGTAGAACCAAATGGGAGTTCGAAACCGAGATCCTTTTTCGTTATAAGTCCTAGATCGTATAACTCGCAAGCCATACTGGCTGTTACCCCGCCACTAATGGCGTCAATTCCCAAATCATCACATAAAGAGACACATTTGAAAATAGTCGGCCAGTCAGCGCATCCAGTGTTAGTACCGAAGGAATAACACATTTCAACATCAATTGAAGCGACTAAATTTGGATATTCAGGGTGAGTTTTAGGTACTCTCGCCAGGTGATCGCAAGCGATTGAGCATTGAGAGCAAGCAACTTTTTTAACAACCCAGTCTTCGTTGAGGGTATCTCCACTAAAAGCGCCATTGCTAATTTCTTCCCATGTACCTTCACGATAATTCATGGTTGGCATCATTCCGAGTTTATTGTAACTAGTTAATCCTGAAGGGGTGCCTAAATCACGATATTTAGCTGTCGCTGGACCATTAGCTACTTTAATTAATTTTTTAGCTAACTTGTAAAATTCAGCGGGATAAGCAACTTTAAGTCCTTTCGTGCCCCGAAATGCTATTGCTTTCAGATTTTTGCTTCCCATAACTGCGCCCATTCCTGTACGACCTGCCTGTCTGTTTCTATCGTTCGTAATACACGCTAATTTACTTAATCTTTCTCCTGCCTGTCCGATTGACATAACAGCTAATCTTTGATCTTGGAATTCGTCTCTCAGAATCTCTTCCGTTTCAAAATTTCCTTTCCCCCAAACGGTTTTTTCACATGGCTCAAGGTAGTAATCGTCGTCATCTACAACCATGTAAACGGGTTCAGGAGCTTTTCCTTTGATCACGATCGCGTTGATTCCAGCGCGTCGTGCTTGTGCTCCAACCGAACCTGAGGAAATAGCCATACCAAACATACCTGTTAGCGGTGATTTAGCAAATACGCCGTACTTTGAACTAGTAGGTAATATCGTAGTTGGAAAAGGGCCTATTGACCAAACAAATATATTTTCTGGCCCTAATGGATCTACACCTGGTTTTAATTCGTCCCAGAGGATTTTTGCACCAAATCCATAGCCACCAATCCAATCGCGGCAAAATTCTCCAGATAAAGTAGATTTACCAATTTTTCCACTCGTTAAATCGACATCGAGTCTTACTTGGGAGTATCCTTTGACATCGTCGGGTAAAGTGATTTCTTTAGCTTTACTCATGTTTTTCACTAATTTTTATTTTTGATTTTTATAGTTTAGAGAGTTAATACTTAATTATAAATTTTTTAATTTACACAAAACTAAACCCAAAATTAAAATTTAAATTCTTCTCTTCATAAAATCCACCCTAAATAAAGTTCCGTAATGGTTTTTGTAAAATTTCTGTTTTATTGATTTTATGTCAACTTACATTATTTTCTAATCAAATGCTTTTTAACGATAATAATAGCATATTTAAAGTGGTTTAAATTATATTTTACAACAGAATAAAGACTTTAATGTTGTTATTATGACTGAAACTACAGATACACCACAAAATAAGTTAGCCGATAAGATACACTCAAGCGATATCATAAAAAAAGTCATTGCTAACGCAAACTATTGTTATAATTGCAATCGTTGCGTAAATGTATGTCCAGTGTCTTACTTAGACCTATTTTATCCGAGAAATTTGATTACAGATTTAACCTTCTTATCGCCTGAAGAAGCACTAAAGAATAATAATATATGGGATTGTCTAACTTGTGGATTGTGCACAGAATATTGCCCAATGACTAAAGATAAAACTGGGGTCAACTTTACAGAGATTATTAAGGAACTTCGAACGTTAACTTCGGAACACGAACCATTACAAGAGACTTTGCGTAGTTGTAATCACGATAGAGTTTATTCCAGTATACCAAAATTAATGGCAGACGATAAGATAAAATTCACCAATAAGCTTGGATTCTTAGAAGGAACAGGTTTAAAAATAAAAAACCAAGGAGAAATTGCTTATTTTATGGGTTGCACTCCATTTTTAACGGGAACTGCGCCGTGTGTCGTTGGTTGCCCTGCAGGAGTGGACGTTCAAGGATATGTTTCATTAATATCTGAAGGCAAGTTTCAAGAATCTATCGATTTGATAAGAGAAATGAACCCTTTACCTTATTTATGTGGAAGAATTTGCACAGCTCAGTGTGCCTTGAACTGTAATCGTCAACATCACGATGATCCTATAGCTATCAGAGAACTCAAAAGATTTGTTTCGGATTATGAAGCTGCTCATCCAAAAAATAGCAAAATAAAACCAGTTAAACAAACCAAAGAAAAAGTTGCAATAATCGGAGCCGGACCAGGAGGTTTATCTGCTGCTTACTACCTCGCGAGAATGGGATATAAACCAACAATTTTCGAGAAAGGGGATAAAACTGGTGGCGTTGTAAGATATGGTGTTCCGCAATATCGACTCTCTGACGAAGCCTTGGATCACGATGTCGATTTCATAAAAAGCATGGGAGTTGAAATCGTACAGAACAAAGAGTTTGGCCCGAATTTTACTCTTGAAGATCTTAAAAAAGAAGGATTTGAAGCTGTCTTTATTGCGGTAGGTCTGTATGTACCAAAAACCTTGAGATTAGAAGGTGAAGATTTACCTAATGTTCATGTTGCTATAGATTTTCTCTTAGATCGAAAGTATAATTGTGCGGAAGATCCTGAAGAATTTAAAGGTAAAACTTTTGGAATTATCGGCGGAGGAGCAGTTGCCGTAGATGTTGGCGAAACTGCCGTTAGATTAGGAGCTACGAAAGCCGATTTTGTAGATATATTAACAGAGGAGGCTCTTAAAAATGTGCTTAAAGATTTGCACGAAGCCGAGAGAGAAGTAATGGAATACCATTTTACTACTTCAACTAAAAACATAACTCAAGAACCTAATGGAAAATTAGCCTTAAATTGTTATAAAATTGAATGGGGAGAACCTGATCCTAAAACAGGAAGAAGACCTCTGAATAAAGTGGAAGGTTCTGATTTTAAGATCGTTGTAGACTATGTCGTTACTGCTATCGGGCAAGGACTTGACATGGTCCCTATTAATACTGCAACTGACAACAAGTTAAAAATTGAACGAGGCAAAATTGTAGTGGATGAAGTAACTTTTGAAACTAACATTCCCGGCGTTTTTGCAGGTGGAGATATCATTAATGATTCATTGATGTGTGCCGTTGATGCTATAGGAAATGGTAGAGAAGCGGCGTACTCAATAGATCGCTTCTTCCGTGGAATTGATTTAAAAGAACGTAGGATTAGAATGAAAGAATTAAAACGTTCTACTATCCCTAAAAAATATATTCAAGTAAATTCTTGCCAAGAAATGGATTTCATGCCTGGGGAAGAAAGGTTGGTATGTTTCGATGAAATGGAGTTAGGATATACTGAAGAACAAGCAAAAAAAGAGGCGAATCGTTGCTTAAATTGTAATTGTTGTTGTAATAGTGATCAGCTCCCTGAAGATTATAATGTCGCTTTAGATTCATCGGGAGTAATGATTGCAAACTATGGAAACCAAGCTAACATGGTCTCTTATAACGCTATAGATTATCTTTCTATTCCTAAAAGTGTAATTGGAATCTTAAATCAGAACGATATTGTACCCGTTGTTTTACCTGAAGAAAAATGTTGTGGTCACGATATAATATGGCAGGGTGATACGGAATCCTTTGAGAAATTAGCAAGGTATAATGTAAACTTGTTCAAAAATGCAGGAGTTAAAACAATTGTATTCAGCTGCCCTGAAGGGTATTATACCTGGAAAAACGAGTATAAAAAACTGTTTAAAAAAAAAGAAGATTTCGATTTTGAAATTTATCACATTTCAGAATATATCTTGAATGAGAATCTTCTAGAAGATATATCTTTTCCAAACTTAGGAGAGGTTAAGGTTACCTATCACGATCCTTGTAGACTCGGTAGAATGAGTAATGTTTACGATGCTCCTCGTGAAGTTTTGAATAAAATCCAGGGCATCAAATTACTTGAAATGGAAAATAATAGAGTAGATGCTGATTGTTGTGGTGTTTCGGCCTATATTTCATGCAATCAAAATTCTAAACTACTACAAGAATCAAGAATAAAACAAGCAATTGAAACTGGCGCGGAATATTTAATCACTACTTGCCCGAAGTGTTTAACGCACTTAAACTGCTATTTGAATGAAGATAAGGAACTTAAAAACAAAATAAAGGTAATAGATTTACTAAGCTTTGTTGGTAAGATGCTCTTTATGCAGTAAATACGTACCAGTCATTAATCCTTATTTTTTTTCTAAACCTATTCTTTTTCCCTAAATTATAACAACCTTAATTAATTCCTATACTTTAAATCAAATTGAAATAGGGTAAAAATATCTTAATTAAATAGGTGTCACGATAAACATTGCCGTATGAGATTTTAGAGAAAACGGAACTAGGAC
>Ga0307377_10003275_pt1 | contig 18432 bp, 34 predicted proteins | sample TR3MG_FD_202535 | JGI IMG/M metagenome (GOLD analysis project Ga0307377, IMG submission 202535) | Soil microbial communities from Risofladan, Vaasa, Finland - TR-3 | ecosystem: Environmental > Terrestrial > Soil > Coastal area > Acid sulfate soil | place: Finland: Risofladan, Vaasa | collected... | reverse complement strand
TTCCTCATTGTATATTTCGATTTATGGAGAGGCATTTAGGATGGCATTTATTGATTACAGCAAGGATTGATAATGGTTAATTTTGTTGATTTTTGTATAAAAAAGGCTATTAAAGGCGAAACAAAATTAAATCAAAAGGCTTATGAATTCGATGGGATGTCAAGTTTTAAAATAAGAAATTTTTTAAATAGCTTATTGGAATTTCCTCATAGCAGATATCTTGAAATAGGTGTGTGGAAAGGATCAACGTTTTATTCAGCTCTTTACATGAATAATGTTGAATATGCTGTAGCAATTGATAATTGGTCACAATATCATGGGACACTTGAAGCCTTTAAAGAAAATATTAAGGATTTAGAAGTTCCTTATGAGATTCTAAGTCGTGATAGTTTTAGTGTTGATAAAAGTTTTTTTAAAAAAACTTTTAATATTTATTTTTATGATGGAGGCCATAAAAGTTTAGAGCAAGAAAAAGCTTTAACTTATTACTTAGATGTGTTGGAAGATACTTTCATTTTTATATGTGATGATTGGAATGATTATGAAGTTAAAGAGGGTACTCGTTCAGGAATACGTAAGTGTAATTTAAAGATAGAAAAAGAATGGGAACTCCCTGCCAAATATAATGGAGATAAAGAAAATTGGTGGAATGGGCTTTATGTTGCTGTTTTAAGTAAACCAAAGGGGAAACGGGAATATCAAGATCTTGATATATTAATGCTTACTACAAAATCTATACCGGATTATCTTCAAGATGCCCTTTATATGGGGTTATGTGAGTTGGGATGCAATGTTGTGGATAAACCTCGAAGGAAATCCCTTCATGGTGATTGGTATAGCGAGGAATACAGGACAGAGCAGTTATTGTTCCAATACCCGGAGCTTGATTTGCGTAAATCTCCAGATGTTTTAATAGTTACAGGAATGTATCAAAATTTTAATTGCTGTAAGACAATGAAGGGATGGACCGATTTTATCCAGGAAGTATTAATAGAAACTGAACCCCGTAAATTTGTGATGCTTGATGCTGAAGATTCTCGGAGTAGTTCGTATCCTATTATTGATAGAAATTATGATATTGTTTTTAAAAGGGAATTGTTTTCAATTCCTTATCCTAATTGGAGACCTATTCATTTTGCAGCAATACCAGAATCCTTTCAATATGTGCCATATAATCAAAGAAAGTATGATGTATCTTTCATAGCTACTATGTCGCATCCTTATAGAATAGAAGTTAAAGATTTTTTGCTGAAAAAATGTGAAGAATTAGGATTGACTTATTATATCTATGTAGAGAAAAAGCCCCTTGATAGGTCCAGAATGCTTGAAATATTAAGTCAAAGTAAGACTTCCGTTTCAGTAAGAGGGGCTGGTCAGGATTGTTATCGATATTGGGAATTACCGGCAAAAGGTCTGGTAATGATAGCTGATGACAGTAATTTGATAATTGAAAATGATTTTGATAATAGTCAGATATTTAAATTTAGAGATATTGATGAGTTGGAAAGAATTTTGATACAGATAAAAACCTTTCCTGAAATTTTGGAAGAGATGGCTGTCAGGTCTCTTTTACATACTGTAAGCTACCACACACCAAAGCATAGGGCCGAGTCTTTTTTAAAAGAAATATTTGCAGAAGAATTATGGTCTTAAATCTTGGTTGTCATGATATACACATGACGGGGTTTATCAATATTGATCTTGATCCGTCCATGAAGCCTGACCTGCTGGCTGATGGCACAAGATTGCCTTTTAAGAATAAAACTATTGCCCTCATATATGCTGGACATTTTCTTGAGCATTTGAACCTTAAAGATGGTAAAAAGGTAGTTAAGGATTTATTTCATATCCTTAAAGATTATGGCGTCTTTGTCGCTGTGGTCCCTGATTATACTAAATGTGATGGTATGCCCATAGAACATAAAGAGAGTATTATTCTGGCAGAAGGCGCACATAAAGTTCTTATAGATATTGAAAGATTAAAGAGCTATTTTTATGAAGCTGGGTTTGTTACTGTTGTAGAGGCCCAGACTAAAGAGCTTAAATTGCCCGTCGAAAGCCGAAATATAAAAAAGTATGGTATTTTCGGTATCTTCCTCATTGTATATTTCGATTTATGGAGAGGCATTTAGGATGGCATTTATTGATTACTGCTAAATTACATGGATAAAGACGAAATTATAAAGTTGCATAATAATATGTCTATTTCTGAGGAGTATATTCCTTCTCCAGAAAAACACATGTATAATTCTCGAGATAAGTATCATTATGACTGGTCTATTAGACAGTTTAAAGAAAATGGGGTCAATACCGTTCTTGATATAGGGTGTTTTGATGGATGGCTAGATTTTCTTCTCATAAAAGAAGGGTTTGATGTTGAAGGGGTGGAATTGATAACCTCTCTTTCAAAAGCAGCCGAACGATATGCAAAATTGCATGGATTAAAATATAAAATACATGAAGGATTTTTTCATGAATTAGATATTGAGAAAAAATATGATGCTGTGGTATGTTATGAGACTTTGGAGCATCTTCCATTAGAATTAGTTCCTCTTTACATTCAAAAAATGGAAGGATTAACAAAGGGATTTATTGGGATTTCATTACCAAATCAAGATCATGTATATAATAAACAGCATCAGTGGACACCTAATGAGGATTTGATTAAGAGTCTTATTAAGAGAGATTTTATTATTGAATATAAGGAATATCCCAATATCCCTGGAAATTGGTTTATCTCATATAAAATATGACAGACATTTTTATAACAAGTTTTTTTCGTAAAGATTTCACTGAAAAAACTTTACAATATATATATGATAGGACTGAAAAGAATACCTATAATATTCATTTATATGATAATGGGAGTGATAAAGAGACAAGAGACTTTTTATACGGCCTTTTAGAAAAATCAGAGATAACAAGTCTGACTCTTGATTCCAGGAATACCGGGTGTCTTTATAATAAAGGCATCTACCATATGATGGCACTTGCCTCTTCTGCTTATTATGTGATAAGTGATAATGATGTATTTCCTCCTAAATTGACTCCGGATTGGTTATCACAAATGACCCTTATTATGGATAATCATCCTGAATTGGCTTTATTAACTCCTCAATTACCCCCTACGCAATTCCAACGGCCTTATGAAGTAAAAGAGGATATTGTTTATGCAGAAGCTGTAGGAAACACATTTAAGATGATTCGGAGAGAGGCTATTCCGATAGAAAAATTTAAACCCCAATTAATGGCTTTTGGGGATGACGGTTTTGTATCAAAGGAAGTAAAAGAAAAAGGTTGGAAAATAGCTTTTTGTAGAAATATTTTTTGTTATCATGCGGGTCAATGCGAAAATTGGGGTTATGCTCAGGAGCAAATATCTAAAGATCCTCGAAAGACTGGGTATGGTAAACCTTTTGAGTATAAAATCATAAATGAAGATACATATGAACCGGAAGGAAAATGGAAGGTATGAGAATTTTAATTACAGGGAGCAAAGGTACTTTAGGCACTTCACTTGTAAAAGAGCTTTCGAGTAGAGGGCATGAAATATGGCAATGTGACTTACAGCATCAGAGAGATGATAATTATATAAGAGCTGATGTATCTAATTACAGGCAATTAGAACGGGTTTTTAGCCAATCCTATGATTATGTCTATCATTTGGCTGCAGAATTTGGTCGAATAAACGGAGAAGAATATTATGACACTTTGTGGCAGACGAATGTCATAGGGACTAGAAATATTCTTGAGTGGCAGAAGAAAAAAGGATTCAGACTCATTTTTGCCAGTTCCTCAGAAATATATGGGGATAAAGATAAGGGTGTCCTGTCAGAGGTTCTGCCTTTGACCGAATCAATTATTCAACATAATGACTATGCTATAACCAAATGGGTTAATGAGATTCAAATAATGAATTTCGAGAAAAGATACAATAATGAGATTGTTAGATGCAGATTTTTTAATGCCTATGGTCCAGGGGAGGCCTATCATAATTATAGGAGTGTTGTATGTCTGTTTAGCTATAGAGCTCTTCATGGTATTCCCTGGCAGGTTTATGAAAATTACCATAGGGTTTTTATGTACATAGATGACTTTATCCCTACTTTAGCAAATGTGTGTGAAAGATTCACACCGGGAGAAGTGTACAATATAGGTGGGCAGGAATATAGGAGTGTTAAAGACCTTAGTGACCTAATAATCTCTTATACTGGAGCTGACCCTAAATTGGTATCCTATCTTTCGGAAGATAAGCATAATACAGTTAATAAGAGGCCTGATATTTCTAAGGCAATAAAGGATTTGAGTCATAATCCTTTTATTACTTTAGAGGAGGGGGTTCCAAAGACTATTGATTGGATGAAAATGATTTATGGGTAGGAATGACTGTCTTGTAATGGGGAGTTGTAGAATAGCTGAACCTTTAAAAGATTGTGCTGTTCTTTATCCTGGCGGTCATATTCATTCGACATCAGAAGTCATACAAGCTTCTAAGATAATGAGAGGAGAATTTGAATATCATCCTTCTCTTGCTATTTATATGTTCAGGGGTTGGGGATTAAAAGAAAATAAGCGATTCGATTATGATTCAATAACTAATGTGATTATTGAAATAAGCTCTATAAAGAATTACATTAAAGATGAGGTCATTCTTCATATAGGCTATGAGGATAATATAAATAGAGGAGAATTGCAAAAGCTCGATAATGTAATAATAATCAAAGAGACTGAAGAAGTTATCAATAGAAATTTATTAATAATAAAAAAGATATTTAAAGCTAATAATCTGCTTTTTATAAGTCATAATACTTTACCTCAGATTTCGTCTAGATATAAAATAGCGTATATAATTTCCAGTTTTTGTGAGAGCCATAAAATTTCTTTTATAGACCCAACTCCTTTAGTAGCCGAATATGGCGTAGGGAAATGTTTTCCAAAAGGAGATTCAAACCATTATACAGATTTTTTTAAGAGTATCATAAAAAGAAGAATTATTGAGAATTTCGAATGAAAATAATAATTACCGGGGATAGGAAAAACAGGAACTATATTGAGGCTAATATGATATCTATTTTCACTTCATGCTATAACCAGGGAAGATATCTGACAGAAACCATAGAAAGTGTTTTAGGGCAGTCATATTCTGATTTCGAATATCTTTTATATGATGATGGGAGTATTGATAATACCTGGGAAATAATGGAAGTATATGCTAAAAGGGATTCCAGAATAAAAGTTGTGAAGCTTCCTAAACAGCCGAATGTGGGCTATGTTATAAATAGAAGTTTTGAAGATTTTAAAAGAGACTTTTGGGTATGGGTGCCAAGTGATGATATTTTAGAATCTAATTGTTTGGAAGAAAAAATGAAGGAATCCGAAAAATATGATCATTCTCATGTCCTTTATTCTTATTGGACCCATATTAATGAGGCAGGGAATGCCGTAGGTAAAGTTGTTATAGAATCCATGAAACCTGAGGATTATTCCAGGATAATATGGGAAAGATGCCCGATTGGTTTTACTGGAATATGGATTCCTAGAACAGTCATTGAAAAAGTGGGTCCTTTCCCAACGCATCTTCATTGTAGCGAAGATTATTATTGGATGATTAAAGCTACAATACATGGAACGAAGTTTAATTGTATCAATAAATTTTTATACAGGAAACGGCTTCATTCTAATAGGCTAATCAGTAGATATGCTAAGGATGTGCCTAATCTAGTGGCCCAAATCCGCAAAGAGCTTAAGGAATATAAAGAAAAGTATGATACCTAAAAAAATAAATTTTTTTTGGAGTAGTGATAACTCCATGTCCTGGTTGAGATATATGACTCTTTATTCTTTTAGGCACTTTCATCCTGACTGGGATATTAATTTATATATAAATTATTCAGAGTTAAAGACTAAGCCATGGGCTACAATCATAGATCAAGACTTTTTTAATTATAAAGGTTCGTCCTATTATAATAAAATAGAAGAACTCAATATTAATATTATTCCTTGGGAATTATCCCGGCCTGATTGTCCTGTAGAAGACCTTAAATGGAAAAATATTAGTCCATCGCAAAAAAGTAATTTCTTCAAATGGAAATTATTAGGCACTGATGGCGGTGTCTATTCAGATATGGATATATTATATATAAATTCAATAGATAAGCTTTTTAACCAAATGAATGAAGAATCTTATGATACTGTTATAAGTTATTCAGGATATTATTCAATAGGATTTATGATGTCTTGCCCAGAAAATGCTTTTTTTAAAGCAGTCTTTGATACCTGTTTCAAACTTTTTAAGGAGCGATCCTATCAAGGAGCTGGTGTGGATATCTTATATTCGAAATGGAAAAATGTTGAAAAAATTGAAGAAGAATACCCCAATCTAAAAATATATAAGCTGCCAATGCCTTATTTCTATTATAATGACTGTCAACAAATGGTAAATGTATTTAAAAAAGTCATGAAACTTCCCGAGGAAGTATTAGGAATCCATTGGTATGCAGGTACTAAATTGGCACAGGAATATAATAATTTAGTGAATGAAAATAATTATAAAGAATATCAATGCACCCTAACGAACTATCTTGAAAAGATTATATGAAATATAGTTTTTTAATGCCCTATTATGACCGCGATAGCTTAGCTATAACATTATCTTCTTTTGATATCCTTTATGGAGGAAGAGATGATTTTGAAGTAGTTATAATAGAAGAAAGTAAAAATGTTAATGATCCTGAAAAGCATGAGAAATTATTAAATATCATAAAAAACAGAAATAATATAATTCATATAGAACATATGGGTCCTCCTATATATAATCCGGCTCCTCTTTTTAATCTTGGGGCTTCTAAGGCACAGGGCTCATATTTTATTTTAACTAATCCTGAGTGTTATCATTTCAAGAATATTCTTAAAGGGTTTGATGAGGAATTATCTAATTCAGAAAATAATTATGTAATATGTGCATGTCGCAATGCTAGATATCAAGATGGGATGTTTTATCCTGACCAATGGTATCAACATTCAGTTGAAATTAATAGAAAACTTCATTTTTGCTCATGCATATCACGAGAGAACTTTTTTAAATTAGATGGATTTGATAATGAATATGCAAAAGGTTTGGCTTATGATGATAACGATTTTATACAAAAAGTGCTACATAATAAAGATATTCATATAATAGTAAGGGATGATTTATTGGTATTTCATATACACCATGAAAGAACCTATTTAGACCAGAATCAAGACCTCATTAAAATCAATCTTTCTTATTATAAACAAAAATGGGGATTGTAAATGAAAAGTATACCGTATATATTATGATTTATATGATTTTTCAGGAAAGTATTTTCCTGAAGGGCCTTTAGTTGGGATAAATGGAGCAGATTTATGAGACAGAATTTTATTTATGTGATTACAGCTATTCAATTCGGTTATAAATACGCTAATGAACATCGTTCAAAAGATGGGGCTTATCATTCCTATTATAAAAGGACTTCAAAGAGCCAGCTTAAAGTTTTCAAAATTCTAAAATCTTCAACCTGCGGATGGTTTACAAACCTAAAGACGGCAAAAAAATTTGTATTGAATAATTGGAATGATATACATGAACAGAATAATAACGCAGTAGTCATAGAGAAAGTCCCGGAAGGTATAACTCTGCCCATCAGAGAATGGTGGTATGAGTGGGATGGTAAAAAATATATCCCCGCTAAAAAACCCAAAGAATATGAAGGTGTCATCTGTTTTTGGAGCTGATACCTGCCATAACGCAATGAATCTAAATAGATTAGCGTCTGCCCTTAAATATTTTCAAAAATTATTGATTTTTCCTTAATATAAAAAAGTATTATATAGTAGATTCTCTCTAATTCTTAGATAATTATGAGCATAGGCCAGGAATAATACATGAGCATGAGCATAGGTCAGGGGCTAATATTTATCAGACGTGTTATCCGAAGATTAAAATATATTTTTATTGGCCGTTATGATTGGGATTTCGAATCATGCATTGATTGTGGGCATTGCTTTCATATTAATTGGACTGTCAGGGATGAGCTGTGGAATAAAGTCATGAATGTTGATGATGGTGGGGGTGGAAGTCTTTGTGTTGATTGTTTTGTTGATCGTGCCTTAAATAAAAAAATCTTTTTGAAAAACAATGATTTTATTTTAAATATTTTTGTGCCAAACCAAGATGCCTTTGACTATGAATATGAATTCAAGAGACTTCGTGATGTTGTGGGCCAGTACATAGCTAATAGAGAATCGAAGGCGGCTTTTGCTGCACTAAAGAATGCCTCGGCATATTATAAGAGTCGTAAAATAAAATGAACATAGAACAAATAAAAATAATTTTTCCTGAACTCCAAGGGCATTATATAATAGGTAGAGGGATGAGCCCAGTTCTTGATTTTGAGAAGAAACCAAAGTTCATACATCGATTATTTTGTAAATATTTTCTTGGTTGGCGTTGGGAAGATAGTCCAAGCCTGAAGGAATATATGATGGTTAAGAAAGCCCATAAGAAAGACCTACCTTTGTTTCTTCATTCATTAAAGACAGAAGAGGCGAAAAGGCTCTTACTTAAAAGGCTTCAGAGATGAGATATCAAAATAAAAATATAATTGTCATGGCTGAGATATGTAGTACAGGCCTCTGGAGAAAAGGGAAGGGGTGCATTTGTGGCAATATGATTGGCTATGATGAGCTTGATCTCCCGGAGAAGCTTATCAAAGAGCTTAAGGCCTGGATTAATAAATATGATGATGCTTTTTATAAATTTTTTTTGGGGAAAGTAAAAGAAATTGATGAAAAGCTAATAGAGAAAATTAATATAGAGGCTTACCGGATAGTCATAGAATTGAAGAAATTGTTCCCAGATAAAAATATTTTATTGTATCAGGAAAATAATAAAGGGAATATAGAGGGTCCTTTAGTGACTTCTAAGATTCTGCCCAGGTGCTAAAATGTATATGTTCATTTATAATGAACATACAGTATTTTTGAACAAGCAATGGTAATGAGACTATCCGGATATGAAGTATGGAAAGAATTTATGCCAAAAAAAGGATAGAGCACTTCAAGATTTAAAACAGTATTTAATATCAATAATTTAAAGGGGGAAGCATGAAAGTTTTCACTGTACTTTTAGTTGTCTGTCTTATGTTTTTGGGCTGTGCAAAATTCTGGGATGGAGTGGATGCTAAAGGCTCTATTATTGGCTCAATCAAGGCTCCTTATATAATCGTTAATCAAAGTGGCGGTAAGATAATGGATGTTTATAAGCTCCAGAGTGCTATAGTTCAAAGTCCCGAAGGAAGTGATGGATGGCTGTTTCTGGATGCTAATGATAATCCGGTATATCTGGGAGGTGACGTAAAAACTATACGATTGAATAAGGCTTCCGGGGAGACCTGGGATAAATATCATGAGTATCATATGGAATTTGAATCAAAAACATATAGAGAGCTGTATAATTGACAAATTATTTTAATAACAGGAGGGATAAAGAATGGATAGAGTAAAAGTCAAAAAGTCAGAACTTATTCAGACTATTTCAGAGAATCAAAGAAAGCACATTGATCTTTTGGAAAAAGCTTATAAGGGATATAGGAAAAAGGTCATAGAAGAGGTCTCAGATCTGCTTAAAAAGGCAGAAGCAGGAGAAGCTATTGATTTAAAAAAAATCTTGCTTCTTGTCGAGCCCATTAGCAAGAAAGAGGAATATGAAAGGGCTTTAAAGATGCTGAACATGAGTATAGAGGATGAGGTCACGATTAACGAGCAAGAGTTTCGACATTACGTGCTCGATGAATGGTCCTGGAAAGATCAGGTAGATTTTTCAAATACCCGATATCTGTAATGGATCGATATGAAACAATTCAAGGTAAGCCTGTAACTGCTTTTTCAGTTACAGGCTTACCTTTAAGTTTGAGTCAAAGACATATAGAGAGCACTATAATGATGGAGCCCTATAAAAAAATAGGTTATTATGATTCTTTTCCTGTGGGTTATCAGGAATTGATAGCTCCTGGTCAATATAGGGAAAAGATTAAATATTTTTTATTTTCGAAGACTTTGAATGGAGTAAAGAAAAGGGGGAAACAAAGGGTTTTGCAGGAATCAGAAATAGGCTCAACAACTTCAATAGATGGAACGATTCACTTTAATAGATGGAAGGATAAAGAATGGATTTAATATTCCCGTCTTTTCATCCGGTAAAAGGGAGAGATTATCGAATAGCTCTTATATACAATTTAGGGTCTCCTTTTAACCTGTATAGGACATATAGTGATGTGGGAACTATGAGACATTGTGCCGTCATTCTTGTTTATACCTTTTTGCGCCCACCATACCCTTCTTTGATCGATGGAGATATTAAATTATGGCATTTTAATGATGATGTAGAAAAGGCATTGAAGAAGGGTTCTAACTGTTGAACAATAAACTATGAAAAAGTGTATAATACTGTAAAATACTAATTATCTATTAATATAATAATTTAGGTATATCCAGATATCAGATAAAATAGCAAAGGACAATCAATATGAAGGAAAAGAAACCTGTGGTCGTAAGAGTCACTAAAACAGAATTTGAACTCGATGATGGAAGAGTCTTTCCTCATCCTGTAGAACTTGATGAGGTGCCTACGGTAAAGGAATTCCAAAAGACATATGACAAGAGCCGTAAGCTCGTAAAAGACATGATGGAAGATACTGGTGAATAATCTAATTGATATAAGAAAAACCTCCCAAATGCTTGGAGTGGACATAACCACCCTCCGGTATTGGGATAAATCTGGTAAGCTTAAGGCTCAGAGAACAGCCGGAGGTCACCGCCGATATTTGCTATCTGATATACAAGTCCTTCAAGGCATAGAGACAGTTTCTTCTGAAGAACCTGATAATGAAAATGTAGTTGCTATATACGCCAGAGTATCATCCCACGAACAAAAGCAAAAAGGCGATTTAGATAGACAGAAAGGGCGTCTTCTTGAGTACTGCGTTAAAAACAAATATGAAGTAAAGCATATTTTTGAAGAAGTCGGATCAGGGATGTCGGATACCAGGTCGAGACTAAACAGGCTATGTGATATCGCGGAGAAAAAAGAGGTATCAAAATTAGTAGTAGAGCATAAGGATCGACTTACTCGATTTAACTATAGACTCTATGAGCGTTATTTTAATAGCCATGGAGTTGAGGTCATACACATAGAAGACACGCTGCCTAAAAGCTATGAGGCTGAGCTGGTAGAAGATATCATGTCTCTGGTAGCGTCGTCCTCATCTAAAATATATGGCAAAAGAAGCGCTGAAAATAGAAGAAAAAATAAAATCCAAAATAACAAGAAAGAAGGTTCCAAATGATGACCCTAAAAGAAGAATTGTTAAAAATAAACAGCGAGTTAAATACCGGTAAGATTAAGGAAGAGGAAGCATTTCAAAAAGCAGCGTCAGTCTGTAGGTTATCTGGAGCTTTAGTCCGTGAAGGGCATAAAAAAGAATTTGAAAAAGCGATGGAAACAAAATCTTTCAAAGAAATTATTGATAAATTTACTTCTGAGGCGATATAAAAATGGCACTAAACAATAGTTTACAAATCGCTACTTGTAATAAAACAGGCGAAGATTTTGACCTGGAAGAAATAGATGCATATCTACTTATGGCTTTAGAAGAATTTATTTGTTGGGAAAAAGGATTATCAGCACACAACTTTTTTAAGTGGATAAAGTACAAAGTTCTACAATATGCCTGTTGTACCCTCTGTGTTAATAATAAGGAAAATGAAACACTGTTTGATAAGAGATCCAAATATTACAGAAACAAAGCACATCAACTCTTAAAACATAACTCTGTTGGATAAATTAGAGGAAACAGCGTGAAACTCATCCGTTCTTCTAAATGTAGCCTAAAATTTGCTACAGCATCTAAACGCTCCGAACTCAAACGAGTCCTCTCTGAGTACGGGCGTGTCTGTAACATTTTTATAGAGCACTTTTGGAAGAACGGCATCCCTTCTAAGTCAGAGCTCCTCAAAGAGACTGTAGATCTTCCACAGGACTCATGGCTTTCAGCCCGGCTCCGTAAGGTAGCCGCTCGGGAAGCTATCGATATGATCGTTGCTGTTAAGGAACGGTGGAAAGATAAACCGCATAAGATATCTATGCCTGTCCATAAGGGCCGAAGAGCCTATGTATCCTGTACTATCGCGGAGCTACAAGATAAAAAAGATTCTTCTGAGTTCGATGCCTGGTTGCATCTGGCATCTATAGGTGAAAAAGTAATCCTGGATCTCCCGGTGAAGTTTCATAAGCACATCAATAAACTTTTCGCTCAGGGTAAGCGCCTGAACTCCTACATACTTACTGAGAAGTACGTGCAACTTTCCTTTGAAATAGACTCAGGACCTAAAAAGTCTGGTAAGAAAGCTGCAGGCATTGATACAGGAATAAAGGCCTTAGCTTCTCTCAACAACGGATCCCAGTTCGGTCTCGATATAGAATCTTGTGTGGAGCGTATCAAACGCTGCGATCACGGGTCTAACGGGCAGAAACAAGCTCGTAGGGCTATGAGACAGAGGATAGACGAAGTCGTACAAGAGCTCATCGGACACTTCAAACAGATTGATTTAGTAGTGGTTGAGAAGCTCAAAAACATGAATTATAAATCAAAACTCAAACGTCGCTTGAGTAAAAATATGCGACGTTCTATCGGCACTTGGGCGTATAGGTACTGGTTAAAGAGGCTTGAACAGGCCTGCGAGACTAATCGTATTAGTTTTCGTACTGTGGCTCCTTTTTACACCAGCCAAACATGTCCAAGCTGTGGTCATGTCGATAGGGGAAATCGAGTAGGACAGGTGTTCCGGTGCCTGAATTGTGGTCACGCAGGTAACGCAGATATAGTTGCAGCCAGGAACATATTGACTCGATTTCTTACGGGAGCTTACGGTGCCCGTTACAAACCTTATGAGGCTATGTTTAGTTTTTCATAGTTTTCAAGGAACGGTGACCTGTTTGATGACTATTATGTAAATTATAAATGGAAGATACGCCCTATCCATTCGGTATCTCTATGGTCTAATGCTCATATTCGAGACATACTTATCAAAAGGGCAGAACCTTATCATCAAGCTTTAGAAGAAAGATATGAGTCATAATGAAATGTATTTTTTGCGGCCATGAAACCGAAACAGTTGATGCCCCTTCACAGGATGGCACGAAGCAATATAAAGTCTGGTGTTTTCGGTGTTTAATGAATGGTCCCTGGGCAACGACAATACTATATGCCGAAAAAGCTTATAAAAAAGTTGCTGACATTATAGAGAGACAGCGGATGGGAGAATGTCTTCATAAGAATTGGATAGAGGTTACTCCGTATTCCGGGAGCTGTTTCATACATTGGGAATTGATGCCTGAAAATGAAAAAAAGGCTATAAATAGTATTAAAATCCGTATATGTCTGGATTGTAAGAAAACCCTGGAGGTAATTGGGTATCCTCACGGATAAAAAGATGAAGAGCTGATTACAGGGCACGTTCAGCAATCGCCAAAGCAGTTTAGTCTACTATATCAGAAAGGAGGACTGGCTTTTTTGGAGCCTGTTAAAGATGGATACGAATGAAAGATTAAATGCCATAGCAAATAGAGGTTATGAGTATATCGATACCTTTTATGATAAAGGTAAAAAAAATAAACCAAGAAAGTTTTATGAGCGTGTCTGTGCTCATCATGACTGTGTAACAATGTTTGTCCCAACAGGAGCTGGGAATAAATATTGCAAGATACATGCTGAGGAGCATCATCAGGAATCCCTGGAGAGAAGAAAAACATCAGAAAAGGATATAAATCCTGATGCTTAAGATCCTTTTAGCACCTGTGTATATCTTGATGGCTTTTATTGCTCTTTGCTTGAAGGGGTTGCTGAACATAGTGATATATTTATTGGAAGAATAATGGATAGATATGCTATCATGCAGGGTAAACCACCGAAACTCCCTGACATTAGATTTAATAAAAACTTATTCAGGGGTGAAGAAGGGGAAGAATATCACATAGCTATTATTGATGGCTATGTGGAGGCTTTCGTACATTACCATAAGGATTATCGTAAATATGTGCTATGTAAAGAGAGTATCTGTAAAGCGTTTAATAATCGATTTTTACGGCACTGTGCCGTTATACTGGACTATAGTACCTGGGAACTGAAATTTTGGATATTTGTAAATTATGATGTTAAATCACAGATAACGGAAAAAGGAGACCTTTTTCTTAGATGTGATGCTAAAAAATTCCAGAGATGGACTATTGATACAAGTATATCCTCTTTATGGGAAAAGGATGAAAGACTTAAGAAGCATATCATGACGATAGCTAAACCATTTCTTGAGAAACGTCGTTCCATGCTTGGTATAGATTATGATGAGGATGAAATTAAAAAATTTTTAAAGGGCTTTGATGCCATAACGGAATAATATGCAATACATTTTAAGCGAAGAAGAATACAGGGCTCTTGGGCCTAAAAAATTAATAGAGAAATATAAGAATGATGCTAAGGAACTGGCTAAAATGGTCGCTGCAAATATCCCTAAAGATGGCCATATAATACCATGTAAAAAAGGTTATTGCTCAGAATGCCCTGCAGTTGACCTGTGCCCCGATGACAACAAGGAATGGCCCAAATAAAAGGAATAATGATATGATCAAAAATTATACTTCAACTGTTCCGGCATCTCGTTCAGTACAACGCATCGAGGATAAACTCGTCGCTCATGGGGCTAAAAATATCCTTAAATTATATGAGGATAAAAAGCTTATTGGTATTGCGTTTATTCTAACTGTGGATAATAATAAAGAAATTCCTTATAGACTCCCAGCTCGTATAAATAATGTCGAAAAGATACTCCGCAGTAAAATAAAAAGGCCCAGATCCGGAACCTCTCAGAATATAGCAGCACAAGCACAACGAACAGCATGGCGATTACTTGCTGATTGGGTCGATATTCAAGTATCTCTTGTTGAACTTCAGCAGGTAAAATTTATTGAGGTATTTCTGCCTTATGTATATGACCACTCAAAGAAGCAGACTTTTTTTGAAAAAATAGAAAAAGAAAATTTTCGTCAATTAACTTATATAGAGGGATAAATAATGGATTTTAATTTTAAAGGAAGACCGCTCAATACTGAAGAATCAGAGATATTGATTAAAATACTTTTAGTTGGGTCTTTAGATAAACCTCTGGATCAGGAAGAAAGGCTGAAAGACGACTTTTTGGCCCAGATAGTTATTAAAAGATTAAAAGCTTTTAAATTGCCTTTTATGATATCCTCTGCCTTTTATGTCATTTCTTTATCTACAGTTTTTAATAATCCTGGGAAAATAGTCATGCTATTATGGCTTGCCTATAAATATCATCTTGAAAAAAAGATAGCATATTTGGATATAAATGCCTGGGTAGATATGTTTCCTATGACTATCCCTACGGAAGAAGAACTCCAATACATGTGGGAATCACAAAAGTCGCCAGGAGCCCCTTTAGGGAATTTATTGGATGACCCTAATACCTGGCATCCATCTTTACACTTTACACCCTTAACGGATGTATGAATTGAAAGAGCAATGTCTGAAAATGGTAGATACGCGGATATAGATTCCTAATTCTTTGAAATTAATTAGGTTATGCGTAGTACAGTTACATCCTTCACGGGTGTATGAGTTGAAACAATCGTAAAGCATAAGGAATTAGAATGGTAAACCGATTATTAAGAACAGCCGGATTTCATAGAATGATAGCAAATCAAGAGTCAGGGACATATGATGCTTATATCGATGGGGACAATTATAAGGATATAAAATTCCCTTCTGAGCTTATGGAATCCCTGACTTTTAGACTGGGAAAGACAGAAGGATTAAAAGAAGCCGCTGTTCTTCTAATGAATAAAGCTATAGAGAACTTCAAAGAAGAAGATGACGAACAAGCCGTCTATCTGAGAGCCATTTCTGTAACTTTAAATAACTACGCTGACCAATTACACCTTGAGATAGGTTCAGACGTTAAAGCCCATATTTGTTCTACTGCCGAGCTACAAAAATAGGGACTGGAATTTTATGAATCAACATTTAAAAGCTGTCAATTTATCATTAGTCAATGCCGATGTATTGGCCCTAAAGAAGTACGTTGGGGCCTTTGTAGTAAGTGTGACACTAATAAACATAGTGATAAGCATTGTGAGGCCTTGAAAGCTATTATGTCAGCGGTTCGATCCCGTTCGGAGCCGTCTTTAACAAGGATAAATAAATGAATAATATAATATTTCTAATGGGATGTCACTATATAGGTGACTTCGTATGGCAAACAAATACTATGGCAATAAAGAAATCAAGTAACGTAGTAGCTTTATGTGAGCATTGCTTCACATATTCTATAGCAATGTTTATAGGATTTTTAGCAGTATGGGGAAGACTAGGATTCGAAGCAATGAATCAGAATAAATGGTTATTAACATGTGTAATTATGTTTATTAGTCATTTAATAATAGATGGAATAACTTCTAAAATAACATCTTATTTCTTTAAAAAAGATTATAGACACCTGTCCTTCACAACAATTGGATTCGATCAATGGTTACATTTAATAGTAGTTGTGTTAACATATAATTTCTGTATTAATTAACGGACGGGTTGCTAACTCGTCGGGTATAAAAACCTATGCTCCCTGTGCCCTCCTTTTAAAGGATCACATGAGAGAAATAAAAGAAATTCGATTATAATAGAACAGGATTCTGTCTTCATGAATAAATTTCGTAGTATGCCTGATGATGAATACAATGAGCTGTTTAAGGATGCTAATAAGGCATATAGAATGTTTTTTGAGTCCGCTGTCTCTAAAGAAATTAGTAACATAGAAAAGTTTTAATATCTTTACATTAAAGAGACTTTAATAAACGTAGAGGATAGAGTGAACAGTAAGCCTTTTAGAATGTGGGCTGTTTTTGATAACTATGCTATCTGTCATATAACCGTTCCTGGTGCGCCGTATTTAAGTCAGGATTTACGATATAGCCTTGCTGAGTATAATCGAATAATGAAATGTGAGTTGCACCCACAGAAAAAAACGGAAGTGGCAGTCAATAGCAAACAACGTGCCAAACCTGCAAAGAGACTTTAATAATGGCAATAAAATTTTATAGCACACATGGTGCTTATGGTAGCTTCTCAAATTTCTCACGTCATAGTATATTTCTGGATAATCATTCATGGCCTACTGTAGAACATTACTTTCAGGCCCAAAAGCATATAGGCACACCCAGATATAAAGCCATTTTAAAGGCCTCTACACCTAAAATAGCCGCTACATTAGGCCGGGAAAGAGATAAGCCCTTAAGAGCTGACTGGGAAATAGTAAAAGATGATATCATGAGAAAAGCCGTAAAAAGGAAATTCCAGAGTCATGCTGATATCCGTAAAATATTGCTGTCTACCGGCATAGAAGAAATAATTGAAGACTCCCCAAAGGATTCATACTGGGGAATAGGGCCCGATGATAATGGGAAGAATATACTTGGTAAAATCCTTATGGAGACCCGGGAATACCTGAAAGAGTTCAAACATTGTCTTACATGTGGCATAACTCATCGTATTAAAGAGTCATGCCCTCCAGAAGCCTTCAGGATACTAACATGCTCATGTGGTAATGAGACCCTTATACCTTGTGATGCCCTGTTTATGGGGACTAAGGGGATGCATTGTGGCCAGTGTGAAAAAGATACAGACTGGAAAGCTAGAATACCTACTATTGAAGATATGAAGAAGCATTGGAAAGATTATGTTCCTCCAGGGGGTGATAAATGAAAGCAATAACTGTAGGAGAGCTTAAAGAAGCACTCAAAAACTATGATGATAACTTGATCGTATTTGTTATGCGGGATGCCAGTGGAGATCTCCATCCTATTACGGCAGAAGATTGGCGAATATATGAAAAAGGAGAGGTATTTTTCGCAAATGATACAGTGTCTAATGAATATGAACCAGGCCTTAGGATATCTAAAATATAAATATGAATGCCTTAAAATGTTTGGATAATTGTAGAGACTGGAAGAACTGCAGACTATTACATTGGAAGAAATGTCAAAGAAATTCTATCATCCGATGCTGTGCCTCATGTAATAGAATTTTTATAATATGGAAACCAAGGGATTATGGGTATCCCGTATGTGGGTTCGCCCATTATGGCGCTTATTTTGTTTATATAAATTGGATAATAATTTTTTATAAACTTCTGATAAGATCACATAAATATGTCCCGGAAAAGAACTTAGTTAAGAATTGGTAATCTCTTTGCCGTTTCTTATGGACCCAGTTTCCGATTTTTCTATGAGGATAAAGTCAAAAGGCCGGGTAAATTATCCGGCCAAAAGGAGCGTGTCCTTCGTCA
>Ga0307377_10003272_pt1 | contig 18451 bp, 20 predicted proteins | sample TR3MG_FD_202535 | JGI IMG/M metagenome (GOLD analysis project Ga0307377, IMG submission 202535) | Soil microbial communities from Risofladan, Vaasa, Finland - TR-3 | ecosystem: Environmental > Terrestrial > Soil > Coastal area > Acid sulfate soil | place: Finland: Risofladan, Vaasa | collected... | reverse complement strand
ACTCCCTCCCGGTCGGCAAGGGGACGGTGATCGTGGTCGGCAAGCCGCCCAGCTACTTCGCCTCATCAAAGGAATCGGCGGACGAGCTTCGGGCGATTGTGGCTCGCGCATGCGAGGCGGCGGGGATCAAGTATCGGGAGCAGCACTATATGAAGGTTCGGCGCGGGCGGTATGTGGCGGTTCGAGCATTCGATGAGCCGGTGACCGTGAAGGGCAAGTTTGTGGACGTCCTCGACCCGGAGCTGCCGCTCCTCACCAACCCGACCACCCCCGCGCAGGAGTTGGGGGTCATGGCGGACGTGGCTAAGTTGATGGCCGACTCGAAACCTCGGATTCTACTCTCGTCCTCGCGGATCGAGGCGAGCAGCGAGACGGCCACCGAGACGAAGGTCCTCCTCTCCGGGCCGCTCAAGACGAAAGGGGTCGTCCGCTTCTCGACCGCGGGCAAGAAGGTCAAGTCGGTGACGGTCCAGGATACCACCGGCAAGCCGGTCGAAAGGGAATGGGGCAAGGCGGGGGATACTCTCTTCATTAAGCATGACGGCCTGCCGGAAGGAGTGCTGGTGAGGGTAGAGTGGGACTAAGGCGGGACTACAAAGCTCCTGCTGAGCCGTTGCCGGACGGGGATGGGCAGAAGCTCGATGTTGGCTCACTTCGCCAGGTCCCCTAGTCGAGATCGTCAAGCGGGCCCAGCCTGCGGTCAGAGCTGTCACACGGCCGCAGTCGCTTCCTCAGGCAGCGGAAGGTCTGAGCACGGTGTTACATTGAGCCAGCCCAAGATGGCCAGACTGCGTATGGCATATGCGATGTCCTCGTCATTGAGAGGCGGTCTGTGACGGTGCTTCCACTCCTTGACATCCTGAAGGACATCGCATTCCGACGGACGATCCTTCCGCTGGCTCTCCAGGAGACTTGCTGCAAACATGACTGTCGCCATCATCTCGGCCTGATCTGTCCCTGTGCGACAAAATAGGTCCACGATGCGGTCTATCTTGGAACTCCATTCGTTGAGCGAATCGAGATACGCACACCTAGCGTCCTCAAATGTCGGCCCCACCTTGATGGCCAACATCTTGCCCAGCCGTTCCTCCCGAATCAGCCCATTGTTTGCTAGTCTCGTGATCTGCGCCTTAAGATCACTAGAGAAGGGGCCGAAGCTACGCTTCTCGAAATGTAGCCCTGTCGGTAAGCCTTCACGCGTCGCTACGTAGGCCATCTTTTGGAATATGGTCCTGCCAACGGGCCAATGGTAAGGTTCGCGCTCGATCCTCCGAAGCGCTTCCACCAGCGCAATCCATGCTGGTTTCACGAACTCCGGCTCGGGCATCAATCCTCCACATTGCTCATGCGTAAGTGTAAGGAACTCCCGCCGAAGCTCTTCGTGAGGCGTTCCGTAAGGGGCGTATAGCTCTACCTGGATGTCCATCTGATCTAGATAGCGGTAGAGTGTTGGGCCGACTATCCGCCATTCGAGTTGCCCGTGTCCACAGCCGAGCGGAGGCACTGCAAGTGATTCGATCCCCCACTCCCTATACCGCTCGATTAGATACCGTAAGCCTTGCTCTATGTCGGCAAGCCTGGTAACAGAGCGCCAATGGTCCTTGGTCGGGAAGTTGAGAATCCAGGGCGGAAGCAGCCCCTTGTAAAGATAGGGCCGGCCAAGCCTGACTTCATGGCGTGTACACTTGGCCACATATTCTCTGTACATGTCAGGGAACCGATTCTTGAATTCGAGTGCAATACCTTTGCCCATGACACCAACGCAGTTGACTGTGTTCACCAGGGTCTGAGCGCTCGACTCAAATATATCTCCTATGACCACTTTGACCATGCTCTTGACCTTATCTGAAGAATAGGTATGGTTTCAACGTGACGGCGATTCCTGTGTTCAGATTCGCCAGTAGTTGTTCGCCTTCCTTGCACGACACGTAAGCTCCTATTATGCTCCCAGGCTCGACTACGTGAGGCACCAGCACCTCAGCGCAGACAATGGAGCCATGCTCCATTGTCTCATATGCGTCTTCGTGTGTCCAGTACTGTGCGAAGACCATATCCGAATCAATGTGGGCTAGTCCGTCCGGGGACGGGTAGAACCGAGCCCAGCCGCTTGATGCGTTACGGTCCGATATGACGACGTCTGGCAGGTCGAGCACCGTGCATCCTATGCGCAGAATGCAGACAGCGGCATGCTGGTCCCTGCGCTTGTACATCATCTTGTTGCGAGCGTTGATGTAAAGGTTCACGTAGTCGTGGAGAAACATTCCGCCAGGGACTCGCTTAGGCCTCCTTCGATCTTGGATTTCCTCCATGGCAATTGACTCGTGAGGCACTCTGCGTACCCCATTATGGGATAACAATCCATGTTCGAGGATGGACCGCACATTGCTGATAGGTACTATATAGTGCAATTCGGTCAACTCACGCCGTTCCATAGTCTCCCCTACGCCGAACTGGTCTGTTCCTCCAGATCAAACATAGATCGCGGCAATCGCCATGAAACCGCTCTGTGGTCATGCCGTCTCCTATATGCAGGGCATTCACCAGGAAGCAGTCAGATTCCTTTTCAGATGGGCCATCTGCTGTTCCCTGTTCTCCTCGCACCAGGAGGTGCAGACGGCGTAGAGGGTGCTGCGGACCATGGGCCGATGCAAGGGAAAAAGGGCAGGATGCCGGAGGACGGCGAAGTCCCGGCAGCCCGCCCCTTTATGAGTCAGAGAGCGGATGTCCGCTCCTCTGCGTTGCGGACCGCTTCTCCCAGATTGCGGTCTCTTAAGAGTAAGTGGTCGAACTCGCTCAACTCGTACTGGGTATGAGCCTGCAGAAAAGCCCGGTAAGCATCGCCTGCAGCTACCAGCCTGCCGATGGTCTCTTCGTATGTCGCAAGGTCGAACATATAGATAGGAAGATGATATATTGCATAGGCCTTCTTGATCGAGCTTATGGCCTGATTTACGTGAACCTCGCGACCTTCGCGCCAGAAGAAATCGGCTGAGACCATCTTCTGCTCCGCGTAGTTCCATAGACCGTGGGCTATCAACCCTCTATGAACCTCCTCTGAATGCACCTCCTTTCCGATCCGCCGCCCATCCCAATCGAGGAAGGTATCGAATGCAATGCCGATCTGCCGTTCCTCGTCGGGAGTCAACTGATAGCGGTCCAGGTCGAACTCCCCGGGCTTCGGCTCTTGGTTGAATGGCCACATAGACCATCACCTGCCTTCCGCCATCTGATTGACCGCGTCAGGCGCCCGGTGGGGCCTCCCGCCAATCGCGGGATCCCGCTGCTGCGGGACAGTTCCGCCGGTTGCCCGGCGGGTTCGATGCCACTCACTTATATAACGGGCGAGCGGGCAAAATGATACGGGGAATAATCCGTAAGGAGTAATCCGTAAAGCTGCTTCGGTTACGCATTACTCGTTACTCGTTAGACCGTGATACGTGAGGGGAGGAGAGAGGTTAGCCGCTGAGCTTCTGTTTGGCGTCGGCGAGGGCGGCTTCGATGTCTCGGTTATGGAGGAAGATCTCGTCATGGGGCTGAGGCTCGTACTCCGCCTGAGCCTGAAGGAACGCCTCCAGGGTCTGGTCGGCGGCCAGGGTCTTGCCGTTCAGTTCCAGGTAGTTGGCGAGGTCATAAAGGTATATCGGGAGCGGGTTGATGGAGTACGCCTTCCTCACGGCGTTGATGGCCTTATCTATGAGCGCTTCCCTATGGATCGCCTGGTAATCGAAATCGGCGGCGGTGATTTTCTCCTCGGCGAAGTTCCAGAGCGCGCAGGCCACCAATCCGCTTAGGACGGCAATAGACTGCGCCTCCCTGCCGATATACCTGCCGTCGGGAGTCGTGTATGAGCTGAAGAAGTCGCCGACTTCCCGCTTCTCTTCGGCGGTCAGCCCCAATTGATCGAGCGTGAATTCTTTCTTTTTGAAAGGCCACATGATGGATGCCTGCCTAGTTGTAATGATTGTACTTGCGCCAGTTTTGTTCCCTTCGACGCAGGAAGAAGCAGGGCTGATGCGTAATTCGTGATGCGTGATGAGTGATGAGTGAGGGGAGGATTCGGTGAAGGCAGCGAAGTTATTTGCGCCGGGGGATATCAGGATTGTCGAGATGGAGAAGCCCTCGCCCGGGCCGGGGGAAGTGCTCGTTCAGGTGAAGGAAGTGGGCGTCTGCGCATCGGATGTCCACTACTTCCGCGACGGGCGTATCGGCGACACCGTCGTGACCGAGCCATTGATCCTGGGGCATGAGTTCGCGGGCGTGATTGCTGAAGTCGGACCGGGCGTGACCAATGTGAAGGTCGGCGACCGAGTCGCAGTCGAGCCGGCGATCCCCTGCAATGAGTGCTATCTGTGCGCTGAGGGAGCTTTCAACCTCTGCCGAAACATCAAGTTCTGCGGAACGCCCCCCTATGACGGCGCTCTCCGCGAGTTCCTCGCATGGCCGGCGGGGCTGGTCGTGCCAGTGCCGGATTCCGTCTCCTTTGGCGAAGCAGCCATGCTCGAACCGCTGGCGATCGGCGTATACGCGGTTGACCTCGCTGAGCCGATCCGGGGTAAGTCAATCGGGGTGCTGGGAGTCGGGGCGGTGGGCCTCTCGATCCTCGAAGCAGCGAAGGCGGCAGGATGCGGAATGGCGATTGCGACCGATCTCATTCCCGGCCGATTGGAGATTGCTAAGAAGCTCGGCGCGGACAAGACCTTCCTCGCGGATGACAAGGTAGTTCAGGCCGTGAAAGCCACGACCCATGATCAGGGCCTGGACATCGTATTCGAGGCCGCCGGCGAGAACGAGGCCGTCATGCAGGCGACCGAGATGGTCCGGCCAAATGGATTGGTCGTGGTTGGAGGCATCCCGCGGGAGGATTCGATGACCGTCACTGCCTCGACGGTCCGGCGCAAGGGCCTCACCATCAAGCTGCTTCGCCGGAGCAACCAGACCCTTCACCGCTCGGTGGAGCTGCTGAAGAACGGCAAGGCGAACCTCGCCCCGTTCATAAGCCACACCTTCCCGCTCGACCAGGTGACTGAGGCATTCGAGCTTGCCCGGGATCGGAAAGACTTGACCCTGAGGGTGATGATCACGTTATGACCATCAGCGTTTAGCAGCACCAGAGGCCCATTCTACAAAGAGTAGCACCCGATATGAAAGCAAGCCATGAAGCAACGCCCGTCTTCGGGCTGACAAAGGGAGAGCTTTGGCCCATCGTCGAAGAGGCAGCCGGCACGACGGTCGCGTCCTTTGACGTCCTCATGGAGCACGGACAGCCGCTTCCGCACGGGGGCCCGACTGAGAAGGAGATTCCGACCTTCGCTTACATTACCAAGTCTGGCCGCGAGGGACGAGTCACGATCTTTGCCAAGCGCATCACTCGACCAGGTCCTTCCGAAGTCCAGCAGTACCGTTTCCTCCAGGCGCATCACGCGCCAATCCCCCGGTTATACGGCGTGCTGCTCAGTCCCGAGGGGAGCGAAACCCTCTTTTTGGAGCACGTTGATATGAGATGGGAAGCGCGCTCCCATCGTACCCTGAACCAACGGCGCGAGTTCTTCGCATTGATGGCGCGCTTTCACGCAATCCAGCCTTCAAAGGAATATGCGGCGTGGCTGGACCAGACGATTGGCACAGTCACTGAGGAACTCTCAAGAGCCGAGCCGGCGTTGGACCTGATCTGGAAGCATGCATGCGACGGCGAGCTGGGTCAGAGCCTGCAGGACTTCTGTTCTTCCTATCATCAGGGCCTGCGTGAACTCCAATCGCTGGCGACGCACGTGACAGAGCGATGCCTCCGGATGCCTCAGGGATTGACCCATACCGATCTGTTGATAGAGAATGTCGGGCGTCGCCACAATGGCGAGCTAGTCTTGCTGGACCTTGAATGGGTTCGCAGTGGCCCGCGGTTTTTCGATGCAGCGGGATGGCTGGGGAGACCGCCCGATCGTTGGCCGCCCAGCCTTGCGCAAAGCGACCTGGCGCGCCACTACTTGGAGGAATACGCACGGTGGGGCGGCTCGCCGCCGTCATTGGAAGCATTCCTGGACGACGTCCGACTCATGTGGCTGGCCGAAAACCTCAGAATACTCAACTGGTACCGGGACCGGGCCGTTGACGGCTTGGCTACCTCGGACGCAAATGAGGACACGCGCCGCGCGAGACGTGATTCCCTGTATAGAAGGCTGACCATGCTTCTGGCTCAGTACCGGCTTCGAGGAACTAAGCACTCTGCCCTTGACCGCTGGTAGCGCCCGCGACTGCCTGCCTAAGGCGGCGCCACTTCCCGCCGCGTTTGAACCTCCTCATGCCGTGGGCATATATTGAAGACCCCTTGGTCAATGGCCAATGGTCAATGGTCAACGAGGAGGTTCGTCCCATGGCAAGCAAGCGTTCCCTCATCAATTGGCGTGAGTGGGGCAACGAGGCCCTCCAGCAGGCGGAGAATGAAGATAAGCTCATCCTTCTGAATATCACCGCCCCGTGGTGCCATTGGTGCCATGTGATGGACCGAACTACCTACTCCGACGCCAAGGTTGCGGAGATCCTGGCCGAGCGGTTCATCCCCATCAAGGTTGACGCCGATAAGCGCCCGGATATTCAGGATCGCTATCTGCTCGGCGGATGGCCCACGACCGCATTCCTCATACCGGACGGCAGGATACTCAGCGGCACGACTTTCATCCCCCCGGACGCGATGGTCCGCAAACTCCGCGAGGTGGATGACCTGTATCACGAGCAGAAGGCGATCGTCACCATGCACGTCACCAGCATGGCCGCCGAGGCCGAAGCCGAACGAGCGGAGACCGAAGTCCCCGGAGGTCTGGACTTGACCCTCATCCCGGAGATAGAGAACACGCTGAGGAAGGAGTTCGACCCCGTCCACGGCGGATTCGGCTCCGAGCCGAAATTCCCCTATCCCGACGCCGTTCGGTTCGCATTCCTCCAGTACCGGAAGACCGGCGTCAAGGACATGCTGGAGATAGCCCTCAAGACCCTCGAAGGGCAGATGCAGCTCTGCGATGCCGTGTGGGGTGGGTTCTATCGGTATGCGGTGAGCCCCGACTGGAGTCAGCCGCACTACGAGAAGATGCTCTATGTCCAGGCTGGGGCAATGGATAACTATCTGGAGGCATATCAGGTCACCGGGGATGACAAGTATGGCGAGGTGGCTGCCGGCGTGAAGGCCTATCTGACCCGATTCATGACCGACCCAAACGGCGGATTCTATGCAAGTCAGGACGCGGACATCGGCAGCCATGATCCGGAAACCGAGCTTATCCCGGGAGAGAAGTACTACACGCTCGATGAGGCGGGCAGGCTGGCGCTGGGTATGCCTTACGTGGACAGATCAATCTACACTGACTGGAATGGGATGGCCGTTTCCGCGTACATGCGGCTCTATCACGTGATGGGCGACGAGGATGCAAGGGACTTCGCATGCAAGACGATTGATCGGATCACCGGAGAGTGCATGAAGGATGACCACATGTGCCATTATCATGACTACGAGGCCAGGCTTCCGGGGATCCTCTCGGATCAGGTCTACTTCGCCCAGGCGCTGGTGGACGCCTATCAGACTGTGGGCAGGCGGCAGTATCTGGAGAACGCTCAGAAGCTGGTCGGTTATATGGTGGATCATCTTCGAGATGTGATAGACGGCGGTTTTTACTTCCAGTTATTCAAGCCCAGCGTGAAGGGCGAGTCCCAGGAGCGACATAAGCCCTTTGACGAGAACGTTGCGGCCGCCAAGCTACTGATTCAGCTCCACTACCTCACCGGCTACGAAAACTATCGGGAGCTTGCCGAGCGGACTCTGAAGGCGATTGCGTATCCGCAGTTGACCGACAGCATCGTGGGAGTCGGATTCGCATGCGCGCTCGATCTGCACACCAGCCATCCGGTGCATATCGTGCTCGTGGGCGACCGGGATCGCAAGGAGACTCGTGAGATGCTGGAGACAAGCCTGCATACTTATGAGCCTCGGAAACTGGTTCAGGTACTCGATCCGGATGAAGATCCTCTGACGATTGGGGAGGTCACATACGAGGCCGAGGAGCGTCCGATGGCGTATGTATGCGTGCGGAACGTCTGCCGGCCGCCGGTGAGTGGAAGCGAGGATCTGGTGGAAGTGTTGGAAGACGTAATGGCTGGAGGGTTGTAGGTTGTCGGTCTTAGGTTATAGGGAGCCCTAAAACCCAAAACCGATTGTTCACTACATGCGAAGAACTCTCGTAGTAATGGCATCCGCCCCAATACCCGGCGAAACGGCGCTTAGTCCGCCTTTGGATCAAGAAAGCGCCGCCCGCCTCCACGAGTGCTTTCTGCTCGACACGCTGGATCGTGCATCGGCGGTCCCTGACACGGAGCTGGTGGTGGCCTATGCTCCCATCGGCAGCCTGGGATACTTCAAGGCGATCGCGTGCTGCGCGGAGCGGTTCATGCTGCAGAGGGGGCAGGATGTCGGGAGCCGGATTGATAACTGCTTCGAGCGGTTGCTGGAGACTGAGAGGGCGGTGGTGATCCTGGATACGAGCGTTCCCACGCTCCCGGCCAGATCGCTGGAGCTGGCGTTCGATGCCCTCGGCAAGGTGGACGTCGTATTCGGGCCGATTCGGGGCGGGGGATGTTATCTCGTTGGGGCGAAGGCGCTTCACCCTCAGCTCTTCCGGGAGGTCAATTGGGATTCGGACGACATTCAGAAGGGCATCGAGCTGGCGGCCCGGCTGGGGCTGGGATGGTATGTCCTCCCCGAATGGTATGGCGTGCGAACTCCCGCCGAGCTGGCGTTTCTCGAGGAGGAGCTTCGGGAGGGCGTGAATTCGGCATGTCACACGAGGGAGTTTTTGCTGCGTGGGAAGATTTTAGACGTTAGACCTTAGAGGCCGGAATCGCCTGCAGGGGCTGAAGTCTAAAGTCTAGAGTCTGAAGTCTCAGAGCGAAAGAAGAGGAAGCTAATAATGCCACAGTTTATGATCGAGTTGGCGCACGAACCCGATGAGTGCATCAAGTCCCTAAAAGAAATCGAGCCCGAAGCCCCCGATCTGCTCGATGGAACGTTTTGGGGCTGCGTGTCCGGCAGGCATGCGGGCTGGGTGGTTGTGAACGCCGAGAATCAGGAGGAGGCGCTGGGTATGATCCCCGAGAACCTGAGAGGCAAGGCGACGGCCACGGAGGTGGATGCGATTCCCGGCCTGGGAGCGACAATCGATCCCGAGGCGGCTCACCCCGCGGATGCGGCGCCGGACGCTTCCTAAGGGAAATTTGAAATGGCTCACTACATGATCGAGATGACCCATTCGTCGAGGCCGGGAGTAAGCAGGAAGCCCTCGGAATGATTCCCGTCGGCAACCTGGAGGAGGTGATGGTGACCGAGGTCCAGAAGCTCACCCCAGAGGATATTGGGGAGCTTCACGAGAGGCTGGCAGCGGCCTAGGAAGGTTTTGGGTTGTGGGTTCTTGGTTTTGGGGCACTCTGCTAGTCCAGGTTAACCTTATAGAAGAAGATCAGGCCGCTGGGGTCTAGATAGCACGTATCCGGAACGCCCCACTCGTTGATGCGTATATCCACTCCGGTATATGCGCCCGCGGCATAGGCCTTGACTTTCTCCGGGTCGGACGGCCATATTGCCGAGAACCTCGCCTGCATGGCATGGAGGGCGAGTCCAGGGGCGATAGTACATGTGTATGCTCCCAGCACAAGGGCAATAATGCCTACCGTCCGCCAATGATGCCAACCTTCCAAGGATTTCCCCGCTGCCAGGCGTGAGGACAGGAGAGTCCCCATCCATCCGAAGGCAAATGGGATGAGCGCGATCAGGATGAACGCAAGTGCATACTTGTAGGAGTCTGACGATGATTCCCAGACGAAATGAGCTTGCCAGAAGAAGTAGCCGATTGGCGCGGCAACCAGTCCGAGTCGGCGGCCGGCGAGGAATCCCGCGATAAGCCAGGGAACTACGAGGGCAGAGAGGAGTATGCTGACCCCAATGGAGGGCGGCATGTGGCCCAGGAAGACCGCGCTCCCCCACCCGAACGGCGATGGACCGGCAATCAGAGCGCCGATGTAGGCTGCGGCAATCACCCGGGCGGCATTATCAACGAATTGGGCATTTTTCATTCCGCAATCCACACTCCTCACTCCGAACTCGGTTAACGCATTTCCTGGCCGCCGGTGACGTTGATTGCCTGGCCGGTCATGTAGCTTGACTGGTCGGAAGCAAGGAACACCACCACATTGCACACATCCTCATAGGAGCATCCACGGCCCAGCGGGACCTGGCTCAGATACTTCTGACGCACTTGCTCTTCGGTGAGGCCCTGGGCCTCCGAGTACTGCTTGAACAGGCTGTCCTGCCAAAGCGTGCCGTCGAGTAAGTTGCCCGGGCAGACGGCGTTGACCCGAATGCCGAACGGGGCCATCTCCAGTGCCAGGCTCTGGGTGAGGCCGATCCCCCCGAACTTCGCCGCGGCATAGGCGGAGTTCTTGAAGCTGCCCTTCTTGCCGGACTTCGAGTTGATCTGGATGATCACGCCCTTCTTGCGCTCGACCATGACCTTGGCGGCTTCACGGGCGCAGATGAAGTAGCCGACCAGGTTCACGTCAATCACCTTGCGCCAGTCGGCGGTCGGGAACTCGGTGACCTCCCCGGCCCTGAGGATGCCGGCGTTCGAGACCAGGATGTCCAGCTTGCCGAACTCCCGAATGGCGGTTTGGACCATCTCGGCGACTTGTGCGTCGTCGGTGACGTCCACCTTGACCGCGAAGGCATTGACGGCGGATTTCGCCTCGATATCCTTTGCGACCGCCTGGGCGGCCTCGAAGTTGATATCGGCGATCAGAACGCTTGCGCCCTCATCCGCGAGCCTCTCCGCGATGGCCTTTCCTAATCCCTGGCCCGCGCCGGTGACGATGGCGGACTGACCGGGCAATCGTTGGCAGCTCATATTCTTACTCTCCTGGCAATGGGTCCAATGGGACGTATGGGACCTATGGGACTCATAACGCGCTCCGAAGAAGCTCTTCCTCTGCTTCGTTGTTCCAGAACAATCCATCGGTCAGTTTGGCATAGACGTTGGGCAGGCGGGCTTTGAGGTCGGGGACGCCGGTCAACTCCAGCCCCCTGATCTGCGGATAGATGACCACCTTCCCCGGGAAACGGCCTTCTTTCGCCGCGACCATGCCGTCCCACGACGCCTCGATGCCTCCGATGGCGGCGACTGACGCATTCGTGTTCAATGCCCCGGATTCGGCGGCGCTCAGGGTATCCTTCAGATCGCTCAACTTCGAGCCGCTGCTTCCCACAAACCGCACCTGCCTAGCATAGACGCCGGTGAGATCCAAATTCGCAATCGTCCCGATGGGCAGGCCGACAAAGATATTCATCAGTCCCTGATCGGCGAGATGCGGCACTGCCTGCTCGATCAATGCCGCTACAGGCGCGAGGACGACTATGTCATCGAACCCCGTGCCGCCGGTGAAATCGTTTAGCAGGCGGTCGAAGTCCTCCGCGCTCATTTCGTTGGGATCCACTACCTCAAGCTCAATGCCACGCCTGGCGGCGATGGGCATGAAGCGCTCCTTGAGGCTTTGCAGGCGGGCTGTATCTATATCGGTGGCGATCACTCTCTTCGGCCCGTCGGCGAGTTCCAGCGCCCTCGGGAGGTGCATCTGACCCATCGGACCGCCTGCGCCGATGAACCATGCCGTCCCGCCCGGCTTCAGTTCGCTCGGGACTCGGACGAGGTCATACGCCTCGCCGATGTGGCGGCTGGTCGTCCCGATATACGAGTGGTTCATGTAGTGGACCTTACCCACGTCAATCTTGACCGGGCGGCTGAGCGGCTGGGTGGCGACTATGTTCATGATCCCATGCTTGCCAAGGAACTCCGCCGCCTTCTCGATGATATCGGCATCCGCTCCGAGGATGATGATGTCGTCGAATGTGCCATACTTGGATGCGAATGAGACGAAATCGATGGAATCGAATGTTGTCGTATTCCTGAGCTCAAACCGCCCTGCCTCCGACCAGAACTGCACCTGGTCGAACATCGGCCAATCCAGATCGGTCGCTACGACCAGCCTGGGGTCAACCGGCAGGTCGAGCACGCAATCGCCGTCTTCGCACCCGCCGATGATCCACAGGAGGCCGCCCGGCTTGATGGTCGGCCGGCGGGTTATCCGGTATGAAGCCACGACGCATGCCCAGGGCTCGGTGAGGGCGGCTTCGGCGTATCCAGTGGAATCGGCGAGCGGGAAAAGGTAGGTGCCCTCGTCGCCTTCGAGAAGCTCCTTCGTGAGCACCTGGTACTGGGTCTGAGCGCCCGGCAGGACGTACCCGAAGGCCATGCTCTTGCCGCCATAGAACACGTCGGCCTGAACGATGAATCGGTCACCAACCTTGAACTTGTCCTTGAGCTGCTCACCAACGCCCACTACCGTGATCGAGGGCTCGTGGCCCAGGGTGACCGGGTCTTTCTCCAGGTTGCGCCCGACCAGACGGGGGTGCTGATCGCCCTGGTTGATGACCTTGATGTCGCTCATGCAGATGCCGACGGCATCCACCCGGACCAGAAGTTCATCCGGCCCATACTTCGGCATCGGCAGCTCGATGGGCTTGTGGTCCCGGCCGAAGTTCTCCATCCCCGCGCCGAATAGATGCCAGGTCAATACGGTCTTGGGAAGCTTGTTATCTGCCGCCTTATATGTTTGTATCTTACTCTTACTCATACTCCTACTCTTACTCTCCTCCGGAATGGGACCGATGGGCTAATGGCCCTCAATGAGCTTCTTCCGCTGCTCCTCGTCGGGGCGGGTGCATATCCTATCAACGTGCTTTTTGCTCATGTAATTCGGGCCGCCGAAAAGGAATGTTCCCACGAGTGCCTTGGCCGTCTTATCCCACATTTGCGTGATGCTCTCGACCTCCTTGGCGGTCGAGCCAAGGGCGATCAGACCGTGGTTCTGCATCAGGATCGCCTTGGGACGGACCTCATACTTTTTGATGTAGTCCTCAACCGCCTTCCTGATCGCTCTTGCGAGGCTGACTCCAGGATCGTGGTATTCCACATACGCCGGGGCAATCCCACAGCAGACGATCTCATCTGGAAAGATTCGGCCGTCAGTAATCCGACGCCATTCACTCGAGCAGAGAATCCCGAGCACCGAAACCGGGTGCGTGTGCCCAACGAAGTTGACCCCCGGAATGGTCAGCAAATAGGCATGGAAGACGGTCTCGATCGAGGGGAGGAACTTGCCCTCTTGGACCATGGCAGCGTTGAGATTGGCCTTGATCTGATCATCGGTGAGTTCAGGGCCTTCGAGCATTCCGAGGACCTTGGGCGCATTGACCTCCACCAGCCCCTCGGCGGTGATTGTGCCAAGGCAAGTGCCGCTCGCCTTCACAAAGAATGTCTCATCGCTCACTCGGGCCGAAGTATTTCCCTCGCCAAGGATGACCAGTCCCCTGCTCTCCACGCCGAGCCAATGCGACATTTCGATAAGCTGCTGAAGTACCTCTTCCCTGGAAGCCATGATGCTCTTTGCCCTCCGAGCGATTCTGTCCGGGCACATTATATCACCATGCAAGATATTTGAAAAATCCGTATCCGCTGCCCAATTCGGTGGTATAATTGTGCCAAAAGTAACAATACTGTTGAGAGTTGACTCATGCCGGGTCTGGGATCGAGAATAGCCTCGTTTGTCGAGAAGCACAGCGCGGTTCGACCGCTTCAGAGTCATGCGGTGGGCGGCCAGGGACACGAGGACGCCTCGGGAATGACCATCGTCGTTATTGGAGGCGGCCTGGCAGGCCCAGCATTTGCCCGAAGGGCCTTGACCCTTGCCAGGGAATTGGGCGTAGACATCCGTATCGAGCTGCTTACCCGGCCAAGCTGCAATTACTGCGCCGGCCTCGTAACCGATGTCTCCCTGAAGAGCATGAAGCAGCTCTACCGCCTGACGATCCCTCCCGATGTGATCAAGGAGACCATCAACGAGGTAGTGTTCATCAACCCTCAGGAGTGGGCGGCCATTCCGCTGCTCGAGCCGCTGACTTCGGTCTTGCGGACAAGCCGATTCAAGCAGCAGGGATTTGACGAATCCTGGGTCGAGAACGTCTTCCAGGACCTCCGCTCTCAGGCCAACTTCAACGTTCAGCGGGATGCAAAGGTGGTGAACGTCGAGTCGAAGGACGGCGGGGGCTTCAAGATCACCTACGAACGAAGTGGGGCTCAGCTAACCCTGGATGCTGATGTGCTGGCCATTGCGACCGGCCTGAAGAGCATTCAGCAACCGTGGATGCAGAAGTTCGTCGAGGAATATGGCTATCGCCCGCCCGGACTCATGGATGCCTCGGTGACTGAGATCAATACCACGAAGGCGACTCACTATGACCTGGGCGGGAAAGTGCTCGTCATCGACGGGGTCATTCGGAACTGCATAGCGGCGTTCATCCCGAAGGGCAAGGGTTGGCTGACCGTCACAGGCCTGGGCAAGATCCTGGCCGATCATGACCTGGAGGTACTGTTCAACCACCCCCGCGTGAGGAAGTACATCGAGCTCGACCAGGTCATTGACAATCTCAGGTGCAAAAAGATATGCTCCGCCAGCGTGATCGTCAGCCCGGCAAGGAAGTTCTGCGGTGATAGCTGGGTGATGATCGGCGACCTGACCGGTTACGGCCGGGTGATGAAAGACGGGTATTTCGCCGCCCTGCAAAGCGCCGATCTTGCCGCGAGGACGATTCTGGTCAATGGATGGTCGGAATCGGCTTTCCGCGAGCATTACGCCCGTCCACTGAGGAAGCTTGCATTCGACAATCGCCTGGGGATGTGGATGTTCTGGTTCGACCAGAAGATCATCAAGGGGCGGTTCGGGACTTACCTGCTCACGAATGCCCTGAGAGAGATGCGCGGCGACAAGCGAGGCGGCATGATTACTGCCGCATTCAGGGGACTATTCAGCGGCGAGCTCTCATACAAGCAGATCTACGCGCTTTTCACAGCCGGCACGCTTGCACACGGCATAGGACTTCACCGCAAATGCCCAGAGGATACAGATGAATGCCCGTAGGTCCGAGATGGCGAACAACTCTCCATCCGCTGGCAAAAGGACGTTGTCGAGATTCACACGCTTGCCGATTGTAGGTCTTGACTTGTCCCACCGGCTATCTTATAATGCGCTACGTAACTGCACAGTGGTCTGAACCAAGGCGATGCAGAGGAGGGGAAAGTGAAGCTGGGCTTACGGATCGTCGCGGTACTTTGCGTTTTGGTGGGCTTCCGGCCCCTCTTATCCGCTCTTCTCACTAGTGACAGTTCCAAGGTGACAGGTAGTGCGGCCGAGGGCGGGAATACCTTGTTGTTTGGCATCGGAGGCATAGCCCTTCTATGTCGAAAGGTCTGGGGTTGGTGGTTCTGCACGATAGGTTCAGTCCTCTGCGTGATAGGCGGTGTCGCAGCCTACAGATCTCAGGATCTGCTGTCCGTTCCTCTGCTCATGGCAATGGCAATGATCGCGATCGTCCTACTCCTTAACAGACCTTCCACGTGGCTGAAGTCAGATTTTCCGGTTTCGGTAACGTCCGATGAATCATCGTCGGCGCGACCAGAGGAAATGCCCGCGGAACCCGTGTCCACTGCTACGCCGCAGCATACACCAGAGTCTGGACAACAGCCTACCAAGGATGGGCCATCAGGCTACTGAGATACTTCAAGATTGAGGCGCAAGAAGCAGACCGCTCCACATTCTAGTGAAGATTTGCAAGCGATTTGCGTGCTTCTCTTCCGACAGTTCCGCCAGGATCGAGTTCAACCGCTTTCTGGAGATCACGCCGAGCGGCGTCAGTCTTACCCAGCATTATGTAGCAGACTCCGCGGTTGAAGTAGGGTCCAGCCAAGTTCGGATTTAGCTGGACAGCCCTGTCGCAGTCCGCGATGGCACGGCGATTGCTGCCCTTATCGGAATATGTAAGCCCACGACCGCAGTAGGCTGCAGGGTCCTTCGGGTTCAAGCTGATAGCTTTGTCAAAGTCTGCGATAGCCTGGGTGTAGTCGCCCTTGCCGTGGTAGGCATACCCACGTCCGGTGTACGCATAAGCATAGCTAGGGTTCAAACTGATAGCCCTATCGCAGTCCGCGATAGCGTGGGTGTAGTCACCCTTACTACTATATGCAATACCACGACCGACGTAGGCTTCGGGATCAGTCGGGCTCAAGGTGATGGCTTTGTCGAAGTCTGCGATGGCGCGGGCGTAGTTGCCCTTGTTGCTGTACGCAAGACCACGGCCTTTGTATGGAGCAGAGTAGCTCGGGTTCATGGTGATAGCCCTATCGTAGTCCGCGATGGCGCGGTCATAGTCACCCTTCATAGCGTAGGCAAGTCCACGGTTGTTGTGGACTTCAGCGCAATTCTGATCAATCGCAATGGCCTTGTCGAAGTCCGCGATGGCGCGGTCATAGTCACCTTTATCGTAATAACCCAGGCCGCTATTGTTGTAGTCAGCCACCTGTGACTTGGCTGTAGGTGATCCCGCGAACACGTACAATAGTAGTCCTGAAGCCGCAATCGCCAGAACCACAGAGAGTACATCCACCGATCTAGGACGCAAAGTCAAGACCTCCTTCTGGAGACTGCCCCAACCGTAGACGAAAGCGGCAGGTGGCTCGCTACTATACTAGGCCGCGTTGTACCGGTTGTCAACACGCAGCCCTCCGCGGCTCGGATATCGTATCATCGCTCATCCAATCTGGGGTTTGCCATGATGCCCATCTAGGAGGACTTGTGCAGCATGTGGTATAATCAGACTTGAGTGCAACAAAACTGGTATTCCCATCGTTTCAAGGGTTGAGGAGGACAGTTCTACAGATGTCGCTGAAGCACCTTCCTAACGCGCCGTTGGTCGAAGCCACTTTTGAGTTGCGGTTCCCGGGTGAACCAAGAGTGTTGGCGCATATAGACGAATACTACGACGCCGTACGGGAGGATTTCCCGGAAGTATTCGTGCCGAATGCCCAAGCAGGCATAGCGCCCGCACTCCAACCGTGGGAGTTCAAGAAAGAAGATGGTTCCCGATGGCTCGGCATCAGCATCAACTGCTTTGCTGTTCATGTACAGGATTACCTGGACTATGGTGATTTTCGGTCGCTCGCCATACCTCTTGCCGAGAAGTTCTGTGAGATCTTCAGGATCGCACACATAACGAAAGTCGGCGCAAGGTACAGCAACCGAATTGTATTGCTCAGGATGCCTGGTGAACCCATCAAACTGTCGAACTATCTAAACCTGGGTTTTACCTTGCCGGAAACAGTCGATGCTTCCACGCTGGAGGACATACGACTGCAGTTTGCTATACGGCGAGAGGATGCACAGCTTATCATCGCACTGTGCCATGTCCGCGAGTACCTGGCCCAACCTGAGAGCCTAATCCTGGACCTCGATTGTGGGATAGTCGAACAGGTGTCGTCAGACAAATTCGCGCAATATCTAGACAAGGTACACTCTTACATCGAGGATCTGTTCGCTGCCCTTGCGGCAGATTCGTACTTGCGGTATATGAAAGGGGAGACTGCATAATGCCAACGCTCTCGCCATCCCCCGAATATGCGGGGGTACCATCCTGGTTGACCTACCGCGGGCAACCTGATAGCTCGAGTACAGCCCCGTATGTATTCGGGAACTATTGCCCCTCATCGGAATGCCCGGAGTGCGGCGTCTCGCCCTCCACACTGTGCACTAGCCAACCGGCGATGCTTGAGGTCAGTATTGATGGCAGACCACTGCGGGCGCCCTTGCTCGTACTGCTGTCATACCGAGATGGATACTACCAGATCGAACACGAGGATCTAGGAGTATATGGACGTGGCAGGACCCAAGGAGAGGCAGTCCAGGATCTGGTAACATTCATTATGGCTGACTACAGGCAATATGCGCTTGCGTCTGACGAAGAACTCGATCCTGTCGCTATCGGACTCGCGAGAAGGTATCGCAGGCTATTCGAGACACGCAATGAGTAATGCAATCTCGCGGCAGGAAATGGTCCGCTCTTTGGAAGGTAAAGGGTTCGTACTGAGTGACAGGGATCAGGACCACGACTACTACTACTTCTACCACAAAGGCAAGCGTACTGTAGCCAGGACGAAGGTGAGCAGAGGCACCAAGTTCCGAGACTACAATGATGAGATGTTTCGGCTCATGCGTAGCAGTCTTAAACTCAATACTATTGGAGAAGTCAGGGACTTGTTGAAGTGTCCTCTCTCGCAGGGAGCCTATGCCGATCTTCTCAAAGGCAAGGGAGCTTTACACGACTAGCTCCAACGGCCAACCCCGAGCGTAGGACTTTCCTCGCGCCCTACTCATTGTCGAAGTTCTGAGACTATGTCACCCCTAACGGTTCAGTGATTTTGTCACCCAGTCTCTTCTCCAGGGATGGTTTGGTGGTGGCTTGTAAGGTCTCCTTTCTGTC
>Ga0307377_10003271_pt1 | contig 18451 bp, 19 predicted proteins | sample TR3MG_FD_202535 | JGI IMG/M metagenome (GOLD analysis project Ga0307377, IMG submission 202535) | Soil microbial communities from Risofladan, Vaasa, Finland - TR-3 | ecosystem: Environmental > Terrestrial > Soil > Coastal area > Acid sulfate soil | place: Finland: Risofladan, Vaasa | collected... | reverse complement strand
CGTAGCGGTGGCGGGGTCCGGCATTTTGGCGAAATCCCGTATGATCTCGGCGGTGTTCCGATCGATGCGCTGGGCGTTTATCCCGATATCACCCAGGGTTTTTGATACCGCTGCCGGACCTCCAGCAAGCTTGATCAATATGTCGGTCGCCGTGTTGTCGCTTTCGGTGATCATTACTTCAATCAAATTCGCGACCGACAGCTTTAATCCGGGATGGACAAAATTCTGCGCGAGGACGTTGTCTCCCATCACGTACATGTCCGGCGTAATGTCGACGAGGTGGTCTAGGTGCAGTTCGCCCTTATCAACACGAGTAAGGATAGCGACGGCGATCGCGACCTTGAAGGTGCTAGCCATCGGGAAGGGTTCGTCGCTATTGAGGGAAATGACGGTATCTGCGCCCGGAATCGTAGCGGCAAAACCAACTACGCCTGCAAGTCCATCCGTGGTCAATTCGATGCGCTTCGCGATCTTCTCGGCATCGCCGTTAGCTGACGGCGAAGCGTTCGCGTCTAGGGCTGCGGCCGGCGCGCCCACGGCCAATAAGAGAACCATGAAGCCTAACAACTTGCCTAACGTTTTCATTTCGTTCTCCTCTCTTGGTTTTGGGTTCTTTAAACCGCGGCGGCGCGTAAACTGGCCCCGCGCCTTAAAAGGCGTGCACTCCGAACGCCGTCCTCTTACGGCTAGCCAGAAAACCCCGTTTAATTTATATTATATAACATAAAAACCTTTAGACAAAAGGGAATAATTTTAGCGCAAGCCTCTACCCGTCTCCCCTTTAACCAACGCGTCGGCGACGTCGAGGTCCTTTATCCCTTCGTCTTCTCGAGCGGAAAAGAACCCAAAGCGGTCGAAGTAGTGCCGCGCCGCATTGGCGAGAAATAGCGGCCGCCCGCGAACCCGGCTGAAATGAAGACGCCCCCCGCGGGGCGTCTTTTCGCATAACCCTTATCGTCATGCTCTTTCGGTTTGACGTCGCCTCCGCGTTGAGCTATAGTATTACCGGCGACGGGGGCGTAGCGCAGGTCGGCAGCGCGTCTGCTTTGGGAGCAGAAGGTCGGAGGTTCAAATCCTCTCGCCCCCACATCAAAAAGCCGCCCGGAAGGGCGGCTTCGTCACTATACTATCCCTCTCTCTATTCTATCGCGAGCGACACCCCCACCGCCGCTACGCCTCCCGCGGTACCGTAGCCGCCGGCGAGGCGCACGTCGACGTTGCGCCAGACGCTGTAACCGAGGGTCCCGACGGCGGCGATTTCTTTATCCGGGAAGGCGACGGCTACGCCCGGGCCCAGGTGAAACCGCCACGCGCGGATGACGTCGACGCCTCCCATAACCGCCGGCCCCGACGTCCCCAGGCCGGCGCCGACGAAAGGCCGGAGCTCGAGCGCTACGGCCGGTTCGGGTTTATAGTAAACCGTCACGTCGTGCGGCTGGCCTTCAGGGACCGCGACCTCGCCGCCGGGCAGGATGCCGAGCTCGACGTGCTCGCCGCCCTCCGTTTCGACGTGGACCACGCGGGAACCCGCCGGCCAATCCCGCATAATCACGTCGGCCTGGGTAGGCCGGTGCAGCGGGTTGAGCTTTTGGAGCGCGCCGGACGTCCGCTCGTCGTCGACGACGCGCCAGCCGGGAGGCGGTTGTTCGGCCTGGCGGGCGGGCGCTCGAGCGGCCCCCTCCCCCCTCGCGAACAACCACCTCACAGCCAGCGCCGCTACGATAACGACGACTACTATCAACAGTGGTACGGTGAGCCGTTTTAACAGCTTCACGGGTAAGGCACCCCCTCGGACGGTATAAGCGTCGGGTCGCCGCGCCAGATAACGTAGGTGGCGAACGCCGGCGGACTTGCCACGGCCTCCAGCGCGCGGACGCGGTCCCAGTCGAAGAGGAGACCCGGGTCCGTCTTGGAGTAGTGGAGGTTGCCGTGGGCCAGTAGGCCGCGGAAGCCGTCGAGCTCGTCGAGGCTGTACGCGTCGCCGCCGTGCTCGCGGCTGACGCCTGGGTCGCAGCCGCGCCAAGGGTCCGGCAGCGTTTGCAGCGGGATGCCGAAGCGCGCGAGCAGCGGCGGCAGGAGGAAGGCCAGCGCGCGGTACTGCTCGTCGGTGAAACCGTAGGGCGGCCCGGGGTTGGAGATCTCTATGCCGACGGAGCGCTCGTTGGGCCGGAGCGCCCGCCAGCGCCGCCACCGCCAGGTGTAGGGCCTGCTCCACGTGATGCCGGCGTGGAAGGCCGCGTTCTCGAGGCGGACGAGCTGATAGACGTCGCCTTTGGGACAGACGTAGAAGTGCGCCGACGGGCAGGCGGGCCGGGGCGAGCGCGCGAGCCAATTCAAGTCGCCCGGGTGCGAGCCGGCGGTGTAATGCAGTACGACCCAATCTACTTTAAACTCGGCCGGTCGCGCGGCGAACCCCCGCGCCGGCCGCCAATAGAGGCGCGGCATATTACCCCCGATATTTTTATCGAACCGACCTTAGGCGGGCGGCCTCGATTATTTTGCTGCGGACGACGTTGACCTTGGGGATGTGGCTCACGTGGCGCCACTCGCCGGCGCGCGCGTCGTAGTCGGCGGCGACGGTGATGGTCTCGTCGTCCTCGCGGGCGAGCAGGCCGGCGGAGACGAGGACGACGCGGGGCTCGAAGTCGTCCTCGCACAGCGGCCCCTCCTGATAGGAGGCGTCGAGCCACTCGACGTAGGCGAGTTTCATTGCGTTTCGAATTTGAGTGGGATGTTAAGGCGGGCTATTTCGGGGCTTGTGACGCGTTATTCAGGCTAACGTCAAAAGTACTGCCCGTAAATTGGTCTTGCGAACGCGGCTTTATATCTTACGGTTCGTTCGACGTAACGGGTTTAAAATATTGAATATTATGCCCTCCCTCGTCACTTACGTACACGGTCCCGTCGCCGGCTACGGTTATACCTACGGGGTGAACGAATTCCCCGTCCCCACGCCCTTCGGAACCGAACGCGCCCAAAAAGGCACCGTCGGGGCTAAAATACTGTACGCGGCGGTTGTTCGTATCGACGACGAACAAAACGTCCGAGCGGTCTACGGCGAGCGCCGACGGCCATTGGAATTGCCCGTCCGCAGATCCCGGGAAACCCCAACTCCCTTTAAACGAACCGCTATCACTGCAACGGAAGATCATATATTCGGAACCGCAAACGTAAACGTCGCCGTCACTTGCCACCGCAACGTCGTAAGGGAACCACATTCCCCTATACCCGAGGTCGCGGGTCCCCCACGACCCCAAATACTCGCCCGAAGCCGTAAAGTATTGGACCCGCCGATTTTTAGAATCGGCCACGAAAACCCTCCCGTCCGGGGCTATCACGAGGCCCGCAGGGTACTTGAACTCCCCTTCACCTGAGCCTTCCGAACCCCAACTCCCAAGGAATTTCCCGTCGCCGGTGAAAAATTGGACGCGGTGGTTTAAATAATCCGATACGTATACGGTGCCGTCCGGGGATACGTCCACACCCCAAGGCGCGTTGCATTCCCCGGGGCCCGTGCCCTCCTTACCCCACCCCCCGAGGAAGCCGCCGTCGGGGCTAAAGTACTGGACGCGGTCGTGGTAAGCGTCGGCCCCGTAAATCCGTCCGTCCGGCCCCGACGACAAACCGTCAAAGCCGCCGAATTGCCCTACGTCCGAACCGACGAACCCCCATTTACCCGCGAAAACGTATTCACTATAAGGTAAATCGGTCCGGCTCCCGGCGGCAACGCAATCGCCGGACGAACCGAATAAGCCGCTCGTTAGTACGATTAACGTTACGAATCTCATACCAATGACCCTCGGCGTTAAATTATATCCTGAGATATCCTTCCGTTGAATACTATAAACCAGATTAAACGAAGAAATCTGGGTTTTGACGCTCGCCGGTTTTATTTAAAATCAGGTCGGAAGTGGTGTTTTTCTCCCTTCCACAAGTGGGGTTGGGTAAGCCCTACGGCTATAGCTGCGTCGACCGCTTGTTCTGATATCGAGCGGCCGTTGCTAACCAAGCCGAAACGCTCGGCCGTTATCGAAGGCGAGGCGTCGACGCAATACCCCGTCCAATGGCCATATATATCACCGGCGTCAATCTTCCCGTTAAGATCCTCGTATTTCGTGTCTCGTGCCGCGGTCGTGCCCAACCGGCGATACGCGGAGTTTATCGCGATCGTCCCCTCGTTCCCCGATATCTCGGCCATTTTCCGGCGCCACCGCGCGAGGCCGGCTATAAGCTCGGCCCTTGCCCACAAGCACTCGTTCTCTTTGCGGTATCCGTGCTTCGTATTAATTGTACCGATAACCTACGGGATAGGCCAGAGTTGTTTCTCGATCTTCGCCACTAGCTCCGGGTTGCGCGTATTGTAAACCGTCTGCCTCCAGTCGTCGTTCTTGGGTATCTCCGAATCGGGCAAGCCCGTAGTGCCGGTCGCCGGGTCTACATATTTAACCGGCGCGTCCGGGACCGGTTTCTCGTCTTCGGGCGGGAACTGCCACCGCCTCGCGAAACGGTCCAACACCTTCGCGAGCACCCCGTATTCGAACCTATCCCCCAGGTCTTTCGACGACGCGGCCAGGGCCCGCAAGCTCTCGATCTCCGGTTTGAAGACGTCATCATATATATCTACCGCGCGCCAGTCCTCTTGCGTAATGGTTATACGGAACCGCTCCCGGCCGTCGAAATAAACTACGAATACGAAATCCTTGCGTTGGTAATTAACAGCCATCGGCGTACCCCTCCTGGTAGGAGGCGTCGAGCCACTCGACGTAGGCGAGTTTCATCTTTCTATAAATGGGAACGGAAAGATAAGTAGACTAGCGAGGTATTAAACGGAGGTTTTACCGGTCCACTTCCATCCGCCGTCAGCTGGCTCGGCGTAACCCTCGCGGACGAGTTGTTCCATTATCTTGCGGCATTTGGCGGCGCTGATGCCGGTCATCAATTGGAGCAACTCGGCTGTGATGACCCTTTTCCCGTGCGCGTCCCGGTGTAGGTGTTGCAACGCTCGTAATACCCTCAACTTCTCCGGGGTGCCCGGGGTCGGTAACGATTCGAACCGCAACGGCGACGGCGGGCAACTCGCGATGTCGTCGCCGCCTCTTTTACGATTCCCCATCTTCGCCTCCCTATTTAGGCTCGGCCCGTTTAAGGCCTCGTTTTGCGGAAGTACTGGATTCGACGGTTAAACATATCCGCGACGTAAACCGCGCCGTCGCTCGAGACGGCCAGGCCCCGGGGCCAACCGAACTCCCCCGCGCCCGCCCCGGTGGAACCCCACGACGTTATAAAAGAACCGGCCGCGTCGTAGACGGAGATTCGGTTCATCTCGTCGTCGGCGACGAAGACGTTGCCCTCCGGCCCGACCGCCACGGCCCAGGGCCATTTCAATTCCCCCGGCCCCGACCCGGGCGACCCCCACGCGCCTTTGAAAACGCCGCTCGCGTCGAAGTATTGTACGCGCGCGTTGCCGACGTCGACGACGTAGACGTCGCCGCCGCCCGAGACGGCCACGTCGACCGGGCCGTCGAACTCGCCGTCTCCCAAGCCGGCCGTGCCCCACGTCCCCAGGTACGAGCCGTCGGCGGAGAAGTACTGAATGCGGTCGTTATTCCTATCCGCCACGTAGACGGTCCCGTCCAAAGCTACGGCTATCCCGTTCGGAACGTCGAACTCGCCCAACCCGTCGCCCCACGTACCCCATTCGCCCTTGTACGAACCCGTAGCGCCGAAATATTGAACGCGATGATTTACGGAGTCCGCGACGTAAACGTCGCCGTCGGGGGCTACGGCCACGCCGGAGGGCCAGCGGAACTCGCCGGGCCCTTCGCCCATTGTGCCCCACGAGCCGACGAAGGCTCCCCCGGCCGTAAAATATTCGATTCGGCCGTGCGAAAAAAGGGTAACGTAGACGTAGCCATCCGGCGCGGTAGCCACGCCCCACGGCGACAGCGGCTCGCCGTCCAAGGCCGAAACCCCTCCCCACTCGCCGGCGTAAACATATTCCACCCGCGGCCGCTCGGCCTCGTCCGCGGGTGTCGCGGCGACCAGCGCTCCCACCCCGGCCGCAGCCCAAAATAGATACGACTTTCTCATACCCTTCACGGCCTACCTCCTCCGCTCGTTAACGTTGAGCGACGTTTAAAGAAACGTTAACAGTATAGCAGATTCGGCACGCGGCGTAAAAAGCCCGACGTTTACCGCCGACGTTACCGGCGGTACGGCCCCGGCTCGAGGCGCCGAGCAGACCTGAAATAGTTAAACACAGCGCGCCGCGGCGTCAACGGCGCAGCGGCGTCCGTTCGCGACTAAAAGGGTTCAAATGGGGGGAATAATGAGGAGGGTTTACCGCCCGGCGATCCGAAGTAAAAACCGGGGGCTTCAGCCCCCGGCTCGGGTGAGGAAAGGGGCATGGCCTACCCCTCGCGCCGGCGGGCGTAATGCTGATATTCGACTTCGAGAGGCGATGGCCTACGTACTACCAGATGCCCGGGCCGCGGGGGATGCGGGAGTCGATAAAGGCGGCCTTTACCCGGTAAGAGATAAGGGAGATGCCGGCGGAGCTCGGCGCGACGACGTTTGCGCTCGAGCGGCACTTCCCGTATATGGCGTTGGTGGCGGGGAAATAATTACAAGGCCGGCGGCCGTGCCGTTTTAAACCGAGAGGACCGCAACGATGGGAAACGATGACGCCAAGCCCCACGGCGGCGACGAATGCCGTCGACTGTTGGAGGTAACGCACCCGCTGCGCGAGGGGATTATACGCGACGCGTACGCGCCCCTGAGCAGCGAGTTCCGGGAGGCGCTGGCGGCGCTCGTCGAGATGCGGTGGCCGGGAGCGGAAGAGGAGTTGACGGCGGAGAAGCGGGCGGAATTCAAACGCCTTACCCAGCCGACGTCGCCGGATTTCATATTGAACGCCCCGTCCTACTACGCCTTCTTCACCTATTCGATGTTCTGGGGTAGGGTCCCGGCTTAGCTTCAACGGCTGTAACCTCGCCCGAGGCCGCCCGCCGTCCTGGCCACGACGGCGCGCCTTTACATTTAAAGGTTGACTACCGGGCGGCGGAAAGTTAATATCCGAAGCCGTTTACCCTTCACCGTTTTCACGAAAGGTAGTCAAGCCATGGGGAAACTCTTATCGACAGCGCTGGCCATAGGTGCGTTGACCACAACGGGGGCTGAGGCTTATTTGGGACAGATCGAGGCGTCCTTTCGGTCGCCGGCGGGCGCGGATACCCGGGGACTGGCGCGGGCCGACGGATACCTGTACGCCATAGACGGGGCCGACCGGGGCGCCGTGTATCGCATAAGCCACGACACCGGCTCGGTATACAATTGGTACGTCGTGCAGTGGGACGGCATCAACAGCGGCCTCGCGTACTCCGAGCCTTTGTCGTACCTCTGGGTCGGTTGCGTGAGCAACAACGTGGTCTACCGGACGCGGCCTTTAACGGGCAGCGTCTACTCGTCGTGGAACGCCGGGCACAAGCCGTTCGGCGCCGCGGCGCTGTGCACCGGCGACGGCGGTAGGGGGACGACCAACCTCTTCATCGCCGACTACTACCCCGCCTTCTTGTTCCTCCACCGCCTGGGCGGCAGCGTAGTGGGCTCTTTCCCCCTCGGCGTCAGTTCCCGCTACGACTGCGCTTTCGACTGGCGCAACAACGTCTTGTGGCGCGGGGGCGGCGATTACATCTACGGCTATACGCCCACCGGCGCGATCGCGGCGTCGTTCCAGTCGCCCGCCGGGAACCCCTGGGGGCTGGCGTATTACAACCGCCGGCTGTGGATCGCGTGCCAGGCCGACAGCTACATCTACCGCGTCCACTGCCCGAAGGAATTCTTCGCGGTGGAGCCGGCGTCGGTAGGCCGGGTGAAAGCGCTGTTCCGCTGAGCGGCGAGACTAACGCGTAAGGAAAGGAGCCCTTGGGGGCTCCTTTTTTACGAGCCGTAGTAGTATCCCCAGACGGAGAAGATTCCCCCCACCAACGTAAAATAAAAAACCGGAGGCCTAAGCCCCCGGCTCGAGAGCGTCTATTGGGTTGTACGCGGCGTCTAGCCCCCGCCCGCGTGCCAGCGGTCCATAACGGCGTTGCCGGCGATGTACGCGGCGGCGAGCGAGCAGGCCGCGGCGAACACCCCTACGGTATGTTCGCGCAACCAGGCGAAGGGCCCGAGCGCCGGCAGGATGAAAGCAGCGACGATGCCCCCCACTACCCCCGCCGCGGCCAGCATGAACTTCCTCGATTTAAATCCGTTCACGTCATCCCCCGATTAAACTGATGAGCGCGACGACTACGCTCGCGATGGCCATCACGACGGCGCTGCCGATGACGGCCCGGGCGCGCGCGCTCAGCTCGCTACGCGCGCAGCGCTCCCGGCAGCGGTCGTCGATGACGGCGATATCCGCGGCGTGGCGGTGGACCGTCTCGGCCACGCGCTCGACGTCGGCGCTTAGCCGGCGCAGGTCGGCGCGCATGCCCTCCAGCATCTCGCCGACGCGGCCCCGCCAGGCCGCGGCCTTCATCTCGCCCCAGTCGTTGTTTTCGGGCATAAGCGTTTAAAAATTATTTGACATAAAGTGGTATCAGGCCGCGATTTTTTACTCGCGCTTTTTTTGCTTGACAGCGGCACCCGAAAGTGCTATACGATATATAGAAAAGGGGACCGTTCCGGAGAGGAGCTTCGGAGAGGAGGAACGATGATGAAAAGGGTGATAGCGCTTCTATTGCTGAGCGCGGCCACGGCTTCAGCCGCCTGGGTTTACGCTGGCAAGTGGGGCTCGCGCGGTACGGGTAACGGCCAATTCATAAGGCCGATGGGAATATGCGTCACCGTTAATGGAAACGTTTACGTAGGCGATTACAGTAATAACCGCATACAATACTTTACCCCGGCCGGTTCCTTCCTCGGCAAATGGGGGTCTAACGGTTCCGGGGACGGCCAGTTTGACGACCCTCGGAATTTGGCTGTAGGCCCTAACGGGTATATTTACGCGGTCGACCAAGGTAACAACCGCGTTCAATATTTCACGCCCGCCGGTTCATATATAAATCAATGGCGCTCGTCATTCTACTACCCTAGGGGAATTGGCGTAGCTTCTAACGGCTGGGTTTACGTCGTCGACCGGAACCACCACCAGATAAAATATTTTACCTCGAGCGGGTCCTTTATAGGCAGTTGGGGTTCCCTAGGTTCCGAGAACGGCCAATTCGATAGCCCCGAGGACGTAGCGGTCGCGGCCAACGGTAACGTATACGTTACGGACGGAATTTCTCGCGTACAATACTTCACGCGCGCCGGGTCGTTTCTAGGTAAATGGTCTTTTACGCCCGGTAACCCGGACGGGATAGAGGTGCGCCCTAACGGCGACGTATATGTAACGGACGTAAACTACGACCGGGTAAAATATTTCACGTCTACGGGTTCGCTACTAGGGATGTGGGGTACGTCCGGTTCCGGTAACGGCGAATTTCTTGAACCTTACGACGTAGCTTTTAGGAGAGACGGTACGCGGGTATACGTCTCCGACGAAGGCCATGACCGCGTCCAATATTTCGAGGACAATACTCCCGTTTCGCCGTCGTCGTTGGGGCGGGTAAAGGCTTTGTTTGAATAAGGCGTCCTAGCCGGCATAGTAATAGCCCCAGACCGACATTATTATATTGCCGGCCTCGCCTAAGCCGTTGATTTGCGTAACGGTAGGCGCTTCTATGTACTTCGAACATTCATGTTTCCCTTCGGTGTAATCCGTTATATGGTTGTCGGCGTCCGGGGCGTCGGCGGGTAAAGAAACCGAAATACCTTCTCCGTCTTCATCTACGTCAACCTTGAACATCGTGTCGGCGCCGTCGGCTGCGGGTGGTTCTATGCACCTAACCGCAGCTTTAAGCATCAGGTAAGCGGCGGCTTCTTTAGGCATCGGGTACTGGCCGCCGTTTATGCCTTCGGCGTCGAACTTTGTCCCCGTACTTTCCACAAATACACAGCCGAAGTCCCACCGCATCTCGCGCCAGCCGCTCGAGGGGCGGAATTGAAGGGGGAACTCGCCTATGTGCAACATCGCGTTGTCGATCTTTACTTTTACCTGCGCAGCTTCCTTATTCAGGATTTTAAAGTAGACCTGCTTCGCGTCGGGCGTTATCTCCTTATATATAGTGAAGCGCCGCATCTCATCCGTGGGCGGGTAAACCACGAACTCCTCTTCGTCGGTAGTCGTGTCGTAGCGGTCGCCCAAAACGAGCGTTATGGGTGCGCTCGACGTCTGGTCGAGCATCATATCGACGGACGCGCATACCTTTGAACCCCGCACCAGTCCCACGAGTATATTCTCGTTTATCAACGCCCCGGTGCCCTCGTCCGTCACGAGGCCAAGGTACTGGCCCATGCCGTCGTTCGCTTCGAGCCCAGCTACGCAAACCAAATTACCGGTTCCGGGAGCAACGCTGCTACCGTCGTTTGAAGATAACGTCGGCGTTCCCTCCTTAAACCAGCCGTCGGGTTGGTCAGACAGCGTCCAGCGCTCGAAGCCGCCGTTGTAGAAGAGGTTGTCCTGGGTGGTGTCCATCAGGATGCGGGCCGTGTCCTCGTACGGCCCGATGGAGAAGCCGAAGCACTTATCTCCCAGGTTCATCTGCGCCCGGGCGACGGTGAACGTAACGTCGTCGGCGTTGGTCTTTATTAACGCTTTGACGACGGTCGCGCTCGAGCTTAACGTCTTCGTAACGGTTACGGTCTCCCACTCCTCCGCGGCGGTCGTAGGGGTGTCGACGTCAACGTTGCTGTCCACCTGGAAGCCCACGTCGAGCGAGTTTGCCGTATTGCTTTTTACGCGGAACGTGGCCGAGACCTTTTTACCGGCGAGTATCGCGCCTTCGAACTGGGGGTTTATGGGCAGCAGGACGCCGACGTTGGACCCCCCCGCCACGACTTTCTGCGCCCGGGCCGAGCCGTCGGTATTGGCGGGCGGCACTTCCGCTTCCTCGATACTATAAGTCCCTCCCGAGCCGTACTTCTCGACGCGGAAGAGGAAGTCGTGCTGGTCGCCGTAATGCTCGAGCGAGCCGCCGGCCAGCAAGTTTACCGGGCTGTCGAACTTGACGGCGACGTCGCCGGCGATGGAAGTCGAGTCGACGACGCCTACCTCCAAACCGCCGGTGGTTTTACAGATAGTGTCCAGGCGGACCTTGACGTCGGCTATGAAATCGGAGAGAAGCTCGTCTGCGTGGTAGATATCGCCGCTCGAGAGGCCGCCGTCGGCGCCCTCGGTGGTTATCACCCAGTCCGCGGGGAGCATCATCTTCTTGGGGAAGAGGATAATGTGCAGGCCGTCGATGAAAGCCGTGGCGGAGTAGTCCGAGACGCCGGAGGCCTCCGGGTTCTTGAGCTGGCCGTCGCCGAAGACTACGTAGCAGTCGGACCCGCTTACGGATACGGTCGTCTCCCAGACGTTGGACGTTCCGTAGTAGATGAGCGCGTACCAGCCGTCGTCGCACACGTCGCGCGCGCCGCCGTCGGCCTGCAGCCATATCTCGCACGTCGTCGACGTAGAGTTCTTGTTCTCGCAAGCGACGCCGCGGACGTAGCGCGCGCCTACGGCGTCGCAGATGTCCTGGTAGTTCTGGTTGAACTCGCCGGCGTCGGCGAGATAGCTCGCCGAGACCGGCCCGCCGGGCGGATAGTTAGAGTGGTCGTGCGTGACCCATTTGTTGGCCATAATGCCCCCTTCGAGCAACCTAATCCATCACGACGAGTTGTTCCGTGTCGGTCAGGTAGCCCAGCTTGCTTTCCTTCTCCGTAGTCGAATACGACCCCCACCAGCCTTCGTCGCCCATGAAGCAGTTGACCTTTTCCGCGCCGGAATAGGTGTCCCACTGCGCCTTAGCCATAAACTTGAGGCCGCGCGCCACGGGCCAGGGTATGCTCTTGAAAGGCTCGAGCCCTATGACCTCCAGGACCGCGGCGTGGCCGCCGGCGAAGGGCCGGCCGTCGACCTTGAAGTCGTCGACGCTGCCCTTGACGTGGCAGATGAAGTGGATATCGGCGTTGTCGGAATGGGGATAGAACTTCGCTTTGAATAGGCCGCCGCGGGCGCAGTGGTTGAGGACCGCGCACACCTCGCCCCCCACGGCCTTGCTCAGCAGCGGGAACTCGAGCTTGGCGCGGTAGTAGTAGCCGCCGGTCTCGACGATCTTGTGGCCGTCGATGCCGAGGCGTATCTTCTCCTCGAGCTCGAAGAACTCGGTCATAACGGGCGCGACGTTGTCGAGCTCGAACAGAGAGCCGGCGGCGACGTTGGTCCAGGTGTAGCTGAGGACCACGGTTTCGCCGTCCTGGGCCAGGCAGTCCACCCGGGGGCCCAACTCTCCGCGCGTATGGTATAAGTCCCACGAACCCATTTATGCCTCCTGCGTGCTGCCGCCGCCGCCCCCGCCGGCCCCTTCGCTCTGCGCGGCTTTCTCCACCACCGTGAAAGTCGTCGTACCTTTGGGGCTGAACTGCCGGCCTACTATAATACCGCTGGCCGGCTTACCCAAATACTCGAACTTCTTCTCTTCGCACAGGCCGATTTGCTCGAGGATGCCGGCGCACTCGACGACGTATTCGCGCCGCCTGACGGTGTAGTACTCGTACGCCTTTTGGCACAAGACCTCGGCGTGGCCCTTGTCGTATACGTAGTTGCAGCTCAGGCTCAGCTCGGGCTTGCCGGTGCCGCGTTGGACCTTGCCGTTGGCGTATCCGAACGTTACCTTCTCGTAGGGCGGCAGGTCCTTCCGGGTTATCTTGAGGATGTGAGGGAAGGTCCCGGTCTTCGTCGGCGTCGCGCGGTTGACGACGTAGAGCTTCCCCAGGCGGTCGAAGCAGTACTGGTCGCCGGCGCGGGCCAGGTCGGCGACGATATTCCAGATCTTCTTGCCTTTGCCGCTAACCTCTTGGACGTAGCCGGACCACTCCTTCGCGAACTGGACCAAGAGGTACGACGGCGCGCTTATGGCCCAGATGCGGTCATCGCCGGCGGTGATGCACGTCAGCTCCCGGTCGCCCACGCGCGGCGAGTACGTGGTCTTGATCTTCGTTTCGCCGCCCTCGCGATAAATCTTAACGAAGCGGTGTCGGTCGCCGGTTTCGTTGAAGTAGAGGTCGCCCTTGAATATTATCGGCGAGCGTATTTCGGCGCCGGTCAAGAAGTACTGGTAGACTACGTCCACTTCCTCGCCCTCCAGGTCCGGGTTGAAGTATATATAGCACGTATTGAAATCGTCGCCTTGCTGGCGGTGGACGTAAGCATCGTATTTAGGCGGGATGGCCCAATCCTGATACCAGGCCGATTCCACCTTGCTAGTGTAGTCGGTTAGACTAATTGTTTCGCGACTACCCTTTAGCGTCACCTTTATCGTACCGGGAACGACGTTGGCGTTTTTAAGCTGGACGCGCGGCATACGCGGGTAGTCCTCCTGATAAGCTATGGTTTGGCCCTCGCCCTTCCACTCTTTGGCGTCGTGCTCGAGCTCGCGACCCTCCTTCGGCTCGCCGGCAGCGGGACGCGCCGCATACACGATACTCCACGTTTGTTGACCCACGTCAAATACCCCTTACGATATCCGCATCGTGCGGCTATACTTTGAGCTCCATTATCTGATGCCGTTCGTCCCGGCCCTTCATTACGCTTATATACGTGCCGCGCACTTCCCACGGGTGGGCCAATAGTAAAGGGAACCAGGTAACCATTCCCTCATAAGGCTTTTCGCCTTCGGCGGCGTGGTCCAGTTTCCAATAGTCCGCAAAATTGTTAACCCCAATGGTCTCGGCGTGGACCTTGTCCGATATGCGGCATTCTACGTCCAGTTTATACGGCCCTGGGCCCGGTCGAACTACTATCTGGGTACCGGGTTCCAATATGTCGGTCCTATCGCCTTTGACGGCACAGATCGCGACGGGGGCGCCGGAATAATCTTCGGGTTTTAAATCTTCTCGGGGGAGCCCGGCCCAAAATATCCGCAAGTTAGTATCTACCCAATTCGGCTCGAAGTATTTACGCCCCATATAAAACCTGTCTTTATGTCGAACGAAGGACGTAATATACGATTCCGGTTTATAATTTCGATTTCCCGTATCGCGGTCCGTCCATATCAAAAGGAACCTTTCACCGTCCAGCCATTTCGCGATCTTGCATTGCGAGAACCACCGCCAACTCTTGTCCTGCGCGTGGTCGTTCCAGGCGCAATAGATACCGGACTCGTCTTTGCACAGGAATATTTTGCCGTAGGTCGCTATTGTGTCGTTGCCGACGCCGCAATCCTCACCGTTGTGGACGAGCCTGCATTTACGGTCCCGGTCCTGACAACGCCGCGAGGAATTTTGGTCCTCTTGTACTTCGCTCTTAACCCAAAAGCCGTCCTCGATTAGAAACGCCGGGTTGTAGCCTTTCAGCGTAATTTTGAACGGCGCTACCGGCGACGCCCAAAGCATACAATCGTATTCGTTTTCACGCTTACCCACGTCGTCTATATCTCTCACTGATATGAACGACGCGTAGCCGACGCGGTCTATCCTGAATTTGCTCGTGTCGGATATTTCGCCAATTATATCCCGCCAAAAAAATTGGTCGCGCCCTACCTCGGCTAAGCGGGCCTCAACGCATACGGGGACCGAATCGGGCGCGGCAAAACCCTCGCCGAATATATACTCCAGCAGGACCTCCTGCGGCTCGGCGATGAATACGTTGGGAGCGGGCGAATTATGAGGCGAATAGAAATTTACAACGCAGTTTAATTGAAACGGAATGGGGACAAATTCGTATCTGGCGCATTCTGTCACGCCGACGTCATAATAATCGTCACCTTCACAAACTGCTTCTACGAAGCCAACGTATTGATGATAACCTTTAGCCGTATCGCGCACCATTACTATTTGATTTATGCCGGGTATATCATAACCTTTACACACACGTAACGTTTTATCATTGGGCTCGCGCGGATATTTGCGCTTCAGGTAACTGAAGTGCCGAGGTGCTTCCCATAATAAGCCCGCGAATACTTTATCGTGACGCGGCGTCCCCCAACCGATAGTTTCGGCGATTCCGCCGACCCAATATTTTTTTGGTTCTTTACTGAAAGGCCATTTATTCCGGTAAAGATTAGACCGGCTCCTTAGCGGTATGCCCTTGTCGTGGAGGGTGAATAGATTATTATCGTTCAGCGCGACGGTTTTGGGAACGGCGTTCATGGGTATTTCGCCCTTACATTTATAATGGGCTATGGTAAAAAATAAATCCTGATAGTTGGTACGGCAAACGAAATAGACCTTGTCTTTCGCCGCGGAATATTCCAAGTGTTGGACTTCCCATCCCGTATCCTCGAGCGGTAAGAAAAGATGCTTGCCGGTATACTTAAATTGGGTAACCTTGGCCCATTTCCTCGTCTTCGGGTCATAGGAGACGAGCCAGGGCAGCGTCTTCGAGCCCGGGCCGTCGTGGACGCCTAAGTACAAAAGTTTCCTCTTAGAATCCCAGCACACGGCCGAAACTTTGCACGGCCCGCCACCCCCGCCGCCGTCGAACGTGGACTTAAACGCCAACTTCTTTGCCGGGACCTCGACGCCGCCCCAGAAGTAGTCGTTGCTCCTGACCTTAGGCTCCTCGAGCTCCCACTCGCGCGTTCCTCCCTTCCCCTGCCAGCGGGCCTTCTCCAGGAACTTCGGCAGCAGGAGGTCCGTCACGTGCTTGTTACGGTATGCGCTCTTGGTCGCCGGGTCCTTTACCGCGTCGCCGTCCTCCCAGGCGCCGGGCGGCGACATGAACGTCAGCTTGAGCTTGTCCCAAGGGTAGGCGTCCACGCCCTCGGGGAGGTTCTGGAGCTGGCCGAACCACACGAGCTGCTTTTGGCCCTTGCGGAAGATAAGGTAAGAGAAGATCTTAACCCGAAGGAACTTCGGGCCCTTCAGACCCTTTAAAAAATCGACCAGCTCGTCGGTGCGCGTCAGCTCGACGGTCACGTGGTCGATGGTCGAGACCGAGTACTTGTCGCTCTCGAGTTTTTCCTTGAGCGCCGGGAGGTTGTAAGCCTCATCGTCCGGCACGTACGTACGGCGCGGGTCTACGTCGCTGCGGCGAAGCATTACCTGCCACAGCGGCTTGACGTAGCCCTGTCGCGCGAGGTAACCCGGCGGCCTGTACGGAAACGATATCGTACCCATTATTCCCCCTGTAAAAAACTCCGCATATTTTTAACAGACTCCCGCCTATAATCAACATTTCAAAAAGCTCTTTTCGCGCCTAAAGGGGTTCAAGCCGGCTCGCGCGCCGCCCCGGGACGCGACGAGGGAAACGATTGACTCCGGCTCGCGGCGGTGTTAGCATCGCCGCAAAGTTGCGCGAGGGCCGCCTTTCCCGTTACTATTTCAAAGGAGACACGATGGAAGTCCCCATCTACCAGGTGGATGCTTTTACCGAGGAGCCGTTCGCCGGCAACCCGGCGGCGGTGTGCCTGCTCGACGGCCCGGCCGACGAGGCGTGGATGCAGAACGTAGGCCGTGAGATGAACCTCTCCGAGACCGCGTTCCTCTACCGCCAGGACGACGGCTTCAACCTGCGCTGGTTCACGCCGGCGGTGGAGGTGGAGCTGTGCGGCCACGCGACGTTAGCCGGCGCCCACGTCCTGTTCACGGAGGGGTATCTGCGCGGCGACGACGAGGCCCGCTTCCACACCAAGAGCGGCCTACTAACCGCGGAAAAGAGGAACGATTGGCTCGAGCTCGACTTCCCCGCCACGGCGCCGAAGAAGGCGGAGACGCCGCCGGGCTTACTGGAAGCGCTGGGCGTCGCGGAAGCGGGGTACGTCGGCAAGACGCGCTTCGACTACCTGGTGGAGGCGGCCGGCGAGGAGGTAATCCGGGGTATCAAACCGGACATAGGCCGGCTGCGCGAGCTTAACGTCCGCGGCGTGATGGTGACGGCGCGCGCGGCCTCCGGCGAACACGACTTCGTCTCGCGGTTCTTCGCGCCCGGCGCGGGCATCGACGAGGACCCGGTGACGGGGTCGGCGCACTGCGCGCTGGGGCCGTACTGGGGCGCGAAGCTGGGGCGTGAGGAGATGGTAGCGTTCCAGGCCTCGCCTCGAGGCGGCGTCGTGAAGGTAACGCTCGCCGGCGACCGCGTGAAGCTGGGCGGCAAAGCGGTTACGGTGCTGCGGGGGAAGCTGGCGGCGTGAGCTGCGACGTACCGGCGTGGGACGAAGAAGGAGCCCGAAGGGGCTCCTCTTTTTACTTTGGCGGCGACCTTCAACTACGTACCAAGTTATCCGGGAAATCTACCCCTCAAGTTGCGACAATCGCGCCTCGCCGGCGCGGGCGCGGTAGGCCGTCTGGATGTCGGCGTCGACGCCGGGGTTCATCGTGACCTCGACGTTGACGTTGGGGGAGCCGACGTTCACGTTGGGCGTGCCGAAGTCGCCCGGGCCGAAGCCGTAGCCCGGCCTTACGTCGGCGCCCAGCCGCTTCAGCTCCTCCTTCAGCTCCTCGCTCATCAGTCGAAGTAGATGACGAGGTCGCCGGAGGCGTCGTTGTTAACGCGGAACTCGCGCGTGAGGGCGTCGTGGCCCGCGCGCGTCGCGCCCAGCTTCAGCGCGCCGGTCCACACGATGTCCTTGGCGTATATCGTCATCCGCCCCAAGGTGTTCGTCTCCAGGAACCGCTCGATGACGAGGTACCCCGCCCACGAGCTCGGCGTGTCGGCGGGCCCTATCGTGACTTTTACGCCGGAGGTGTTGGTATACAGGTACGTCGTCTTGACCTCCTTGTCGGCGTCCGCGGCGGCGAACGTCAGGACGCCGCTCGCGCGGTAGGCCGTCTGGATGTCGGCGTCGACGCCGGGGGCCACGCTCACCTCGACGTTCACGTTGGGGGAGCCGACGCTGACGTTGGGAGCGCCGAAGTCGCCCGGGCCAAAGCCGTAGCCGGGCCGGCCGCCGGACAACAGCGCGCGCATACGTTCCTGCGTTACGATAAACTCCGGCTCGCGCTCGCCCACCAACGCGAGGGTGGGACTTTTGACGAGGCCGCCGCTCTGGAAGAGGCCGCCGAACAGGCCACTTAACAGCGGCCCGACGCCGGGGATGAAGCTCAGCGCCGACTGCATGACGCCGGAGAGGACCGACGTCGCCGCGTCCGTCGCGAGCTGCGTGCCCATACTTTCCAGCGCGCCCTTCACGTCGCCGGACTTGAGGCCCTGGACCAGCCCCGAGGAGAGCATCCCCGAGACCTTTTTGACCGCGGCCTCCTCCTCGGCCTTGAGGTCCTTCTTGGGCAACTTGGGCTTCTTCTTCTCTTCCTTCTCTTACTTCTCCTCGGGAGGCTTGACCTCCGGCGCGACCTCGAGCGGCTCCTCCTTGAGGGCGGCGAGTTGGTCGCGTAAGCCTACGATCTCGTCGGCGGTTTCCTTAAATCCCTCCGAAGACTC
>Ga0307377_10003270_pt1 | contig 18465 bp, 22 predicted proteins | sample TR3MG_FD_202535 | JGI IMG/M metagenome (GOLD analysis project Ga0307377, IMG submission 202535) | Soil microbial communities from Risofladan, Vaasa, Finland - TR-3 | ecosystem: Environmental > Terrestrial > Soil > Coastal area > Acid sulfate soil | place: Finland: Risofladan, Vaasa | collected... | reverse complement strand
ATCGCCACTGCTTGGAGCTCACTTAACTTAAATTTGGTCATTAAATTGGTTTTAGCAACCTCGGCATCTTTGGATTTTTTAATCGTTTCAATAACCGCGTCTAAGTTTTCCAAGGCAATCATCAAGCCCTCAAGAATGTGGGCTCGGGCTTTGGCTTGGCCAAGTTCGTATTCGCTTCGGCGAGTAATAACCCGATGGCGATGGTCAATATATTCGGTTAAAATTTGCTTGATATTAAGGGTCATTGGCGTGCCGTCAACCAAAGCCACAATATTGAGCGGGAAACTGGTCTGAAGATCGGTTTTTTTATAAAGATTGTTTAAGACTGATTTGGGTCGGGAGTCGCGTTTCAGCTCAATGACCACCCTAATTCCCTGGCGGTCTGACTCGTCGCGCAAATCAGCAATGCCGCTGATTTTTTTGTCTTTGGCCAGCTGAGCAATTTTGGCCACTAGCTGGGCCTTGTTGACCTGATAAGGCAGCTCGCTAATCACAATTTGGAACTTACTACCTTTGGTCTCTTCAATTTCTGCTTTGCCGCGGACAACAATTTTTCCTCGACCAGAGGCGTAAGTTTCTTTGAGGCTATCTTGGTCAAAGATAGAGCCGGCCGTAGGAAAGTCAGGCCCTTGGATGGATTGCATGATTTCCTCAATCGTAGCCGTACTTTCAAAGCGTAAGGCGGTTTTTTGCTGGTCTTTTGCCGGTTGGCCAGCAGTTTCTTCCAGGGAAATTTTCTTAAACTCCAGCTGGGCTTCTCCTCGGTCTTCAGTTGACTGGCCCATTTTGCCCTTTTCAATCATCAGCATGGCCGCCTCAACTACCTCGGTTAAGTTATGAGGAGGGATTTTGGTTGCCATGCCAACAGCAATTCCTTCAGCACCCATTAAAAGTAAGTTAGGCAACTTAGCGGGCAAGAAAACCGGGTCTTTTAGGGTTTGGTCAAAATTGTCAATAAAGTCAATTGTTTCCTTATCAATGTCAGCCAGCATTTCTTGGCTAATGGGGGCCATCTTAACCTCGGTATAGCGCATGGCTGCCGGCGGGTCACCGTCAATAGAGCCAAAATTTCCTTGGCCAGTGATTAAGGGGTATCTCATGGAAAAATTCTGAGCCAAGCGGACTAAAGCTTGATAAACCGGGGCATCACCATGAGGGTGGTATTTTCCCAGGACCTCGCCGACGACTTTGGCTGATTTGGAAAATTTGGCAGAATGAGAAAGACCGAGCTGATGCATCGCATACAAAATTCGGCGATGAACTGGCTTTAGGCCGTCGCGAACATCAGGCAGTGCCCGCTGGACAATCACGCTCATGGCGTAGTCCAGATAGGACTTTTTCATCTCCTCATTAATCTCGGTTTCTTTGATTTTGCCAATCTGGCGATAGTCTTTTTCGCTAGCCATTTTTTCCTTACAAATCTAAAGTTGCTTTTTTAGCATGAGTTTGAATAAATCGTTTTCGGGGTGGGACTTCGCTGCCCATCAGCATCGTAAAAGTTTGGTCTGCTTCGGCCGCATCTTCAATACTGACTTTTTTCAGAGTTCGGTTTTCGGGGTCCATTGTCGTTTCCCAAAGTTGTTTGGGATTCATTTCTCCCAAACCCTTGTAGCGCTGAAGAGTAACATTTTTGCCGTCAAGCTTGGCCAAAACTCTCTCTTTTTCATCTTCAGTATAAGCATATTCAATACTCTTGCCTTTCTGGATTTTATAAAGCGGCGGCATGGCCAAATAAAGATAGCCGTTTTCAATTATCTGGGGTAAGTGTCGGAAAAAGAAAGTTAAAAGCAAGGTATTAATATGTTCACCGTCAACATCAGCATCGCACATAATCACGATTCGGTGATAACGCAGCCTACTTAAATCAATTGTTTCCCCAATTCCCATTCCCAGGGCAACAATTAAGTCTTTTAGTTCTTCAAAACGAACAATTTTGTCCAATTGTGCTCGCTCAGTATTAAGAATTTTTCCGCCTAAAGGCAAGATTGCCTGGAAGCGTCGGTCTCTCCCCTGCTTGGCCGAACCACCGGCTGAAGGTCCTTCAACAATATAAAGCTCAGAAACGCTGGGGTCTTTTTCTTGGCAGTCAGCCAGCTTGCCTGGCAGGGTCATTCCCTCCAAAGCGCCTTTGCGGATAACCGCGTCTTTGGCCGCCCGAGCCGCCAGCCGAGCCCGAGCAGCGAGCATCACTTTTTCAATAATCGCTCTGGCCTCAGCCGGATTTTCTTCAAGAAAAGTATCTAAGCTTTCTTTAACCATCTGAGCGCTGTAACCCATTACTTCTTGATTGTTGAGTTTAGTTTTGGTTTGCGACTCAAACTGGATTAAGTCAGCTGGCATCTTAACAAAAATCACCGCCGTTAAGCCTTCCCGAGTATCTTCTCCGGTTAGCGACTCTTTTTCATTTTTTAAAACCCCGGCCTTGCTCGCATAATCATTAATGGCACGAGTCAGGGCCATTTTAAAGCCGGTCACATGAGTACCGCCTTCAACTGTATTAATAGTGTTAACAAAAGAAGTAACATTTTCCGAAAAACCATCGTTGTACTGAAGAGCGACTTCAATCAAGCAGTTTTCAGACTGACGAGTAAAGTAAGCGATTGAAGTTAAGGTTTTTTTGTTCCGATTCAGATGGCGGATAAGGGAGCGGATGCCTCCCTCGAAGTAGAAAACCTTGCTTGAGTTGATTCTTTGGTCAGTAAAAATAATTTTTACTCCAGCAATCAAATAAGCGCGTTCTCTTAAAAGCTGCTCCAAAACATTGGCCTCCCATTGAAGGTCTCCGAAAACCTTTTTGTCTGGCTTAAAGATGGAAGTGGTCCCAGTTTTGGGTAATCGATGAGGAGAAAGCCGAGTGGCTTGATTTTCAGGATGTTTATCTTTCTCAATTTCAGCGACTAGATTTTGGGCCTCTCCGAGCTGGTATTCTTGGAAAAAAGTCTTTCCTTCGCGTCTTACTTCCACTCTCATTTCTGAAGATAAGGCATTAACGACACTGGCTCCTACTCCGTGAAGGCCGCCTGAGGCCTGGTAAGCTCGATTGTCAAACTTGGCGCCGGCATGGAGTTTGGTCATGGCCAGTTCCAAGGCGCTAAGCTTGTATTTGGGGTTGATATCAACCGGAATCCCTCGGCCATCATCAGTAACCATCGCCCGACCGTCAGCGAGAATTGTTACCCAGATGTTTTTGGCAAAGCCGGCAATCGCTTCGTCCAAAGAATTGTCAATAATTTCCAGAATTAGATGGCGGAAACCCTTGATATCGGTTGAGCCGATATACATTCCCGGCCTTTTGCGAACCGGTTCCAAACCTTCTAAAACTTGAATACTTTCCGCATCGTAGGCTTGGGTAGTAACTTTTTGTTTTGGCATTTAGTTTAAAAATCCTTAAGAAGAGGAGGCGGAGATGCTCTCGCCTACCCTGTAATTCTCTTTGACAACTTTTAACTATATACTAACTGCTTGAGCGATTCAACTAATGAGTCTATTTTAGCAAATTTTACCCTTAAAATCAATTGAATTTAGCCTAAATTTAGGCTTTTTTTAGGTTTGGCAATCGGCTTAAAAAAACCTCTAAAACTAATCGGACATTGCAGTTGGCAGAAAGGTATTTTTTGGCTTGCAAAAGAGCTTTTAGAGTTTCGATTAAAGCCAGTTGGGAAGAGCTTTTGCCTTGCTCCAGCGAGGAAAGCAATTGTTGGCGAGCCACCCAAGTAAGCTCATCAAGCCATAAAAGCGCTTTTTGGCGGTCTTGGTAGATTTTTTCGCTTTCAGCAAAAACCAAGCGTTCTCCAACTGAACTCCGAAGCAATTTTAGGAAGTTTTCTGAGATTTCTTTTAGTCTTTCACTACTTAGGCTTATTTGTGGCCGAGAAGAAAGCTGGATAATTTGGCAGCGAGAAACAATGGTCGGCAAAAGCAAAAACTCATCCGGAGCAGAAAGAATAAGAATGGAGCTTGGGCTCGGTTCTTCTAAGGTTTTTAGGAGGGCGTTTTGAGCTTCGAGGGTTAAGTTTTGAGCTTCCTTGATAAAGGCAATTTTTTTTCCTCCTTTAAAGGCTTTTAGATGGAGGGATTTTTGTAACTGACGAATTGTTTCAATCCCCAAACTTTTTTCTGAAGAAAGAATCATAAAGTCTGGATTGTTAAGCTGTTGGCTAAGCTTAAGCCCAAGTAGCTCTTCAACTTTTTTTTCTCTTTCTTTTTTATCAGCACCGACGACTAAGATACTGGGAAACAAAAAACTGTTTGTCATTGACTTTTATGGTTAAATCCGCCAATAATAGTAGTAATGCCCGATACTCTGAGTATATCAAAGCTTCTTTTTCAAAAGAAACTTCTGACCCCTGAACAATTAAAACAGGTTGAAGTGGAATATGCTCGTTCTGGCAAGCCGGAAGAAGAAATCCTTTCCCAACTTGGTTGGGTCAATGAGGAAGAGATTGTCCGAGCCAAGGGCGAGCTATTTAATATTCCTTACGTTAATTTATACGAGACTGGCGCTGCTCCCGAAGTCTTACGCTTGGTTCCCCGCTCGGTAGCGGAAAGGTTTACTTTAATTCCTTTTGCTATTTCTGGTGACGGCAAAGAGCTTTCAGTCGCTTTTGCTGACCCTTTTAATCTAGAAGCAATTGAATTTATTGAGACCAAAGCTGGAAAAAAGATTAAGACTTTTATTACCTTAAAAGAGCAGATTGAAAAAGCGATTAGAGAAAGATATGGGCAAAGTTTAACGACCGAGGTCACTGCCGCTTTAAAAGAAACCACTAAGGCCGAGGTGAAGACCATGGATATTACCAAAGAAGCGGGGGTGATTAGAAGAGAGCCGATTGCTAAAATTGTCTCGACAGTTTTGGAGTTTGCCATTCGTTCTCGAGCCTCAGATGTTCATATTGAGCCTCAGGAAGAGAAAACGAGAGTCCGTTATCGAATTGATGGAATTTTGCACGAAAAGTTGGTTTTGCCCAAAAGCGTTCATGAGGCCTTGGTTTCTCGGATTAAGGTTTTGACTGATATGAAGATTGATGAAAAAAGAATTCCTCAAGACGGTCGTTTTAACTTTAAAGCTGATGGTGATGAAGTTGATTTGCGAGTTTCTGCTTTACCCACAGTTCACGGGGAAAAAATTGTTATGAGGTTGCTGAAAAAGGCGGGTAAAGTTCCAGAATTGCCAGAGTTGGGTTTGCGCGGTCGAGCCTTAAAGAATCTTCACGATGCGGTTTTGCGACCTCATGGGATTATTCTTATTTGCGGGCCGACTGGAAGTGGAAAAACAACTACTTTGTACTCAATTCTTTCAAAAATCAATACCACTAAGGTCAATATCATTACTTTGGAGGATCCGGTCGAATATGAAATTCCCGGAGTTAATCAGGTACAGACTAATCCGGCCGCTGGTTTGACTTTTGCTTCTGGTTTGCGCTCTTTTTTGCGCCAAGACCCGAATATTATCATGGTCGGAGAGATTCGTGACACTGAAACTACTGATTTGGCGATTCAAGCTTCTTTAACTGGTCATTTGGTTTTTTCTACTGTTCATACCAAGAGTGCTGCTCAGGCGCTGCCCCGTTTAACTGATATGGGGGCTGAGCCTTTTTTGCTTGCCTCGACCATGACCGCGATCGTCGCTCAAAGAATTTGTCGTCGAGTTTGTCAAACTTGTAAAGAAACTTATGAGCCCGAGGTTGAAGTTCAGGAAGATATTAAAAAAGTTTTAGGATCGCTTTTATCTTTAAAACAAGGAGAAAAAATTGTTCTAACCCGAGGCAAGGGTTGTAATGAATGTAATAATACGGGCTATTTTGGTCGGATTGGTATTTTTGAGGTTTTGCCTGTAAGTGAGAAAGTGGCCCGCTTGGTGGTTGAACGGGCAGCGGCAATTGATATTCAAAAAGTGGCTGTCGAAGAAGGGATGATTACCTTAAAGCAGGACGGTTATTTGAAAACCCTTGAGGGAATTACTACTATTGAGGAGGTCTTGCGAGTCGGTCAAGACTAAAAAATATGAGAGATCTTAGAGCCTTGCTGGAAATTACCATTGAAAAAAATGCTTCTGACCTTCATTTAATTGTTGCTTCTCCTCCTTGTTTGCGAATTCATGGCGAGCTTTACTTTTTAAGTGATGAGGAGCCTTTAACTAAAGAGACGGCAGAACAACTGCTTTTTACGATTCTTTCTGAGGAACAAAAAGAACTACTTATCAACAACAAAGAGCTTGATCTTTCTTTTGAGATTACTGGCAAGGGCCGTTTCCGGGTCAATGTTTATTATCAGAGGGGCTCATTGGCTGGAGCTTTCCGTTTTGTGCCGATGGAGATAAAAAAAATTGATGAGCTGGGCCTGCCTTCAATTTGCCATCAATTTGCCAAGCTCAAGCAAGGCTTTGTTTTGGTTACTGGTCCGACCGGTCATGGAAAGTCAACCACTTTAGCCGCTATTGTCGATGAGATTTTGGCGACTCGTTCTTGTAACGTAATTACGATTGAGGACCCGATTGAATTTGTTTTCAAAAAACAAAATCAAAAAGCAGTTGTTTCCCAAAGAGAATTAGGTCAGGACACTCATTCTTGGACAGCGGCTCTCCGTTCGGCCTTGCGAGAAGACCCTGATGTGGTGCTGATTGGCGAGATGCGAGACTATGATACGATTGCGGCTGCCTTAACGATTGCCGAAACCGGACATTTGGTCTTTTCCACTTTGCATACCAACTCTGCTTCCCAGACAGTTGACCGAATTATTGATGCTTTCCCTGAAGAAGCCAAAAACCAAGTCAGAATTCAGCTTTCTACCTCTTTGGAAGCAGTTTTGTCCCAAAGGTTGATGCCGACGATTGCCGGCGGTCGGACTTTGGCTTATGAAGTGATGGTTTCCAGCCCAGCGATTAAAACTGCCGTTAGAGAAAGCAAATCTCACATGATTGATAATATTATTCAAACTTCGGGCGGAATGGGAATGACTACGTTGGAAAGTTGCTTGGTCAAGCTGGTCAATGAGGGCAAGATTACCCTAGAAACAGCCCGGCTTTTTGCTTTGCGACCCGAAGAAGTTTCCCGATTGATAAAAAAAGCCTAAATGCCAAATTTTGTTTATCACGCTAAAGACAGCCAGGGCAAAGATTTTAAAGGAGTGGTTGAGGCCAGAGACAGGGCCCAAGCTCTCAGCATCCTCAAAGAAAAACAATACTTCCCCTTCTATATTAAAGAAAAAGGCGAAAACTTCTTGCTTTACCTTTATAAAAAGTTTTTCCAAAGAGTTTCTATTGCTGAAATCGCCAATTTCACTCGGCAGTTGGCAACCATGATTAATGCTGGCCTGCCTTTAACCGAAGCTTTGTTGATTTTAAAGTCCCAGGGGAGCAGTCAGGTAAACCAAGCGGCGGCTATAATTTTAAGAGATGTTGAGGGTGGTTCCAGTTTGGCTGATTCCCTTAAAAAGTTTCCCAAGATTTTTTCACCAGTTTATGTGGCTTTGGTGCGAGCTGGTGAAGCAGCCGGGGTTTTGGACAATATCTTAAACCGTTTGGCTGATAACTTGGAGGCCCAGCGGGAGTTTCGCTCAAAAATAAAAAGTGCTTTAATGTACCCGATTATTATTGTCATCGGTATGGCGGCGGTGATGTTTATTATGATGGTTTTTGTTATTCCCAAATTAACCTCACTTTATGAAGAATTTGATGCGACTTTGCCGATTACCACCAGGATTTTGATTTCAATTTCTAACCTGGCGGTGACTTTTTGGTGGCTGATACCGATTCTTTTGGCAGGAATTGCTTATGGTTTAAAACTAATCTCTTCCAGTAAGACCGGCAGAAGAAAGCTTGATGAGCTAAAATTTAAAATCCCTATTTTTGGCAAATTGCAAACTCAAATTATTCTGGCTGAGCTAACCCGAACTTTGGGGCTTTTGGTCGGTGCGGGCGTCTCGATTGTCGAGGCCTTAGAAATTTCTGCCAAAGCCTCGGATAATCTTTTAATTGAAGAAGGGATTATGACCGCCAACAAACAAGTAGAAAAAGGCTTTACTCTTTCTTCGGCCTTATCAGAAAATCCCCTTTTCCCCAAACTGGTTCCCCAAATGCTGGCCGTTGGTGAGGAAACCGGTAAAGTTGATGAAGTTCTCCTTAAAGTTTCCCGCTTTTTCCAGACCGAATCAGAAGAATCCCTAAAAGGCTTGACAAGTGCCATTGAACCTTTAATAATGATATTGCTAGGTGTTGGGGTTGGTTTTATGGTGATTGCCATTATTATGCCAATTTACAACTTGACAAGCCAGTTCTAAAAAGTAATAAAATAAACAAAGTAAATATTTATTTGATAAGCTGAAAGGGGGTGAATATGCAAAAATTTCTAATTTCTAATTTCCAATTTCTAAAGAGAAAAGCTGGATTTACAATGATTGAGCTTTTGATTGTCATTGCCGTTTTGGGAATTTTGGCAGTGGCGGTCCTTTCAGCCATCAACCCGATTGAACAGATTAACCGAGGCAGAGATACTGGTGGCCGTTCTGATGCAGAACAACTTTTAAGTGCCATTGAGCGCTTTTACACCATGAGAGGCTTTTATCCTTGGCAAGTGGATGCTGAGACTCTTGAGACAGATCTTGTTTGGACAAGAGTTGACGAGGTCACAGACGGGACAACACCGATGCTAAGCAAATTGTCAGGCGAAACAGCGGCAACCGCCGGAACAGCTGAGCTTAAAACAAGCTTTGTGGAGAAAGTATCAGATATGACGTCTTACCAGCCTGGGCCTCTTTTCCTTTATAAAGGGGATTCTGATGAGGACAGCGTTTATGTTTGTTTTAATCCTGATTCCGGGGCATTTAATGCTGAGGCGTTAGCAAGGTGTAATGCTACTCTTCCGGATGACCTTGTGGATATTACTGGTGAAGTTTGCGGTGGAACTGATTGTGGTGACGATCCGGCCGCCAGTGCCTGTATCTGTCTTCCTTAAGAGATTGAAGAGACGATTTACAATGCAGGCTCAGGTTTAAGCTTGAGCCTGTTTAATCTAGTTTGAATTTGTTAAGATTTTAGAGTGCTAGTTTTTTACTTTTTGTTTTTTGTTTTCGGACTTTGTGTTGGCAGTTTTTTAAATGTAGTTATTTATCGCCTACCTCGGGGAATTTCTCTTCTTCGACCACGCTCATTTTGTCCAAAATGTAAAAAAAAGATTGCCTGGTTTGACAATATTCCCTTGTTTTCTTTTGCTTTACTCAAAGGTCGCTGTCGAAGCTGCCGCTCCCCTATTTCTTGGAGATACCCTTTGGTTGAACTAATAACTGGAGTTTTGTTTGTTTTAGCATTGGGGAAATTGGGGGAGTTGGGAGTTTTGGATCTGGTTTTGACTTTAATTTTGTTTTCGGCCATGATTGCAATTTTTTTTATTGATCTTGAACATCGACTTATTCCAGACCAGATTCTTTTTCCACTAATTTTTCTGTTTTTTATCCGCTCTTTGCTCTCTGCTGACTACTGGTTGCTGGTAGCTGGCCTTGGGGCGGCCCTATTTCTTTTCTTAATTTTTGCTTTAACTGGCGGTCGAGGTATGGGCCTTGGTGATGTAAAACTAGCTTTCTTAATGGGCTTGGTTTTGGGTTTTCCTAAAATAATTGTCGCTTTTTATATAGCTTTCTTGACAGGAGCTTTTATCGGTATCATACTGATATTAGTTAAAAAAGCTAGATTTGGCCAACAAATTGCTTTTGGTCCATTTCTCGCTTTCTCTACCCTGGTAGCACTCTTATGGGGAGAAAAAATTTTAAAGCTTGCCCAAAACTTTCTTTTTTGAAAGATTCTTCTGGTTTGACTCTTTCCGAGATTATTGTCACAACCGCCATTTTAGGAATTTTAATTATTTTAGCGATCCAGACTGTTAAACCTAGTTATCAGCTGGCCAAAGCTAGAGATGAAAGAAGAGTGGCAGACTTAAAAAAGATTTCTACTGCTTTGGAAGATTTTGCTGGCGATAAGGATTGTTATCCGGATTCAATTTATGATGAAACCAAAGAGGGCTGTTTTAGCGACCAGGGGTTTGGCCACTACCTACAAAATATTCCTTGTGATCCTTTAACTAAAGAACACTACCCCTATGAAAAACCCGACGATGCTTGTAATAAATATATTGTTTATGCCAATCTGGAGCTGGAAAAAGAGATTACTTATGGATTGGGTAATTATGCTTTAAGCAGCCCTAATGTTCGGCTTGAGCCTTCAGCGGCACCGACTTCAGCCCCTCCAGGAGGCGAAGGGCCGACTACGGCGCCAACCACACCTCCTGGGGCCTCACCTACGCCAATTCATTATGCTTGTTTTTCAGGTGAATGTTTACCTTTAGAAGAGCCTAATTGCGATAATTCTTATATCGGTTATCCCGAGTGTAATCCAGGAAGAAGACCCCAATGTGATGATCCGGCTAATGAATGTCGACCGATTGAATAATAAAAATGAAAAAAGGTTTTACCCTAATTGAACTTTTAGTAGTAATGGCGATTCTGGGGATTTTGGCGACTGTCGGCTTGGGCGCTTTTCGCACCAGCCAGATGAAATCTCGGGACGCCAAAAGAAAATCTGATTTGGGGCAAATTCAAAGAGCCTTGGAAATGTATTTTAATGACAAAGGCACTTATCCGACCATTCCTCTTTCCTCCTGGGGAGGAGAGCTGGTCGATCCTGACAATACTGAGACAATCTATATGAAAGAACTTCCCAGTGACCCGAGCGGGAGTCCGGAATATTGCTACGAACCAGTTAACAGCAAGACTTACAAACTTTATGCTAAACTGGAAAATAGTCAGGACCCGAATTGTTTGGAAGGAATTTGTTCGCCGCCGACAGGCAGTTGTGGGGGTTTAACTAATGCTTATAACTATGGCGTTTCCAGCCCGAATACCCTGCCATGAACAATAAATTTTTAAAACTAAAAGGCTTTACTCTGATTGAACTCTTGGTAGTGATTTCCATTTTGGGAGTGCTAGCTGGACTGATTGTCAGCAATATGGCCGGAGCCAGGGAACGGGCTCGAGATGCCCAACGAAAAAGTGATTTAAAGGAAATCCAGAATGCCCTGGAGATGTATAAACAGGATCAAGATGCCCCTCTTTATCCGACAGCGGCAGAGTTTAAAACTGTCCTGGAAAGTGAGCCGGTGTATATGAAAGAAGTTCCCGAGGATCCCTTGGGGGGTTGGCCGCCATATTTTTATGAGACGGCTGACCAAACAGATTACACTTTAAGAGCTTGTTTGGAAAATGCTTCTGATCCTCAAGGGATAGAGGCGGAAACTTCAGTTTGTGAAAGTGGAAAAAAATTTGAATTAAATGCGCCATGAAACAAAAATCTCAAATCTCAAATCTCAAATCTCAAATTTTTGGCTTTACTCTGATTGAGCTTTTGGTGGTGATTTCTATTATTGGGATTTTGGCTGGCTTGGGAACCGCCAGATATTTAGTGGCCCAAAAGCATGCCCGAGATACCGAAAGGAAATCAGACTTAAACCAATACCGAGTTGCCTTGGAAAATTATGCTAGTGCTTACAATTCGCTTTATCCAAAAGTCAGCGGCGATATTACGGGGTTATGTGACACTGGCGGTTTTGCCAGCACTTATCTTTCCGGGCCTTGCTTGGATGATGTTTTTGCCAGCAAAGGAACTCACTATATCTATAATTCTACTGACGGCATTGACTATGTTTTGGCTGCTACTCTTGAGAGCAACAATAACTATTACGTAGTTTGTTCAAACGGCCGAAGCGGAGAAGCTTCTTCGCTTAATGGTAGCACTTGTCCCCTATGATGAAAAAGGTAGCCTTATCAAAAAAACATGGTTTTACTTTAATAAGAACCTTGCTTCGCAAGAACCGTATTACGGCTCAACCGCGAGGCGGTTTCACCCTAATTGAGCTTTTGGTAGTTATCTCGATTATTGGGGTTTTAATTGCCCTTTCTTTTGTCGGTTTTAATCAGGCCAGAAAAAGCGCTCGAGACAGTAAAAGAAAGGCTGACCTGGAACAAATCCGTTCTGCCCTGGAAATTTACCGAAATGACCAAAAAACTTATCCCTCTTCTTTACCCCAATTGGAAACAGATTATATGGCAGATGTTCCTTCTGACCCGAGTAATTATAGCTATCCCTACAGCGGCATAACTAATAGTTATTGTCTATGTGCTTTTTTGGAAACGCTGGGCAGCGACGAAACAATTGGCGATTGCACCTGCGCCGGCGACTGTGATGGAGCCGGCACTAGCTGTAACTATAAAGTTAGGAACCCCTAAATTAGAAAGAGAATAATGAACTATGAACTATGGGAGAAGAAGCATAAAATTCGGCTTTACCTTAATTGAAATTCTGGTAGTGGTTTCGGTAATGGCAATTTTGTCTTCAGTTGGTTTTGCTTCATATATAAATTTTAGTCGCTCTCAAATGGTGACCCAAGCAGCGGGAAAAATAATTGAAGATTTGCGCTTAACCCAAAGCTTAGCTGCCAATAATCAGAAACCAGAGGGAGACTGCTCTACTCTTGATGGCTATAGCTTTTTTATTAATAAAAGTCAAAAAACTTATAAAATTGAAGTTAATTGTTCCCCTGCTTATGGGGGAGATTCTATAAGAACTGGTTCTGTTCCTTCTAATTTAGCTATTACTGGATTTAATAAAATAGAGTTTAAAGTTTTAACTCGCGGGGTAGTGGCAACCCCCCCTGGAAGCCTTATTCTGACTGTTTCCGGTTTTGGCGGCCGCTGGAGCAAGACAATTAGAATAGACCCAGGAGGAGCAATTAAACTGGAAAATGAATAGATTTTTTTCAAAAGGTCAGTCTTTAGTTGAGGTAATTGTTGCTTTGGCAATTGCGGCTTTAGTAGCTGTTGGCTTAGTTAAGGCGACCAGCTTTGGCATAAAAAATACTCGGTTTTCCAGTAACCAAAGCCAGCTAAAATCTATTGCCCAAAAAAATATAAACGAAATTATTCGAAATCAACAACTAAATTATCAGCAGTTTTGGGAAGGGCCGATTGACTTGCCAGCAGAATTTGAATCCTCTACATTCTACGATGATGAGGATTATTGTCTGACCAGGAAAGTTACTGATGCGACTGATGGGAGTGAAAAAAAAGCGAAAATAGAGATTGAGATTTTTTGGGAAAGCAAAGATGAGAATGTTCCTTGCAGCAATGTTGGTTATAATCATAGTTTTAAGCTAAGTACTTATGTGGCAGAATAAAAAGATTGTTTCAAAAGCAGGTTTTTCTTTAATAGAAATGATTGTGGTTATCACTATTCTGGGCTTGGTGGCCGTAATTGCTTCTGGTTTTCTTTTAACCACGATGATGGCTGGCAGCAAAGCTGAGGCAACCAAAGAAGTAAGACAAAATGGCGATTATGCGATTTCGGTGATGGAAACTTTGATTTTAAGTTCTCGTTCAGTCGGTTGTACTGCAGGTCAATCGGGAATAAACGTGACTGACTTGGAGGGCAACATGACTACTTTTCTTTGTCAGGGAACTAAAATTACTTCTAATTCGGCCAGTCTGACTGGTTCTAATGTGGCAGTTTCGAACTGCCAATTTACTTGTGAGACCGACTTAGGAATACCAACAGCTGTTGGTATTGGTTTTAGCGTCAGTCAGGCTGGGACTAACTTGCGGGCGGCTGAAAAAGCCACCATGAGCTTTTCGACTAAAGTAATCACTAAGAATGTTGATTGACTTGTTTTTATTTTTAATCTAAACTTTTTATAATATGCAAAAATTTCTGCCCCCTTTTTCCCGCTCCCAAAAAGGTCAAGTGATTTTAGTAATCTTGCTGATTATTGCTGTTATTTTAACAGTTGGGCTTTCGGTTGTTTCCCGCTCGGTAACGGATATAAAAATTTCCCAGCAGTCTCAGGAAGCGGCCAGGGCTCTTTGGGTAGCCCAAGGAGGTTTAGAAAAAGCGATTGCCAGTGCTTCAGAACTTGACGAGACAGAAGAAGGAGTTCTTAATATCGTTACCCAGGCCAATGTTGGTGAAAATTCTGAGTTTGTTTTTCCTCAGAAAGTAAAAGCCAATGAAGCAGCCACTCTTTGGTTAATCCAGCCCAATGAGGATGGCACGATTTCCTCTCTTCCCTCTCCTTATAGTGGCCCGACCGAAGTGACTTTAGCTTGGGCTGAGTCAGATGAGCAGCCGGCTTTGGAAGCGACTTTAATCTATGCTTCGGCAGGCAAATATTATAGCCGTCGTTATGCTTTTGATCCGGCTGGTCGAGGTAACTTTGGGAGCGCCTCAGGCGGAGTTAGTATTGACAGCAAAGACTTAAAACATTCAGGGACAATTAACTTTGCTGATTTGGTGGGAACGGGAACGCCAATTTTGATAAAGCTTCGCCTTCTTTATAATACCAATGAAGAATCAATAGGAGTTCGCAAGGGACAAGGCGGTAACTTTCCTCTTCAAGGGCATTGTTATGTTTCTACGGCCACAGTTCAAGAATCTTTAGTAAGCAGAAGATTAAGACAGTGTCAGCTTTGGCCAGGAACTCCGTCAATTTTTGACTTTTTGCTTTATTCAGGAGGAAGTCTATAGTGATTACTCATTTTGGGTTAGATATCGGCTCTGAGAGTATTAAAATTGCTCAGGTTGAAGGAGAGAAAAACTCTTTTCGCCTGGTAACTGCGGGAATTGTTAAAACCCCGGTTCCCAGTTTGGCCTTGGAATCAGATAAAGACTTGGTCGCCGTCGCCGAAGCGATCAAAAAACTTAAAAACGAGATAAAAGTCGCCTCTTCTCAAGTAGTGACTGCCTTACCCGAAAGACATATTTTTACCCAAATGATTGAAATGCCCAGAATGAATCCAGATGAACTGGCTCAGGCAATTCCTTGGGAAGCAGAAAATATTGTTCCCCAGCCTCTGACTGAGATTAATCTTGATTGGGAAATTGTTGAAGACGGAGAAAGTGCCAAAGGCAATAGAATGAAAGTTTTACTGGTGGCTGCCCCCAAAGTCTTAATTGATAAATATCTGAAAGTTTTAAAACTGGCTGAGCTGGAGCCTTTGGCCTTGGAAACAGAACTTTTGGCTACGGTTCGTTGCCTAAACCCCATTTTTAATCAAGGAAACTTAATTATTGCCAACTTGGGGCTGAAGTCTTTGGATATTGCCGTTATTTATCGGGGAAGTTTGTTTTTAACTCGGAGTTTGCCAACCGCTGGTGAAGCAATTACCAGAGCTTTGGGAACCGCTCTTAATCTTGATTTAGCTACAGCCGAAGAATACAAAAAAACTTATGGTTTAAGCCAGCAAGCGGAAAGCAAAGTCGCTTCCGCAATTGGGCCAATTTTGGCAGTTATTCGGGATGAGATAAAAAAAGCGATTCATTTTTACACTGAAAAAAAACAAGACCCTTTAAGGCTTTTGATACTGAGTGGCGGCTCTTCTTTGCTGCCTGGTTTAACTGAATATTTTGCCCAATCTTTGAATTTGGAAGTTCAAGTGGCTGATCCCTTGGCTCTGATTAAAGTTGATGAAAAGAGCCGCCAGCTTTTAAAAAGCAGCTCTCCCCTGCTGACAATTGCTTTAGGTTTAGCGATGAAAGAATAAGCCAATGCTTAAAGGTCTTAATCTAATTAGCCTCGAGACTCGGAAAACAATTCAATTTATCAGGTTGAAAAAAAAAGTAAAAACTGTTGTTTTTCTCTTCCTGACTTTGTTTGTCCTGGTTTCTCTTTCAGTTTTATTGGCTTTTTTGTGGTTGAATCGGACTGTCAAGAGTAATGAGGAAAAAATAGCCGCCCTGGAGGAAGAAATCAAATCTTTGGAAAGAACAGAATCTTATGCGGTCACGATTGCCGATAGAGTTGGGGGGGTAAAAAAAATCTTGCAAGAAAGAAAGGATTATTTGGAAGTTTTGAGCGATCTTAAAACATTCTCAATTCCTGGTTTTGAACTCGAAGGCCTGGAACTTGCCCGGGGGGCTAACTTGAAAATTACTGGTTCTTGTCGTGATAACCAGGCACTGGCTAGCCTTAATTACGAGGTGGAGAAACTAATGGAGCAAAAAAAATATCGCAACATTATTTTCCCTTCGGTTTCTTTAAGAGCAAACGGCAGATATAGTGTTAGTTTGGAGCTTGAAAGATGAGAAAAAAGACTTTACTCACAGAAACACTAGAAGAGTTTGCTTTGCCAATGGGAATTATTTTTTTTATTTTACTGGTAACGATTGTCTTTTTGATTCCCAAGATAAAACAAGGTTTTGAATTAAGAAAAAAGATTGTTACTCAGGAGGGGAAAATAGACAAGCTTTCCCAAAAATTGGCCGATCTTAGCACTCTTTCCGAAGCCGAGCTTTTTGATTCCAGCAGTTTACTTTTGACTGCCCTTCCCCAAGAAAAGGATTTTTACCGAACTTTGGTGATGACCAAGCAGATTCTTAATAAAAATAATATTTTTTTGGAGTCTTTTAAATTTGCCCCAGGAGAACTGGCCGAAGAAACCGGTAAAAAAACTTCTTCTCTCTCGCCTCTTTCGGTGAGTGTTTCTTTTGCGGCTACTTTTGAAGACTTTATGAGAATGTTGAACGAGGTAGATAAAATACTTCCTTTGGTAAGAGTCGAAGGATTAAAAGTCGGTTCGATGGCCGCCACGGAAAGTGCTTCTCTTTTTGGCTTTTCCGGCAAGATGAACCTGATCAGTTTCTATTCTCCTTTGCCCAAAGTTTTGGGTAAGCCGGAAAAACCTCTACCAAGAATCTCCAATCAAGACCGACAATTAATTGAGGAGCTTAAATCCTTTTACCAATATCAGGCTGAAGCAGTTTCTGAAGAGCCAGCCTCGGCTGGCGTTGGTCGTGACAATCCTTTTTCGCTTTGAGCGGCTTCTACTTTGACTAAGACTTTTTCTTGGTTTTTAATGCCTTTTATTCGAGCCAAGCAACGAATAGCATTAATCACCTTGCCTCCTTTACCAATCACGCGGCCGATTTCTTCTTCAGGGACCAAAAGCGTATAAATACGAAGATTGTTATCAGTCTCTTCCTGGATTTCTATCTTTTCCGGCTGATCGACAATAACAGCCACAATTTTTAAGAGGAAGTCTTTCATTTAGCCTCGCTTTTGGCTTTCTTTTCTTGATCAAGGAGTCGTCTCAAACCACTAGAAACCAAAGCTCCCTTTTTAAGCCAATCAGCAAAAGCCTTTTTATCAAGCTTAAAAATTGCTGGTTTAACATTGGGATTATAAAAACCCAAGCGGGCTAAATTTTTCCCATTTCTTTTAGAGCGGGTTTTGGCGACCACCACTCGATAAACAGCTTGGTTTTTTTTGCCCACTGGGGACAAGCGAATGGTAACTGACATAACAGAGTTATTTTACTCGATTTTACCCAGAATCTCAAGCGCTTTTTGGGCGGCTTCTTCTTCTGCTTCTTGTTTGGACTTGTCAGTCCCCTGGGCTAAAAATCGCTCGCCAACATAAACGCCCATGGTAAAGATTTTTTGGTGGTCTGGTCCGGCGGAAGAGATTAGCCGATAGCTTGGTGTTGGTTGACCTTTTGCTTGGACCAACTCTTGAAGCAGGCTTTTGTTGTCTTTAAAAGTAGTTTCGGGACTAATCTTGGACAAAAGCGGTTCAAACTGGCTTTTTAAAAATTCAGCCGCCTTTTCAAGGCCTTGGTCAAGAAAAATTGCTCCCAGCAAAGCCTCAAAAGTATTTGCCAGCAAGACCGGGTTTTCTCGACCGTCACCCAGTTCTTCTCCTTTGCTCATTAGCAAAAATTGGCCTAGTTGCAGGTTTCGGCCTAATTTAGCCAAGGTTTCGGTTCTTACTAAGTGAGTTCTGACAAAAGTCATTTTTCCTTCAGGGAATTCGGAAAAACGACGGAAAAGTTGGTCAGAAACCCAAAACTCCAAAATTGCATCACCCAAAAACTCTAGCCTTTCATTGGAGCTTAATTTTTTTTCTCTGACCTCATTAAGGAAAGAACGGTGAATTAAGGCTTGTTTCAAAAGCTTTTGGTTTTTAAAGCTGAAATTAAGGTTTTTTTCTAATTGTTTAAACTGATTGTTTTTTGACTTCATCCTCTTGTTTTTTTAAAATATTGCCCAAAACACCGTTAACAAAAGGAGCTGAGTTGGTGGAACCAAATTCTTTGGCTAGCTCGACGGCTTCATCAATAATCACTTTGGGCGGTTCTTTTTTCTGAATTGCCAGTTCAAAAACTGCCAGTCTCAAAATCGCCAAATCAATTTTGTTGATTCTTTCCAAAGGCCATTCGGGAGCTGACTGGACAATTTTTTCATCAATTTCTTCTAAGCGGGAAACAACTTCCTGGCTGAGCGGGTCCAAGGGTTGTTCTTTTAAATAAAGATAAGCAAAAAGATGGCGGATTGCCTCTCTTCTTTTTTGATGGCGAGGGTCACGACCTGTTTTCAACTTATTTTTGAGCGGTTTTAATGCTAATGACTGGTTTACCCCGATAATAGCCACAGGC
>Ga0307377_10003267_pt1 | contig 18471 bp, 11 predicted proteins | sample TR3MG_FD_202535 | JGI IMG/M metagenome (GOLD analysis project Ga0307377, IMG submission 202535) | Soil microbial communities from Risofladan, Vaasa, Finland - TR-3 | ecosystem: Environmental > Terrestrial > Soil > Coastal area > Acid sulfate soil | place: Finland: Risofladan, Vaasa | collected... | reverse complement strand
TAGTGCCAATCCCGGCACTAGCCAACAAGAGATGTCCATTGTCACTCAATGACTTTAGTGCTTTCCTGAGAGAACTCTTGCCTATGGTATCAAATATAACATCATATTTCTTACCGTTCCTGGTGAAATCTTCCTGGGTGTAATCAATGACATGATTGGCTCCCAAAGACTTCATCAATTCAACATTGGATGTGCTGCATACCGCGGTAATCTCGGCGCCATAGTTTTTGGCCAGTTGAACTGCCATAGTACCTAATGCCCCCGATGCTCCGTATATGAGTACTTTCTGGCCTTGTTGAATGTTTGCTATTCGAAGAAAATGCATGGATGCAGTGGCACCAAATGGAATAGACGCAGCTTCTTCATAGGTCATGTTGCTAGGTTTCAAAGCCAATACAGCATCCTCCTGCACAGATACATATTCGGCGTGGGCACCAAAATTCATTCCGCTGGATCCAAACACCTGATCCCCTATTTTATAGTTAGATACAGATGTTCCAATGGCCTCAATTTCGCCTGCAAACACCACCCCTAAAATAGATTTTCTTGGTCTTTTGAATCCGAATATTAATCGAATGATAAACGGATCGGCTCTTCTCATCCTGGCATCGCCAGAACTTACGGAAGTTGCGTGTATTTTAATCAAGATTTCTTTATCCTTTGGTGTTGGCTTCTCAACTTCTTTCATTTGAAGGAAATCAGGTGCTCCGTACTTTGTGCATACAATTGCTTTCATTTTTATGTTTTTTTAAAGTGTTTTTAATCTTGATGTAAAGGTGTTGCATTCGGACGGTGTGGCCGTTCTGAATTATAAGAAGGAAGTTCGGAATTATAATTCCGAACTATGGATTCACTATTTGGTTTAGTATAGCCTTTTAGTCGATGCTACCTGATAAACAATAATTTACAGCTAATGTTTCATTTATCAACTTTATTCTGTTTTAACTAAGGTATTTCACTCAGCAATGTGATCTTGAATGGGTTGATAAAAGAATAATACTGTCATCTTGTTCGATATTCGTCAACTGAGAATCCTAAGTTTGTTTCAATCGAAGGATGCGAGCTCGCTGGGGGCAATCAAGGAGGATTACAGCTCTCCGCCAGCCGGCGGATCGCTGTGATCCTTCGGGGGTAACAGCCCAATGAAAAAGCCCTGCCAGCTGCAAGATTGCAGCTGGCGCGGATTTTTTGTTTGTAGCGGAGGGAGGATTCGAACCTCCGACCTTTGGGTTATGAGCCCAACGAGCTACCACTGCTCCACCCCGCAATATTGAGGTGCAAATGTACTACATTCTAGACAATTCCCAAAAAGTTTTAGGTATTATTTTATTTATTAAGTCCGGAGTCAGAAGTCCTGAGCCCGAAGTCAGAAGAAAGATGTAAAATATAAAGTATCTGCTTCCGACTTCGGTCTTCGGTCTTCAAACTTCCGATTACCATTTAAATTATTATTGTTAAATTTGTTGCAAATTTGCCAGCAAGGGCTATTTAATAAGGTAGATAATCAGATAATTAAAAATAAATTACTATGCCAAGAGTATTCAAAGCAACAGAAATTGAGAAGGAGGGAAAAGAGGTAAAACGCGACTATCTCGATAGGCATATGCCACATGTATTTTGTCCTAATACAGTTAAGAAGGGAGAGAAATTTGAAGTTAAGGTAAAACTTGGAGAAGAGTATCCACATCCCGATGAGCATGACCATTTCATTAGCGTTATTCAACTCTGGAACAGGGAAACTCTTCTGGCTGAAGCGCGTTATACTGCGGGGGTATATGGCAACTTACCCTCTCATTTCGAAATTGATTTCTATATTGTGGCACCTGAGGTAACAATGAATCTCTCTGCAATGGCTGTTTGTACAAAACACGGACTCTGGCAGAGTGAGGACAAGCAGGTCAAAGTGGTTTAGAAGGGTAATATTCCTCTTTTTACTTCCATTTGCTTAATAGATGAGGCAGGATTATTATCTTTGCATGCCTTGTTATTTATTTATATATGGCAAAAAACGATAAGAAAAAACGCAACTGGCGCGATAAATACAGATTTGCTGTATCAAACGATACCACTTTTGAGGAGGTCTGGAGAGTAAGATTAACCAAATATAATGCTTTCCTTCTTATTACATTCCTGGTTATTTTTATTATTGGTGCAACAACTTCACTTATTGCTTTTACTAATCTAAGAGAGTTTATCCCCGGATATCCCGATGTTACAATGCGGCGTAATATACTTATGAGCGCTATTCGGCTTGATTCTCTCGACAGGGAACTTGCTTTGCGAGATAAATATTTCGAAAACCTGAAAGCAATAATATCTGGAAATAAACCTGTTGAAGTACCAGTTCTACAGGATACCTCAAGAAATTATAAAGCTATTAGTTTTAGCACTTCACCTGAAGATTCTGCATTAAGAGCCAGGGTCGAAAATGAAGAAAGATATAATCTCACTCTTGGACCTTCAGTACAAGAATCAGTCTCAAGTCTTGCGGGACTGCATTTTTTCTCTCCAGTAAAAGGGATTGTCTCAGGAAGATATGATATCAGAACAAAACATTTTGGTACTGATATTGTCACTAAACCCAAAGCAATAGTGTCGTCTGCTCTTGATGGGACTATTATCTTCACAGGATGGACTATGGAAACAGGATTTGTTATTGAAGTTCAGCATACAAATAATATTGTTTCTGTCTATAAACATAATGCAAGTTTGCTGAAAGAGACAGGAGATCTTGTGCGTGCCGGTGAAGCTATATCTGTTGTGGGTGACTCCGGGGAAATATACACTTCTGGTCCGCATCTTCATTTTGAGATCTGGTACAAAGGGAGTCCACTTGATCCTGAGAAACATATATTATTCTAATAATCAGGATACCGGGTATGGCAGAAAGAATTGCATTGTTAGGATCAACCGGCTCAATTGGCTCCCAGTCATTGGAAGTAATCTCAAAGTTTCCCGATGAGTTCATTGTTGAGATTCTTACTGCCGGGAATAATGTTGATCTTCTGATCAAACAGGCACGCCAATTCCATCCTGATACTGTTGTAATTGCAAATGTTGAACATTTTCATCAATTAAAAAATAATCTTAAGGATACGAGTATAAAAGTATTTGCCGGGACAGAAGCAATTGAAGACGTTATTACATCGCCAACTGTTGATACTGTTATTGCTTCAATTGTTGGGTATTCCGGATTAAGACCAACTATAGCCGCAATAAAGGCAGGTAAGAAAATTACACTTGCCAATAAAGAGACTCTCGTTGTTGCAGGAGAAATAATTGGTAAACTGGCAAAAGAATCAGGGAGTGTAATAATTCCTATAGATTCAGAACATTCTGCAATCTTTCAATGTCTTGTTGGTGAAGACGGTAATCCTATCGAAAAGATAACGCTTACAGCCTCTGGAGGGCCATTCTTTAACTGGTCTGAGGAGAGGCTTAAAAAAGTAAAACCGGATGATGCTCTCAGACATCCAAACTGGGATATGGGTAATAAAGTGACAATAGATTCAGCCTCTCTTATGAATAAGGGACTAGAAGTGATTGAAGCAAAATGGCTTTTTAATCTTGCTCCTGAACAAATATCTGTTATTATCCATCCACAATCAGTAATTCATTCATTTGTCCATTTCGCTGATGGATCTGTAAAAGCTCAATTAGGAGTGCCTGATATGAGAGTGCCGATTTTATATGCATTGTCATATCCTTATCGGCTGCAATCAGATCTTCCTCGTCTCAAATTGGCTGACTATCAAACTCTTAATTTCTTTGAGCCGGATGTAAGAAAATTCCGAAACCTCACCCTTGCATACGATGCATTGAAAGAGGGAGGAAACATGCCTTGTATACTCAATGCAGCAAATGAAATTGCTGTAAACGCGTTCCTCACTGAGAAGATTAAATTCTTACAAATACCGGATGTTGTGGAGCATACAATGGAAGAATGCTTGTATTCTGATATCCCTGATCTGGATTATCTTGAGATTACTGATGGAAATGCCAGGGAATCTGCAAAAATATATATTAATAAACTTTATAAATCAAGATGACAATAGTTATTAAAATACTACAGTTTGTGATGAGTCTGTCAATTCTTGTAATAATACATGAATTTGGGCATTTTACTTTTGCTAAACTGTTTAAAACAAGAGTTGAAAAGTTTTTTCTCTTCTTCGATCCCTGGTTCTCCCTGTTCAAATTTAAAAAAGGTGAAACTGAATACGGTATTGGATGGCTTCCTCTTGGCGGTTATGTGAAGATTTCGGGAATGATCGATGAGTCTATGGACAAGGAACAGATGAAACAACCACCCCAGCCATATGAGTTCCGGTCAAAGACCTCGGGACAAAGACTACTGATAATGACCGGGGGTGTATTGTTTAATTTTATTTCCGCTATGCTGATTTATATCCTGGTTTTATTTACATGGGGGGAAACTTACCTGCCAACAGAGAATGCTAAATATGGAATTGTGACTGACTCGGTAGGATATGCCATAGGACTCAGGAATGGAGATAAGATACTTACTGTAGACGGCCAGCATGTTGAAGATTTCCTTGAGATAACCGGAGATATTGTATTGAATAATCGCAAAACAATCCAGATTGAACGAGGTAGTGAAATTTTAAATATTGAAATTCCTGAAGAATATATCCCGCAAATGATTAAAGGGAAAGGTCATATTAGTTACCGGATACCGTTCCATCCAATGCTAATAAAGAGTTTTGAAAAGGAATCTCCGGCCAAATATGCAGGATTGCTTCCTGGTGATGAAATCGTTGGTATCGATAACTTACAAATTAAGTATTCCGATGAGTTTCAGAATTATTTGCTCCAAAACAAATCCAGATCAGTAGTGTTGGCTGTGTCTCGTAATGGTAATGTGGAGAATATTACTGTAACACCAAACAATAACGGATTACTTGGAATCAGATATACCGGAAAATCATTGGATCAGATTTTTGAATTGAGAACTTTAAAATATGGATTTTTGGAATCATTTCCTGCCGGTATTAACATGGGATTTAAGACAATTGGCGATTACCTGAAACAATTCCGACTTATCTTTTCTAAAAATACAAAAGCATATGAATCACTGGGTGGTTTCATAACAATTGGTAAAATATTTCCGGATGTTTGGGACTGGTATAAGTTCTGGAATCTTACAGCATTCCTCTCTATTGTATTGGCCGTTATGAACATGTTACCTATTCCGGCTCTTGATGGGGGACATGTTATGTTTCTATTATTTGAGGTAATAACAGGCCGGAAACCAAGTGATAAATTTCTTGAATATGCACAGATTGTGGGGATGGTTCTTTTGGTATCGCTGCTTCTTTTTGCCAATGGTAATGATATTCTGAAACTTATCAGGAAATAGAATTTATTTTAATCCTGACTTGCAAATAATTAAAGTATTTATAACTTTGCATAAATTCTAATACTTAAAAAGATGGGAAAGTTAGGTTTAACAGAGATTATTCTGATCTTACTTGTAGTAGTTCTGCTTTTTGGTGGCCGAAAGATTCCGGAACTTATGAAAGGTATTGGCCAGGGAATGAAAGAATTTAAGAAAGCTTCAAAACTTGATACTGCTGAGGAGAATAAAGATTCGACAGCCAAGGACTAAATTTATTTGTTAAAATAATTTAAAACAGACCTGCATTTGAATGCAGGTTTTTTTTTCTATGCCAACACACCAAAATCCTATCCAAAATTTTAGACAGGAAATCCCTGAGGCTGGAAACAGAGTATAATAAATTGGCGGCTATATGCACAGAAAGGTCTGTTATCCAGCTTATTGTTAAGCATTCTTCAGGAATCTGAAGGTATTGCAATGAATTCATATTTTTGATTTCTTCTGCCAGGAATAAAACCAGCTTCTTTTATTATTGATTGCATTTCACTGGAATTATAACGATTTGTTGCCCCGGCTGCACTAACCACATTCTCCTCAATCATTATTGATCCAAGATCATTAGCCCCGGCACTTAGTGACAACATACCGATATTTTTGCCAACTGTAAGTATTGATGCCTGGATGTTTTTTATGTTATTCAGTATTATTCGACTTATTGCAATCATTCTGAGATAGTCAGGTCCATTGTAACTGCTTCTGACCCCATATTTTTCCATTAGGAGAGTCCCTTCTTCCTGAAATGGCCATGGAATAAAGGTTATAAATCCGTAATGGTTTTCTGGTTTGATATTCTGAAGTTCCCTCAATTGGATGAGATGATTAATCCTCTCCTCAATTGTCTCTAAATGACCAAACATCATCGTGGCTGAAGTTGGGAGGTTTAATCTGTGGGCTTCTCTCATTACATCCAGCCATTCTCCTGAAGTTGCCTTTGCAGGAGATACAATTTTCCTTACACGGTCGGATAAAATTTCCGCACCTGCACCTGGCAAACTATCAAGTCCCGCATCCCTCAGTTGTGAGAGAACATCAATATATGACATATGCTCTTTTTTTGCCAGGTATACGATCTCCGGTGGACCAAGAGCATGAAGCATAATTGAAGGGTATAATTTCTTTAAATCTTTAAAAAGATTTGTATAATAAGCCAACCCTAATTCCGGATTCATTCCTCCCTGTAAAAGAAGCTGATTGCCACCCAGGGAATAAAGTTCATCAATTTTAATAATGTAGTCATTTATTGATGTAATATATCCATCCGAAGATCCTTTTTTCCTGCAAAAGTTGCAGAAAGAACACTGAGAAAAGCAAATATTGGTAATATTGACATTTCTGTCGATCATCCAGCCTACAATTTTCCCAGGATTATGCATTTGCCTGAGTTTATTTGCAACATATATTAACTCTTCTATCGGTGCTTTTCTGTAGAGAGTGACTCCCTCCCCAATATTTATTGGAATAAGTCCGAGAGCTTTCTCATATAATTGTTGTAAATCCATGTATTTAAGCAAATTATATTAATCCTTCTTTATAAAAAAGTATCTGTTCTATATTAAGTGCTTATATGAGCAAAGGTAACGCTTTGGAAACGAAACAATGAATATTTTAATTAACTTTACATCTTCAAAAATCCTGTTAATTTACTATGAAACCTGAAATTATTAAGATATCACAAATAACAGTTGATCAGTCCGTTATTTGTATTATTGGGAGTGATAAAATTCCTGAAAGATTAGCACTCACTACACAAGAAAAAGATTATTCTGAAAAAAAGCTTAGGAGCGGGGAGGAATTTATATGTCTTAATTCTTATAACAAATTCACCTACCTTATACGCTTAAAGGAGGAGGCAAATCATAATAAAACAAGGGAAGAACTTCGCAAAACTTCTTATAACCTGAGAAGTCATATTAAAGCTAATGACCATTCTGAATTGGTGATTACTTCTGATAGTTCTTATGCCGGAGCTATTGAAGATTTTACTGAAGGACTTATCCTGAGTATATATTCGTTTGGGAAGTACAAGACAAAAGACGATGATGCTAATAAACATAAGTATCCCTCAAGACTTCTTTTGTTTGGAGATATTGATGATAATTCTGTTAAATGGCTTAATTCTATTACCGATGCTGTATATTTCACCCGCGATCTTGTTAACGAACCGGTTAACCACCTAAATGCTACTGCTCTTGCCGGTGAAATAAAAAAAATCGGAGATTATGCCGGATTTCAGGTAGAGGTGTTTACTAAAGGAAAGATTGAAGCGCTTAAAATGGGAGGACTTCTTGCTGTAAACAAAGGTAGCGTTGACCCTCCGGTTTTCTGTATTCTGGAATGGCACCCTGATAACTGTCTTAACAAGAATCCTATAGTATTAGTTGGAAAAGGAGTTGTTTATGATACAGGAGGATTGAATCTAAAAACCGGCGATTATATGGCTGGGATGAATGGTGATATGGCTGGTGCTGCAATAGTTACGGGTGTCTTATATACAATGGCAATGACAGGGATTCCCCTTCATATAATCGGATTGGTTCCATCTACAGATAACCGACCGGGTGGAAATGCTTATACCCAGGGAGACATTATTAATATGCATAATAGACTTACAGTAGAAGTGGGGAACACCGATGCTGAAGGCAGACTTATTATGGCTGATGCTATAAGTTATGCATCTAAATATTCTCCTGAACTTATTATTGATATTGCCACTCTGACAGGTTCTGCAGCAATTACCTTTGGAAACCAGGCAATTGCTATGATGACCAATGCTGATAGAAAATATATTGAGCTTCTGGATGAAAGTGGGAAAGAGGTTTATGAAAGAATTGCTGAGTTACCATTCTGGGACGAATATAATGATTTACTGAAGTCTGATGTTGCCGACATAAAAAATATTGGAGGTCGTGAAGCTGGGGCAATTACGGCAGGAAAGTTTCTGGAAAGATTTGCAGAATACCCTTTAATACACCTGGATATTGCCGGAACAGAAATGCTGAAAAAAGATGATTTTTACAGGGTCAAGGGTAGTCCAGGATCAGGCCTTAGGTTGCTTTCAACCTTTCTGAAGAAAGTTGCAGCCAATTACAAAGAAAAGAAATAACAATTTATGGAAAAGAAACAAATAATTGCCGGCATCTCTCATGGAGATATAAATGGCATAGGCTATGAGATTATCATTAAGGCTCTTTCTGATCACTTAATTACTGACATTTGTATCCCAGTTATCTACGGTTCTCCAAAAGTAGCAGCATACCACCGTAAGGCGTTGAATATCAGTGGTATTAGCTTTAACAATATCCGGACAGCTGATGAAGCTCATCCAAAGAAGGTAAACATGATCAATTGTCTTGATGATAACATAAGGGTTGAACTTGGAAAGGCTACACCTCAGGGGGGTGAGGCCGCTCTTATCTCTCTTGAAAAAGCTGTTGGAGATTTGAAAAGCGGTAAGATAGATGTTCTTATAACTGCACCAATTGATAAGCAAAACATTCAATCGGAAAGGTTTAGTTTTAAGGGGCACACTGAATACCTTAAATCAGAAGCCGGTGTTGAAGAAGCCCTGATGTTTATGGTTGGGGAGAGTATGAGAATAGGTGTTGCCACCGGGCATATTCCTCTTAACAAAGTTTCAGAACTAATAACTGTGGAATCGCTTTTATCTAAAATAAGAATGATGAATCAATCTCTTGTCCTGGACTTTGGAATTCGCAAATCCCGGATTGCAGTATTTGGACTTAATCCTCATGCAGGTGATAATTCTTTATTGGGTACAGAAGAGGTTGAAATTATTATTCCTGCAATTCAACAGGCTAATAAAGAGGGGATACTGGCCTTTGGGCCCTTCCCTGCTGACGGGTTTTTTGGAGCCGGATCATTTACTCAATTTGATGGGATACTTGCAATGTATCACGATCAGGGTCTTACTCCATTTAAAGCATTATCGTTCGATTCAGGGGTTAATTTCACTGCTGGATTGCCTTTTATCAGGACTTCCCCTATTCATGGAACTGCCTTTGATATTGCAGGAAAAGGAATAGCATCAGAAAATTCATTTCGGCAGGCAATTTATTTTGCATGCGACATTTTCAGAAACCGACAGACTTATAAAGAAATATCACAGAATCCTTTGAAGCATCAGGATATAGATATACATAGTGAACGGATAGATGAACTTCCACCGGATATTTTAAATGCTGAATAATAACTATGATAGATTACATAAAGGGAACAATTACCCAGATCACTCCAACCTTCCTGACAATTGAAACTGGAGGAGTCGGCTATTTTATTAATATTTCAATTACATCATTTTCCAGCCTGGAGGGCAAAACGGATTATAAAATTCTTATTCATGAGGTTATCAGAGAGGACAGTCATCAGCTGTATGGGTTTGCAGAAAGTGAGGAACGCAACATTTTCAGGCTGTTGATTTCTGTTACTGGCGTTGGTGCAAACACTGCCAGGATGATGCTCTCCTCACTGAATCCGGGTGAATTGGAGAAGGCAATAATTGTATCAGATGTTAATATACTTAAAAGTATTAAGGGTATTGGTTTAAAAACTGCACAGAGAATCATTGTAGACCTGAAAGACAAACTGGGAAAACAGGCAGGGAATGATGAAATATTTGGCTTAGCAGACAATACAATCCGGGATGAGGCGTTATCTGCATTAGTAATGCTTGGGTTTGCCAAAAGCGCTGTCTTAAAAGTCCTTGATAAAATTCTTAGAGAAGAGAAGAATCTGACAGTTGAGGATATGATTAAGAGAGCGCTTAAAAATTTGTAATTCTGAATATAAGCCGGATTGAGATTAGGGATATCATATAAAAATATTCTGATATTTTCATGTCTTGTACTGTTAGCTTCACATCTATTATGGCCCGCAGAAGCAAGTGGTCAGACTGTTTTGCAAACTACCGGCACTGCTGATACAACACAAAGATCAATTCTTAAACTTAAGGATGAATCTGGAATTCCCTGGGAAGCAAAGCAAAAAGCCCCGCTTTTTCTCGATAAACCATCAAATATTAAATCGTCTGTAATCTACAATCCTGAAAAGAATGAATATATTCTTTATCAGAAGGTTGGAGCATTTGATTACCGTACTCCAGTCTATATGAGTCCGGAGGAGTTCAGAAAGTATGAATATAGCAGGGCAATGAGCGATTATTGGCAATCACGCATTTCAGGTGATGAATCAGGATTCAGATCAACGCTAATTCCACAAATTGAAATCGGGGGTGAAGCATTTGATAAGATATTTGGAAGCAATACAATAAACATTATTCCACAAGGGTCTGCTGAACTGATTTTTGGTATTAATATTTCACGGACTGAGAATCCAACACTTTCAGAAAAACTTAGAACTATTCCCACATTTGATTTCAAAGAAAAAATTCAGATGAATGTAACCGGTACAATTGGTGACAAAATGCAGCTGGGTGTAAATTACAATACCGATGCAATGTTTGAATTTGAAAACAGAACCAAGCTTCAGTATGCAGGTAAAGAAGATGAAATACTGAAGAAAGTAGAAGCAGGAGATGTCACCCTGCCACTTACGGGAACTCTGATAACTGGGAGTTATAGTCTGTTTGGACTAAAAACAGAGATGCAGTTTGGCAAGCTGACTGTAACCACGGTACTCTCTCAACAAAAAGGAGAATCCTCAGTTATAGAAGTTAAGGGTGGTGCTCAACTTTCCGAGTATGAGTTGTATGCTGATGAATATGAAGCAAACAGGCATTTCTTCCTGGCACAATATTTCAGGGATACTTATGATGAGGCGTTGAAAAACCTTCCGGTTGTCAGTTCGGGGATTAATATTGAACGAATTGAGGTCTGGATCACAAATAAGACCAACCGCTTTGAGGAAGCCAGTAACAGAAATATTGTGGCTTTTATGGACCTTGCTGAAAACGCAAACCATATTTATAATAGTGTGCCAGCATTTCAGGAAGCTCCTGGTGCAATGAAATATCCCGATAATAATGCAAACAAATTATATGACCAGCTTACTACAGCATATGGTTTAATAAGAGATGTTGATCAGGTCACAAATTCATTCGATCCATTATATCCTGACTTTCAGATAGGGCGGGATTTTGAGAAAATTGAAAATGCAAGAAAACTTAATGAAAGGGAATATTATTTTAACAGGCAATTAGGTTATATATCGTTAAACACCTCACTCAATACTGATGAGGTACTGGCGGTAGCGTATGAATATACTTTTGGAGGTCAGTTGTTTAAAGTAGGTGAGTTTTCAACCGATGGTATTATTGCACCGCAGACATTGATACTAAAGCTTCTTAAAGGCACCACTTTGAGCCCCAAACTGCCCACTTGGAGTCTTATGATGAAAAATGTTTATTCTCTGGGTTCCGGAAAACTTGAAAGAAAGGATTTTGAGTTAAATGTCCTTTACCAGGATGATGCTACGGGTAATTCAATTAATTACCTCCCTGAAGGGAAGCTTGATGATCAGATTCTTCTGCAGGTTATGAGGCTTGACAATCTGAATTCGCAGCTTGACAGGGAGCCTGACGGATATTTTGATTTTATTGATGGTGTTACGGTCATTGCTGACAGGGGGAAAATTATCTTTCCTGTTATTGAACCATTTGGGAGTCATCTTAAAAAGATGATTGATGATCCTAAACTTGTCAGTAAATATGTTTTTCAGGAACTATATGATTCAACTCAGACAGTTGCACGCCAGATGGCTGAAAAAAATAAATTTAAACTGACAGGACAATATTCCTCGGAATCGGGATCTGAGATAAGACTGAATGCGGCAAGTATTCCTCAGGGAGCTGTGAAGGTTACTGCTGGAGGAGTTCCTCTTAACGAAAATACAGACTACACAGTAGATTATAATATGGGAACTGTAAGAATCATCAACAGCGCTCTTATTGAATCACAAACACCAATTCAGGTCTCCTTGGAAAGTAATCAGTTTTTTGGATTCCAGACAAAAACTCTTATCGGTACTCATCTTGACTATAGAGTATCAGATAACTTTGATATAGGTGGAACAATTCTTCATCTTAATGAAAGGCCATATACTCAAAAAGTCAACTTTGGGGAGGAACCAATTTCAAATACCATATGGGGCATTAACACTTCGTATAAATCACAATCTCAATTACTTACAAATATCATTGATAAAATACCTCTGCTTGAAACAAAAACTCCTTCAACTTTCTCTTTTTTCGGGGAGTTCGCTCATCTTATACCGGGTCACTCCAAGGCGATTTCAAATGCCGGTAATTCATATATAGATGACTTTGAAGCCAGTGAGATACCTCTTGATCTGAAATCATTTAATGCATGGACAATATCGAGTATTCCTCAAGGCCAGGATTTGCTTTTTCCAGAAGCAAGATTGAATAATAATCTTATCAGTGGTTTCAACAGGGCTAAATTAGCGTGGTATGTAATAGATCCTCTCTTCTTGCGTAACGGATCATCAACTCCCGATTTTATAAAGCAACATCCAGAAGAACAATCAAGCCATTTTGTTAGAGAGATTTATGAAAATGAAATATTCCCGTACAGAGAAAGTCCAAGCGGAATACCTACGAATATTACCGTTCTGAACCTTGCCTACTACCCCGATGAAAAAGGGCCCTATAATTATGATACAAGCCCAAGTGCTTATTCTGAAGGAATGAACCAGGATGGGAATCTGAATGACCCTAAATCAAGGTGGGGTGGTGTAATGAGAGAGGTATTGACTAGTGATTTTGAAACTGCCAATATTCAATATATCAAATTCTGGGTAATGGACCCTTTTGTAGATAATCCTGACCATGACGGCGGAGACCTATATATTAATCTCGGTAATATTTCTGAAGATATTTTGCGTGATTCCAGGAAAAGCTTTGAAAATGGACTCCCTGATTCCCCACTTCCTAAGAATATTGATACTACTGCCTGGGGAAGAGTGCCAACTATTCAGGCGGTTGTTCATGCTTTTGACAACGCTCCTGAATCAAGGAGGTATCAGGATGTCGGACTGGATGGATTGAGTGATTCAGATGAAGAAATTTTCTTTGATGATTATCTTCAACAATCACTGCTTATTACGAATCCGGATTCATACCAGATGATTTTGACGGATCCCTCAAATGATAATTTTCACTACTTCAGAGGGGGTGATTATGATTTTCAGCAACTTGGAATTCTCGATAGGTACAAAAAGTACAATGGACAGGAAGGTAACTCCCCTACTTCAGAAATGTCGATTGAATCATATCCAACTTCCGGGTCAACTTTACCTGACATGGAAGATATCAATCGTGATAATACATTAAGTGAAACAGAAAGCTATTATCAGTACAAGGTTAGTATGCGCCCGGGAGATATTAAGGTTGGCTCAAATTATGTGGTTGATGAGATTGAATATGAAGCAACCTTTGCTAATGGCACAAGGTCGAAAGTAAAATGGTATCAGTTCAAAATTCCAATAACCGATTATCAAAAGGTTGTAGGACCAATAAGAGACTTTAAATCAATACGCTTTATGAGGATGTTCCTCAGGGATTTCGATGATCCTGTAATAATGCGCTTTGCTAAACTAGATCTTGTAAGAGCTGAATGGAGAAAATATAATATCTCATTTATGGAAGGAGGGGAGAGAGTCACAATACCAGAGGTAACAGATGGGACATTTGAAATAAGCTCAGTCAGCATTGAAGAGAATTCGGGTAAAGAACCTGTTAATTATGTATTACCCCCCGGGTTTGATAGAATAACTGATCCCCAGAATCCGCAGTTGAGACAATTAAATGAACAGGCAATGGTTATTAAGGTTCAAAATCTGGAGGATGGAGATGCCCGGGCCGCTTTCAGAAACGTGAATCTCGATATAAGACAATACCGTAGGTTAAGGATGGAAGTTCATGCTGAAGCACTAATAGGACAACCCCTGCAGGATGATGAATTGACGGCATTTATAAGAATTGGATCTGATTACAAAGGGAATTTTTATGAATATGAGATCCCTTTAAAGCTTACATTGCCAGGCCGGTATGATAATAAATCTGATGCGCATAGAGAAATGGTATGGCCTGTTGAAAATAGTTTTAATATTGACCTCTCTGTCTTACAAGAGGCTAAACAGGAAAGAAACCGCCAGATGCAGGAACCAGGGTCTTCATTAAGTGTCTCCGATGTATTTGTTTATAATCATGAAGGTGCACGAATATCTGTATCCGGAAATCCTAACATGAGCAATGTAAGAGTAATAATGATAGGAGTAAGAAATCCTATTAAAACCAGCAATATGTCTGTTGATGATGGAAATCCAAAATTTGGCGAAGTATGGGTAAATGAACTTCGACTTTCCGACTTTATAGAAGATGGAGGCTGGGCTGCAAATGCTCATCTGCAAGCACGTCTGGCAGATTTGGGTACAATCGATATGGTAGGACAGACAAGTACCCCAGGGTGGGGAAGCATTGATAAAAAGGTGAATGAGAGAAGTAAAGAACAGATAATGAAATATGATATTTCATCAAGCGTCGAACTTGGGAAATTTTTTCCTGAGGAGCTTGGAGTACGTTTACCGGTTTATGTTGGTTATTCAGAAACCAGGATCAAACCGCAATATAATCCTCTCGATCCTGATATTCCTTTAAAGAATGCATTGGATGGGGCTAAAGATAAGGCTACCAGGGACTCTATCAAAACTATTTCGGAGGATTTTGCACGAAGGAAAACAATTACTGTTAGTAATGCTGGAATAACAAAGCGGGGAGAAAAACCTCATGTGTGGGACGTTGCTAATTTAAGTGTTAACTATACTTATAATGAAATTTACCGCAGTAATACTAAAACAGAAATTGATATTGAAAAAAATTACAGGGGGGGTATTAATTATAATTATGAAGCACAGCCATCCAATATTATGCCATTTAAAAGTATTGGGTTCTTAAGCTCACCAGCTTTAAGGATCATAAAAGATTTCAATTTCTATCTTTTTCCTAAGAGCTTGTCATTTAGAACAGAATTGAGCAGGTATTATAATGAGGTTAAAACAAGAAATATTAATAATCCATATTTAAGGATCACTCCTTCATTCCGAAAAGATTTTGAATGGACCAGGATTTATGATTTTAAATATGATGTTACTCGGCAGTTGAAGTTTGATTTTACAGCTAATAATATTGCAAGAATTGACGAGCCTTTTGGCGGTGTTGATAAGCACAGGTATAGTAACAGTTATGATAACTGGCGGGATTCAGTGATGGTTAATTTAAAAAAATTCGGAAGGACAACCACCTACAATCACTTTATGAATCTAACCTATACCATACCAATAAATAAACTACCATTGCTCTCCTGGGTAAATGCCAATGCACGTTATGGTGCTGACTATACCTGGCTTGCTGGTCCTCTTTTCCCTGATAGTCTGAATATAAATCTTGGTAACTCGATTAAGAATCACAATGAATTAACATTAACCGGTATGGCTAACCTCTCAACACTCTATGGAAAGTCCAATTTCCTCAAGAAAATTGAGAATAACACTCGTCCAGATGCTGGTCAAAGAATGAAACCCGAATTTAAAACTGTTACATATACAAGAAATAATGTAAATTTTAGAGCAGATGCTGTCAGGACAATTTTTCATAACTTAAATACTAAGGATGTAAAGGTCAGGATTGTCGGCAAGGATGGGATAGAAGTAAAGGGTAAAATGGTAATAGTAAACGAAAACAGGATTAATTTCACTGCAGCAGAACAGGTTGATGGTGCACAAATAATAGTAGAGGGTAATGTAAAGAAAAACAGGAATCCGTTAACCGTTGCCGGAGAATATATGATCAGAGCCATGATGGGTGTTAGGTCGTTTAGTGTTACTTATACATCTTCCCAGGGCCAATTCCTTCCCGGATATATGCCTGAGACAAGATACATGGGGATGTCTGATTATAATGACATGCTAGCGCCTGGATGGCCGTTTATTCTTGGATATAGTGACAAAAGTTTTTTTGATAAAGCTGTTACAAATGGATGGCTTTCAACAGATACCTTGCTTAATACCCCGGCACTATATAATAATAGATTTGATTTTTCAGTCAGGAGTCTTATTGAACCTTTTCCTGGCTTGAGAATTGATCTTAATGCCGACAGGAGATTTCTTGAATCTGTAAGTTCTTATTATATAGCTGATTATAATGGAAATTTTCCAGATAGCACACGAAATAGAATAGTGTCAGGTAACTTTTCTATATCTGTTATTTCATGGGGAACTGCTTTTGAAAAAATTTCCAAAGAGAATGAATATATATCTCCTACATTTGAAGCTTTTAAAAATTATGCGGTTATTATATCAGGCAGGAGAGCCGAGGAACGACAAAAAGCCGATCCTGGTTATGACCCTAATATCGATCCATTAACAGGAAACCCTGTTGAAGGACCATTTAAAAGTGGATATGGAAGTACTTCAAGAGAGGTTCTAATACCTGCATTTATTGCTGCATATACAAAATCAGATCCAAATAAAGTAGGACTTGGAACGTTTCCTTCGGCATTAAAGATGATGCCAAACTGGAGAATAAATTTTGACGGATTGTCTAAGTTTGAATTTGTCCAGCGAACTTTCAGGTCAATAAACTTAATGCATCAGTACAGAAGCACATATCAAATCGGGTCATATACCACAAACATGAACTACGAGGTTGATGGAAGTGGAATAAACAAGATAAGAGATCTGCAGAACAATTATATACAGCAATATGAAATTAACGTTGTGACAATCAGCGAACAATTCAGTCCTCTTATTAATGTAGATATGAATTGGAAAAACAGTCTTACAACAAGATTTGAATGGAGAAAATCGCGAACTGTTTCCCTTAATCTGACTAGTAACCAGGTTGCAGATGCGCGTATTAATGAATTTACAATCGGTGCTGGCTACCGGTTTGATGATGTTCAGATAATTCTAAAGACTGGAGGTCGACAGAGAGCCCTTAAAAGCGATTTGAATCTACGACTTGATTTTTCAGTACGCGATAATAAAACACTTGCACGAAAACTGGTTGAAAATGTTAATCAACCGGTTGTCGGGCGAAGAGAATTTATGATAGGTACAAGTGCTGATTATGTTCTGAGCGATAGGTTTAACCTTCAGATCTTCGCTGACCATAGTATGAATAATCCCTTTGTAGCAAACACTTTTCCCACTTCTAACACCAATTTTGGTTTCAGCCTTAAGTTTACACTTGTTCAGTAATGTGAAGCTCATTTTATTGAAGTTAAAAAAAGAGATATATCACTTTAGATAAACAAATTTTTTTATATTTTTAGCTGGCTTAATTGAATACAAAATTAACTTTGACTATTTATCTAAAACCATCTTAATTATGAACGTTCCTGTAGATTTACTGTATACCAAGGACCATGAATGGATTCGCATAGAGGGAGACTTCGCATATATAGGTGTTACTGATTTTGCTCAGGGTGAATTAGGAGACATCGTTTTTATTGAAATTGAAACTGTGGGGGAGACGCTTAAGAAAGAAGAGGTATTTGGTACTATTGAGGCAGTAAAAACAGTATCAGACATGTTTATGCCGGTAAGTGGTGAGATTCTTGAAATGAATCCTGCACTTGAAGATTCGCCTGATGTGATAAATAAAGATCCTTATGGTAAAGGATGGATGGTTAAAATCAGGATAAATAACCCTTCTGAAATCAGTGATCTGCTTACAGCTGAAAAGTATACAGCTATGTTATAGTGTCTTTTTTACTTCAAATTCCTGGTAGCCTTCAACAACATCTCCTGCTTTTATGTCATTGAAGTTATGGATGTTAAGTCCACACTCATACCCGCCAACGACCTCTTTCACATCATCTTTAAACCGTTTAAGTGAACCCAGTTCCCCGGTATAGATGACTATTCCCTCACGAATAATTCTTACCCTGGTATTCCTTGTAATCTTGCCCTCTTTAACATAACAGCCTGCCACTGTTCCAACTTTAGTGACTTTGAATACTTCACGTATTTCAAGCGTTGCAACAATCTCCTCTTTA
>Ga0307377_10003266_pt1 | contig 18473 bp, 18 predicted proteins | sample TR3MG_FD_202535 | JGI IMG/M metagenome (GOLD analysis project Ga0307377, IMG submission 202535) | Soil microbial communities from Risofladan, Vaasa, Finland - TR-3 | ecosystem: Environmental > Terrestrial > Soil > Coastal area > Acid sulfate soil | place: Finland: Risofladan, Vaasa | collected... | reverse complement strand
CGCAAACCACCTGACGGCGACGTTCATGCTGCGCATCCGGAGATAACTTGCGGGCATCCTCACGTTCCATACTTACTTAGACGAAACAAGAGAAAATAAGTATCAGTATTTATTTGCCGAATCTATAGGCAACAATCACGAATGAAGGGGCCAGCATTCTTCCAGGAGGAGCCGATGCCCGAGAAACGCCCTAGCATCCAAGGAAGATCAAGCTTGGGTCAAAACCCCTTCCTTGACAAACTGCCAATCAGCCAACGCCCGGGAATCGAATGTGATCGGGCATTGGCTTGTCCGCATCAGCTATTTCTCGCTTCTCGGAGCGAGTTGCGATATAAGCGTTCGAAGCTCCCATTTTGACTGGCGGAGATTGTCCAACAGGTGTCCGCTCGTGACAGAACGCCTTTACTATCTGACCGCTCTGATTCTGCTCTGAAACCAGTTCGCGCCACTTCGCCCACAATTCCGCCCGATGTTGTCTCATTCCACAAGATTGAGACCTCGAGAAGACGCAAACAAAATGGGGTTAAGAGACCGCTCACCATGTAGCACAGGACCGCGCGCACCGCGATGAGCCACATGCCCGCCGCCGGTGCGCCGCTGGGAGTCCCGACGCACGCGCTCACGAGAAAGCCCAGCCGCCCAGATGCGGCTGCTGCAGCCAGCAAGAACACCATTCCGTAGAACTCGAAGACTGTCCAGTGGGGCTGCCGGCCGACTCCCATTCCCGCCAGCGCGGCCGCGCCCACCAACGCCGCGGCCCTTGCGGCAAAGACTGCGGCGTACCGCTGTGGCGCAAAGACAGTCGTGTTGCGCTGAGGAGCGCGCGAAGAGCGTGAAGACCGCGGCGTAACAGGCCGTCGAGAGAATCAGGCAAGCCATCCCAAGAATCGTTGTGTCGTTCGGCTGATCAAAGTCCGCCAGGCTCACCGCGGCCAGCAGAAACGCGATCACCGTCTGAACGGTTTCGAAGGCCGTGATCGTCCGCGCGTGCAGCAACGTCTTGAGGCACACGCTTGCCGTGAACAGGACGAAGACCGCGATGCCGGGCGCAAGCAATGCTCCGCGGCTCAGAGTAGGGTAATCCGCGCGCATTTGGCCCGGCAAAATAGACGTAGATCAGAATCCAGATGGCCACATCGGGGGCGAGCGCGATCAGCGCCCCCCTTCGGGCACGCGATCGGCTCCCGGTATAAGGTCACAGACGGCCGCAAGGACGAGCAGTGCCACCACGAAGGGCAGAAGCGCGTGCAAGGCAACGGTGTAAGCGCCAGCCCGGCCGCGGCGATGCAGGCGACGCGGAGCACCAACTTCACCATAGCAAACCTGTGCCTGCCGGCGATGTCCGCAGAGCTTTGCGATTACCCTCCTGGGGTTACTGCTCTATCTTCCTTATGTACAACCAAAGCCCGGCTAGCATCATTCCGATCGCGATGAGAGAAATGGCCAGGCCTACACGGCGCCGGTTGCGTTCAACCATGGCGTCCTTGCCCACTTTCAGGTCCGCATCCGCAATTTTCATACCCGTCTGAACGGCTGCATCCACCAGGGCAGGCTGAAAGGTATGGATTGTGACGCGCGCCTTGGTGAGCGCATCGCGCGCCTGATCCTGGGTTAGCAGAGCCGCGCTCACTTCCATGCCGGACGATTCGGCGAGGTGGAGAGACTGGTCGGCGTTGTCGATGGCGCCGTTCAGCCGGGTTAGATCGACAAGGATGGCCGCTCTATCCCGGTCGCACTGATCGCCGCGCGTGTGGCAGCGCATGCAAACGCCGCCGGGGCCGGTCCCAAGCATGGCGTCGGAAGGCGTATGGATGCCATGATTGCTGTGGCAAACCACGCAGCCGGGAAGGTTCGCCTGCTGGAAGGCCTTGAAGTGTGTGCTCTTCGCGTACATCTGGGCTTGGAAGACGTGACACGTTGCACATACGTTCTGAACCTTGTCCACCCCCGGCGGAGCCGCGCCATGGTCCCCGTGGCAGGTTGTGCAAGTGGGCGCGCTCAGATCGCCGTTCTTCACCATATCCTGGTAATGCACGCTGGTGATGTACTGGGCATATTGATGGGTGGGAATCCCGTACGGATTCATGTAAGCCGCGTTGGAGTGACACCGCGAGCAGGTCTTTGCCACGTTGAGGGGGTAGACAGTCGAACGGGGATCGCTGGGCGGCCTTATATCGTGTACGCTATGACAATCCGTGCATACGGCGACCTTGGTGTCTCCGGCAGCGAGCCGCTTGCCGTGGACGCTCGTGTGGTACTGGGCCAATTGGTCGGTTTGCAGGCGGGGGTCGTACTGCCGCATATAGGCCGGATTGGAATGGCAGGATCCGCATAGCTGCGGAATCTGGCTGCGATCGATTTTGCCCTTCCACCCCGATTTGCGGCTCATGGCCTGGTTCGGATCGTAGCTGGTTGCATCGCCTCCGTGGCAACCGACACAGGTCAAGCCTTTTTGGGCATGGATGTCCTGGCTGAACTGCTCCTGGGTTACACCCAGGGGTGCGGGCAGCGCAGAGTGACAATCGAGGCAGGAGTTCACGGCCTGCCCGTAACCCAGGCACGTCGCGAGCGCAAAGAACCCGGGCAGCCACGCTGAGCGGGTCGGGAGGTACGGCCGGAGATTATTTCGCAAGGTAGCCATAAGCAGTCATACCGATCACGTAAGCAAGAGCAAACATCCCGAGACCAGTGATCCATGCTTTCGTGCGCGTGGGCCGGTCACTCTCAAAGAAGGGCAGCAGAAGCCAGAACAGGGCAATCAGAGTGCAGCCCACGATACCCAAAACCTCTCCCTCGACGAACCACACCTTGGCGGGGATAAGCTTGAGCGTTTGGTACATGAACAGGAAGTACCACTCGGGCTTGATGCCCGCCGGAGCCGAGGCAAAAGGGTCGGCCTTGACGCCTAAGTTCCAGGGAAAGAGGGCGGCCAAGGCGCCGAGCGTGCCGATGGCCACGTACCAGGCCATCAACTCCCGCAGCATAAAGTTGGGAAAGAACTTCATCTCCCGGCGCAGCGAGGGATTCTCGGCCCTCTTGGCTTCAAGTTTTGGCGGGACGCTCATGCCCTGGCGTTGCACCAGAAACAGGTGAATCGAGATCAGCACGACCACCAATCCGGGCAGCACGGCCACGTGAAAGCCAAAGAACCTGGTCAGCGTGGCCCCCGTCACCTGCGGTCCGCCGCGCAGAAAGATCATGATCGGATGGCCGATGAAGGGAATCTCTCCGGCCATTTGCGTGCCCACCGTGGTGGCGAAGAAGGCCAGCTTGTTCCAGGGCAGCAGATAGCCGCTGAAGCCGAATCCCATGACCAGAAAGAGCAGCAACATGCCGGTTACCCATGTCAGCTCCCGGGGCTTGCGGTAGGCCTTGAGAAACAGCACGCTGAACATGTGCGCAAACGCGGTGAAAATCATCAGATTGGCCGACCAGGAGTGGATGGAACGGATCAGCCAGCCAAACTGCACCCGGGTCATGATGTACTGCACGCTCTCAAAGGCCTCGTCGGCCCCGGGCCGGTAGTAGAGGAGCAGCAAAATCCCCGTCAGCACCTGGATCACGAACAGAAAAAGGGTGATGCCTCCGAAGAAGTACCAGTAGGTGAGCTTGTGCGTGGGAACGGTCTTATGGCGGAAGGGAGCCAGGATCCCGTCCAAATCGAGCCGCTCGTCGAGCCAGCGAATGATGGTGGCGACCATGGTCACGCCTCCCCATTGCGGCTGACGAAGATCTCGTCGCCACGCACGTGAACATTGAAGACCGTGAGCGGTTTGGGTGGAGGGCCGGAGACGTTGCCGCCATTGAGATTGTAGATTCCGTTGTGGCAGGGACACCAGATCTCGCGCAGATCGGGTCGATACTGCACCGTGCAGCCGAGGTGCGTGCAACTGGCCGAAAGCGCACGATAAGTACCGTTTGCTTCCAGGATCAACAGACCGGGCCGGCTGCCAAAGCGGAAAATCATCCCCGAATTCGGCTTCAGTTCCCCGACCTTGGCGGCCACGACCTCATCGACGCCGAGATTGGCCACCGGCGGAGGGATGAAATAGCGCAGCACGGGATAGAGGAAAGCCGCGGCGGTAGCCAGAAAGCCGCCGCCCAACAACAATTTGACAAACCCCCTACGGGGTATAGGCGCTTGCAGTGGGCAGCTTGGATTCGCCATTCCCTGGTCACCACTTCCCATATTCATTTCTCCGATCTGCTGCTCTCATGTACGCCACGACGCGATTGACCGCTAGCCTTTCTTCAGGATTGGTTGCCGCGGGCCCAATTTCCACTGTTTCTGCCAGCGCGGTTCAACTCATCGGTGTTCTCCGACGCCAGCGGCCTTTAGTTCAATCGTGCGCTGCATCTCGCGCAGCCACATCGTCTGGACCAGTTGCAGACGTTGTCCCACCAGGATGGCCAAGTTCATGCCGATTTTGTAACCGACCGCCGGCGAGGAATCGCAGAAAGCGCAAAGCGCCTCCCGTGTCAGCGCGATGACTTCCGTTTCCAGCGGGGTGGTGGCGGAAAGGGTGAAGCGGTAGGGTGGAACCAGGGCGGACCAGCCGACCGTTTCGCCGGGCAACTTTTCTTCGATCAGGATGTCCTCTTCCCGGCCCCGAACCAGCATGGGAAGTGTCAGCCGGATGCGGCCGCGCTCGGTGAGAAAGAGGCGGTCAGCCGGGTCTCCGAGCCGGAAAAGCGACCCTCCGCTAGGCACCGTCACTCTGGTACCCAACGCCAGAACCTGATCCACTTCGGAGGGCGACAAACCGTTCAACAGTTCATATGCCATGAGCGATTCCCTTAGTTAACAAACGACGAAGTTGTCTTGCGGTGCAACAGAGCCTGGGTGGGGAACGCGACGAACGATTCCGCGGCGGCCTGTTCCAGACGAACGTGGTTTTCGATTTGATACAGCAGAACTTCAATCGGCACCAACGGCTGCACCGGAATGGGCGGCGCCACGCTGTCTGAGAAGAAGCGGGCTGGGGCCACCGTTGCTGCAGGAAGCTCGGCTTGAACCGCTGGGGTTGAGGATTGTGGACGCGTTGCCGCAACGAACGCCATCGCTGTGACCGCCAAGCCAATGAACGTCATGCACAGTCCCATTAAGAGCATGTCCATAACAATGTTCCTCCTTGACAACCCTCTTTAGCACGCCGCGTGCCATCAAGATGCACCACCTAACTCCTGTTTTTTCAGCGCGCATGGACGGGCTCCGAGAGTCATGCTGCCATCCTGTCACGACACTACTGACAATTTGTCAGTAGTAATTGACGAAGGCGAGCACGCGTGCCATACTGCGAGAATCAATTACCACTTCACTATGAAGCTGCGTTTCGCCAGCATGACGGTGGGCCTTACGCTTGGTATTACCGCAGCTGTGGTAGTGGCTTGCACGGTGGCCGCCTACGTCTATTCGGTCCATTACTTCAATAGCATTCTTGAAATGGCGCGCACCAACGCGCTGGCCGAAGGCGATCTGATCCACACCGCTCTCGAGCACGCCATGCTGAACAACGACCGGCCCCAGATTGCGCAGATGATTGCGGGATTCGGCAAAGAGGCACGCGTGGAGCAACTCATTTTGCTTGACCGCAATGGCACGCCGCGCTATTCGAGTACTCCGCTAAGCCACGAAGAGAATTTTCGGATCAGCTCTCCCACCTGCCAGGCCTGTCATCGCCTTCCACCGGAGCGGCGGGGATCGAGTCGCGTGATTGAGACCCGGGGTGGAGCCATTCTGAGGACAGTGGTCCCGATTCGCAACCGTGAGGAGTGCTACAGGTGCCACGCCGCATCGCAGAAGATTAACGGAGTCCTGATTCTCGATTACGACGCTGGCGAAGTTCGCGCCGGCATGACGCGCGACCTGCGCTGGATGGTGGCTGGCACGGGCGCGTTGACCTTCGTGATCGTGGGAGCCATCTTTGTGGTGATCCGCTTTTCGGTTTTGCGCCGCCTGCAACGTCTTGAGACCACGGCGCGCCTGGTTTCGCAAGGCGACCTGAAGCGGCGTGCCCCAGTGGAAGGTTCGGATACGCTGGCCTGGCTTGGCCGGGAGTTCAATATTATGGCCGACTCGGTGGCCGGACTGGTGGGCGAAGTCAGCGCCGAACGCGAGCGATTGGAAACCGTGATCAACAGCATCGATGACGGGATCGTGGTCCTCGATCCGGAACGCAAGATCATCGCGGCCAATGATGCGTTCCTGTTGCGCACCGGCAGTACGCGCGAACAGGTTCTGGGTTATTGCTGCTACCAAATGGGGCAGGGATCGTGCAACCTGCCCGACTGCCCAACGCTCGAGTATCTGCGCACAGGAGCGCACCAGGTGCGGATCTGCGAGCATCGAGCCGGCAACGGCGCGGTTACCTGGGAGGAGATTCACGTATCGCCGATCATGGATGCGAAGGGCCAGCTGACGCACGTGGTGGAGGTGTGGCGCGACATCTCGCAGCGGCGGGCGGCTGAGGCAAACCTGGCCGAATCCCATCGCCTTGCGTCACTGGGAGTGCTGGCCTCCGGCTTTTCGCACGAGCTGAACACTCCGCTGGGCACCGTGCTCACCTGTGTCGAAGGCATTCTGCGGGAAACGCCGGCCCCACAGGATGGGAAGTTGGACCGGGCCAGAATCCGCGAAAATGCCGCGATTGCGCGCGAGCAGTTGTTGCGCTGCCGCGGTATCACCCAGCACTTCCTGCGTCTGTCGCGAGGACAGCGCCATGACGGAGCGATCGTGGATGTGCGCGAGGCGGTCGAGGCCGCGCAGCGGCTCGTCGACCCTACGGCGCGGGCTCACTCAGTGCAGATCGTGGTGGGGCCGCTCACGGGCGGACTACACATACGCGCTGGCGAGGCGGAGTTGCAGGATCTGCTCATTAATCTCTTGCTCAACGCCATTCAGGCGTCCCGGCCGGGCAGCAAAGTCGTAATCGAAGCCAAGAGCGGCGCAGACGTTCGCATTCGCGTTACGGACGAGGGCTGCGGGATTGCCGCTGAAAGCCTCAAGAAGATCTTTGAGCCGTTTTTCAACTTGCGCCAGGGCGGCACCGGCCTTGGCCTGTTCCTGTCGTTGAATGCCGTGCGCAATTGGGGAGGCGATATTCTGGTCGCAAGTACTCCAGGAAAAGGTTCTATGTTCGAAGTCGTATTACCGGCAATTCATCCCGGTCCGCAACAGGAGGCTGCATAGTGAAGTCAGCCTCCATCCTTCTGGTCGATGACGATGCAGCCTTCCGGCACGTGATGTCAGGCGAGTTGGGCCGTCTCGGCTACCAGGTGACGACTGCGGCCTCGGGCGAAGAAGCGGTCCAGCGCGTCACGGCCGGCGAGCCCGAAGTGGTTGTGCTCGACCTGCGCCTGCCGGGCATGACCGGCCTCGATGCGCTGAAGGCCATCAATGCCACCTCGCCGGCCACTGAAGTCATCATGCTCACCGGCCACGGCTCCATCGATACCGCCATCGAATCCATCCGCATCGGCGCGTTCGATTACGTGGTCAAGCCCTGCCCCCTCGACGAGCTCGATATCCGCATTCAAAGGGCGCTGGAACGGCGTGCACTGCGCCAGCGCGCAACTCTGCTCGAGCGTGGGCTCACGCCTCCCGATCTCGGCAGCTCCTTCATCGGCGAAAGCCCGGAGTTCCGCCGCCTGCTCAGCGTCATCAATCGCGTGGCTCCCAGCGATGCCGCAGTCCTCATCATCGGCGAAACCGGCGCGGGCAAGGAACGCGTGGCCAAGCTGATTCACGCGCGCAGCCCGCGGTCTGCGCGGCCTTTTGTAGTGGTGGAGTGCGCCGCATTGCAGGAAAGTCTGCTCCAGAGCGAGCTCTTCGGACACGAGCGTGGCGCATTCACCGGAGCCGAGCGCGCCAAGCCTGGATTGTTTGAAGTGGCCGATGGCGGGACCATCTTTCTGGACGAGATCGGCGAAATCAGCCCCGCGACTCAGACCACATTGCTGCGCGTGCTTGACACATCCACCTTCCGGCACTTGGGTGGCACGCGGGAAATTCACGTGGATGTCAGAATTATTACCGCGACGAACCGCGATATCGCGGGCATGGTGCGGAAGGGCATCTTCCGAGAAGACCTGTTCTACCGCCTGAGCACAATCACGGTGGAGGTTCCTCCTCTGCGGGTGCGCAAATCTGATGTTGATCTGCTTGCGAACCAGTTTGTTGCGAAACTCAACGAGCGTTTCGGCTCCAACAAGCAGATCAGCGAGCAAGCCCTGGAACTCCTGCGGTGTCACAACTGGCCGGGCAACGTCCGCGAACTTCTGCACGCGGTCGAAGCAGCGCTGGTACTGTGTGAAGGCTCCGTCGTGCTTCCCGAGCATCTGCCCACCGCCTTGCGCAATGCGAAACCTACCGCGCAAACGGACGTTTCAACCGCTGCCCCTCTGCAGTCGACGCTTCAGGAAGTCGAGCGGGCGCATATCCGGTCGACGCTCGAGGCCTGCAAAGGGCATCGCGGAAATACTGCCACGATCCTCGGCATCAGCGAGCGCAATCTGTACCGCAAACTGCGAGAATGCGGCCTGCTGTGATAGCCCTTGACTGGGCTAGCCCACCGAGAAACGTCTGAGCGCTTTCGGCGCGTAACCGTCGTTACACCTGCGCCAATTGCGGCTCCGAACAGTCACGCACGAGCGGTCTGCCTTGCCGTAACGGTTAAAGGCGAGTCGCTTCGTCCTCGGATTGGATTTTGGTGAACCACAAAATAAGCGCTGCCAACTAGATGGGCACAACCACCTATTTGATTTACCTGAGAAATAATAATTCTGGAGTTCCGGAGTCGAGGATTTTAGAAAAGGCCCTGCAGCTTGCCCGGGTTGTGAAGCGTAACGGTGGACTCTTTGATTGAGATCCTACCGTCCTTGCGGAACTGGCCGAGTGTCCGGGTGACGCTCTCGCGGGTGTTACCCGTCATCGACGCCATCTCCCCATGCGTCAGTAGCAAAGGAAAACGGTCCTCGCCGGTTTCGGTGTGTTTGCCGATTTGATGCGTCAGTTCGATCAGCAGACGCGCCAGCCGTGCGGACACGGTCTCGGCCAGCGCGATGCGGCAGGCATCCTGCCATGCAAAACGATACTCCTGGCAGATACACTGCGCCGCGCCCAACTGGGCCTCTTTATGGTTGCGCAAAAAGCTCAAGACTGCTCCCGTTCCGCCGGCCGCAATTGCGCGGGCGTGAATGACTCTGCGTTAACTTCGTAGACGCCATGCGAAAGCACCGGAAAAAGGCCGAGCGCGAACCTGGAGCCTGCAACGCGGACAATCATGTGGCGATCTTCGGGCCGGTCGGCTGTGAGTTTCAGATAACCGCTGAAAGTGAGGCAGAGAGACCGGGCATCGTCGCCCTGGGTGAAAAGAGATGTCTGCGCAGGCAGCGATCTAGTGCGCGTGGACAGCTCCAGATCGGCCGGCACGACGCTGCCCAACGAGGAAAACCAGCCGGGACGGCGATTGGCATAGACCGCACAGCCGAGCGGCGACAGCTGGTTCGGGTGCTTTGTCCCCGTCTGTTCTTCCACGGGAATCTGCGTGTCCGCCAGCGTCTTGTCGCGTTCGCTATCGATGGGACCCGTCACCTCCACCGCTCCTGAGTTTCAATTCCTGCCTGCGCAGGCTCCGGTCGAGGCCAGAATGCCGAAAATGTTCTGCAGGTAAAACAAATAGTCCATTGAAACAGGCATTGCAGCAGGTTGCTTAACGCAACTCACCTTGGATTGTGATGTGCATCACCGCTCATTTTCTCCTCAAAACCGTAATCTTGTGTCCACGTGGTGATGTTCCGCACCAAGAAACGCCTGCACACGCTTCCGATAGCATTCGTTCCGTGCTTGCGTTCACAAGCCAGGGGCAATCACCACACTGACGGGCTAATTGCTAAGGGACGTTGATTTTTGAGATGTGCCAGGAAGTTCTTCTCAAGGCGGCATTTTGCATGCCTCCAAATAAGCCGGTAAGGCGATCACCGTTTCCTGCAGCCCAGAGAACGGTCGAAAGCGCAACACGGAAACATGAACCATCAACCTCAGCGACGCGGCAAGTGCTCCAGTGTGCGCACGGCCGGCAAATAATTCAAGGAGTTTCGCCGTGAATAAGAGATTTCGTTTCCAATTGGTGTTGGTTGCGGTGGTATTGCTGGCCGGCACTGTGTGCTTCGCTGAAGACGGCGCGGCAATTTACAAGACGAAGTGCGCCATGTGCCACGGACCCACCGGTACTCCTAGCGCGGGCATGGCCAAAATGCTGGGCATCAAGCCAGTCTCTGATCCTTCGATGAAATCCATCTCAATGGCGCAAGTCGAGATCCAAGTGAAGAACGGCAAGGGCAAAATGAAGCCCATCGCTGGGTTGAGCGACGCTCAAGTGAAGGCGGTTGCAGAGTACTTCAAGACCCTGAAGTAAGCATTACAATCGGCGCAGTAGTTTGAAGGCAGGCCCGCTCTCCTCCAGCGGGCCGCCAAATCGCGTAGGTTGAGGAAACGTGTCCTTGTTTGAGAGGTTTCGCAAAAGCTGGGTGCGTCCGGCGCTTTTTTCGGCAACAGCCCCATCGGCCTCGCTGGCGGCGCCAGCACCAGCGCGTCCGGCGTGACGATGAGCGGCTATTGGGTGGCGCAATCAGGGGTGAGATATATGCCCCGGATCTCGGGCAGATCTGTAATGCCGCTTTCGCAAGAATCCAGAAAAAGAGCAATGCGCTTGCAAGCAGGTTTCCCGCACGCATCAAGCAACTCTTTTCAGCTTTATGCTGGTGTCCTCAAGGTTATCAGGGTCAGTATCGTGGTACGTAATGTAATTGTGGCCGTTCTTTGAGAAGCCATGGCCCGCATAGAAGATGTAAAGTTCGTCTTCCTTAGTCAGCGTCTTCATGTTCTAGCGCACTTGCGAAGTGATCGTTGTTCTGGTGGCCTTGCCGCTAAGGAGAAAAACTTTGTCGAGCGGGCCTCCATTCTCCAAGGCTTTAGCAAAGCCCTTCGCATCAGCCTCGGCATAGTTAACGGTCTTAACCCGAGAATTCGCATATGTCTCGACAGCGATGACAATTGCCAGTCTTCTTTTCATCCCAGCTCCGCCTCCGATTTTCTTCGGTTTTCCTGCCTTTTTCGTTCATGGTTGCTTACGCAAAGACGTTGTCCTTGGCCGCATTCAACGGCGGAAGCTGTTTCGCGTGGTCTCGCAGCGCGCGCGTATCAGTGCCGCGACCGCTTCAGCAACGGGATTGGCAATCTCGATTTTCCCGAGCGCGCCGATGACCGCATCGGCTATCTCAGGCACGCGCTGTTTCACCAGCGGTTTGCCGAGGCCGGCCTCTTCCGCCAGCCGCTCGAAATCTTTCGGCGTTACCTTCTCCGACAGATATTCGCCGCCGATCTTCATCGCCATTTCTTTGCTTAGTTCCGGGAAATAGACGGTGCTGACGATGTCGTACAAGGGAGCCAGCCTGATCTCAAGATTTTCAGTTCCGACGCCCTGATAGAGCAGGGAGGAATTCTTGCCGTGCGCGTCGTTGTTGCCAACGAGGAAGTTATAGATGACGGCGTCGAGAAAACGCGCGAGGTCGACGACCGGCGCGCTTGAGACGTCGCGCAGCAGGCTGAAACATTGTTTCAGGGACGGGCCGTTCTCCTTTTGGTATTTCATTTCCGAGACGAAGCCCTGAGCCTGGCAGAAATCCTCCTGGTGCAGCCGGTCGAGGACGGGCTGCCCGCCGGCAACTTGCCGGTGCGTCCGGTCATAACGCTCGACCAGCAGGTAATCCATGCCGTCGACGTTCCGGGTTTCGACCGGAGCCGCCGGCAAGCCAGCGGCCGCGGCCAGCTTCATGCAAAGATGTTCGTTGAAGACGATGCCAGCGAAACGCTCCACCGCCGGCTTGAGGATATGGGTGCTCGGCGAGCCGCCAAGCGGCAGGGAAATCTCGCTGCCTTCGATGCGGACGGCGACTTTGTCCTGCGCTCCGGCGAGAGAAAGCCTTATGCCTGCGTCGCCGGCCAGAAGCGGGCGCTTCGGCAGTTCCCTCAGAATGGCGGCAAGGTCGGCGGGGGAGAGCGTGCGGTAGCCGTAATGCTGTTCGGACAGCTTTTCGCCTGCAGGAATAAAAGTAACGGCTCCCGCGCACTCGCCGCCGATCTGCTCCAGCATGGCGTAATCGTTGCGCGCGCTGATACCGAGATTGCGGGCGATGATTTCGCGTTTGCTCTCTTCCGGCAGGATGCCGCCGAAGAAGCTTCGGCATTCATTGCGCGAGAAACGTTCCTTGCGCAAGGGCAGCGATTGCGACAGCGCCATGGCGCCGGGCTTGTTCAGCCAGCTCTCCGCGTAGGTGAAGAGCATCTGGCCGCCGTCGTCCTGGACGAGCTGGCCGGTGAGTTCGTTGTGCAGATAGACATCGAGCGTTCGCGCCATGTTTAGTCTTCCTTCGTCGCCGGTGGCGTTAGCGCCAGTCTGATCCCGAGCGTCTGCAGGACCGTCAACGCCTTTCCGATCTCGCAGGTTTCCTTGCCCCGCTCCAGGTCGATAACGAAACGCAGTCCCGTTCCCGAGGTCAGCGCCAGGTCCTTCTGGGTGACGCCCAGTTTCTTACGCGTATCCCGGATCATCCGGCCGATTTGCTGGGTCGTGTATTTCAAGAGCGCCTCTCCGTAAGATTGTTACCGTACGGGAATATTGCGCCGGTTTGGGGTGAAAATCAACAAAATATTACCGAGCGGTAATATTTTATGGAAAACAGAGCTTCCGAGGCACAATGTTCCCGAGCGGGAACATGATCTCATTCCAATAGACTTCTTCCCTAAGATTATCCCGAGGCGCCCCGCTGAGTGGCCAGGCCATCTCCCCGCGTCCACCAGCGTCACCGCCCGCGCCCCACCGGCGAAGGCCGCAACGCGAGCATTCATCGTGGCGCTACCGGAGCGGGAGCCCGCAGGCGGCAATGTCGCCAACGCGTCGAGAGTAGCGCCCTCAGTCCGAAATACCCGATGCCGGATATGTGAATTCGATTCTTGCACATCTCTGAAGTGCGCAGATCGTTCCTATATTTCACGCCAGACGCACAAAGACTCCGTGTGCGCAGCGCTGCCGTCGCGTAGCCATGCATCGAGTTGCGCAGGGTCCTTCAGTTGCTGGCCGCGTACACGTGGAACAGCCACAAAGCGGCAACTGAGCTCCGGCAGGGCCGTCATGTCTCCCCATAGCTTTTCAAACTGGGCTACAGGGAAGATATCTTCCTGTCCTTTACCCCAGCGCTTCTTTACGTCTTTGAGCGTGATGTATGTGGGCATGCGCGCAGCTATAACGCGAACGGCAGCGTCGACCCGATCCGTGTCGTTGAGGGAATCGCGAGTCAGTTCAAATACGGCGAGCAAACGGTCTACATCGATCCAGTAGGTCGCGCTGTTGTAGTAGCGAAGGCGGCTTTCCAAATCTTCACTGGGAAGCGCAAGGCCCTCAATCAATCGAACCTTGCCATTCACGCTGGCGAGGCCCCCGCCGCGATCTTCCAGGTGCCGGGCAATCACTTCCGCAGTCAGTCCGGCCCCGCTCTGAATGTGATGACCGAGGATGGCTGGGTCTGCATCGACAGCCACGGTATCGATATTGTGGACCATGAGATAGGCCAACTGCGGCCGAATCTCAAGCAGGTGCTGAAGTGTCCCGTTTCTCAGCAGGTTGGCGATCTCATACCAATGGCCTACAGGGTGCAGGCACTGCATAGGTACGTTGTCGGTGTAGTCGGACCCTGGGCCTGCGCTTTCGGCCCACTGAATCAACGCTGCATGTTGGCGCTCTCGTACCTTCTGCGCCTGCTCGTCCAGCAACTGCTGCTGCATCTCCTCCCAGGCAAAGCGAAGATCGCGCACCATTGGGATCATGCGCAGGCCAATACTGCGCCCGGGTGAAAGCAGGAGTGGCCCGAGATAGCCGTAATTGTTCTCCGCGGCGAGGTGATCGGCGATGGCTTGGTGGGTGAGATAGCTGGTGGTGATGACGTGTGGAAGTGCGACGCCATACTCGCGGCTGGTCCTAAGACTTTTCGCCAGGTGGAGCTCAATGAAGTTACGGTACCGGCCGCCAAGCTTGCAGAAGGGGTTGAGAGCCTTCACGACTCCTGCACCGTGTGTCCAGCGCGAGCCCACGCCCCCTGCTAATGACACGACGGCAACGCGCCCCTCAACGAGGGCCTTCAGCCCGATGGCGCGATGACTTTCGTCGAGCGTGTCCGGCTCGGCGTCTTCAATGAGACTGGTGCCAGGCAGGCGGTTTTGCGCGAGACCAATCCTGCCGGAAAGAAGATCATGGTGGATCTGTTCGTGCTGCAAGCGGTCAAAACCGAAGTTGTCGAGGAGGGTCTTGAGTGTTTGCTTCGCGTTCCCGTCCGGATCGTCTCCGGTTGGGAGCATGTGATCGAATAACGTTTGAATCATGCCGGCGTAGTCCGACTTGTAGCGGCATGCTGCAGCGAAGCGCTCCAACTCGGCACGGCGCACCTGTGACATCCGCGACACTTCAGAGCGAATAAGCGGAGGCACTTGCTGGGTGTAATAGCCGGCAGGCATCAAGGCATCGTCCCCGGACAGCAACGCCGCCTGTGTGCCCTTCTCGTTGATCGCGAAATCGTAGACCACGGGCTCAATGGCAAAGGGAACGCTGCGTTCCATTTGCCGTCTGGTCTCGCTCATAATGCCCTGCAGCCTTGCCTGGGCTTGCGCCTTCCGTTCAGGGGCAAAAAGGAATCCCATTCCGCCGCCGCTCATACCCCCGAGCATCCAGAAACCCCAGAAATCATTACCGAATTCCTTGCGGGCACGGTCGATCAGCGTGTTCGTGTACAGATTGGCAGCCCACGGAACAATGGTCTGGATGGGGCCATCAAAGTTGCGCTGCAGACAGGCGCCGAGCGCGCGGATGTCACCGCGCTGAAGTTGATCGGTGATCTGATCGAGAATCCCGATGGCCTGGCGTCTGCCTTCCCACTCTTTTCCGCTGCGCAGGAGGTACTTCTCAGTGACCATTTCAAGAATTGGACCGACATCCTGTGCCATGCCGCCATGGACGAGTACCAGGCTCTGCTGGAGTTTATCGCGAGCTTCGCGGGGGACTTCGACTTCGGTCAAGATCCTGTGGCGCGGAAGTAAACACCCACGACTGATGGCGAATTCTGGATCGCCCTCTGCCGCCAGAACGCCGTGGATGAGTTTGATACCAGGCCAGACACCGCCAGAATCCTGCCACCCGCCACCGCTTCCGCCCAGCCATTCTCCAAGAATCGCGCGTGCGGCGACGAGCCGGCGGTCATCTTCTGCCATCCCACCTGTAAGGGAATTGATCTGGCCGGTGGCACGCATACAGACAGCGACGAGGCAGGCCAGCAGGCTGGTGGAAACCGCCAATCTTGAGCCCTTGGGGATATCATTCACCCGGCTGACGATCTCGATACCGTGGCCGGGCCTCCCAGTGAGCCGCTCCAGCAGATCAGCTAGAGGCTGCGTGGCCCCCTCGATCCCTGGAGGCACGATACCGCTGGCAATCACTCCTGCCTTCAACAGGCCCAGGTAGTCACGGGGAAAATCGAAGATTTCGGCAATGGAAGAAACGTCGCCAGAAACGCCCAGGTCGACGCTGGTCAGGCGGATGACGGGCTGGTCGATCACGCGCAGCCATGCCTCGACAGGCGGCCGAGGTTTCGTGGAGCCCTGGCTCGTCCCGCGGACCGCGAGATCTATGGAAACATTAAGGGCGCGCGCGCCCTCAGGGAAATCCATCCCGAGGAAGAAAATGTCACTCCATCCGCTGTGCGTGAAGTCCATTCGGACGGGCGTAGCTTCATGGAGGATGGGGAACGTGTGACCTCCGGCGCGAAGCTCGGGGCGAAGGCGCAAAGGATAGTCATAGGTATGGCCGGCACGGAACATCCACTGGTTACCGCGCACGTTCCGCACGCTATTGCGTACCTGGTCAGCGAGCGTCTGGAAGCCGAGCGCATGGTAGCTGGCGGCAAGAGCACTGGAGATAGAGGCGCTGGCACCATGTTCGGTTTGCGCAGCGAGGAAAACTGCGATCGCTTCCTCAAAGCGCCGCTCCAGCAGGTTCTTGAAGCCGGGGAAGGGAATAAGTGCAGGTGCGATCGATGGTACTAGCCGAGGAATATGAAAACGATGGATGGCGTAAAGGAAAAAGAGCGCACGGACGCGCTCGTAGAGGTTGTCACAGGTGCGGCGGAAGCTGTCAAGCTCGTGGCAGTCTTCAAGAAGCGATTCGAGGGTGGAGCCCTGGCACAGAGCATCCAGTGAGGAATTGCGTTGGTCCTCTCCGCTGGTAATGACCTCAATCAGCTGATTCACAAAGATGGACCTCCGCCGTTCGCGGCCAATTCGCGGTCGGCGAGGAGTTCGAGCATTTGCGTTAACACCTCACTGCGGTTCCGGCCACTCAGCGCGAGAGCGAGTTGGGCGATCAATAGACCGAACGGGGCACCGAGATCGTAGCGCCGGCCGTCGTCCTCGATGGCGAGGTACTGTTCCTGGCGTGCCAATATGGCCAGTGCATCCGACAGATTTACGCGTGCGTCGGTAGAGCCCCCCAGCAGCCTGTCCAGGATCTCCATCACGGTCGGAGTCAGCACGTGGATACCGCTAAAGCAGAGATAGTGACCTGCGCGAACGCCGGATACCAATAGGCGCTGTTCGGCTTCAGTTGGCGTGGGCTTTTCGATCACCGTATCCACGCGATACAGGTGGTTGTGTGGGGGAACACGGTGGCCGCCGACAGTCCCGAAACGCGTTAGAAGGCTCTCGCGCGTGAGGTGCACACTACTCACGGAACATCGTTCTTCTTGTGCAACTTCAACCAAGCGCTGAGCGGTAGTCTTTGAAGCAGTGCTGATGTAGAGATGGTCGCCCACCAGGTGGAGAAATGCGTCGTCGCCTGTAAATGAACGGGCGCAATGAATAGCGTGACCGTAACCGCGCGGTTCATGCTGAGGAATAAACCGGACCGACGAAGCGTAAGGTCCTGCGCTTTGCGCATAGGGCGCTTCATCTCCGGGACAGACGACGACCGCGATCTCCTCAACTCCGGCCGCAACCGATTGTTCGATCAGGATACGAAGCAGCGATTTCTCATTGCTGTCCCCGTCGATAAGGGTTTGAAGAGGCAGCGCGCGCTGAGAAGGCGCGGCGGCAGTAATGACAGCCTTCTTGACTAACAAAGGAGCTCCTGAGGGTGGTTCATCGCGGTTGCTTGCTCTTTTGCCCTTGGTTTGAACTGAACGACTCACAATTCAACTCAAGGGACAGGCTGTGAGATCTTGTCGGTTCATTCGTCCCGGCTGGCGTTCCCGCTGGAGGGTGGATTCGTACCTGCCAAACCGTCTGCCAAATTATAGCCGATAAACGACATACGGCCTAATTTAAGCGCCGGCAGTACATCGCATCCGCTCGCTCCCGCCCAAGGCCTCCAGACCAATATGGGAGCAGCCCAACGTATGAAGCTTCTAAAATGTGTCCACGGAGCACATTGAACGGTGATTGCTCGCCCACCAGGCAGGGCGCGATAGACCGGGCGCGAAACTGGCACGTCACGATTCGCAGCGCTAGGGTCAACTCCAACCGAATACACTTCGACCAGGATGAACAACTCCTCCCCACGGCCGCATACCCCTTCGGAAGAGATCGCCGGCCTCGTGGAGTGGGTCACGTACGACTTCGGGGAGCTGGATGAAGTCTCGTTGGCCTACGCGGTGACCATCCATAAGTCGCAGGGCTCGGAGTTCCCCGCGGCGGTCATGCCGGTGGCCATGCAGCACTACATGCTATTGCAGCGCAACCTGATCTACACCGGCATCACCCGCGCCAAGCGGTTACTGGTGGTGATCGGACAGAAGAAGGCCCTGGGCCTCGCCGTCAGGAATGATCAGTCACACAAGCGATACTCAGGGCTTCTGAGCAGCTTGAAGGAAACAGGCCGGTGATGGAGCTGCATCTACTCAATTGATGCCAACAGGCCGATGGGATCGGGGCGTTTGTGCTGTGCCGGGCAAGGCATGACTATCTTGCAGCATTTGACCCCCAATCGGCTCCACCAAAACCGTTCAAAGCTGAGCAAAACAGAACAGACAGCCGTTTCGATTTCAGGCGAAGCTAATTTAGAGTCGCCTATCGGGGACGGGTAAACCCCACGCCTTCAGGCGGCAGTGGTACTTGTTCTTGCCTTTTAGCCTCTCCAGACCACGAGGGGCGTAGTGAGCACAAAGGCGTTCAGGGTAACGAAGCTGAAGCAGCAATATCGGCCGCATGGCCGATCAATCCGGCTTCCAGCCGTAATTCCGAAGCCACCGGCTCTTAGCCGGTCGGTGAGGTCACACGCTATTGATCCGGCAAGAAAATACTGCTAAGCGGCATATGCGACGAGTGGATCTTTGAAGAAGGCTTTGATTCTTTCAGGATTGGTCTCGATAGCGGCCAT
>Ga0307377_10003265_pt1 | contig 18476 bp, 19 predicted proteins | sample TR3MG_FD_202535 | JGI IMG/M metagenome (GOLD analysis project Ga0307377, IMG submission 202535) | Soil microbial communities from Risofladan, Vaasa, Finland - TR-3 | ecosystem: Environmental > Terrestrial > Soil > Coastal area > Acid sulfate soil | place: Finland: Risofladan, Vaasa | collected... | reverse complement strand
CATCGAAGAAGCGGTTGAAAAAGCCAAGACACTGCAGTAGGGATGGGGACAACCATGGCAATGACCGTACATGTTGACGTCGTAAGCGCGGAAGCGTCGATTTTTTCAGGGCTGGCAGAAATGGTCGTGGTTCCCGGCGAGATGGGAGAATTGGGTATATATCCGGGCCACACTGCGTTGTTGACCCGTATCAAACCCGGTTCAGTCAGGATCAAAAGGCCAGACCAGGAACAGCAGGAATTAATCTATGTTTCAGGCGGTATGCTCGAGATACAGCCAGGGATAGTCACCGTTCTGGCGGACACTGCAATTCGCGGGGCGGATCTGGATGAAGCTCGCGCGCAACAGACCAAACTGGATGCCGAGGAAGCGATGAAGAATCGCACCTCCGATATCGACTATGCGCAGGCCCAGGCCGAACTGGCTGAAGCGATTGCACAGTTGGCTGCAATCAAACATTTACGCAACCGTAGCGGACATTAAGATCCGGGCTCGGGGGAACAGAAAGGCAGCTTCGGCTGCTTTTTTTGTTTATGCAATTGTGTGTTTGTTTTCATGCGCGCGCCAGACCAGCATGCGGTTGTTGGACGGCATGGCGATATCGCGCGACAAATTCAAGCCATGCAATGCGGCAAGCTGGTTCACCGCTTCAAAATCACGCACGCCGCTGTTCGGATCGCGCGACTTGAGCCAGGCATCGAAGCGCGCATTGCTTTCGGAAGTAAACTTTCCATCATAATTGTATGGCCCGTAGAAGCATACGCATCCGCCCGGAGCAATGACGCGGCCGATGTTCGCGAACATGCGCTCGACTTCAGGCCACGAAACGATATGCACAGTATTGGCATTGAAAATTGCGTCCACTTTTGTAATCGGCCAGCTCGCATCGCCCACGTCGATGGCCAGTGGGCTCAACACATTGGGTAGCCGGGCTTCATCCAGCCATGCCTGGATGCCGGCAAGGTTATGCGCCAATTCGGAAGGTTGCCAGGTCAAATGAGGAAGCTCACGGCCAAAATACACGGCGTGCTGACCGGTGCCGCTGGCGATCTCAAGCACACGCATGCGCTCGGTGAAGACCTCCTTTAGCACGTCCAGGATCGGTGCTTTGTTGTTTTCACTGGATTCGGCGTATGGTTTCATGGAGATATTCCGGAAAATTCGAGACACATTGTAGAATACGCCATCACAGGTTAGAACCCCCCATGAATAGTCCAACCCTGAAGATCATCGAGAACCCTGCGGATATTGAAGCGGCCGGTTGGGACGCACTGGCAGGGAAGGATCCGTTTGTTTCGCATGCCTATTTGTCCGCGCTGCATGAAAGTGGCTGTACCGCCGCGCAGTTCGGCTGGCAGGCTCAATATATTACCCTGTGGCAGCACGCGCGATTGCTGGCCGCAATGCCGCTTTATCTTAAGATGAACTCGTACGGGGAGCATGTGTTCGATTTTGCCTGGGCCGATGCGTATCACCGCCACGGCTTGCGCTATTACCCCAAGCTGGTGAGCACAATACCCTTCACGCCGGTAACAGGCAAACGGTTGCTGGTGGTGCCGGGTGAAGATGAAGACAAGCTGCGTGGATTGTTGCTCGGTTATGCTTTGCAATTCGCAAAAGGATCGGAAGTGTCCTCGCTGCATTGCCTGTTTCCCGATGAAGCTGATGCGCAGTTGATGCGGCAACAGGGGCTGATGCTGCGCCAGGACGTGCAGTTCCATTGGCAGAATCCGGGCTATCGTGACTTTGAAGATTTTCTCGCCACCCTCAGCCGCGACAAGCGCAAGCGCATCAGGCAGGAACGGCGCAAAGTGAAAGAGGCTGGCATTGAATTGCAATGTATCACCGGGGATAACGCCACGGCGGAGCAGTGGGATTTCTTTGCATCGTGTTATGCACATACCAGGCAGATACACCATTCTCCGCCTACGCTGAATGATGAATTCTTCCGGCGTATCGGCGCCACTTTGCCTCAACACACCCTGCTGGTGATCGCGACTCGCGAAGGCCGCATGATCGCGAGTGCGCTGAATATTGTTACCAAAGACGTACTGTACGGCCGCTCATGGGGGACGTTCGAATTTCACTCCGGCTTGCATTTCGAAGCTTGCTACTACCAGGCGATCGAGTTTTGCATCGCGCGCAACATCAGAACATTTGAAGGCGGCGCTCAGGGTGAACACAAGTTGGCACGCGGCTTTCTGCCGGTTACCACGCACTCGGCGCACTGGCTGGCACATCCCGAGTTTTCGCGCGCGGTGGAAAACTATTTGCAGCAAGAGACCAGCGCCATATCCGAGTATGTTGACGAATTGAATGACAGAAGCCCGTTCAAACAGCAATCCTGATTGGCCGTGCAGGGTTCAAAACATTGTTTCTGCAAATGGGGATTGAAAGCAGGGGTGTTCCATTTGCAGCAAACTTATTTGGCAAGCAATATCCTTGCAAGACGCTCGATCAAAATCCAGATTGCGAGGAACACCAACCAGATGGCAACACCGACGATAATGGCGAATACAATGCTCTCCGGGGTCAAATTAAAGGCAGGGGAAAATATTTCCCAAGTCGCGCGCGCAATGCGCGGATCAGCATTGGTCAGCATATAGACCAGTTGATGAAACAGGTCGGTATTGAGCGCCAAAAGCGCCTGCCTCAATTGTTCGGCTGAATCGACCATTCCCTGCAATGCAGCGCCTTCGTCATGAAAAGTCTGGTCTGCGCTGGCCAGATGATATTTGATCAGCTCCTGCAGGCTGCCATGATGAAATTGATTTGCGATGGCCTGAAAGGGTGCAATATCCTGCAGCACTTGATCGAGCCGGCCGCCAACACGCTGCCGATACTGGGCGATAAAGCTCGGGATGCATCCGGCCGCGACGACACCGATCACCAGAATGATACGGTCCAGAATGCCCCGGATGAGAGCCATGATTGTCTGACTAGCGAAAAAGTATATTCATACGCGCATCGTGCCGCGAACCGGGTGAAATATCAAGGACGAACTGCAACTCGCCATTGCGAAAAGTGCGTAGTGAATTCGCCGTGCAGATAACAGCAAGTTAGGCGTGCCGGAAAACCGATTTTGTTTATAATCTGAGCTCTACAGAAAGCTGACATGAACCCGTTGAACATTGTTGTCCTTGCTGCCGGAAAAGGCACGCGCATGTACTCCGACAAGCCCAAGGTGCTGCACGCGCTGGCGGGCAGGCCGCTGCTGCAGCACGTGCTGGATAGTGCCACTGCGCTTCAGCCGCAGCAGGTTTGCGTGGTATACGGGCATGGCGGAGATGCGGTGCCCCAGGCCATGCAACAGTACCCTGCCAGGTTTGTCATGCAGGAGCCGCAGCTCGGCACCGGCCACGCGGTGCAACAGGCAATGCCGTACCTCGGCGATGAGGGCAATACGCTGGTGCTGTATGGCGACGTACCGCTGGTCCAGCAAAGTACGCTGCACCAGATGCGGCAGGCGGGTGACGGCTTGGTGCTGTTGACCGTGAATCTGCCCAACCCGACCGGCTACGGGCGCATCGTGCGCGACCAGCAGGGCGATGTGCAGAGCATCATCGAGGAAAAAGATGCCACGCCCGAGCAGCGCGAGATACGCGAAGTGAATACCGGCATCCTGCTCGCGCCGACAAAAATGCTGCGCAGCTGGCTGGCGAAATTACAGAATAATAATTCACAAGGTGAGTACTACCTCACCGACATCGTCAGTATGGCTGTGCAACAAGGCGTTGCAGTTCATACCGTGCAGCCCGCGCACGAATGGGAGATCCACGGCATAAACAGCAAGTCCCAGCTGATGGTGCTGGAGCGCACCTGGCAGTTGGTCGAGGCCTCGCGTTTGCTGGTGCAGGGCGTGACACTGGCCGATGCCGCGCGCATCGAGGTGCGCGGTAAATTGAGTTGCGGTCGCGACGTGGAGATCGATATAGGCTGCATTTTTGAGGGCAACGTGACGCTGGGCAACAATGTGCGGGTGGGCGCCTACAGTGTGATCAGGAATGCCAGTATCGCTGCCGGTACCGAGATCGCGCCTTACAGTCACATCGACAGCAGTGAAGTGGGGACTAACTGCCATATTGGTCCCTATGCGCGATTGCGTCCCGGTACGCGTCTGCAAGATGGCGTTCATATCGGCAATTTCGTCGAGGTAAAAAACAGCGAGATCGCGACAGGCAGCAAGGCAAATCATCTCAGCTACATCGGCGACAGCACGGTCGGCAGCCGCGTCAACATCGGGGCGGGTACCATCACCTGCAATTATGACGGGGTGAACAAGCATCGCACGGTCATCGAAGATGATGTGTTCATCGGCTCGGATACACAACTGGTTGCTCCCGTGACGGTGGGCAAGGGCGCGACGATAGCAGCCGGCACCACGGTTTGGAAAGATGCCCCTTCCGGCGAATTGACATTGAATGGGAAAACCCAATCGACCAAGCCGGGGTGGAAGCGTCCCCGGAAAGAAAAATGAAAGTGAAGAAATAACATGTGCGGAATCGTAGGCGCCGTGGCGCAACGCAATGTCGTGCCGATCTTGCTCGAGGGGTTGCAACGACTGGAATATCGCGGCTACGACTCGGCCGGTCTGGTGGTGGTGCATGAGGGGCAACTGGAACGCGTGCGCAGTATCGGGCGGGTCGCCGACCTTAGCAACAAATGCGCGGCCACTGATGGCTTTATCGGTATCGCGCATACCCGCTGGGCCACTCACGGCATGCCCAGCGAGCGTAATGCCCACCCGCATGTCAGCAAAAATCTCATCGCCGTGGTGCATAACGGCATCATCGAAAACTACGAGACATTGCGCACCCGCCTGACCGCCGAAGGATATGAATTTACCTCGGATACCGACACAGAGGTAATCGCACATTTGATACACAGCCACTACGCACGCGGAAATTCCCTGCTGGCAGCAACCCGGGCATCGCTTGCAGAACTAGTGGGCGCTTACGCCATAGGCGTCATCGCGGCGGACAATCCCGACCAGCTAATTTGCGCGCGGCGCGGCAGCCCACTGTTGCTGGGTGTGGGTATCGGGGAACATTTCGTTGCATCGGACGTGTCCGCGCTGTTGCCGGTGACACGCAAAATCGTCTATCTGGAGGAAGGCGATGTGGTCGAGCTGGGGCGTCTCAATTATCAGATATTCAATGCGCAGGGTAATCGCGTGGAACGCACAGTACAAATCAGCGAGATGAGCAACGAGAGCGTGCAGTTGGGCCAGTATCGCCATTACATGCAGAAGGAGATTCACGAACAACCGCAGGCACTGGCGGACACACTGGAATCGGTTTGCAACAGCCAGTCGCTGGTGCCCGGTATTTTCGGTGCGGAAGCAGCGGCGACATTTGCCGAGATCGACAGCATTTTGATTCTGGCATGCGGGACCAGCTATCACGCCGGGCTGGTAGCGCGTAATTGGCTGGAAGAAATATCCGGCATCCGCTGTAACGTGGAGGTCGCCAGCGAGTATCGCTATCGCGTCAGCGTCGCCAATCCAAAAACACTGGTGGTGGTCATCTCGCAATCCGGCGAGACTGCCGATACACAAGCCGCGCTGAACCATGCCAAAGCGCAGGGCCAAATCGATACGCTGGCAATCTGCAACGTGGCGGAAAGCGCACTGGTCAGACTGTGCAAGCTGCGATTCTTGACGCGAGCCGGGCCGGAGATCGGCGTGGCTTCGACCAAGGCATTCACCACGCAGCTTGCCGGGCTGTTCCTGTTGACGCTGGTGCTCGCCAAGCAGCGCGGACGATTGAGCGCAGACCAGGAACAAAAACATCTGCACGAGTTGCGCCACTTGCCCACAGCAGTACAAAAAGTTCTGGATCTGGAACCGCAAATCGCCAAGCTCGCCGAGCGGTTTGCCAACAAACATCACGCATTGTTTCTGGGGCGCGGACTGCACTATCCCATTGCACTGGAAGGCGCGCTCAAGCTCAAGGAGATTTCCTATATCCACGCCGAAGCCTATCCCGCCGGCGAGTTGAAACACGGCCCGCTGGCGCTGGTGGACAAGGACATGCCGGTGATCTCGGTTGCGCCTAACGATGCGCTGCTGGAAAAACTGAAATCCAATCTGCAGGAAGTACGCGCGCGCGGCGGTGAACTATACGTGTTCGCCGATGCGCATACCCATATCAGCGAGGCGGACGGCATTCATATCATGCAGATGCCTGAGCACGCGGGATATTTAAGCCCGATTTTGCACACCATTCCGCTGCAACTACTGGCCTATTATGTTGCGCTGCAAAAGGGCACCGATGTGGACAAGCCAAGGAATCTCGCGAAATCAGTGACGGTGGAGTGATAATCCAGCGTTAACACAAGATTCCTTGGCTTGCTGCGCAAGTTTAGCCCGGCAGTTGATATTCCGAAAATGAAACGCTGCAGTAAAAAACGCAGCCTCCACCTGCTCGGGATTTTCCCGGGACCGGTGGAGGCTGCGTGGTACAGGACTTTTAAACCTATTCTCCGGGATCACGCAAGGTCGAAGCGATCAAGGTTCATCACCTTGTTCCATGCCGCCACGAAGTCATGCACAAACTTCTGCTGCGCGTCGCTGCATGCATAGACTTCCGAAATTGCCCGAAGCTGCGAGTTCGAGCCGAACACCAGATCGTCGATGGTGCCGGTCCACCTGGGTTTGCCTGTTGTCCGATCGCTCCCCTCCAACACGCCTTCGGATATGGCGGACTTCTGCCACTTCGTGTTCATGTCGAGCAGATTCACGAAGAAATCATTGGTCAATGTTTCCGGCTGCTTGGTGAACACACCGTGCCTGGACTGGCCGACGTTCGCATTCAGGGCGCGCATGCCGCCGACCAGGACCGTCATCTCGGGCGCGGTCAGCGTCAGCAACTGCGCCTTGTCGATCAGCAGTTCAGCTTCAGATCCCTCGCATCCCTTGCGGACATAATTGCGAAAGCCGTCCGCGATCGGCTCCAGTACCGCGAACGACTCCGCATCGGTCTGCGCCTGCGACGCATCCATGCGCCCCGGTGAGAAGGGAACCTTCACCGCTACGCCGGCCTTCTTCGCAGCTTCCTCGACGGCTGCGCATCCGCCCAGAACGATGACGTCGGCCAGCGAAACCTTCTTGCCGCCTTTGGCCTTCTTGTTGAAGTCGGCCTGGATGGCCTCGAGCTTCTTCAGCACTTTTGCCAGTTCCGCCGGCTGGTTGACTTCCCAGTCCTTTTGCGGGGCGAGCCGGATGCGCGCGCCGTTCGCGCCGCCGCGCTTGTCAGAACCGCGGAAGGTGGACGCCGACGCCCAAGCGGTCGAAACCAGTTGCGAGACCGACAGCCCTGACGCCAGTATTCTGGTCTTGAGGGCCGCAACATCCTTATCGTCGATCAGCTTGTGATCGACCGCGGGAAGCGGATCCTGCCAGATCAGCTCTTCCTTTGGCACTTCCGGTCCCAGGTAGCGGGCGCGCGGCCCCATGTCGCGGTGCGTCAGCTTGAACCAGGCGCGCGCGAAGGCATCCGCAAAGTCCTGCGGGTCGTCGAGGAACCTGCGTGAGATCTTCCCGAATTCCGGGTCGAAGCGCAGCGTCAGGTCGGTGGTCAGCATGGTCGGCTTGTGTTTCTTCTTCGGATCGTGCGCGTCGGGAACGATATCCGGCGCGTTCATGGCCACCCATTGCTTGGCACCGGCGGGCGACTTGGTCAGCTCCCATTCGTAATTGAACAGGTTCTCGAGGAAGTTGTTGCTCCACTGCGCCGGAGTTTTGGTCCAGGTCACTTCAAGGCCACTGGAGATCGTGTCTCCGCCGTGTCCTGTGCGGTAGTCGCTGATCCAGCCCAGACCCTGCGCTTCCACCGGCGCTGCTTCCGGCTCGGGCCCTTTGTGCGATTCCGGGACGGCGCCATGACACTTGCCGAAGGTATGGCCGCCTGCGATCAGCGCGACGGTCTCCTCGTCGTTCATCGCCATGCGGCCGAAAGTGGCACGGATGTCCTTGGCGGCGGCCATGTAATCGCCGCTGGCGTTCGGGCCTTCCGGGTTGACGTAAATAAGGCCCATGTGGGTCGCACCGAACGGTGGCTGCAGATCGCGGTCGCCGCTGAAGCGCATGTCGGAGGCAAGCCAGGCGAGCTCGTCACCCCAGTTCACGTCCTCGTCCGGCTCCCAGACGTCCGCACGGCCGCCACCGAAGCCGAAGGTCCTGAAGCCCATCGACTCCAGCGCGACGTTGCCGGTGAGAATGATCAGGTCGGCCCAGGAGATGGCTTTACCGTACTTCTGCTTGATCGGCCACAGCAGGCGGCGTGCCTTGTCGAGGTTGACGTTGTCGGGCCAGCTGTTGAGCGGGGCGAAACGCTGCTGGCCGCGGCCGGCGCCTCCCCGGCCGTCATTGATGCGGTAGGTTCCGGCGGCGTGCCATGCCATGCGGATGAAGAACGGACCATAGTGGCCGAAGTCCGCCGGCCACCAGTCCTGCGAGTCGGTCATCAGCTTGACCAGGTCCTTCTTCAGCGCTTTGAAGTCGATGCTCTTGAATTCCTTCGCGTAGTTGAACTCCTCACCCATCGGGTCGGACTTCGAGGAATGCTGGTGCAGCAGCTCCAACCGCAACCGGTTCGGCCACCAGTCCTGGTTCGTCCTGCCGACGCCGGCGACGTGGTTGAACGGGCACTTCGTTTCGGTTGTCATGGTTATCTCCTTACGCTTGGTTGAATTGCACGATCAGCATAGGGTCTGAGTATCCATTTATCAAATTGGTTCTATATATTTTGTTGATAAGATTTATCAATGATGTGGATTATCTGTAAGCACGAAAATATCTCCGTGGCTGGTCAATCCAGGCCAATACGGGCAGGGGGAACTTCAATCTGGCTGACGGTGCAGGGCAGGCATTGCTTGGCAATCCAGGTCAGGGACGAATAACCCGATTGTCATTATGTCATTAAGAAGTTTTTTGATTCGGTACTTCAGGCTGGGTAGAAATGAAAGATTATCCAGCCAATAAGGCACAGCAACACCAGGCTGATCAAAGTCAGCAGAATGTTGTAACGGTGTTGCTGCTCGAGTATCTTTTGTAGCATCTCATCGTTGCGGACGTTGTTGTCGTTGCTCAGATAGCGATGCAACAGGCGCGGTAACTGTGGCAGCACGGTGGCGTAGTTTGGCGCTTCGGCACGCAGTGATTTAAGCAAGCCGCGCCAACCCACCTGTTCGCTCATCCAGCGTTCCAGCCACGGCTTGGCGGTTTTCCACAGATCCAGTTCGGGATCGAGTTGCAGCCCCAGCCCCTCGATATTGAGCAGCGTCTTTTGCAACAAAACCAATTGCGGTTGGACTTCGATGCCGAAGCGGCGCGAAGTCTGGAACAGGCGCAGCAGCACGCGCCCGAATGAAACCTCGCGCAGCGGCTTGTCGAAAATGGGCTCGCACACCGCGCGTATAGCCGCTTCCAGTTCATCCACGCGGGTTGCGATGGGCGCCCAGCCCGATTCAATGTGCACCTCGGCAACACGTTTGTAATCGCGGCGAAAAAAAGCGATGAAATTTTGCGCGAGATAATGTTTGTCGATGTCGGTCAGTGTGCCCATGATGCCGAAATCCAGCGCGATGTATTGGCCGTTTGCAGCAACCTGGACATTGCCGGGATGCATGTCGGCGTGAAAAAATCCGTCACGGAAAACCTGCGTATAAAATATTTCCACACCGTTTCGGGCCAGCCTGGAAATGTCCACGCCCGACTGGCGCAACTCATCCACCTGGCTGACAGATATGCCATACATGCGCTCCATCACCATTACGCCGGTACTGCAGTAATCCCAATAGATCTCTGGAACCAGGAGCAGCGGGGAGTTGGCAAAATTACGCCTGAGCTGGCTGGCATTGGATGCTTCGCGCATCAGATCAAGCTCGTCTTCAAGGTGCTTTTCGAATTCGGTAATCACCTGGCGCGGTTTGAGGCGGCGGCCGTCCGCCCACAGCCATTCGATCAAATCTGCCGCGACTTTCATCAGCGCAACGTCGTGGGCGATGATGCTGGTTATGCCCGGACGCAGAATTTTGACCGCAACATCACGGCCATCCGGCAGCATTGCAAAATGAACCTGTGCCACCGACGCGCTGGCGACGGGGATATCCTCGAAACATTGAAATACTTCCCGCAAAGGTTTGCCGTAGGCGGATTCCAGCAACGCGACGGCCTGCACGGAAGGGAATGGCGGTACCTGATCCTGCAGCTTGGCAAGTTCGTCGGCGATGTCGGCCGGCATCAGGTCGCGCCGCGTGGACAGCATCTGCCCGAATTTGACGAAGATTGGACCGAGTTTTTCCAGCGCCAGACGCAATCGCACTGCACGCGGTTCGGAAGTGTTGCGCAGGAACAGCAGCATGTTCAGCGGCACGCGCATCCAGCGTACCCGTTCATGCGCCAGCAGAAACTCATCCAGTCCGAATCGCAGCACAACAACAAATATTTTGAACAGACGGAAAATGCGCATGTTCAGCTCTTTTTGGCAACAAACAGGCGGTCGATGCGCTGTTCCAGTCGCGCCAGATCGTCGCGCAACGTATCCACCTGCTGCATGAACACGGACACCTGTTGCGGTTTGGCGAGTAGCGGGCGTTCCTCGGTCAGGTATTCCGCTGCAGCCAGTGACAGATTGACTGCAGCACCGCGCATCTGTTGCCGCGCAGCGTGGGCGGATTGCACCAAACGTTCTGCCGCGATGTCACCGGTGAAGCTGCTCAGGTCTCCGGCGGCATCCCAGCGCAAATTGCGCGACAGAAAGAAGATTTCCGTTAGCAGTGCCGTATCGCCTTCGGTGCGGATCTCGGTATGCGCCTTCTCATCATGCGCAGCCAGGCGCGGCAACAGGGAAGGCGGTATTACACACAGCGCATCAACGCTGGATGCGGAAGCAACGCCCTGCAGCGAACCGTCCGCCAATATTATGCAGGCAAATGAAAACGGCGCGATGTCAAACCGCGCCGTCTTGCCCCGAAAGCGGGCAAGCCGCTGCAGTGACCAGCTGTTCTGGGCAAGCAGATGATTCAGTACCATGACGGAAGGACGGTTGAACACAATGAATCAAGGCAAAACGGAAGGATAGGCCAGCATCGTCAGCGACATCAAAAATTGATTCATGTAGATCTCTTCATGTGGATAAAGCCAAGTGGAATGAAGTATAACACCGGCAGTTAAACCTGCGGCTGCACCCGAAGCACACGCCATTCGTGATTTTTCAAAACGGCGCTTCGCTGGTCAAGGCCAGCAACTCTTCGCGCAATGGATGGATGAAAGTCAATTCCCGCGCGTGAAGCAGCAGTCGCTCCGTATTATGGTCAACGTTTCCACCATACAGTTCATCGCCGAGAACCGGATGCCCGATGGCTGCCATATGCACACGCAACTGGTGGGTACGGCCGGTTACGGGTTGAAGTTCGACGCGGCTGACAGACAAGTCACCCCCGTCATGACGCTTGCAAACACGAGCGGGGTATTTCAAATTATCAAGCAGGAAATAGCGCGACAGCGAAGGTTTGCCGATGGCGAAATCCACCCTTTGGCGCGGCCGATTCGGCCAGTCGGATGCCAGCGGCAGATCTACCTCGCCCGCGGTGCTCCCGATCAGACCCGACACGATAGCGATATAGGATTTTTTTACCGCGCGCTCACGGAACAAACAGGAAAGCCGCCGGTGCATATCAGCACCCCGGGCAAACACCAGCAAGCCGGAGGTGCCCATGTCCAGGCGGTGCACGCTGCGGGCATCGGGGAATTCCCTTTGCACACGTACCGTAAGACTGTCCGATTTTTCCAGACCGCGTCCCGGAACAGAAAGCAGTCCGGCAGGTTTGTTTACCACCAATAGTGATTCGTCAAAATAGACAAGGTCGAGCCCGCAGTCGCGTGGTGGATTGTAAGTTGCCTTGGGCACTATCGTATGCAATCAATCGTTGCGCACATCGCTCAGGCCAAATTGGCATCCATTGATTTCCCTGATGCATTCAAGATGCAGCCGGCTGTGCGGAGAAAAATGCCCACGTTATCGAGCATAGGAGTGTTTGATATGAGCTGACGAGATCGCAAACTCGACAACATCATCAGGATTTTCGGCAAATGATTGCCCGAGGCTGATCAAGCCGTTTCCCTGCAGATAAATTTCATCGCGGGTGATATGGGCCACATTGCCGTCGCTGAAACGAACGTAGGTTCCATTGGTGCTCTGGTCAACGATGATGAACCTGCCGAAACGCAATTCGACATGAATATGCAAACGGGATGCAAGCTCATTCTGCACAACCAGATCGCATGTATCGTCACGCCCCAGTACCACGCTTCTGCACTCTTTGTTTACCTTGATAGCGCGCCCGCGATAACGCAAAATCATTTCATCGATATTGTCCGGAGACTTGCGGAATGCAGGCATGCCGATACGTGTGCTTTGCACGTCTTCCTGCTCAAGGATAACCTGGTAAAGGTCGAATCGGTCCTGTTTTCCTTTGAGCTCGGCACGCAGGATTTGACGCATTTTTTTCTGCAAATCAACAGGCAGTTCATCAAACACCGCCTGGGTAGCCATTATCTGGCCCGCCCGCGTTATCGCGGTGACACGCGAGGCGACGTTAACGGTGTTGCCGAATACATCATGTGATTCCATGATTACCGGGCCAAAGTTGAAGCCGATGCGAATATGCAGCGGTACGCCATCCAGAGGTTTGATATTGTCCACCGCGTCCCTGATAGAGCAGGCGGCATGAAAGGCGGCTTCGGCGCTCGGAAAAGTGGCCATGACCTCGTCGCCTATGGTTTTTACCAGTGTGCCCTGTCCGGCAAAAATTTTGTCGCTCATGGTGTTAATGCATTGAAAAATCAATTTTCGTGCAAGGTCGTCCCCAAGATTTTCATAGAGCGATGTGCTGCCGCAAACATCGGCAAACAGGACCGCAATCTTTTCTACGCGTTGTGGCATATGGGATCGTTAGGGATGCCGAAATTTTTTTCCAGAAACCTGGATATTTTGGAAAAGTACCGGCCAATCAGGCGGCCACACAACTAAAGTACGCCTTTGTCCCGAGCAGAGCAGGGACTGTTGCGGGTTTTTTGGAACACCCGGGATACACTGATGCACATGATGGCTGAAGTAAACAGGGGATGCAAGAGCCCGAAGCGAAACCGGACATTTGATTTGTGAAAAATTGATAATGCGTTAGGCCTTTCTTACGAATTCGGACTTCAATGACATCGCACCGATACCGTCAATCTTGCAGTCTATGTCATGGTCACCCTCGACAAGGCGGATGTTCTTCACCTTGGTGCCCACCTTGACCACCGATGAAGAACCCTTGACTTTCAGATCCTTGATTACCGTGACGCTGTCACCGTCATTCAGCACATTGCCGGAGGCATCACGCACTACGCGCTTATCGTCCGTACTTTCCTGTGCGGCATCTTTGCTCCATTCATGTGCGCATTCAGGGCAGACATACCTGCTGCCGTCTTCGTAGGTGTACTCGGAATTGCAGTTCGGACATTTGGGAAAATTACTCATGATCTAGTTTCATCTTCAAATTTTCGCCACCTTTTACCATGGCAAGAAAGAACCGGCGGCTAAAGCTTGTATCCGCGATGCACCGCCACCACGCCGCCCGTCAGGTTGAAGTATTCGACGCGTTCCAGTCCTGCATCAACCATCATCTGCTTCAGTTCTTCCTGACCCGGATGCATGCGGATGGATTCGGCGAGATAGCGGTAGCTGTCCGAGTCGCCCGCGACGAGTTTCCCGATCCTGGGCAGCAGCTTGAAGGAGTACAAATCGTAGGCCTTTTCCAGCGGTTTGGCGACCTTGGAGAATTCCAGCACGATGACGCGTCCGCCCGGTTTAAGCACGCGCTGCATTTCGCGCAGCGCGGCGTCCTTGTGGGTGACGTTGCGCAGGCCGAATGCGATGCTGACACAATCGAAGTGGTTATCGGGAAAGGGCAGGTGTTCGGCATCGCATTGTGTGACCGGCGTGGCGATTCCTTCGTCAAGCAGGCGGTTGCGCCCCACGCGCAGCATCGCGTTGTTGATGTCGGTGAGCACAACCTGACCGGTGCTGCCGACTTCCTTGAGGAACAGCCGCGAAAGATCCGCCGAACCGCCCGCCACATCCAGCACACGTTGCCCGGCGCGCACGCCGCTGATGCTGACAGCGTAGCGCTTCCACAGGCGATGCAGGCCGACCGACATCAGGTCGTTCATTACATCATATTTGCTCGCGACGGAAGTAAACACGCCGGCAACTTTCCTGGCTTTCTCTTCTTCTGCAACGGTCTCGAAACCGAAATGGGTATTCGCCATTTTTTTGCTCCTGAACTAGTGTTCTCCCTCGCTTGGGGGGAAAGGATGAATAAGCTAATGCGGGTCGCGCGAGGCGCCCGCCTCTTTCATGCGCTGCAAGTATCCCTGCCAGATTTTATCCTGATGTTCACCCAGATGACGCAGGTATTCCCAGCTGTACAGCCCGGTGTCATGGCCGTCGTCAAAATCGATCTTGATCGCATAGCTGCCAACCGGCTCGATGTTCAGCACATTCACATTGCGTTTCCCGACCTGCAGCACTTCCTGGCCGATGCCGTGGCCGCGTACTTCAGCGGACGGTGAATTCACGCGCAGAAACTCAAAAGACAGCTTGCTGCGCAAGCCGTCCGCGAAGGCGATCTCCAGCTCGCGGGATTGCTGGTGCAGGGTGATTTCGGTAGGTTGTTCTGTCATGATTTATAAGGAACGGATTTTCTTCAATAGCGCGGTAGTGGAACGTTCATGTAAAAACGGGATGCTGTGCACCGTGCCGCCCCAGCTTTGCGTTTCGCTGGCGCCGACGATGTTTTCGATCTTCCAGTCACCGCCTTTCGCCAACACGTCGGGTTTGCAGGCGAGGATCAAATCAAGCGGAGTGTCCCGGTCGAATTTTACCACCATGCTGACCGACTCCAGAGCGGCAAGCACCATCATGCGGTCCTGTTCAGGGTTGATTGGCCGGTCATCACCCTTGCCTTGCCGCTTCACCGAGGCATCGCTGTTCACGCCGATGACCAGCGATGCACCCAGTGCGCGGGCCTGCGCAAGATAAGTCACGTGGCCGCGATGCAGCACGTCGAAACATCCGTTGGTGAATACCAGCGGACGAGGCAATGCGCTTACACGTGCGACCAGCTCACCGATCGGGCATAGTTTGCGTTCGAAATCGGGTGCGGGATACATTCAATCAGGGTATGGAAAAAGTACGGTCGTGCAATGTGCAATCTTGGCGAACAACGAAGAGGTGAACCACTCGGTCATTCTCCCAGCAGCAGAAAATCGATGATATCGCACAGACAGTGCAGGCTTAACAAATGCACTTCCTGGATGCGCGCGGTGCTTTGTGCATCCACGCAAATCAGAACATCATTGGCACCCAGCACGCGCGCCATTTCACCGCCATCGCGCCCGGTCAGCGCGATCACGCGCATATCTCGTTCGTGGGCGGCATGGATGGCGGCCACCACGTTTGGCGAATTGCCGCTGGTGGAAATCGCCAGCAGACTGTCGCCGGGCAGCCCCAGGGCGCGAACCTGTTTGGAAAAGATCTGGTTATAGTCGTAGTCATTGGCGATCGACGTCAACACCGAGCTATCGGTGGTCAGCGCGACACACGCAAGGCCGGGACGCTCCTTTTCGAAACGATTGAGCAATTCAGCCGCAAAATGCTGTGCGTCGGCTGCAGAGCCGCCATTCCCGCAGGCCAGGATTTTCCCGTCGTTGGTGACACAGTCGAAAAAAACTTGCGCGCTGTCGGCGATGGGTTTTGCCAGCCCATCCTTTACCCTCAGCTTGGTCTCCGCGCTGTCCTTGAAATGCTTGATGATGCGTTTGTTGATGTCCATATTGTTTGTAGCCCATGTGAAGCGCGAATATTAACCGAATCAGGCATCGAACGCATTCTTGAGCCATTGCATGTTGCGCACTTCCACACCGTCCAGCAGGACAACATCAAAGCGGCATGCCGGAATGCGCGCGAGACTGGCAAGATATTGTTGCGCGGTCCTGACGATGCGTTGCTGCTTGTGCGCATCAATACTGGCCGCGGCACCGCCGAAACCGGCGTTGCGCCGCAAACGCACCTCGATGAAAACCAGTGTTGTTCCATCCTGCATGATCAAATCGATTTCGCCGAACCTGCCGCGATAATTTTGCCCGATCAATTTTAAGCCCTGCTGCTGCAGATATTGCACAGCCAGTTGTTCGGCTTGTGCACCCTGGCTGATCATGGCGTGTTGGTTGACTGGCCGGGAAACATTTGTGGAGCGGGCGTGGTATCGGCAGGTGCATCAGACAGTTGTGCGCGTCCCTGGGCAAATACGGCCGGAGTCGCGGTGCGTTGGAAAATGTGGCCGTTGAGCCGAATTTGTCCGGTTACCCCGTCCAGCGGCAAATCAGCGTTGAGATTATCTGCAACCAGCAATTCGACCAGACGGAACGAGTCTATTCCCAGCGCGTAAAGCCGCTCTTGGCCGGCTGTAAGCGGTGGGTTGGGATGGGGATAAATCATCACGGCGGGGTGGTCGGGTTGCAACAGCCAGGGCATATCGACGAAGTGGACGCCATTCAGATCGTAGTTGGCCAGCGCGTTGTCATTGCCGGTAAAAACCTGCGAGGTGGCATAAACCGGCAGTTTGTTCGGTAGATAAGGCCGGATCAGGCGCGATTGATTGGCATCGGTAGCAAGAAACAGCACAGTGTCAGTGATGTCGGCGATATCTGCAAACACGGCAGGGTCGCCGTTGTATACGATCTCACGCAAAATCCCCCTGTTGGCACCGTGGGCAGAATTAGTCCACTCTTCCTCGAAGGCCGACTGGAGACGCAGGGATAACGGCGTGTTGGTAGTAACGATGATGGCCTGATGCAAGCCCTGTTGTTTAGCAAGCTGTGCAACTTGTTTTGCCTCGGATTCCACATCCATACCAAAAAAATACAATTTGGGGGAAAATTGACCATCCACAATGTTCAGCGCCAGCGTCGGCACCGGGATATTCTTTTCGGCAGCCAGTGCGCTGACACCGTTACGCGTGAGCGGTCCCACCACGATACGCGCACCGTTGGCAACGGCTTGACGGTAAGCGGCAACAACACTGCTGTCGTTTTCGTCAAAGTCGCCGTATACGCGTATCGGCATCATCAGGCTTTTGGTATCCGAGTTTGCCGCAGCAAAGAATCCCTGTTCGACAGCATTGGCTGCCGGTCCGAATATCTCCGATTTGACCGGCAGCAGCAGCGCGATATGTGGGAAGGGCGTTATATTCGGCAGAACAACGGGAGCGGGCTTGGTCTCAACCGCTTCAGGGGTGACGGGCGCTGCAACAACGCCGGAAGCGGCAGTCGGCTGTTCAATGACCGTTGGCGGGGACACGGGCTGTGTCTGCGGTGCGGTAGTGGTACAGGCGTATAGTGAGAACAAAACCGAAAGTAAGAGGAGTACACGTTGCATAACGAACATCCACAAAAGTTGGAACCCGCATTATATGTAGTTGCCACCCCAATAGGAAATTTGCGTGATATTACCCTGCGCGCGCTGGATGTGCTGGCCGCTGCAGACGTACTGGCCGCAGAGGACACGCGCAACACCGCACATTTGCTGACCCACCACGGCATCAGCGCAAACAGGCTGATTGCGGTGCATCAGCATAATGAACGGAGCGCGGCGGAAAAAATCATCACGTTCCTTCAGGCAGGACAAAGCGTTGCATTTGTCAGTGATGCGGGCACGCCCGCCGTCAGCGACCCCGGGGCGCTGCTGGTACATGCCGTGCGCAGTGCCGGCCTGCGTGTCATCCCGGTCCCAGGTGCGAGCGCGGCAATGGCGGCCCTGTCTGCGGCGGGTTTGAACGAACCGCATTTCCTGTTCTACGGATTCCTGCCCAACAAAACAACCGCGCGCCGTACCGCGATGCTGTCACTGGTCAACCATCCCTTTACGCTGGTGTTTTACGAGGCGCCACACCGCATTGTCGAGTGCGTTGCGGATTTGTGCGCGGTAATGGGCGGCGAACGGCAAATCGTGCTGGCGCGCGAAATAACCAAACTGTTCGAGACGATACATGCCTGCCCGTTGCGCGATGCAGAAGCGTGGCTGAAGTCCGACAGCAATCGGCAACGCGGTGAGTTCGTGGTACTGGTTTCCGCGGCGATACCCGAGCCGGGAATGTCCCCCGATACGCTGGACACGCTGATCAAATTGCTCGACGAACTGCCGCTCAAGCAGGCCGTGCAACTTGCCGCAAATATAACCGGTGCCAGCCGCAACGAGTTGTACCAGCGCGCGCTGCAAATCAAAAAATCCGATTGATTCTGGCGAATCGTTGTGAGGACACCGCCTACGCTTGGCGAGGCCGTGGTAAGCCGTTAGGTTAATAACACCCCTGCGCTCTGGTGTTGACCCAAGAAACCCAGGCTACAGGGCCAATAGGGGTTCAGCGGT
>Ga0307377_10003264_pt1 | contig 18480 bp, 17 predicted proteins | sample TR3MG_FD_202535 | JGI IMG/M metagenome (GOLD analysis project Ga0307377, IMG submission 202535) | Soil microbial communities from Risofladan, Vaasa, Finland - TR-3 | ecosystem: Environmental > Terrestrial > Soil > Coastal area > Acid sulfate soil | place: Finland: Risofladan, Vaasa | collected... | reverse complement strand
ACACCCATCACAGGTTCATGATATCTATTAGCTCCCGCACGGCATTGGCTGATTTCTTTAGTGCCGCACCTTCTTCAGGGGTCAACTTGAGCTCTATTATCTGCTCAATACCGTTCTTGCCCAACTTGACAGGAACCCCTACAACCACTCCATTGATGCCGTATTCTCCTTCCAAGTAGGCAGCGCAAGGCAATATCTCTTTTTTATCCAGCATTATGGCATTCACCATTTGAGCTGTGGCGGTTGCCGGAGCATAAAAGGCACTGCCCGTTTTAAGCAGGTTCACTATTTCACCTCCACTCTTAACTGTGCGCTCCACCAGGCTATTAATCTTCTCCTCAGGCAGAAGTTCAGTAATAGGAACACCGCCGACAGTACAAAGTCTGGTGATTGGCACCATCGTATCACCATGTCCACCCAAAACACAGGTGGATACATTCTTTACTGAGACATTGAGCTCTTGTGCAATGAAAGTTCGAAACCTGGCGCTGTCCAGGATGCCAGACTGTCCAAACACTCTATTCCGTGGGAACTTACTTATGTGCAGAGCCAACTGGGTCATAGCATCCAAAGGATTGGATACCACGACAATTATGCAGTTAGGTGAATGCTGGACAACTTTCTCGGTAACTTCCCGGACTATTTTCATGTTGGTGAGCACCAGGTCATCCCGGCTCATCCCCGGTTTACGCGCTACCCCCGAGGTGATGACCACTATGTCAGAATTGGCAGTTTCTTTATAGTCATTAGTCCCCATAATCTCAACGTCTGAATCAATTATGGGAGTAGCTTCCAGCATATCCAGTCCCTTGCCCTGCGGAAGCCCTTCAATTATGTCTAGCAATACAATATCCGCATACCCCTTTTCAGCAATGCTGAAAGCACAAGTTGCACCGACATTTCCTGCACCGATTATAGAAATCTTACCCCGCATTGCACTTACCTCCTTGTTTATTCTGTTATCTTGCCTCTCTAAATATGAAGAGCAATTCAAGCAATAACAGCTAAGATATCATTCGTGTTTACCGAAGCCCCGGGCTCAAAGTTAATTGCCTTAACAACTCCATCAACAGGGGCAGGAATATTATTTTGCATCTTCATTGCTTCCAGGATAAGCAATGGGTCGCCAGCCTTTACTGTATCCCCTACATTGACCAAATAGCGGATGACCATGCCAGGCATAGGCGCAGGCACCTCCGTTCCTTCAGCAACTGCAGCAGGCGGTGCTTTCTTTTCCTCCGCCCTCGCTGGTGCTTCCGTAGTACTAGGTAGTGTAGGCGAAGGAGCAACGGCATTTACAGGTCGAGAAACAGTAGTAGCTGGAGGGCCCCCCACAGCCTCCACATCCACTTTATAATATTCATCCTCAACGAAAACATTAAATGTCCTCACGCCGGCTCCCCTTTCAGGAACCACTTTCTCAGGTTTTTCCACCAGCTTGCCAGCTTTAGCTTTGGCAATCAGTTCATCCTCCTCCCTCACCTCCTCCAGGGTTTTTGGAGCAAGTGGAGGTTTCCAATCATCAGGAATAGTTTTATCTATGCCATATTTATATTTCAAGAAGCGCGAGCCGGTAGTGGGAAAGAGAGCATAGGTGAGTACGTCCTGAATATTTCTGGCAAATTCTTTGGACTCTTTCTTGGCTTTCTCCAGTTCTGGCTCCAGCATATCAGCAGCCCGGCGATCAATCGGCTTTTTACCTCTTTCGTAGTCCTTGAGCACCTTTTTCTGGATTTCTTTATCGATCGGCGCTGGCGGTCGTCCATAGAGCCCATAGCAATAGTCCTTGGTTTCCTGGGTAATCATTTTATAACGCCCTGCCAAGACATTCTGTATCGCCTGAACCCCAACAATCTGGCTCGTAGGCGTAACTAAAGGAGGATAACCAAGTTCTGCCCTAGTCTTAGCAGTTTCTGCTCGCACCTCATCCAGTCTGTCCAGAGCATTGACCTGCCTTAGCTGTGCCACCAGATTCGTGGTCATGCCGCCGGGAATTTGGTGCACCAGCACTCCGCTATCTATGATTGACATCGCCGATGTGTCCAGAAAATCTCTATACTTAGGGGCGACCTGTTCAAGCATCTGCCCACACTTAACCAGTTGCTCAATATCCAGTCCCGTATCTCTATCTGTTCCATACAGAGCAACCACCAAAGGTTCAACAGGGGGTTCCGAGGTACGCAATGCAAAGGGAGACAAAGCGGCATCAATAATGTCAACTCCAGCCTCAATAGCCTTCAACACAGACATGGATGCCTGGCCACTGGTGTAGTGGGTGTGGAGATCAATAGGAATCTTCAAGTTTTCCTTAAGAGCCTTGACTAGTACATAGACATCGTAAGGAGAGATAAGCCCAGCCTGGTCTTTAATGCAAATGGAGTCAGCACCCATGTCTTGAAAAATGAGGGCCTTCTTAATATAGTATTCCAGATTATATACCGGTCCACCCATCCTTGGCTGAGTGAGCGAGTAACATATAGCACCTTGGTAGTGTTTGCCAGCCTTCTTGATTGCTTTGGCAGCACGCTCGTGGTTACGCTCATCATTAACAGCATCGAAAACACGGAAAATGTCAATACCAACCTCGGCGGCTTGTTCTACAAAGGCATCAACCAAGCCATCAGGGTGATTTCGATAACCAACTAAATTCTGACCCCGTAAAAGCATCTGCAGCGGAGTATCGGGCATGAGTTTCTTCAATTTGCGAGGTCTATCCCAAGGGTCTTCGCCCAAAAAACGGTGAGCGACATCAAATGTCGCTCCACCCCAAATTTCCATGGAATAGAAGCGGCATTTATGCATCTCAGGAGCCATCCATTCCATATCCTCAGTTCGCATCCTTGTAGCCAATGTGGATTGATGCGCATCACGAAAGGTGGTGTCACAGATTTTGACCGGTCTTTTGGCTTTCGGCCTCGTCTTTATCTTATCGGCGGTTAAATCTTTGGCCAAGATGGGGCCGCTTCCTATTCCATTCATAAATCACTCCTTTATTGCCATTTCAAACGTGTAAAACATTCAGACCATTTACTAGCCTCTTCGCCTCACATGAAGCTTTGGCCCAGGATAACAGTCAAATATCATCATCTGGAAACAATTCTTCGCTGCCAGAGCCTTCGCATCAGCATTATCTCCTCCCGCCCGGAACTACTCCACAATCTTGAAACCGCTACTGGCCTTCGCTGGGGCATCGCTGGCGCCAGAGCCTTCTCTTCCTCTTCCATATATGCAGCCACAGCAGCAGTAACGGCGGCTATTATTCCTCTTTTGTCCTTCAATTGCTCCTTTGCGCAAACATCTTTACACCGGAATATTCCCATGCTTCTTTGGGGGTCTAGTTTCTCGTTTGGTGATGAGAAGTTCCAAAGCATTGATTATCTTTGGGCGGCTGTCCCGGGGTAAAATAACTTCGTCAACGTATCCCCGCGATGCAGCAATGTAAGGATTATACAGAAAATTACGATATTCTCCAATCTTTTCCTTCTCCTTTGCTTCAGGATCAGGAGCAGCCTCTATCTCCTTACGAAATATAATTGGTATGGCCCCTTCAGCACCCATCACTGCGATTTCCGCTGTGGGCCAGGCAAAAACGAAATCAGCGCCCAAATCTTTACCACACATGGCAAGATATGAGCCTCCATAGTCCTTGCGAATGATCAAGGTAATCTTAGGCACTGTAGCTTCAGAATAGCACCAAAGAACCTTGGCACCATGCCTTATTATGCCTGACCATTCCTGGTCCGCCCCTGGCAAGTAACCTGGGACATCAACAATGGTGAGCAAGGGAATGTTAAAGGCGTCGCAAAACCTGACGAATCTAGTGATTTTATCTGAGGCATTGACGTCAAGACAGCCGGCAAGATACATCGGTTGATTGGCGATAACACCCACTGTTCTACCATTCAGCCTGGCAAAGCAAACAATGGCGTTCCGAGCATAATGATCATGTGGCTCAAGTATCTCACCGTTATCTACAATGGATTGAATAACTTTCTTCACATCATAAACCTTGTGGGGCTCGTCCGGTATTATGCTGTCAAGGGCCGGGTCAACACGGATGGGGTCATCGGTAGGCTCAATTAAAGGGGGATCCTCCATGTTATTTGAAGGAAGGTAACTCAAGAGCTTTTTCACGAGTTCGATAGCATGGGCATCGCCATCGCAGGCAAAATGACAGACACCACTTTTAGTAGCATGGGTCATGGCGCCTCCCAGTTCCTCAGAAGTAACCTCCTCCCCAGTAACCTGCTTAATTACTGCCGGGCCTGTAATGTGCATGTAGCTTGTTCCCTTTGTCATGAATACCCAATCTGTCATGGCTGGTGAATAGACTGCCCCTCCGGCAGTAGGCCCCATTATTGCCGAGATCTGGGGAATAACTCCTGAAGCTGCGGAATTTCGGAAAAATATCTGACCGTATCCTGAGAGAGCATCAACCCCTTCCTGAATCCGAGCCCCTCCAGAGTCATTAAAGCCCACTACAGGCACACCACATCTCATGGCTAAATCCATTACCTTGCATATTTTTTTGGCGTGCATCTCTCCCAATGATCCGCCCATGGAGGTAAAGTCCTGGGAAAAGGCACATATTTGACGCCCATTCACTGTCCCATATCCAGTAACGACTCCCTCTGCAGGAACGACAATCTTATTCATGCCAAAAAGCGTAGCTCGATGTCGAACAAACAAATCGAGTTCATGAAAGCTGCCAGGGTCAAAAAGTAGGTTAAGCCTCTCACGAGCAGTTAATTTCCCCGATTTGTGCTGCTTTTCTACCCGCTCGGAACCTCCTAAAGCTTTTTCCTTTTTCCCCTTGTCCTGCAGTGCCTTTAGTCTTTCAGCAACCGTGTCCATCTAAACTCCTCCTTACAAGTTAACTTTGCCACAAAGGATGATTATTATAAAACGAATGCGTAGCGAAGCCAAGTCCACGCTATGATAGCAGACTTCACCCCTCCCAAAATGATGGGCTTATCTATGGGTATGACGAGCAGCCTTCCACGATGAGCTTAGCCCCTCTGTGTCCACAACTATGGCCGGCGTGGCTGCCATAAGTAATTATGCTATTATGTTGCGGGCTTGCAGCTTGACTTTGGGCATAATAGCTGTTCTGAGTTTGGCTGGTAAGCAAATTAAGCTAAGACTTAAAAACTTGACAGCTTGGCTTAGAATGATAATATGGAGGGAAACTTGAAACCACAACTAATTGCTATAGACGGTCCTGTGGCAGTCGGCAAGAGTAGTGTCGGCTCACTGTTAGCGAAAAGATTGGGCTATGTTTTCTTCGATACAGGCATGATGTATCGAGCGTTTACCTGGAAGGTTCTCAAATTAGGTATCCCCATAGAGGACGAACAAAAGCTTTGTCAGCTGGCCAATACCACTAAATTTGATTTTGTTCCCTTACAAGGATGGCATCTCTCGCCCATCATTGATGATGAAGATGTCTCTTCCAAGCTGCTTTGCCCTGAGGTAGAGGCACATGTTTCTCTAGCATCAAAGATAGCCGGGGTACGCCAAACACTGATACTGGAACAGCGTAAATTAGCCCAGCGAGGAAAGGTAGTGATGGCAGGCAGAGACATTGGCACGGTAGTCTTACCTTGGGCGGAATTAAAGATTTTTCTCACCGCCTCCACTGAAGAAAGAGCCAGGCGCCGTTACAAGGAACTATTAAAACGAGGAGAAAATTCGAGCCTGGAAATCGTCCTTGCCGATTTAAAGAAGCGAGATGAGATGGATATCCATAGAACCATCTCGCCGCTTAAACCGGCTGAAGATGCCATAATTATCGATACAGAAAACTTTAGCCTGGAGCAAGTTGTAGACAAAATATATACTCGGGCGGTAAATTTATGACCCTCTCTCAAAAGATTGTCTTAGCCATATTTAGACCTTTGCTCGATATTCTTTTCTCCTGGAAAGTTGAAGGAAGAGAAAACATACCATTAACTGGTCCACTGATTTTGGTAGCCAATCATGTTCATCTCCTCGACCCATTTTTTCTCATATTTCGCTTTCCGCGATGGATTAATTTCATGGCAAAAGAGGAACTCTTTCATTCTCCCTTTTTGAGACCATGGCTTCGATGGGCTGGCTCTCTCTCCATACGCCGTCGAGGGAAGATTAGAGAGAAACAAAAGATACTTAAGAGTGCCAGAGATGCACTGGAACAGGGATTAATCCTGGGAATGTTCCCGGAGGGCGGCAGAGATCACGACGGCAAACTCAGAAAAGGCAAACCAGGCTCTGCAGTTATAGCCTTAAAAACAAATGTCCCCATTCTTCCTGTCGGCATCGTCGGCACAGATAAGATTAAAGGCATAAGCTGGTTATGGAAGCGCCCTACCATAGTTGTCAACATTGGCACGCCTTTTAGACTACCACCAATTTATAGCAAGATAAGCAAGTCGCAAAGGGAATCATTAACCGCACAACTAATGAGGGAAATCGCCGCTCTTCTGCCGCCCGAATATCAAGGCGTCTATAAAGAACATGAATGTTGAGAAGGCTAAGAGGTTGGGCCTATGCTTTGGCGTCAGACGGGCCATCAAGCTGTTGAAGGAGGCAGCTAACAAATATGGAGAAATAGAAACACTGGGACCTCTAGCCCACAATCGCTTGCTAGTGGAAGCATTGGCCAATATCGGAATAAAACCGATAAATCATCTCGACCAAGCCCAAGGCAAAATTCTGGCTATCACCACCCATGGTACAAGCCCAGTGGTATTATCTAAGCTCAGAAGTCATCACATTCACATCATTGACACTACTTGTCCAATAGTCCGCAAAGCCCAAAACACAGTCAAGGAGTTAGCCGAGGCTGGTTTTGACATCATCATATTTGGGGAAGCAGAGCACTCTGAGGTCAAAGGGCTACTAGGTTGGACAGGAGGCAAAGGTATAGCCGCTCTCAATATGAAGCAAGTAGGTAGTTTGGGGAAATCATCATCACGCCTGGGCATTATCTCCCAGACAACCCAAACTCGTTCTGTCTTTATCGAATTTGCCAGGCAACTTGTGGGCATGGTTGGTCCTGAGACTAAGGAAATGCGCCTTGTTAATACTTTATGTCCAGTAACACAGGAACACCAAGAAGCTGCCATGAGATTAGCTCGCAGTAGTCAACTTATGGTAGTGATAGGCGGAAGTAGTAGTGCCAATGTCAGGCACCTTGTCGAAATATGTTCTCCACTGGTGGAAACTCACTTGGTGGAAACATCAGACGAGATCGACAATTCCTGGTTTTTGGGTAAGCGCCATGTTGGTATTACTGCTGGGGCATCCACCCCAGACGAAGCTATAGAGGAGTTAGTAGTCAAGCTGAGGTCTCTGTAATTTTTAGCCAAGTCTATCGCCCAGCTTCCTGCCGCCAATAAGGTGAAGATGAAGGTGAGACACCAGTTGCCCCCCCTCAGGACCACAATTTATCACTAAGCGATAGCCCCCATTAGCTATCCCCTCCTTCTCAGCCAGTTTCTTAGCTATGATGATAAGGCGTCCAGCAAGCTCTTGTTGTTCTTCAGTAAGTTGGGCCAAAGATGTAATATGAGTTCTAGGTATAATGAGCACATGTGTAGGTGCTTGAGGCGAGATATCTCTAAAGGCCAGAAAATCTTCATCTTGATAGACTTTGTCGCTAGGCAAATCTCCAGCAACAATTCGGCAAAAAATACATTGCTCTGCCATAGTCCGATCCCTATTGACATATTACACCTCCTTGTCGTAAATTCTCAATCCCCTTCCAAAATTTTCACACTTCCCAAAGCTAACAGCCCACCTGCCGAATTAATTCATTGTCCATCATAAGCCATCTAAGCAAACTTTTGCATTTTTAACCTAAATATGCTAAATTAACTTAAAAGGATTTAAGCTAAAGGTGGGGATTACCCACTTTTTTAATTAAATGTTGGAAATTAAATAGGAAGGGGAAAATGAAAACAGAGCTTAAGGCTGCGATTACTCAGCTTTCGGCTGAGAGGAACTTGCCTAAAGAAGTGGTTCTTGCTGCCTTGGAATCGGCACTGGCCTCAGCATACAAAAAAGACGCATCTGCTCTGGAACAAGATGTTTTGGTGAAAGTTGACCCTAACGTCGGCGAAATTGATTTCTACGTTCAAAAAGTTATAGTTGAGTCGGCTACCAATCCAAATCGTGAAATCTCCATCGACGAAGCTCGAAAATTGCGGCCTACAGCACAAGTTGGTGATGTAATAAGCATAGAATGCACACCTCGGAATATTGGTCGTATTGCTGCTCAAGCAGCAAAACAAGTCGTTCTACAGAGATTACGAGAGGCAGAGCAGCGCATTATTTATGAGGAATTCACCGATAGGGAAGGGGAAGTTGTTACTGGAGCAATTCAATTCACCGAACCTCAACGAATCTATGTCAGACTGAATAGAACAGAGGCAATATTCCCTTCCAGTGAACGAATTCCTAGTGAACATTATTATAAAGGGCAGCGACTCAAATTTTATCTTCTCGAGATAGTCCCCGGAGGTAAAGGGCCTCAAATAATAGTTTCGCGCTCCCACCCTAACCTGATACGTCGGCTGTTTGAACTGGAAATCCCTGAAGTTCACAATGGGCTCGTGGAGTTAAAAGCCATAGCCCGCGAGGCTGGACACCGAACCAAAGTGGCGGTGGCAACTACTCAAGAAAACATCGACCCTGTAGGTTGCTGTCTTGGTCCCCGGGGCATAAGACTCCAAAGCATCATCAATGAACTAAAAGGCGAAAAGATAGATGTAATCCAGTGGCATGCTGACCCAGGGGTATTTATCTCTAACGCCCTTAGCCCAGCTCAAGTAGCAAGCATTAAAATCGATGAAGAAAGAAACGCAGCTACTGTGGTTGTCCCTGATAAGCAACTCTCTTTAGCTATAGGCAAAGAGGGACAGAATGCTAGGTTAGCAGCAAAACTCACAGGCTGGCGGATCGATATCAAGAGCGTCTCTGCTATTGAAGTGGAAAGGGCCGTTACAGAAGAGCCAGAAACAGCAGCGGAAGCCATTTCCCCCGAAATCGAAATTATGGAAAAGGAGCCACCTGAAGAAGAACTGGTTGAGGAGATTGGAGTGGAAGAGTCGGTTGAATTTCCAAGCATTCCAGAAGCTCCACCTGAGAAACCTAAAGAAAAACATATTCGCTTTGCTGAAGATATCTTAGTAAGGGCGTTAAAAGCGGGAATACCAGACAAGGAAAAAAACGGAGTTAAAGGCAAAAGAAAGGGAAAGGTGATAAAGTATAAAAAGCAAGATGACCACTTTGTGGATGATGAGATCGAAGAGTAAGCATCTACCTCAGCGTACTTGTATAGCTTGTCGACAGATTAAGGAAAAGAAAGCCTTGATTCGCTTAGTGCGTGCTGACAATGAAGCGGTTGAGGTAGATATATCTGGAAAGAAGCCGGGTAGGGGGGCTTATTTATGTCCTAATAAAGCTTGTTGGGAAATGGCATTAAAGAAGAACCGCTTGGAACATACTTTAAGAACAAAACTTAGTGATGCCAGTTGCCAAAGTTTAATTAAGTATAGTCATGACTTGTTGGAGGAAAGCTAAATTTGGATGTCAATAGACCGGGATTGAAGGAAGAGCTACCACAAGTTGAACTTCCGTCTTCCATAACTGTGAAGCAACTAGCCAACGCACTAAAAGTGGAGCCCGTCAAGGTAATTAAACAGCTCATGCGCAAAGGTATCATGGCTAATATTAACGAGACCATGGACTTTGATACTGCAAGCACAATAGCTGCAGACTTTGGCTATAATGTTAAAACAGCGGTAGAGCATAGAGCTTTGCCTTCCCGAAAGGAAAGAGGAAAAGGGAAACTGTCGGTTCGCTCACCAGTGGTTACTGTCATGGGACATGTTGACCATGGCAAAACCAGCCTCCTTGATGTCATCAGAAAGACTAACGTGACTGCTCACGAGGTAGGAGCAATCACCCAACATATTGGTGCCTATCAAGCTTTAGTAGACGGACGCAAAATCACCTTTCTGGATACACCTGGACATGAGGCGTTCACTGCCATGAGAGCTCGAGGGGCTCAAGTGACTGATATTGTAATTTTGGTGGTTGCCGCTGATGACGGTGTTATGCCTCAGACTGTGGAAGCTATAAACCACTCCAGGGCTGCCAAGGTGCCCATAGTAGTTGCCATCAATAAGATTGATAAACCTGATGCTAACCCCGAACGTGTAAAACAGCAACTTGCCGATTTGGGGTTGGTTGTTGAGGAGTGGGGCGGCGATACTGTTTGTGTGCCCATATCCGCCAAGCGAGAACAAGGAATATCAGATTTATTGGAAAACCTATTCTTAGTTGCAGACATATTAGAATTGAAAGCTGATGCTGATAGAGCCGCAGAAGGGGTAGTCATTGAGGCTAAGCTGGACAAAACCAAAGGGCCTTTAGCTACCTTTCTCGTTCAGAAGGGTACCCTCAGGCGAGGCAATATTGTGGTAGCCGGGGATACTTGGGGAAAAATAAAAGCCATGTTTGATGACAAAGGAAATCAAGTGCACAAAGCTGAACCATCCACTCCAGTGGAAGTCCTCGGCTTAAATGAGGTGGCAAAATCGGGAGACCTTTTTATTGTGGTTCCCAATGAACATGAAGCACGAAGTATTGTAGAAGAACAAAAATATTCTAGGCCACATCCCACCCTAAGTTTAAGTGCTCTTTCCAGCCAAATAAGTGACGGTCAAATAAAGGAACTCAACATAGTTTTGAAGACAGATGTCGAGGGTAGTATTGAACCCATAAAAACTTCTGTAGAAAGGTTGGGCACAGAAAGGGCAAAAGCTAGAGTCATCCATGCTGCTAGCGGGAGCATTACCGAGAGTGATGTGCTTTTGGCCTCAGCCTCAAAAGGTATTATCATCGGTTTTAACACTCCTACCTCACCTGGAGCAACACAGCTAGCTAATGTGGAAGCGGTGGGCATCCAACACTATGATGTAATCTACAAGCTAATAGAAGATATGGACAGGACACTGAAGGGGATGCTTGAGCCAACTTACGCCGAAGTGCTCGGCGGGCGCGCTGAAGTAAGGGCTGTCTTCCCCAGCAGCAAGCTGGGAAAAATAGCCGGAGTTTATGTTATGGAAGGAAAGGTATCGAGAAATGCCCCGGTCAAAATATTGCGCCAAAATAAAGTTATTTGTGACTCTCGGGTCTCCAGCTTAAAGCGTTTTAAAGAGGACGCCGCCGAAGTCTCCGCTGGCCTCGAATGCGGGCTGGGGATAGAAGGGAGTGTCGATTTTCAGACTGGTGATATCATCGAATTCTACCGAAAGGAAAGAGTAGAGTAACGATACTTTCCTGATAGGAGGCTCAAATGAGCAGGCGAAGTGAACGAACCAGTAAACTTATCCAGCGAGAAATCAGCGGGCTGCTTGAGCGTGAGGTTAATGACCCCAGGCTGAGCAGGCTTATTTCGGTAACAGAAGTCACGCTTTCACCCGACCTTAAGCATGCCAAGGTATTTGTTAGCACCTTAGGCAGCGAAATAAACAAGGAGGATATGCTGGCGGGCTTTAACAACGCTTCAGGATTCTTGCGCAAGGAACTTGCGTCACACTTAAAATTAAAATATACACCGCAACTCAGCTTTCATTACGATGATTCCATTGAGCGAGGAGCAAGGTTACTCAAATTGATGGGGGAACTAACCACCACTGAATAGCTCTGTTCGGTTTTCGCTGAGATCGGTTTGAAGGTATTGACATTAGTACCTATAAATATGTATAAATTGGTATATAAAGGGAATCTGCCCTGTGCGCGGAACCAAGGTATTTAGAATAGGTAAGGCCTAATTCCTATAGCAGGTTCTCCGCATTTATGAAATGGGGGTGAAAATGGAAAAAATAAATGTAGCCATCATAGGTGTTGGTAATTGTGCTTCTTCCTTAGTGCAAGGAATTCACTACTACAAGGATGCCAAGGAAGATGACTTTGTCCCCGGTTTAATGCATGTCAACCTGGGAGGCTATCATATAGCTGATATCAACTTCGTGGCCGCCTTTGATATTGACAAAAACAAAGTAGGCAAGGATTTAGCTGAGGCTATTTTCACCAAGCCAAACAACACAATTAAGTTTTGTGATGTGCCTAAGACAGGCATCCGGGTTGAGCGGGGTATGACCCATGATGGACTGGGCACTTATCTATCTAAAATTATCACCAAGGCGCCAGGTCCAACTGCTAATATTGTTGATCTACTCAAAACGACCGAGACTGACGTAGTAATTAATTATCTGCCTGTGGGAAGCGAGGAGGCAACCAAATGGTATGTAGAGCAAGTGTTAGCTGCTGGTTGTGGCTTCATCAACTGTATACCTGTTTTTATTGCACGTGAGTCTTACTGGCAAAATCGATTTGCCGAGCGGGAATTGCCTATCATTGGCGATGATATTAAGTCCCAAGTTGGCGCAACCATCACCCATCGAGTGTTAACCAGACTTTTCCGCGACCGAGGCGTGAAACTAGAGCGAACCTACCAGTTAAATTTTGGTGGCAATACTGATTTCTACAATATGCTGGAGCGCGAGAGACTGGAGTCCAAAAAGATTTCCAAGACTAATGCTGTTACTTCACAGTTAGACTATGTTCTCGATCCTGACAACATCTATATCGGTCCCAGCGACTATGTGCCCTGGCTAGCCGACCGCAAATTTTGCTACCTGAAGATGGAAGGCCGCACCTTCGGCGATGTCCCTCTAAATATAGAACTAAAGATGGAGGTATGGGATAGTCCCAATTCAGCTGGGGTAGTTATCGATGCCATAAGATGCTGCAAATTGGCCCTGGACCGTGGCTTAAGCGGGACCATGGTAGGGCCTTCAGCATATTTTATGAAATCTCCACCTATTCAATATTCTGACGAGGAAGCTCGTGTAAAAACCGAGACATTTATCGTGGGACAAGGACAAGAATGCCCCGTCACTCTGCCTGAGTTAGAGTCAGTTGAAATTGAGGGATAAGCTGCCTTCGTGCCGGAAGTGCTAACTTCAAACAATGCAGCTTGAAAATAAATCTATATGTGACCTTAGTTACGGGAGCTAACTACGTTTGATAAAGGTGTCAAGTTGTTTGGGGTTTCCCTATCCACTATGTGGGCGAAAGGTAGATTTAGCCACATGGCGGAATTTGCCGCCAAAGCTAAAGAACTGGGCTTTACTCACATAGAAGCAAATGCTTCAATTTCCCCAAGAATGCTTAGTGAACTCCTTGAGACCACAGTTCCTATTTCCAGCATTCATTCTCCCTGTCCGGCGGTATTGTCAACCAGAGGGATCCCCGCAAGTAGCCTTTCCTTAAGTTCTCTGGACGAGAGCGAGCGAATAGAGGTTGTTAGCTTTACCAAGCAAACAATAGACCTTGCGTCAAATGTGAGCGCCAAGGCTATTGTGCTCCACATGGGTGAAGTGCCAATTGACTTTAGTTTGCAAGATAGGCTGTATACACTTTGCGCCAAGAGCCACACTCAAACTAAAGAATATATCCAGGCCAAAGAAGAATTCGTTTACCAGCGCATTTCCCGAGTTCGCCCTTACCTTGATGCAGCGAGAAAAAGCCTTCAAGAGCTTAGCGAATATAGCCGGCAAAAAAGTATAATGCTGGGACTAGAGACCAGATTCCATCTTCACGAGATACCAAATATAGCCGAAATGGCAGAGCTACTTAACGAAGCTCCAGAAAGCTTGGTGGGCTACTGGCATGACATAGGGCACGCTGAAGTTCAACAGCAGCTTGGCTTTAGCTTGCATGAAGAATGGCTTTCACGGTTCAAACATAGAATGATTGGCATCCATTTGCACGATGTTCTTGGTCTCTCTGATCATCAGGCCCCGGGCAAGGGAGATGTGAATTGGGAAATGTTGACCAAATACTTACCTCCGGGAATAGTGAAGGTTTGCGAAATCGGCGAGTGGAATGACGAAGAGCAAATACAAGGGGTAGTCAATTTCCTACAAAAGGAAGGGATAGTAGGCTAGCTGGAAGAGCTGAATGAATTTAATAAATATTCGACGGAATTTAGCCTATCGTATTACCGATCCCATGGTCAGGATTTTGAGTAAAAGCGGGATAACGCCCAATGCTCTTACGCTTATCAACCTGGTTCTGAATATAGTTGCGGCCTATGTTATCGCCACGGGGCACTTTCTTCTTGGCGGGGTTTTAGTCTTAATTGCAGGCTTATTTGACCTCTTTGACGGAGCATTAGCTCGCTTCACCAGGCAAACTACAAGGTTTGGCGCTATTCTGGATTCAGTAGCTGACCGCATTTCTGAGGCAGCAATACTCTGTGGTCTCTTGATTTGGTATATACCACAAGAGGAAGTCAGTCTGGAAATCGTGCTTATTTTTGTTGTTTTAATTGGTTCCTTCCTGGTTAGCTATATAAGAGCTAGGGCAGAAGGACTCGGCTGGCAATGTCAGGTTGGCTTGTTTACTAGAGCAGAACGGGTTATAGTATTAGCAATAGGTCTGTTGATAAATCAAATTTTTATTCATAGCATTTTTATTGCTTTATGTGTTTTGGTGATCTTTGTTTTTATCACTGTGGTACAAAGACTAATTTACCTACGGAAGAAAGATAAAATTGAAGGTGATTAAGTGGCTGTTATAGCTATTGTAGGGGGGCAGTGGGGTGACGAAGGTAAAGGAAAGGTAATTGACCTCTTAGCTGAGAAAGCGAGGGTAGTAGCTCGTTTCTCCGGGGGGGATAATGCTGGCCATACTGTGATCAACCCTTATGGCGAGTTCCGGCTGCACCTTGTCCCTTCGGGCATCTTTTACCCCCAGGTAACTTGCATTATCAGCAATGGCGTAGCTATTAACCCAGCAGTGCTTCTTAAAGAAATGGACGACCTGCATAATCATAGTGTCAATACAAGTCGTCTTTTTATTAGTGCCCGTGCTCACCTGATTATGCCTTATCATACTCTTCTCGACGGACTCGAAGAGGAAAGGCGTAATAAAGGAGCGCTGGGTACTACGCGCAGAGGAATTGGTCCTGTTTTTGCCGATAAAGTATCCCGTTTGGGAATTCGTGCTGGAGATTTATTAGATAAGGATACATTTCGGAACCGTTTGAGTGTAGCTCTTGAGTTTAAGAATATCATCCTGACAAAAGCATACCAAGCCTCACCCTTCTCATTGGAAGAAATTTATAACCAATACTGTCATTATGGAGAACAGCTAGCTCCTTTCATTCGGGAAACCAGCTCTATGATTCACGAAGCGGTGACAAAAGGAGATCCAGTTTTATTGGAAGGTGCCCAGGGAGCTTTACTTGACCCTGACTTCGGCACCTATCCTTATGTGACCTCTTCTTCACCGTTGGCCGCGGCAGGCTGTATTGGAACAGGCTTGGGCCCAAGGGAAATCAACCGTGTGGTGGGCATATTTAAAGCATATAACACTAGAGTCGGTGCCGGCCCCATGCCTACAGAGCTCAAAGACGAAATTGGTGACTTAATACGAGAGAAGGCTCGTGAGTATGGCGCTACCACAGGAAGACCGCGAAGATGTGGTTGGTTTGATGCTGTGGCAGGGCGCTTCAGCGCTCAAATAAATGGCCTTAGTGACATAGCTCTAACTCACCTCGATATTTATGATGGTTTCTCTTCAATTAAAATATGCACCGCCTACAAATTTGACGATGATGTCCTAACTTCTTTCCCTAGCGATATAGCCATATTGGAAAAATGCCAACCTATCTACGAAGAATTGGACGGCTGGCAAGAATCAATAAGTGGAATCCGAAATTTCGACAAGCTGCCGGCGGCAGCTCGCAATTATATGTCCCGCCTTGAAGACCTCCTGTCCTGCCCCATCAGCCTCGTTTCCATAGGACCGGATAGGAGGCAAATAATATCGGTTAAAGAGCTCTTCAGTTGATAATCGTCAGCCATCAACTCTGGGGGATAGGCAAACCTATTCTGTAGTCCTTTAGCGTTGCCTGTATGAGATTAGCTGACTTTTCATCAGGCTCAACTAAGAGTAGAAGATTCGCCAGTGGTGCCTGAGATTACCACTCCACCACACCGCCTGAATCCAGTAAAGATACTGCCAGCCTCTTAGCTTGTTGGCAGTTAACCTCGCCTTGAGCGTCAAAAGGCATAAACACAGCTGTTAGTAAGCGACCCCGCTTATTCACTAAAACTAGCTAAACTACTATTAAGGCTTATCCAACCTCTCTCTACCCCTTCCTCAGCAATTTGTACAGCGTTTAGTGCTGCCCCTTTACGCAGATTATCAGCCACTATCCACATAACAAGTCCGTTAGGATGCGAGATGTCTTTTCTGATTCGGCCCACAAATACACGATTTGACCCACTAGCAGCCCAGGGTTGAGGATAAAAACTCACAGTGGGGTCATCAAGTATTCTGACCCCCGGAGCTTCAGCCAAAATCTTCCTTGCTTCCCCATGAGTGATGGGCGAACTAAATTCTACGTTAACTGATTCACTATGCCCAAAGTAAACAGGAACTCGGACGCAAGTAGCCGAAATCGCTATGTCTTCAGCATGCAATATCCTCCGTGTTTCTTCCACCATTTTCTGTTCTTCTTTGGTATATCCATTATCCAAAAAGACATCAATTTCCGGCAGTACATTAAAAGCTATTTGATGAGAATAGACATGAGGACAAATACGGCGCCCTTCTAAGATCAACCGCGTTTGATTTGTCAGCTCTTGCAGAGCAGTACCACCACTACTTGATACTGCTTGGTAGGTACTTACCACGATTCGCTTTATGGGATTGATCTTGTGCAAGGGATAAAGTGCTACCACCATTTGGATTGTAGAGGCATTTGGACTGGCAATTATCCCTCTATGCCATTCTATATCCTCAGGATTTACCTCTGGAACTACTAGAGGCACCTTAGGATCCATCCTGAAGGCAGCGCTACTATCAATGACCACTGCTTCAGCTTCGACAGCCATTGGCGCTAACCTTCGACTAATATCAGCACCAGCAAAGAAAAAAACAATATCAATATTACGAAACGCCTCTGGTTTCACTTCTGCAACTTCAAGTTTTTGATGATTAAAGAAGAGTTTCGCCCCAGAAGAATGATCAGATGATAGTAATTGAACAGAAGCTACAGGGAGATTGCGCTGCTCCAGTATCTTGATAAATTCTTGCCCTACAATCCCGGTAGCGCCAATAATAGCTATATTGAATCCTTTCATGGCCTTTCCTACAGCTCTACCAAGACATCCAACCCGTAAGTTAGCCCCTTGCGTTTTGTCACCTCGTTAACTGCCAGGATAATGCCAGGCAAGTAACACCCTCGATTTATAGTAGTGTGACGTAAGCTTAGAGTTTCACCCGCTCCGCTAAATATAACTTCCTGCCCAGCCATAAATCCTGGCAACCTTAAGCTGTGGATAGCTATGCCATCCATCTGTCCTCCTCTTGTATTGTTAAGCACTTCGCGTGTAACTTCAGGGTAAATGAATGGTTTACCATGCGTTTGTAACATAGCTCTTGCTGTAGTGATAGCGGTTCCAGAAGGAGCATCAGCCTTTTCATCATGGTGTATTTCGACAATCTCGGCGTAGTTGAAGAATTTAGCAGCAAATTTCGACAAATGAATTAGAAGTGCTGCCCCCAAAGAAAAATTAGGTGCCACTACCACCCCTATCCCATTGGCTATGCATAATTGCTCAATTTCTGCCAGATTCTCTTCAGAAAGCCCTGTAGTGCCTATAACCATATTGACCTTCTGTTGAATAGCGATGCGAGCGGCTGCTATGGAAGCCTCGGCATTAGTGAAATCTACCACCACATCAGCGTTGCAGTTTCTTAAAAGCGAGACTAAATCGGAAGAAAAGGGTATCAGTTCTGGAGTCTCAGCTAAAGGAAGATATCGCTGGGTTACTTCCTTTTCCACAGCACCCACTAACTTCAAGCCGGGCTCACAGACCACGGCTTTAGTTATCTCCCGCCCCATCCTGCCTAAAGCGCCATTAATAACTACTCTTATGGGATCCACGTGACATCCTCCAGCAGTAAAGCAATCTATTTCTTACGATTGCCGCCTCGTTCACCCCTATCATGTGAATGGATAAATTTCCTCTGATGGTCCTTGGGAACCGAGGAATTTCTGACCTTGGCACCAGGGAGATGAGAAAGCCTTTCAAATACTGCTTTGCGCGATAGATTTATTCTCCCCGAGTTGTCAATCCCGATAACCTTCACCATTATCTCATCACCAACCTTAACCACATCTTCAACTTCGGGTACATGGTAATCCGCCAGCTCGCTAATATGAACCAGTCCCTCCTTCCCCGGCAAAATTTCCACCATAGCACCAAAGTTGAACAGCCTAGTCACTTTGCCAGTGTAAACCTCCCCCTGCTCCACCTCCCGAGTTAAATCTTCTATTATTTTAATTGCTTTCTGGGCTGCCTCTTCATTTAAAGAGGCAACGAGAACTGTGCCATCATTTCTTATATC